>VFQR01000416.1_pt1 | contig 61323 bp, 52 predicted proteins | sample 3512321 | NCBI WGS metagenome assembly VFQR01 (sample SAMN10412374, study PRJNA504923) | tailings metagenome | isolation source: Relicate 3 Philex TSF1 revegetated site | place: Philippines: Tuba, Benguet | collected 2017-08-29 | reverse complement strand
CCAGCAGCAAACATGTCGTCCACGATCTTTTCGATAGGTAATGGGGTGTCAGGGATCTCGTCGACGATCGGCACACCAGCTTTAATCATCTTCTCTACAATTTGCATGTAAAGTTCATCGTCTTCGATTAGTAATCCCAGTCGAAATTTCTTATTGATAATTGAATAGTATTCAGAATCGTCACTTTTGCTTCTTCGCACCAGTACGTGCTGGCCCGCCTCAGTTGTCCATAATGGCGCATAGTATGATTCGTCAAGGTTCATGAAAAAATATCCTATATTATTATGTTTATGTAGTTGCAGCGTAACCCGGTTGAAAAATCTACTTCTACCGGGGTGGCCAATCAACAAGAGATCTCCGTCAACACCACACATCTTGTCGAACCCCATCTGAGTGTCATAGAAACCCGCAGGGCCGTTCCTCCGGCAGCAAAACCTCCCCTGCCACCCTGCAGTATCAATTCGTTAAACCTCGCACGTTACCAGAACTTCCACCAGGGCTGTTTTTGTGCTTCAGTAGGTGATGTTTTGGCCTTGGTATCCGCTTCCGGCAGGCGTGCGGGAAGCTCTAAGGTTTCCCACCATTGATCGACTTCAACTGCTGGTAGCTCTTCGACGATCCGCAGTGATGGTGGTGCTGCCATCAGAAACGGTCGGAAGAAATTGCCATCCCACTGCCGACTTGACAGCAATGGTGGCCATAACAGCATGATCTGCTGTGAGTTGATCATGGGGATTGTCGTGGGGCTCAATTCTCCCCAGATCGAGGCGAGAATATTTGCTTCGCTGCTGGTTCCATCTCCGTAATGCCACCACGCCGCATCGGTCACATCGTGCATGGCCGGGCCAGTCGCCACTTCCATCAGGTCCTGTGAGATTCGAGGAGCATAAGTCAGACGCGGAGCCAGCTCGATCTGCAGCAGTGTGAACAGATGAAAGCAGTTGGAAAGGTTCTTGTACTCCACGCGAAACGCGCGGCGTTCCGCGACATCGATCGCAATCAATGAACCACTGGTGCGCGAAAGAAGTTCATAGACCCAGTTGCAACCTGCCGACACCCCTTCAACACGTTGCAGTTCCTGCATCAACTGTTCGTCATGCCCGTACTGTTTCCAGCGTGTGGGACTGCGTGAAATATGGGCCACAATCCCTTGCCCCAAAAACTCCAAACCACTCGATAACTCGGCTGAAATTGGTTTCGAGAGATCGTCCGGGATCTTGCGCATCCAATTCCGTAATGCCTCGATCAGTCGTGGAATCGCATCATCAGGATCGATACCGTTCTCGACACCCGCACCCAGCCAGACTGCCAGAATTCCACATCCCACCGGTGATCCGATCTGAGGGATTGCGCCGGCAAGGATCGTCACGGCTTGCCGACGATCGGGATGCTCAGCTAACGCATTGAATGCGTTCCTCAATCGATCGCTGATTTCTCGACCCACCTGCGCTTCCGCACTCGCGACAACTTCCTGGCACAGTGCTTCCAGGCTGATTTCATTCGCCATCTTTAAACCTTGTCGGTCTGCGAAATTCCCCAGGAGCTTATTTGAGCACAGCGTTCACCCAGGCCTGATTGCCCAGATACCACTCGACTGTCGCCCGCATCCCCTGTTCGAACGTGACGGATTGTTTCCAGCCCAGCTCCCGCTCGATCTTCGAACAATCAATCGCATAGCGGAAGTCGTGACCGGGACGATCAGAGACAAACGTAATCAGGTCGGCATGTGTGCCACCTTGTGGCCTCGGACGCAACTCATCCAGCACTTTGCAGATCACATGGACCAGGTCGATGTTGCGAACTTCCGCCCGGCCACCAATCGCATACGTTTCCCCAATCACTCCGGTTTCGAGAACTCGCAGTAGAGCCGAAACATGGTCCTGGACATGCAGCCAGTCGCGCACGTTCTCTCCCCTGGCATAAACAGGGATCGGCTCTTCGGCCAGCGCCTTGCGAATAACGACAGGAATCAGCTTTTCAGGAAACTGAAAGGGCCCATAGTTGTTGCTGCAGTTGGTGACCAGCACTGGCAACCCATAGGAATGATTCCAGGCCCGCGCCAGATGATCGGCCGAGGCCTTGCTGGCCGAATAAGGAGAATGCGGGTCGTAGCGCGTCTCTTCGGTAAACTGGCCGGTGGCCCCCAGCGCACCAAACACTTCATCGGTCGAAACGTGCAGAAAGCGGAACTTCGCTTTGTCGCTGGCCGCGAGCTTCCCGTAATGCGTGCGGGCTGCTTCCAGCAATGTGTAAGTTCCCACAATGTTGGTGTTGATGAACTCTGCCGGCCCGGTTAACGATCGATCCACATGGCTCTCGGCTGCCAGATGCATCACAGCGGCAGGCTGATACTCGGCAAAAGCCGCATCCATTGCCTCCCGGTCAGCAATATGCTTCTGGATCAGGAGATGTCGCGGATGAGTCGCCACTTCTTCCAACGATTCAAGATGCCCTGCATAAGTGAGACAATCGACATTCACGACCGTCCAATCGGTGTTCCTCACCAGATGACGGACAAGGGCAGAACCAATGAAACCACAACCACCGGTAACGAGAACATGCATGGTGAGCATCCGTGCCTTGCGAGAACTTCAGGGTTTTGAAAATGAAAATGTGACCAGCAGTCATACACAAATCAATGCCAATTGGGGAGTTCCGTCGATATCAAAAATTTCTGATCGGTTCCCTGATTTTCGTCATCCACCCCGGCGTCTTTGTGCGTTAAAATAACATGCAGACACAACACGACAGGAAACGCCAGGCCTCGCCATGCGACACACCCGGCAGGCCGGATGACGTTCCCCGGATTATTTCTGCGGCATCATTCATCGAGCGAAGACATCCTTCCGTGTTGTGCCTGCCTTTGATGTGATCGTGCAAGTTGGCAGGTTCTCTGCCTCACTCAACAAACATGCTTTTGATTGAGCATGTCGATTGAAGATGTGGCTAAGCCAGCCAGCTTTCTGATCAGCGGGCAGTGTCGTTTCAATCTCTGATTCAACGTTTCCATTTCCAGTTGCGATTAATGCGCAGTGCTTGTCGTGCCATGCTTACAGCTTTGGGCAAGCATGTCTTCGCGATCCGTAATGCTTGTTTCATGTGACAGGTCGCGGGAATTCTGGAAGTGGGGGAGTTGAACAACAGATCGTTTCGTCAGCCCGCAGGAACTCGAGTCGGTTTTCTGTGAAGTCTTCCGTAATTCGCGGCTGTTTATCTTCCAGAGTTTTCGAGAGAGAGGCGATGAATGCATACGAATCTCATCACGCGTGGATTGGTTCTTCCTCAAGGTCTGAGAGAATTTGTCGATCGCAAACTGGAGTTCGCACTCGACCGTTTTCAGCTTTCGCCGGCTGATGTCGAGATCACACTCGAAGATATTAACGGTCCTCGAGGCGGCCAGGATAAGCGCTGTCGCCTTCGGGTCGGTAATACCAAACGCACGCGAGTTCTCATTGAGGAAACAGGATCGGATCTGCAGCGTGTTCTTTCGCGGACAGTTGATCGCATGGAACAGGCCCTGGCCAAACTGCATCGCAAACATCATTCGCGAGCCTCCAGACAGCCGGGCCGTCGCCTGGCAATGGCAGCAGATCTTTAGGCCACAGGATTTGTTCTGTGTCCTGAGCCAGATTTCATGTTTTTACCCGGAGTTTGTCTTGTGAAAGCGATCGTGTTGTTAAATCGTGTGGATGCAAATATGTTTTATCACGGCATCAAGGTCACCTGAACGCGATCCGTCATCACGACCGCTGAACTGTCCCGGCAGGCCCGGCTGCAAAATCTGCAGCCGGGCCTGCTTCTTTAAATCTCAGCGCAACCTCGCCCAGTTCCCAACCCTCGTCTACGTCCTCGCGGGAGAGGATGGCATGAAGTGCCGGGTGAGGGTCTTTCCGCTCGACGTGAATCTGTCATCGAGGTATTCGCCGGGGCGTCGATTGCTGGCGTGTGTCAAAATATGACAAGCATCCCGCGATGGGGTCGCTCGTTGATAGAACGCCACATACGTTTGAACTCGCCCTCATCCCGGCCTTCTCCCGTCGGAACGGGAGAAGGAGCAAAAGACCCTCGCCCGCGTCTGCGTGGGAGAGGGTGGTACGGAGTGCCGGGTGAGGGTCTTCTCCGATCGATGGATAACAGTCGCCGAGGATGCTGCCGGATCGACCGGCGTAAAAAGTCCTCAAATGATTCGAGGCCAACGGTATTGTCATCTGAGCTGCTCGAGGCCACTTCCATACGCTTTGGCAGGTTCTGCCGGAGTCTCGACCCCCTGATTGGCAAGGTCTTTCCACCCTGCTCAGCAGGTACAACAGGAACTCTGGACGAAGGGTGGCGCGTAGGCCTTTAACCCCTGTTACAGCCCGCACTGTGGGTGCATTCGCTACACCAGCAACAGTCACACACAAGGGCCCCGGTCTCGTTAATCGTTAAGGTCAACGGAGCGTTGGTAAGCTTTAACGACGAAAATCACCCGCAAAGTCACCCCTGTTTTACGGAACCGGAACAACCGGCACATTTCCATGGCTGGAAGACACAAATCCTTGCTCAATTAGCGGTTTGGGAAACTCAAGCGATCGTTCCAGTGGGGCCGATGGAATAGGCAACTTCGCCCGAGCAGTCCGTATCACCGGGTGGTGATGCGAGGAACTGATCGGAAGAAGACAGCGACCTTGCCACTCGAGATCGCCCGCAACGATCGAACAGTGGTACGGGGCCTGGTCAGCCGGACATGTGAAGGATTCAGTTTGGTGTGACGCGACACGGGTCGCGGGGCGGGGCTGACAGCTCGGCGCCTTAGGTGAGCACCGCCTGCCAATCCACTGCTGACCGACACTTGTCTCGCGGGTTGGGAAGACCCTGTTTTCGAATCCCTAGGGAAGGAGATTGAGACTCATGCGATGGATCAAGTTTTGTGGAACCATGCTTGCTGCGATGAGCATGGCCTCGCTGGCTGAAGCCGGCCTTTTCCGCGGCCATGGCTGCGGTACCGAAAAGGCTTGTGGTTGTGCTTCGACCAGTCAGCCTGCCTGCTGTAAGCCCGTTATTGTCAAGCCTTGCTCGCCAAACGTTTACGTTTATCAGCGCAAGTGCTCTGACATTAAGCCCCCCTGCTGCGATACATGTGCTCCAGCTACCTGCTGTGCACCTGCTGCCGCCGCTCCTGCTTGTGCTGCTCCTGCAGCTTGTGCTCCAGCTCCAGCCGCTTGTGCTCCTGCCTGTGCTGCTCCTGCAGCCTGTGCTCCAGCCCCAGCAGCTTGTGCTCCCGCTTGTGCTGCTCCTGCAGCCTGTGCTCCAGCTCCAGCCGCTTGTGCTCCAGCCTGTGCTGCTCCTGCAGCCTGTGCTCCAGCCCCAGCAGCTTGTGCACCAGCCTGTGCCGCTCCAGCTGCCTGTGCTCCTGCTGCTGCTCCAGCCTGTGCTGCTCCTGCAGCCTGTGCTCCAGCTCCAGCCGCTTGTGCTCCAGCTTGTGCCGCTCCAGCCCCAAGCACCTGCGCACCAGCCACCTGTGCTCCCAGCTGCACTCCAGCTGCCAAGCACTGTGGTCTGTTCGCTCGCTTGAAGGCTAAGTGCGCCAAGCCATCATGCGGTTCAACATGTGCACCTGCTCCTGCAGGCTGTGCTGCTCCCGCTGCCTGTGCTCCAGGCTGTGCTGCACCAGCTCCAACGAGCTGTGCAACCACAAAGTGCTGTGACGTTGACCCTTGCGAAGTTGCCAAGCTGATCTACACCTCGCAGACAGCTTGCTACGCCAAGGATCGTCGTCATGCCATCCACAAGCTGGGTGACAAGTACAACTGCGTCTGCAGCCCAGAAATCATGTGCGCCTTCATCTACGCCCTCAACGATACCGATGAACGAGTTCGTCTGAAGGCTGCCGATGAAATCGGTGACCAGATCCGCAAGCACTGCTGCTGCTCGCCAGAAGTTGTCGCTGCTCTGACACACGCTCTGGGTGATTGCCACAAGCCAGTCGTTCGTCAGGCCACACAGGCTCTGGAACTCTGCGGCTACGAAGTTGTTGAAGGTAACTGCGATGCTGTCTGCTCGACAAGCTGTGCACCAGGCACCTGCCCAGGCACTGCTCCAGCCGTTGCTCCAGCTCCAGCCCCAATGGCTCCAGAAGCTGTCCCAGCTCCAGTTCCTCCCGCTGCTCGTAAGAACAGCGAATATCGCCAGCTCTTCAGCTTCAACAACTAGTTTGTGTCGGCTGAACAGTGAATCGATAGCGGCAATAGACTTCTGACGGTGTTACAACGAACAGCAGCCCCCGATCGCAAGACCGGGGGCTGTTTTCATTTTTTGGGAGGGAGTTGGTGGTGGGTAGTTGCTAGTGGGTATTGGACATTTGGGGTTTGGTATTTGTCTGCTGGAAAGATGCTGTAAACATCGCTGAAACGGCCAGCCCAACCAACAACCCCCAACACACAAACACCAATTACTTCAGCGACCATGGGGCTCGATACGGACGATTCACCAGAGCGATGGCTTCAGGATCATTTCCGACGATCTTTTCATTGACGGGATCCCATTCGATCTTGCGGCCCAAACGAATCGCGATGTTCCCCAGGTGGCAGGCACTGGCAGTCCGATGGCCAATTTCGACATCGCAGATCGGCAGTTCGCGCGACTTGATGCAGTCGAGAAAATTCTTGTGATGGTTGCTCGAAACATAGAGCGATTCATCACCGCTCGAAAGTTCCTGCTCAACGAGTTCCGCAGGTGTTCCCCGCAGCACGCCGCGATTGACGAAAATCGTCCCTTTCTCACCCATGAATGTGGTGCCGCCAGGAATGTCTTTCTGCTCCTGGCCCACAACGATTTCAACGCCGTTGCCATACTTGTGAGTGATGCGACAAGCCGTCGAGACTTCAAACCACTTCTCAGGATGGAACTCGGCTGTCCCCTCCGTGCTGACTGGCCCGGTGTGGTCGAAACCCAGCGCCCAGTGAGCAATATCAATGTGATGGGCACCCCAGTTGGTCATCTGCCCGCCCGAGTAATCCCAGAAGAAGCGGAAGTTGTAATGGACTCGCTTCTGGTTATAGGGCCTTTGTGGTGCCGGCCCGAGCCACATGTCGTAGTTGAGTTCGGCTGGCGGTTCAGAATCAGCCACAGGAGGGCCTCCAAAGTTCGACTTGGCCAGACCCACCAGAACTTTGTTCACCTTGCCAATTTTGCCATTACGTACCAGCTCACACGCCTTGCGAAACTTGGCGTCGGATCGTTGCTGTGAACCCGTCTGCACAATGCGGTTATGAGCACGAGCCGCCTCCACCATGGCCCGGCCTTCGGGAATCGTCAGCGTGAGTGGCTTTTCGCAATAAACATCTTTGCCCGCCTGGCAACCATGCACGGTCGGCAAGGCGTGCCAGTGATCCGGCGTGGAAACGACAATGGCATCGATATCTTTGCGTTCGAGCACTTTGCGGTAATCGTCGTAACCGTCGACCTTGAAGCCCTTTTCGCTGACCATCTTGATCGTGCTGGCCAACCGCTTGGAATCGACATCGACAATCGCGGCCGGGGCGACACCCTGACCCATGAACGCCTTGAGATTTCCCGAGCCCTGACCGCCAATCCCGATGTGTGCAGTAACAATTCGCTCATTGGCACCAAATGCCCGCGCGGGAATGATCAGTGGAGCCGCAAATACGGCGGAAGCCGCCAGGAAAGTCCGGCGGGAAAGCTGCTGTTTGCTCATGAAAAATACCCTTTCCAGTTGTCAATACCCGGCTGTTCAAACCTTGAAAAGATGGTGCCAGCTCGATGAATGCCATCTCAAGGAATCGTTCTCCATCCTAACCATCGATTCCGACAGATCGCTACCCGCTGTTTCGCAGTTCCGGGGATTCCGGGAGAAGGTTTTTCCTGTGGATTTCCACAACAGATCGCCGGATGAAGGGATTCACAGAAAATTTTTCCAGTGGTCGATTCGCCAAAAAGGATTCCTGCGGGTATTCTTGACTGATTGATCCTTCGCCACTCTCCGCGAGTGGCCAGAGTACTTACCCCAGAACCTATGAGCGAAGACCACCGCCAAACGCGTACACATCTGACGGAGCTGTTTCATAAGCTCCGGATTAATCCGCGCGGTGATCTGGGTCAGAATTTTCTGATTGATATCAATCTGGTGGAACTGGTGGCCCGCGAAGCCCAGTTATCCAAAGATGACGTGGTTCTTGAAGTGGGGACCGGGACCGGCGGTCTCACGATTTTCCTCGCTGCCGAAGCAGGCGAAGTCGTCTCGATCGAGTACGATCCGAACATGCATGCCATTGCCTCGAAACAGCATGCCGGTTTGTCGAATGTACAGTGGGTGAATACCGACGCTCTCAAGAACAAAAATCAACTCCATCCGCTGTTGGTCGAAAGTGTCAACACCGCCCTGGCCAGACGGCCCGGCTCGACCCTGAAGCTCGTGGCAAATCTGCCTTACAACGTCGCCACTCCCGTCATTTCCATGATTGTGGGCAGCGACTGGCCCTGGTCGCGAATGGTCGTGACGGTCCAGTGGGAAATGGCCGTGCGGATGCAGGCGACGCCGGGAAGCAGCGATTACAGCGGGCTGTCGATCTGGTTACAGTCGCAATGCGATATTGAAATTCTGCGCAAGCTCCCTCCGGATGTCTTCTGGCCCAGGCCCAAAATCGATTCTGCTGTCGTCCTGGTCACACCGGCACCCGCCCGAAGAGACCGCATTGCCGATCCGGAATTCTTCCATAACTATTTGCGGGCCATCTTCATGCACCGGCGCAAGCTGTTGCGTGGTGTCCTGTGCAGTACCTATTCCCAGGTCGCCAAACCCCGCATTGATGAACTGCTCCAGCAGGCAGGGATTGCCTCACAGGCACGGGCTGAGGAACTGCCGACGGAGATTCATGTGGCCTTAGCCAACCTGCTCTATCACGAAATCAATCCACCAACGCCCGCTACGGGTCTTGATTCACTGAAAACTGCGAACTGAAAACTGCCTGCTGCCAGATTCTGGCAGCCCCCGGCTTTGTCGGAGAAGCTCATTACCATGCAAGATCGAATTGCCTATCAGGGAATCACCTTCGACGATGTTCTGCTCGAGCCTGGCTTCAGCGAACTCGTCCCTGCCGATGTCGAAACATCCTCCCGGCTCACCCGCAATATCCGGCTGAATGTGCCGATTGTCTCCAGCCCCATGGATACCGTGACAGAAAGCGACATGGCCATTGCCATGGCGCAGGAAGGAGGCATGGGGATCATTCATAAAAACCTCTCGATCGAACAACAGGCGTTGCACGTCGAGCGGGTCAAACGCAGTGAACACGGCGTCATTGTCGACCCTGTGACGTTACCTCCCGAGGCCACCGCTGCGGAAGCCTGGGAAATCATGGAGCAAAGGAACATTGGTGGTGTTCCGGTCACTCAAAACGGTCGGCTCAAAGGGATTCTGACCCGTCGCGACCTGCGGTTTCTGGCGTCGAAAGATACCCCCATTTCCGAGGTGATGACCAAAGAGAATCTCGTGACGGCAAAAGAGAATACGACTCTCGAAGAAGCCGAGCGGATTCTGCTGGAAAACAAGGTTGAAAAACTGCTGCTGGTGGATAACGAGTTTCAGCTCAAGGGGCTGATTACGATCAAGGATATCGATAAAAACCTTCGTTTCCCGAAAGCGAGCAAAGATCGACGTGGACGTTTGCGCGTCGGTGCCGCCGTCGGTGTGTTTGACTTTGAGCGTGCTGCGGCCCTTATCGACAGGGGGGTTGATGTGCTTTGTGTCGACAGCGCACACGGACATAGTCAAAACGTGATTGAGACCGTTAGGGGGGTGAAGAAACGCTGGCCAGAAATCGATGTCATAGCTGGGAATATTGCAACAACGGCAGGAGCCCGCGATCTGCTGATGGCGGGGGCGGATGCAATCAAGGTGGGCATTGGCCCAGGCTCGATCTGCACGACGCGAATTATTGCTGGAGTGGGTGTTCCTCAGTTAACAGCGATACACAATGCCTCATTGGCAGTGGCCGGGACAGATGTTCCGATCATTGCCGATGGTGGCATCAGGTATAGCGGTGATATCACCAAGGCTCTGGCCGCTGGTGGTCATTGCGTGATGCTGGGAAGTTTGCTGGCGGGTGTGGATGAAAGCCCCGGAGAAGTGATTCTTTTCCAGGGCCGCAGTTACAAACGCTACCGGGGCATGGGCTCGATGGGGGCCATGGTCAAAGGGAGCAGCGAACGCTACCGGCAAGGGAAGGTTGACGAAAGCAGTCCAGGGCGTGGAGCAGGGAAGCTCGTTCCCGAAGGCGTTGAAGGGCGAGTGGCTCATAAAGGCTCGCTCCACAATCTGGTTTACCAGTTGATCGGTGGCCTGCGGGCCGGCATGGGATACTGCGGTGTGCCCACGATTGAAGATCTGCGGACAAACACGCGGTTCATTCAAGTCTCGGCTGCCACAGTGAGGGAGAACCATCCCCATGACATTACGATTGTCGAAGAATCTCCAAATTACACCGTCGAGCACGCACATCGCGAAGGCTCGTAATCAGGCCTGGTATCAGCCGGCTCTGGCAGTCGCACTGGCCGGTGTGCTGATCGCTCAGTCACCAGCCAGTGATGCCTCCCGCAGTCCGCTCGATACCTTGCGCGAACGTTCTCCCGAACAGCGCTGGACCAAAGTTCGCGAAGAAGACGCCGAGCAGAAATTGTCCCGGCAAACCGTCATCTCCAGTGAGACACAAGCCTTCACAAACGTCGGTTCGTCAGGTTCCGGCACTGCTCCAGAGCGTCTCCCTGTCGATCGAATCCAGGAAGGCAAATCGGCTGCGCCCGACATGCCAGCCTCGATTATCGATGCGGCTCCCACAGCAAACTCCAAAGCTGTCGTGGCGTTCCCTGAATCAAAAACTCCTCCACAAGTCGCCACCACTCCTCCGGCCTATCCATTTCTGGATCAGCCCGAGGTTCTCGTGCAAGGTGATCATCAGTGGATCTTGCCAGCACCTTCCGCAGAGCAGATCGTCGCTGCAGTGAGCCAGAATTCTCAGGCACCAGTTCCGACTGGCGCTCCTACTGGCCCGACACCGATTGAAGTGAACTCGAACAGCAATGGCGGAACGGCTAACGGTGCGATTGCTCCGACACCAGTCGAGACACAAGCCACTGCGCCGTCAGCCAGCTTGCCACCCGTTCCACCGCTGCCCAAAGAATCCGAACGGGCCATCATTGCCGATGAGCATCTGGCACCAGCGCTCCCCAACCTCGGGATTCGCCGCATCTACCAGATTGTTCCTTTCGGTGATCCCGTTGCCGATGAAGATATTCGTCGATATGCCCTTGAGCAGCAGAATAAGGTAGGCATCCATATCGACAACAGTCCCGTACCTCCACGGAACTATCCTGACCTCCTCGCTTTGTGGGAACCACCCAACCTTTATCACCAGCCACTTTACTTTGAAGATGTGGCACTCGAACGATATGGCCACCACTATCCCCCAGGGATTCAATCCGCCGTGTCACTCGGGAAATTCGGTGTGCAACTGATTGGCTTCCCTTATCAGGCGGTCATCCATCCTCCCGCATCGAAACAGTACGCACTGGGTTACTACCGACCTGGCGAAGTGGCTCCCCGGCTCACCTATCAAATCCCCTGGAATGCTCACGCCGCCGCTGTGCAGGCTGGAGCTGTGGTGGGCTTTATCTACATGATTCCGTAAAAGTCACCGCTTCAAAGAAGCAGGCAGCTCGCCTGCCAGCCAAGGCTTTTGCTCTTTCTCCCGTTCTGACGGGAGAAGGTTGGGATGAGGGCGAGCTCGAACAGGTTTGGTGTGTGATACACGAGCAGCGTCATCGCGTGTTGCTCTTGGCTGCTGGCAGTCAATCGGCGCCCCTGCGGCAGCCATGGTAACTCTTGCATATCGATTGGAAAGACCCTCACCCGGCAGTTCGTGCCACCCTCTCCCACGCAGACGCGGGCGAGGGTTTTTTACTCCTTGTTCCCCTTCCGGCCTTCAACCCGTTTTGCCTTCGCCATGACTCTCTTCGACGGATTCACTGCAAAGCACGGTCTCAATTGGCCGAAGGTTTTCTGCCGACCTGATAGAGGTTTGTTCGCGAGCGGAGATACATCAGGTCATCACTCACAGCGGGTGAGGCCATGAATCCGTCTCCCAGTTGGCTTTCTCCCAGTTCTTCAAACTCGCGAGACGCCTTGAGGACCTTGATCTTTCCCTCCTGGCTGAAGAACCAGAGTTTTCCATCGGCATACAGTGGTGTCGCGGTGTAGTTGCCACCGAGTCGCTCCTGCCAGAGCTGTTTACCCGTGGTGGCTTCAAAACAGGTGGCGGCACCCCCATCGTGGACCATAAAGAGCAGATCACCAACCAGCACATGCGTGGGCTTGGAAGGGATCCCTTTGGCAGCACTCCAGCGGACATGGGTCTCGGTCACATCGCCTGTTCCTGTCGGATCAACCGCATGCAGTGCAGCCTTGCCGAAGCCGGTGTTGATAAAGACCAGACCATTCCCATACACCGGCCTGACTGTGGCTGAGAATTCCTTAAAGCGAATCCGCCAGATCTCTTTCCCCGTGCGCGGATCCAGGGCCAGACTCGCCTTGGAGGTGGGGCTGATCAGTTGTGGCTGGCCATTGACCTGAATGATGGTGGGAGTACAGAAAGCTTTCTTGAAGTCGCCATTTTCAGAGCCATATTCGACCTGACGATCGACTTTCCAGACGGTCTGACCTGTTTCCTTATCAAGAGCGACCACATACTGAAAGTCAAAACCGTCCATGTGCAGAATCAGCAGATTCTCGAACAGTATGGGTGAACTTCCGGGGCCGCGAAAATGCTCACAAGGGAGATCGCGCCTTTGCCAGAGCACTTCACCTGAGCGGCCCGCGAGGCAGGCCGTGCCATAGCTGCCAAAACTGATCCACGCCTTGCCGTCTTCCAAAACAGGCGTGGGTGAGGCATAGCTGTTGAAATCGTGGATCTCGCTGGGCTTCTCGACTTCGAACAGCAGGTTGTCGAGCACGATCTTCCCCGAGGGCTTATCAACGCAGATCACCGAGAGCTTGTGTCCATCGGGAGTCGCCGTCGTCATCCACAGGTCATTGTTCCAGATGACAGGCGATGACCAGCCTTTTCCATGAATGGCGGTTTGCCAGAAGATGTTCTCCTCGCCGATTGTGACGGGAAGTTTCGTACTTTGAGCATGGGCATTTCCTTCCGGCCCGAGAAACTGGGGCCAGTTGTGCTGTGCCTGACTTGTGGACCACAGACCAAAAGTCAGCACCCACACGGCCATCAGCCCGCGGCTCAAAAACAGTCCCGCTTCCGAAAACCGCAGCTCAATGAATGGACGTCGCATGGAGAAAATCCTTGAATCCGAAAGCAGCCACAACTTCAGACCGTGGACTGGACAAAGTCGCGATGGCTTTCTGCAGTTCAATCATCCCGGAGATCGGGCCAGTCGGTATGCTTTAAAATGCTGTTCGTGAGAACATATCAATAAATCCTTGCGCAGAATAATCGGCGGCATGATCTGACGCCACTGGAATGGTTTTCTCTGATGGCCAAGCGACCGAATACTCGACTTCTGGAACTGCCTCTTCTGCAGAACTGGAGCTGCCACAATTGCGGCGGCTGCTGCAAAAAACATCTCATTGAAATCACGGAAGCGGAGCGACAACGCATTGACAGCCAGGGCTGGAGTGCAGCCGAACTTCCGGAAGGCTTGCCTCCTTATGTTCCTTTGGGCCGAACTTCTGAAGGACGTTACCGATTATCGCAGCGAGCCGATGGAGCGTGTGTGTTTTTGACAGACGAAGGTCTCTGCCAGATCCATGCCAGATTTGGAGAACCCGCCAAGCCTTTACCCTGCCGGCTCTATCCGTATGTGTTTCATCCGACAGGGAAAGGACTGGTTGTCGGCTTGCGCTACAGTTGTCCTTCGGTCATTCGCAATGCCGGTCGTGATCTCGTGTCTCAACAGGATGAACTCAAGCAACTGGCCCAGGAAACGATCGCCGATTGGCCTGAAGAGATCCCTGCACCTAGGCTTTCCGATCGCTCACCGGGAGCCTGGCCACTGGCCGATGTGCTGATGGCTGCACTGCTGGACGAGCTGCAGCAGCGGGACGTCTCTTTGCGTTTGCGCCTGGTTCGCATGGCGGCATGGACGGAGCTGATTTCAACGACCAATCTGACCGATCTGACGGTCGCTCAATTGCGGGAAACAATCCGCGTGGTTCGTGAAACCGTGGCTCAGTTGCTTCCGGACGAATCGACAGTTGTGGTTCCTCCGGCGGATCGTCTGACGCTGGTGGGCTTTACACAACTGGTGGCCTACTACACGCGCGAAGATACCATTGTGGACCAGTCGAAGGGCTGGGCCGGTCGCTGGAAACTGTTGCAGGATATTCTGGTCTTTACCTTTCGCAGAGGCCGCCTGCCTGATCTGGCCACTGACTGGAAGGGAATTCCCATTCGAGATGTCGAACAGGCATTACCCTGGAAGACTCCTGCCGCCGACGAACTTTTGACAAGATATCTGGTCACCAAGCTGCAGAGCCGGGCCTTCTTCGGGCCGGCTTATTATCACGAACCAGTCATCGAAGGGTTCTGGAGCCTCTTGCTGACAATTCCTGTGACGATCTGGCTGGCCCGCTGGCATGCTCTCGCCAGCTGGCAAACTCAGGCCAGACGACAAAACGCCGGGCCAGGCAGCACGTCGGAACCCTGCACGATTCAAGCCGTCGATCTGGAAGCGGCTCTGGCCCGCGTCGATCATAATCATGGCTATTCACCGGCGTTAGGGATGCGCAGCGTCAAATCGCGGCTGCGCAGTTTTGTCCGTCGAGATCAACTCACCAGCCTGATCTGGGACATCACCCGTGAATCGTGAATACTAAAGCGTCAGGATTATAGAACCTGAAGAATCCTGGCGATCCTTGCGGGCAGGTTCTTCGCAGCCTTGAAAGAATCTGCTGGTGCATGATCTGGAAATGCGGCAAGATGTCTTGCGGTCGATAATGTAACGACCAAATCCACTCGAACCCATTCGCGGCTGCCATTCGGCTGAGGAGGAGACCATGAAAAGACTGCTCCTGTTACGACATGCTAAAGCCGTCGCTGAAGATGCCAGTGGACTCGACCATGAACGTGCCCTGGCACCGCGTGGCTGCGAAGACGCGACCCGGTTGGGAGAATGGATTGTTCAACAGGGACTGATCCCGCACTTCATCATGTCGAGCAGTTCACGCCGCACTGTCGATACCTTACGGCTGGTGGGGAGTGCCTTTGGACATTCTCCGTTAGTGATGATCCGGCGCCGGCTCTACATGTGCCACGAAACAGACTATCCACCACTTCTGCAGGAAGCACCCTCCGATTGCGAACTGCTCCTGGTTGTGGGGCATAATGAAGGGTTGCAGGAGTACCTCACGCGTCTGACGGGAACGGGCCGGGCGGTTCCCACCTGTACGCTGGCTGTCGTGGAACTGCCGATTTCGGACTGGCCGGAAATGACACTGGCTGTCCGTGGGAAACTTGTGCAACTGGTGACACCCGACGATCTGGATCCGCAGTAATGCGGCTGCCTCGAACGGGTGACCAATAAGGTCTCGGCTGTCGATTTTTCGAGGCAAGTGGATTTGTTATGGCTCGTCGCTGGAATCATTACGATCTGTCATTCGAGATGTATCTCAGAGACAGAGGGATTCCGTACATTGCTGTCGATGAAACCCGCCGGGCACTGCTGGCGCAGGCCAGTCTGAAATCGATGGATTACATCGTCTATGGTGCCCGGGGCCAGAACCTGCTGGTCGAAGTCAAAGGTCGCAAAGCGCGAACCAGCCAGCTTTCTGAGAACTGGGTGACTGCTGACGATCTGATCAGCCTGAGGCGGTGGGAAGAGGTTTTTGGGAAGAGTTTTCGAGCCGTGATGGTCTTCGCCTACGATGTGACGGAAAGAACGCCAGCTCTGCAGCGACTGGCTGATACTCCGTCGCACGCAGCGGTTGAAGCGCCGAATCTGGCCACTGAACCGTGCTTTACGCATCAAGGTCGCGACTACATTTTTCATGGTGTCTGGATGGAAGATTACGAGCGGCAGGTGAAAGTGCGGTCGTCCCGCTGGGAGACGTTATGGGCTCCCGCGGCTGCCTATCGGGAAGTTCGCTTCTCGATGGAGGATTTTCTGGTCGCACCGGTGATATCAGCAGATCCCTTGTCCGGGGTTCAGGCTGCGAGCATCACTTTGCCTTTGCCAGCCGCCGCCCAGTCCCACCCACAGTCAGATTTGAATGAGTGATGTCCCGGATGGGAGTCCGTGTGGAGTGGGCCTTGTGATCAATGATCAGAGTCCCATGACCTGAAGCCAAACGAAGACGTTTGCCCCATATGCTTCAAGTCGATGCGCAGGCAAAGATCGACGTCGTGACAGGATCAGTGGTTCATGACGCTGCGGCGTTCTTGTGCGAGATCGGCGGGATGTCGAGGAACGTGCTTGATCCAGTTAGGCATCGAAGAACCAATGACCATTCCAAGAATCGATGCCATCAGTCCATAGATCTGTGGAGGGACAACCTGCCACAGATTGGCACTCTCTTCATCATGAATGAACTCGGTTCCCAGCCAGACGGGCAGAGCAAACAGGATGGAAAAAACCGCCCCTTGAGTGGTCGCTTTGGACCAGTAAATGCCAAAGGCCAAGGGCACGAAGGCGATCACCAGAGTGACTTTGTAGCCACTCTCGACCATCTCATACATGGTGCTTTCTGAGTTGACAGCGATGGTGGTGGCAGTAATCGAGACGAGCACCAGCATGGTACGCACCAGCCAGAGCAGCATATTGTCGCTCATATTGAGAGTGAACTGACGCAGCACGTTTTCGGTGAGAATACTGGCTGGTGCCAGCAAGGTCCCACTCGCCGTCGAGAGAATGGCCGAAAGGACAGCACCAAAGAACAGAATCTGCACCCAGAGTGGAGTCTGATTCAAAATGAGCACTGGCAAGACTTTCTGGACTTCGCGAGCATCTTCAGAGGCAAAATGGCCAGCCGCCGCCGGGTCGATCATGGTGGCGGAAAAGGCGATGAACATCGGCACAAAAGCAAAGCCGAAATAGAACAGGCCGCCCAAAAGTGTCCCCGCTCGGGCGGTGACTTCATTGCGGGCACTGGTGACCCGCTGGAAGACATCCTGCTGGGGAATCGAACCCAGGGCCATTGTGAGAAATTCGCCAATAAAGATCAGCCAGGCGGCGGTTGTCACATGGGGAAACAGATTCAGCTTTCCCGCCTGTGCGGCTGCTGCCACGACGGGCTGAAATCCCCCCGCCTTTTCACCCAGAATATATGCGACGAGTAGTAGACCAATCACAATCGCGACCGTCTGCACGACATCTGTGAGAGCGATCGACCACATCCCGCCGAAGAAGGTGTAGAGCGTGACGATGACTGCACCGATGATGATGGCCTGATTCAAGGTGACATACTCGGGAAAGAGAACATTAATGACCAGCCCGAAGGCCGAGAGCTGTGCTGTCGTCCAACCCATGTAAGATGCCGCAATCCCCAGCGACGTGAGAATTTCGACAAAACGGCCATATCGTACATGGTAATAGTCGCCAATCGTTAACAGCTCGAGACTGTAAAACGTGCGGGCAAAGAAGATCGCCACCAGCACCAGGCAGACCGATGCGCCAAAGGGATCACCCGAGACAAATCCCAGGCCCTGATCAGCAAAACGTGCAGAAACCGAAAGCACAGTTTCAGCACCAAACCAGGTGGCAAATACGCAGGCAAAGTTCATTCCCAAAGGAAGTGATCGACCAGCCACCATGAAGTCTTTGGCGTTTCCCACCATACGGGCGCCATAAGCGCCTAAAGCCAGTGTGCCCACCATGTATGCAATCACGCACGCAATCAGCACTGACACATCCCCTTCATGGAGCCTTTTCAACAGGCCTGGGCAGCCAACCCACCCAAAACCTCCGCATCAACGATCAAAAAGCCTGTAAGACGACAGGCGGCTTTCAATCCGCAGGAAAAGGGAGCACAAATCTTCGCCCGCTCAAACTTTGCAACCGCAAGAGTATTGAAGTTTCCCGACCTGACTGCAAGCCGAAAACGGTTGCAAAGCCCCAAGGCTGTGGATGTTGCGGCTTTTCCTGACAGATCGCATTGACAAGTCGTGATGTGTGAAGGGTCTGGCTCTCTCTGTACGAGTCATGATTCTCATCGAGCTTGTGCGAAAGCCGGGCTTTCCAAAGTCAACCATCCACTGGCCTGGAAGAATGGGAGATGGACACTGCGATCTCTGCATGAGCTTCATCGACAACCCGCTCATGTCGATCACTCGTCGCCATTCCCGGATCACGAGATTGTTATCCAGACCTCCGGTTCAAGGTCTGAAAGTTGCTTTGTCTGTCGGGGGTTCACTCTCAATCACTTCCCGAGTGTTTGAGGGGCTCGGCCTGTCAGAATTTACGACAGGCGAGGCACAGCGAGCGACAATTTGTTCGACGAAGGCTCATAAGCCATCACTCGAACTCCTGAATTAAGGTCCTGAATATTGGATATCGTTTCGATGAAGAAAAAGACAGGTTTCACGCTGATCGAGTTGCTGGTCGTCATTGCGATTATCGCCGTGCTGATTGCCCTGCTCTTGCCGGCGGTCCAGCAGGCGCGGGAAGCAGCCCGTAGAACCCAATGCCGGAACAATCTCAAGCAGATTGCGCTGGCTATGCACAATTATCATGATGTCAATAACTGCTTTCCGGCGGCTCGGCTTTCGAGCACCCCCAAGTACGGTCAGATGGTGGCGCTACTCCCCTATCTCGAAGGGGGGAATCTCTCTCGCCTGTTCGATGTGACGGCAACAGGGGGGTTCGCAGACCCAGTGAACCAGAAGGTCGCGAATACACCGGTTTCAATGATTCGCTGTCCATCAAATCCCGTCCCGGGCCTGATCAAGATGAGGAACAGCAGCTCCACAGGGACAAGCTACGGATCCTTCATTACCAGCACAGGCTCTACGACAGATCCCAACGACCCGTCGATTATGACAGGCTGGGCCAATGACTATTGGGTCAATCATGGAATTAACAGTTCCAGCTACACACTGGCCTATTCGACGGGGATCTCTCCCAGCCCGATCCTCAAGGGGACGAGCCCTCGCATGCGTGACGTCACGGACGGCCTGTCGAATACAATACTTGTCAGTGAGCATGCAGGCTATGATGTTCATTATGTACGTGGAGTTGGCATGCCCATGCCTGCCACAGACTTGACGCTTGATCAGCCCGGCGCATGGGGAACATGGCTCGGCTGGTGTGCCTATATGATTCAGACATATCCCGTTTATACAGTCGATACCTATCCGACGAATCTATCCAACATCCCGTCGGGAACAGGCTGCACTGTGAATTGCAATAACTCACAGGGGATCTTTGGTTTTCATGCCGGCGGCGCCACTGTGGCCATGGGTGATGGAAGCGTACGGTTTTTGCCCGAGAGCCTATCAAACGTGATTCTGATGGGGATGGTGACCCGCGACGGTGGCGAGGTGATTTCTGAATGAAATGTCGCCTTCTCGTTGCAGCCCTCGTCTCATTGAACCTGGTGATGATCAGTTCGGGATGTTCTCTGAGTGATCAGAAATGTCTCGTTTCCGGCCAGGTGACAATTGACAGTCAACTCGTTGATGGAGCTTATCTGCTCTTTCATCAAGAGCATTCCAGCGATGTCGTGGGAACAGCCCGCACTGATCCTTCGGGTTATTACCTCGCGAAGCTGCCTGTCGCGGGGCGCTATGCTGTGACAGCGTTCTGGCCGAGGGTCATCCGGAATGCTGAAGAAACGATTGAGGGTGAAGATCGCCTCGGCGGAAAGTACCGCGATTCTTTGAACCCGTTGACGTTTATCACTGTTTCCACCGGCGAGAACTATCCGCCGGCGATCAATATCTCCTCCCGATAGCAATAGAATAGTCTTTTAAGGATCTTTCAATGATAACGAATCGATATACCATATACTCTTTATTCGCTTTTGCAGTCATCATGCTTTCCGGAGAAGCAGCATTCAGCAATGAGTCGAAGACGATCTTTTCCACACAATCGGGAAAGTGGTCTTCCAAAGAAACCTGGAGTTCAGGGAATCTCCCGGAAACGGGAGATCGGGTTGTAATCCGCGCAGGCCACCATGTGATTTATGATATTGGCCACCAGGGCCGAACGCCCAGCTTTCGATTGGTTCAGATTGCGGGAGAGCTCGAGTTCGCTACGGATCAGAATACCCTGCTCGAAGCAGGACTCATTACGATTATTGCCAGCGAAGACCCTTCCGAAGAAGGTTTTGACTGTCACGCAACTCCTCCTCCCGTGGGAGAAGGTCGCAAGCGACCAGCGCTGTATATCGGTCGACCGGGAGCTCCTCTTCCAGCCGAGTATACGGCAAAAATTCGACTGCGATATTTCGAAGGTATGAATAAGCTCTCCTGCCCGGCTCTCGTGTGCTGCGGCGGACGTATGGAAATTCACGGTCAGCCAATGACGCGCACCTGGGTCAAGCTGAAGCGCTCTGTGACTCCAGCGGAATCGACCGGACGTGGTGCCACGACGCTCTCTTTAATGGAGAGTGTCGAAGGCTGGAAAGAAGGCGACCAGGTCATTGTCACCAGCACACATCGTCAACGCGATCGCGAGGATGGCGATTTTCTCAGTAGTGCACAAACGGAAGTTCGCCGGATCGTGCGGACAGGGAGCCAGGACTTTACGGGCGGGTATCCCTTAACTCTCGATAAACCATTGCAGCATGCTCATTTCGCTGATGAGAACTTTCAGGCCGAAGTTGCAAATCTGACTCGAAATGTCGTCATTGAATCCGCAGAGCCGGATGGTGTTCGAGGTCATACGATGTACCACAGGTACTCAGCGGGTTCTATCAGCTATGCCGAGTTCCGACATCTCGGTAAGCGAGATGAACTGGGTCGATATAGCATTCATTTCCATCTCTGCGGCGAAACGATGCGTGGCAGTTCCGTGATTGGTGCATCGATCTGGGACAGCCATAACCGCTGGATTACGATTCACGGTACGAATGCTCTCGTGATTCGTGACTGCGTGGGCTACAAGAGTGTCGGACATGGATATTTTCTGGAGGATGGTACAGAGGTCAACAATATTCTGGATCATAACCTGGCAGCTCTCGTACTCCCTGCCAAAACTCAAAAGGATCAGGTGGTACCATTCGATCTGAATCGAGGTGCAGGCTTCTGGTGGGCGAATTGCCACAATCAGTTCACTCGGAATGTGGCTGCAGAATGTGCCGAGTATGGCTATCGCTTTGAAAACAAGAAAACGGCAGACTTCGATCCGATCCTGTCTGTCCGTCAGCCGGATGGATCGGTCAAGAGTGTTGATACTCGAATTCTGCCCTTTATCCGTTTTGAAGATAACGAAGCCCACACGATGCGATTCTTCTGTCTGAATCTGCGGGGAATCGCTCGTCCTGAGGGTGGTCGCCTGAACTTTGTCGAGCAGAATCAAACGCTGGCACGCGAGGCTGCTGAAGCTCTACCACCCAATGGCACACCCTTCTGGATTAAAGATTTCAAAGCCTGGGAAGCCAACTGGTCCGTTCATTTAGGAACGACAGGTGTCTTTATCGACGGGCTCGACTCCTACCGCTGCGATGTCGCTATCTGGCGTTCCGTGATGGATCGATCAGGTTTCCGCCGGATGACTTCCCGTGAAATGCGTGTGAACGATATCCATGGCCCAATCAGCATGGGTGCAGTCCCCGCTTCAACAGCCAGTGAAAATGACGAAGGATATGCCTATGAAGCCCGGCTGCAGCCCGCATCAGTTTCAAGCTTTAAAGATCAATTACCACCCGTAACTGTTATCACTTCCATTGTACGCCAGGGACAGTTATTGAAAGTCTGCGGCTCTGTCGCGGATACCAGCGATATTCGGCATGTGCTCGTCAATGGTCAAAAGGCCCGCTCGTTACGGGGAAGTTTTTCCGAATGGGAAATTGTGCTGGAAGCTCCAGCCAGTGGCCCCATGGAATTGACGGCCATCTCTGAGGATATCAATGGCCATATCGAACAAACGCCTCACATCGTTCGTCTCGATTGATGGAGCGTTTGCGACCATTCCGCCTAGCGGCTTTTGAGCCGCTGGCTGAATTTCTCGCGGAACTTGGCGACTTTCGGGGCGACGACAGCCGCGCAATAGGCCTGAGCCGGGTGAGCGCGGAAGTAGCCTTGATGGTAGTCTTCTGCCGGGTAAAAAGTGACTGCGGGGACGATCTGTGTCACAAATTTTCCTGGCCAGATCCCAGCCGCTTCGAGTTCAGTAAACGTGGATTGAGCAACCGTCTGCTGATCGCTGTCATGGAAAAAAATCGCCGAGCGATATTGCGTGCCAATATCGTTTCCCTGGCGATCCTTTGTGGTCGGGTCGTGGATGGCGAAGAAAATCTCCAGGAGGTCGCTGTAGCTGATGACCTGAGGATCAAACTCGATCTGGACAACTTCTGCATGGCCGGTTCGTCCTGTGCAAACCTGCTCATAAGTCGGATTGACGGTGGCTCCACCCATGTAGCCAGAAACGACACGATCAACACCAATCACATTCTCGAAGACCGCTTCGAGGCACCAGAAACAGCCACCTGCTAAAGTCGCTACCGAACGGTCAGTTTGTGCATTGGTCATGGAAAACCTCTTCCTCTCAGCAGATCTGTGCAGCCACGCGCCTGGTGAGTCGATCACGCGGCAGCCGGCGTTAACTTCCTGCCCTACGCGATTTGATTCCACTCGTAGGATTTTAGTAACAGCGGCATCAGGCCGGAACACTGCTGAAAAATGGTTGTCCAGCCCCATAAACATGCCGAGTGAGCCAGATCACTTGCGTTTGATGTAGTTCATATAGGCAAAAAAGATCACCGGTGGTGCGACGAGGAATGTCAGCGGGAAAAAGACCCAGCCGGGAATACGGTTCTGATAAACGTAGGGCCACAGGATCCAGGTGTCGAGGTTGAAACCGGCAATCAATGTGCCACAGATGATCAGAATCCCCATGTTCCGCTGTTCGGTGTATTCATCATCCGTGAGCTTTTCAGCCGCCTGTTTGCGAGGTGCGGCAGCGCCGGGCTTGCTGGCAGATGATTTGCTCCCCTTTTTGCGGGTGGGTTCGGCAACTTCCTTGCGCATGCCGTTGGCATAGTATTTGGAAATGCCCTGATTGATGCCGAGCTGGGAAGCGATGACATGCCGCATGGGCTTGTCGTAGCGGAGGCGGATTTCGTCTTCGAGTTCCTGGGTGGGATCGTCGGCACACGCCACAAGAATCTGTCCGTCGTCTTCAAATAATGGCAGACAGGTATGCCGGCGAACGACCTGCCGGGGAAGAAGATCGAGAATGGAATCGTCGGGGAGCATTTCATTGAGGTCAACAAATGGTCGCCCCAATTCGCTGGCCAAGGCCCGGGCTGCGGTTTCACCATCGGCCAGTTTCAGTTGAACAACGGCATCTTTGAGAGTCAGGCCCGAGCGATCTGCGAAGGCTTTGACTTCCTTGGCCTGATCCTGCGAGATGACCCCTTGATCCACGAGGTAAGCTGTGACTGGCCGGCGGCCGGTGCTGGGGTCGCGGTCGTCGATTTCCCTTCCGAGTGAGCGATCGTAATCGAGTTTGCGTTCGAGATCTGTCAGGCAGAGCATGGCTCTGGCGAGTTCGTTGAGCAGTTCCTGCGATTCCGTCGCGTATTGGCCGGTGGCGTATTTGCGGACATGGCCGTTGAGTTTTTTATAGTTCTTGCGAATTTTGTCAGGGTCGTCCTCGAATTGGATGACCCGCAACAGGGCATAATGATCGGGCGGACGGTCACCTTCGGGAATTCCCAACCATTCCTTATAAACGTCAATGGCCACGGTTCACTCCGGCTGGTTGTTTCGTCGAGGGGTCAAGTCTGATGTGATCCACCGTAATCGTTCGGCAAATGGGAAAGGCGCACTGCGAACGGAGCGGTTTGTTGTTGGATTATCATCGAATCAATCTGCTGGAGGCAACGCAAGAGAGCATTCTCCTGTTTTGACTTTCTCCAGTGAGAAACTGCCCCATTCAGGACTCGAAAGCCAGGAGTGGCTTCGATTTGTGATGCCCGGGCCCGAAAAATCTCATCCCGACTGACAGGATCTCTGCTGGAAACGAGCCCTTCCTGCTAGAATACTGGGAATAAAGTCTTGCAGGCTCTGGGCATGAAAAGAGTTCCCATTTGGCCTCAAGAAACCTTGTTATGGCCTGGCGGGAAAAACGGATGCGGATACTCCTGGCAAATCCTCGTGGCTTCTGTGCTGGTGTGAACATGGCAATTGAGTGCCTGGATGAAGTGATCCGCATGTTCGGGCCGCATGTCTTCGTGTACCACGAGATTGTGCATAACAAGTATGTCGTCGATCGATTCACGCGCCAGGGTGTCACTTTTGTGAATTCGGTTGAAGAAGTCCCCGAAGGTTCAGTGCTGCTCTACAGTGCCCATGGTGTTTCGCCAGTCATTCGGCAGGCAGCCCGTGAGCGAAAACTGCAGACAATTGATGCCACCTGCCCACTTGTGACCAAAGTGCATCTGGAAGCCATCAAGTACGCCCGGGAAAAGTACAATATCATTCTTATCGGCCACGAAGGTCACGACGAAGTGATCGGCACGATGGGTGAAGCTCCTGAGAGTATCACCCTCGTTGAGACTGATGAGGATGTGGCCCGTTTGCCCTTCACTGCGGAGGATCCGCTGGTTTATCTGACTCAGACAACACTTTCGGTCGAGGAAGCCGGGAGAGTGGTGGCCGCCTTGAAGGCGCGATATCCGCATATCAAATCTCCGCCCAAAGAAGATATCTGCTACGCGACGACCAACCGGCAGGAAGCTGTGGCTCAACTGGCGGCAGAGGCCGATCTGGTGATTGTGCTGGGGAGCCAGAACAGCTCGAACAGCCGCCGGTTGATGGAACTTGGCAGTGCCGGCAACAAACCCTCTTATCTGGTAGATGGCGCTCACGAACTCAATCACGCCTGGTTTGAGAATGCCGAATGCGTGCTGATTACGGCGGGTGCCAGTGCTCCAGAGGTTGTGGTTCAGGATTGCATTGAATACCTGCGAACCAACTTTGGTGCACAGGTGGATGAACGCACCATCCGCGAAGAGCACGTCTCCTTTCCGCTACCCAAAGAACTCCGGGCCTTGCAGCACTTACGCCTGACGTAGCTTTCTCCAGTCGAGAGAACTTCGGACGAGACTTTGTGTTCCACAGATCGATTATGAAACCTCGGAATGTTTGAAAGTCGAATCATTCCGCTCTCGAAATCAGAATTCCCAGGTTCAATGTCGCATCGGCACACCCTGATTTTCTTGACCAGTAATAATTGTTTTATACCAAAGAACAGAAACTCTTGTTATCTCATGGCGATTTGTGGCTATGCCAACAACATGCTCGAATTGACTTGTAACGTTATGTTGTAAACCAAAAACACCATGAACGAAGATGAAACAGATTCAGTTCGATCAATTGATAACGCAGGCGATCTAACGAGTAGCCAGATTCCTAATGCGGATCGGAATCTGTTGTTTGGGATTGTTGCTGTTCAGATGAATTTCGTAACACGCGAGAGTTTTCTCTCGGCCGTGAAAGGGTCGTTAAGCAACAATGCTCGTCCGCTGGCCGAGATACTTATCAAAACCGGAGCCATCACCGCCGAGCACCAAAAGATGCTTGAAGCTCTCGTTGACGCCTTGCTCAAGCAACATGACAACAACCTGCAACGATGCATTGATGCTTTAAGCTCTATAAAAACTATCAGAGATGACCTCGATCAACTACAGGATCCTGAACTTACGGTTCGCGTTCAGCAGCATCTGTCTTATCCAGCAGATCCGTCGCTTTCCGCAGACCAGGAACCAGGGACTTCTGCTTCTTCGAAACTTCGCTTTAAGATCATTCGACCACATGCAAAAGGTGGGCTTGGTGAGGTTTCTGTCGCCTTAGATCAAGAGCTGAATCGCGAAGTGGCATTAAAGGAGATTCAGAAAAAATACTTGAGTGATCCCGCCAGTCGTGAGCGATTCGTACAGGAAGCCGAAATCACTGGCGGATTACAGCATCCGGGAATTGTTCCTGTTTACGGGCTGGGAACGTTTCCGGATGGAAGTCCCTTTTATGCGATGCGTTTTATACGCGGTCATAGTCTGAAAGATGCGATCGATTTCTATCACGAATCGAATGATCAACAACACACATCCCCAACAAAACAAAGACTGGAGCTCCGGGAGTTACTTGGACGCTTCATTGATGTCTGCCAGGCGATTCAGTACGCCCATAGTCGAGGAGTTCTGCATCGTGATTTAAAGCCCGGCAACATTATGCTCGGGAAATATGGCGAAACTCTGGTTGTGGACTGGGGTCTCGCCAAAGTTCTCGGGCATCGGGAAATAGAAACTGAAGAATCGGCATTGGTTCCTGCATCCTCGATCAGTAGTTCTGGCAAGACTCGACCGGGATCTGCATTGGGAACGCCCGCGTACATGAGTCCTGAACAGGCAGCCGGAAAACTGGATGAACTCGGCCCGGAAACGGATGTCTACAGTCTCGGGGCTACCCTGTATCATCTTCTGACGGGTCAACCACCCTTTGATGGTAAAATTAATGAGGTCATCGAAAAGGTTCAGAAAGGAGAGGTCGTTCACCCCGGGAAGATCCGATTGAGCACTCCTCCCGCCCTGGCTGCTATTTGCATAAAGGCGATGGCTCACAACCATCAACAGCGTTATGGATCGCCGCAGCAGATTGCCGATGATATCGAACGATGGCTCGCTGATGAACCAGTCAGTGCCTATTCTGATACCTGGTCAGATCAGTTATCCCGTTTTGAAAGAAAACATCGAGCATGGTTCCGGGCTGGACTGGTCTCTGCTTTATTACTTGCCATTCTGGCTCTGATTTCCACTCTGTGGATCAACTCCGAACGCAATAGGACGGAGAAGTACGCCAGATCAGAAGAGATAGCCAAGAACAACGCCCTGAATGCCAAGAGGATTGCTGAAGAGAAAGAGTTAGAATCGCGCCGTCGTCTTTATATCGGCAATATGAACTTCGCTCGGCATGCCTGGGAAGAAGCGCGTCATTATGAGCTGACGCAGATTTTGGAAAAGACTGCCCCTGGGACATTTGCTGATCAATGCCGTGATTTTGAATGGTACTATTGGAGTCGCAGATCTCAGAATCAGCTTATTACTCTGAAGGGTCATACCTCTGCAGTACACGGTATTATGTTCAGTCCGAATGGCCAACACATCGCTACAGCCGGTGGTGATGCTACAGCCAGGATATGGAATGTATCGACCGGGCAGGAAATCGCGTCGCTGCAAAATCATTCGGCTTACCTGAAAACAGTCGCCTACAGTCGGGATGGAAGTACTCTGGCATTTGGCGGAGATAAGGCCATTAGCCTCGTGAATCCTTTGACTGGACGATTGCTTCACACGCTTACAGGACATGCGAACGTGAGTCGGGTGGTGTTCAGCCACGATGGAATGCGCCTTGCCTCTGCGAGTAACGGGGACGTACTTGCTCCTGCGAAAAGCGACAAGACAGTGAAAATCTGGAATGTCCTTACAGGGACTGAAATCACCACGCTTTCAGGATACACAAAAGCAGTATTTGACGTGGAGTTTAGTCCTGACGGTCGAATAATTGCCTCTGCAGATGGTGATGGTCAGATAATTCTCCGGGACGCAGAAACTTATGAGATCATCAAGATCATCAAGGCTCATCCCTATGCGATTTTCGATATCGCCTTTCACCCAAATGGTACACAAATTGCTTCAGCCAGCACCGATCACACCATTAAACTATGGGACTTAAAAACATATAAGGATATACACACGTTTAAAGGACATCTCGGTCCCGTCCTCAGTATCGCATTTCTCCGAGGTGGTCAACAGATCGTATCTGGCAGTATTGATAAAAGAGTCAAATTATGGGATACGAAGACAGGAACTGAGTTGGCCTCGTTTTCCGGACATTACAACAAGTGGATGGCCGGAGCGATTCTTGACCTTGCGGTCAGCCCTGATGGATGCAGAATTGCATCAGCAGGCGATGATGGAACAGTCAGACTTTGGGATGCTTCACTGGATCTCAATCCCATTGCCGGTAAAGGGCATACTCAATCAGTCAATTGTGTCGCATGCAGTCCTGATAACAGTCGAATTATTACCGGCGGCCAGGATGAACTGGTAAAGATCTGGGATGCTTCAACGGGAATTGAGCTTGCCACTCTGAAAGGATACCCAGGATATGTTCGGTCTGTGGCATTCAGTCCTGATGGATCATTGATTGCCGCTGCGGGAATGGATAATCGCAGAAATCCAGTCCATCGCGACCATTGCATCAAGATCTGGAATTCATCGACTTATCAGGAGATCGCCACGCTGAGTGGTCATGAGCGATTTATAGATGATATTTTTTTCAGCCCCGATAGTCAGAGGATTGCATCAGCATCGAATGACATGACGGTGAGAGTGTGGGATGTTGCAAAGGCGAAGCAAATTTGTTTGTTCAATGGACATGACAAACTGGTCAAATCTGTTGCATTCAGCCCCGATGGGAAAGCGGTTGCTTCTGGAGGTGATGACAAAACGGCGAGACTATGGGATGCAAATACTGGCCAGGAATTGATGACGTTTAATGGGCATGAGGCACTCATCTCTGCTTTACAGTTTAGTAAAGATGGCTCTCTGCTCGCGACGGGAAGTTGGGATAGTACCATTAAGCTTTGGGATCCAATCTCTGGTCAAGAATTGAGAACACTCACGGGTCATGCGGGATTCATTAATAGTCTTACATTTAACCCTACTGGAACTCGTCTTGCTTCGGCAGCCATGGATGGAACAATCAGATTCTGGGATGTTTCGACAGGCGAGGAGACATTGCTACTTAAAAGATACCACCAGGAGCTCACCTCTGGAAAATTCATCAATGAGGTGGCTTTCAGCCCTGACGGGACACGACTTTTCTCGGCACATTCGGACAAGTCACTAGTCATCTGGGATGCAAGACCATGGACGAATGAATTGCGATTGCAGCAACAATCCCTGTGCCTGCTGAATTCGGCATTTCAGCCAAACAGCACTCGCGAGAAAGTATTTCAGGCGATTGAATCGAATCAGACCTTTATTGAGCCAGTAAAACAACTGGCATTGAAAATGGCTTCTTCTCTGCCGCTTGGATCTCTTCAAAAGGCTTCAGAAGCACACAAGTGAAGCCATTGACGCTGGCAACAGGTCTGCTCATCACGGTGAAAACCCGTGACAACGCTTATTCCCACATGCGGCCGTTTTTTGCGGACATCGGCTGTTGTCAGTCCGTCGGCGATGTGGGTTTGACTTGCAGGTACTTGAATGCGACCGGCTTTCAATTGAAATGGATGAAACCCCTGCCTTACTCATCCCTCGGAGCACGTCTCCTTTCCGCTACCCAAAGAACTCCGGGCCTTGCAGCGGTTGGGAAGCTCCTAGACCATGTTTCAGGTTTGCCGGGTGGTGTTGTGTGTGATTTGTTCTGAAAAGAATGGGTCTCACGGACCGCATCAGGAGGGGTGAGTCTCTCATCGCGGGCGAGGATTCTTGCTCCTTCTCCCGTGCCGACGGGAGAAGGTCGGGATGAGGGCGAGTTCGAATGCATGGGGCGTTCTAACAACGATCGGCTTCATCGCGGGATGCTTGTCATCTCTGGACACTGGCCAACAATCGGCGCCCCTGCGGTAGCCCTTGTGATTGAGGCATGTCGATTGGCAAGACCCTCACCCGGCACTTCGTGCCACCCTCTCCCGCGAGGACGCGGGCGAGGGTTTTTGAGAGGCAGTTGAACTGATAGGTTTCCTGGGAAATCACATCGTTGTGTTGGTTGAAGGAGGCATGCTTGCCCAGAGCTGCAAGCATGGCACACAGCACAATGAGACAGGAAGAAGGTTGGGATGAGGGTGAGGAGTTACAAGGGGGCTGGTTCTGGTGCGATCATGCTGCGGGGATAGCCTCTCCCTAGCGAAGTGAGATCGCGGCGATAGATGACCTGTGGTGGATTGACAGTCGCATCGACGATGACTTCCGCGCGATTGATGGGCCCGCCACCATCGGTGAAACCTAGAATCTGGGCACGAAAGACACTTCCCTGGCAGGTAATATACGGGTCGAGTGTGCGCAAGGTTGCGAGATCGGCAATCCCTTCGGCATAGAGCCAGGCAATGTTTTTCCGTTGAGCCAGGATGCTGGTATTGGGCATGCCGTTGGAATCGACAGGTTGTGAAGCCATGATGCCGTCGAGGAGTTCTTCGGTCATGCCGGGAATGCCGGAGAGCACCTCGACGCGTGCTTCGTTGATGTTGATGCGCCCTTCGATAAAGTCGTCTTCAATGGTACTCAGGTTTTCCAGAATTGCCGGGAGAGTGGCGGCCAGTTCGTTGGGTTCGTCTTTCCAGGGGCTTTCGAGTGTGGTTTGTGCCCCATTGACCGTGGCGGTGACAGAGACACCCACGAGGTCAAAGATGGAATTCACTTTGAACTGGCCACCACGGGTGATGTCGATACCGCCACGCGTGACGGTTCCTGTTTCGCTATTGGCGGCTTCACCTAATCCTCGAACCAGCGATTGAATGGCCTGAGATTCGCGCTGCTGGCGTCCACGCTGAGAACTGGAACCTGTGGGTGAGCCGCCAAAGTTGCGAATGCGGTCATTGCCACTGGTGCTGTTGGCGGGTTGTGTTTCGGTAGTACTGTTCGGCCCGTTGACTCGATAGGCAATGATGAATTTGGCAACCTCTTCGCCGTACTCGGGTTCAAGGGCGTCGTAAAGATCGGTCAGAAAATCGTTGTTGAGATAGATTTTCTTCGTGCCATCGGGACGCTTATTTTTTTCGCGGCTATGAACCGTGAAATAAGCACTCCAGCCCTGATCAAGAAAAGTGTCGTTGTTATCGAAGGGTGGGCTTGAGTCGCCATCAACCTCATTCTGATCCAAGAGACCATTCCGATTGGCATCTTCGCCATAGAGCAACTGTGGAGTGACGCCCTTGACCATCAGGAGTTCATCCAGCGATTCGAGTGGCCCGTTTTTGGCCTGATAAGGTGGCGAAAGAGTTTCGTAGTAGCTCGATTCAGCACCACCAGGTAACTCTTCGTCGTTGGTGTCAATCCAGTCGCGAATGGCAGCGGTGATGTCTTCTGTCATGTTGGGAATTCCCATCAGGAGAGCCGACATTTCTTCTTCCGTCAGCTTCAGAGCCGAGAGTCGATTGAGATTGAGCTTTCCGGATTCATCCATGACGCCGTAACGAATGGAGTAAGTGGCGATGTCTTGAGGCAGAGGCGAAACGACAGAAAAGCGAATGTTCCCCCGGGCACGTTCGGATTCTTCAACAAGGACACCTTGAAAGAGAGCCGGGGCATGCCAGAGACTTTCGGCAGCGGTTTCGCCTTGTTGAGCGACGGTCGTAGCGAGGTATTCGATGCCGGATTCGACGGCTGCCTGCACACGAACTTCGGTCTGATAGAAACGCGTGGCTTCGAGTTCGGAAGTCATCTGCCGGGAAAATGAGGCAACGCCATAGGTGAGAAAGACAGTCACCACAAGAACGAGAATCAGAATCATGCCCTGCCGGGGGGATGATTTCTGCCGCGGGGAGACTCTTCGTTTTGGTTTTCTGGTATGAGGTGCGAGCTGGCGTGAATCTGCCAGTGGGGAAATTCGTTTCATAATGTTTCCTCCGGTGGCTTGGGATCCGCCAGGGGGACGGCGATCACAAATGTCGCCTGATTCGACATGGGTGAAACACCGGTATTGAAGATGGTTCCCAGCCGATTCTCTGCGGGAACAAACTGCAAAGTGACTTCAATGGCGCGAGGTAAAGCCTGCATGGTGGGGCTGTCCCAGCTTTCGAGCCAGGTCAAGCCATCAAAGTAGCGGAAGCTGACTGAGGCGATCTCTGGTGCCAGAATCTTTGGCATGGCCAGGGCTTTGCCACTCGTTTCCGCGAAGGTGGCTTCGAGCCGATCGGCCTCATAGCGAGCGAGGCCAGACTGTGAAGTTTCCCCCGTCTGATTATCCAGACTGCCGCCCGCCATCCAGTAGTAACAGATCTGTCGCAAATCACTGGAAGTGGTGGCGGCGTAGTACTCGGCATCACTGAATATTTGCGTTTCCATTCGCGGCAGACTGACGTGCAGCTTCAGGTTTGCGATATCGCCAACAACTCCAGCACTCCCGGCAGCCAACTGGTCGTCCGCACCGACGACTGAAATCGTGGTTGTGGTTTCGTCGGTCGTGGTACTCGATGAGCTGCCCGAACTGGTTCCAGAAGTTCCTGTACCACCTGTGGATGAAGTTCCAGTTGTTGAGGAGCTACTGGTCGAGGTGGATGTGCTGGAGGAGACTGTGCTTGAGGCGGATGCTTCTTTCTGGAAGGCAAAGGTGACATTGCGAATATCGCTGGCAATCTGCCGCTGGATCGCCCGCACCAGACGCGAACGTTCCAGCTCGACCCGGCTGGTCACCGTACTGCGATAATAGGTGTTCAACGCCTGCGAAATGATCATCACTAAGACGGCGGTTAAGGCGGCGGCGAGGAGCACTTCCAGCAGATTAAAGCCTTGTCGGGAGGCTCGCTGGCCAATCGTACGGCGAGAGCATGAACGGCGGCTGATCATCGTGAGCCTCCACCCTGCTGGGATCCACCACTTCCAGATCCTGAAGAAGAACCTGAGCTGCCGGATGAGGTGCTCGTCGATGAGGTCGATGACGTACTGGCTTCAGCGGCTGCTGCGGCGGCTTCTTCGGCAGCAGCATCGATGAACCATTGCGGATCCCGGATCCAGCGTTTCAGTCGAAAGCCGGCACTGGCCAGAGGTGTGGACCCTTCGCGAGTCACCGTGACTTCAACGGCCAATAGCTCGGCGTAAGGCCCTTCGGAAACATTCATGCTCCATGACCACGCGGGATCGTCATCGAACGGAGTGGACGAGACGGGCGAAAGTGCCACCACACCGGCCACGGCTTCCTGCATTTTGGATTCACATCTCCAGGTGGCTTCGGCCAGCAGCCGCGACTGAATCGACGCCCGGCTGCCATTCCAGACGAGTTGAGAAAGAGCCACCGTTGCGCCCAGAAAGATCGTACCGGCAAGCACCACTTCCAGGAGGCTGAAACCGGCAGTCCGACTCGATACACAGGGAGGCCGATTCCCTCGAACTCGCTGCTCATCATGGCGTCTGTTTCGCATCGAGAGAATTCCTTGGATTAAGGCTCAAACCTGGGGGATGAATTCTCCCTGGCTGATGGATCTTCAATGGTCATGGCCGACATGGTGGCACTGCCAGTTAATCCTCGCACTCGAATTCGAATGGTGCGGCCGGAAGAATCGGAAATCTTGAATTGCTGATCGATGGTGGTGCCATCCGGCTGGAAGACGAGGGGATCGGACCATTTGACCTGTGAAAGTTCGCTGGCATTTTCGAGGTCGGCAATCAAGTTTTCTGAGACTGTCTGGGCGAGGGACTGGTCTCGAAAAGTGGGGGTTGGATTCGCGAATCGAACAGGACTTGCCAGATGCCCTCCGATCGAGCGACTGCGTGTCCAGGCATTGAGCGGGCCTGTAGCGACAGGCTGGCCGGTATTATTGACAGGAGTGGCTGAGGATGAGGAATTTCCCGAGGTCAGTGCGGCATCAGCAATCCCGGTGCGGGTGGTGACGAGAAAATGATTGCCCCCCGGCTCATAGCGAAACTCGGCAGGCTCACCTGCTTCCATCGCCATCATCCGTGCTTCGGAAAGGAGCTTACAGATTTCATCAGCCGATGAAATCATCGTCGAATCGGCCAGGCGACGCAGTGCCGATGGTGCGACAATCGCGGCCAGTACGCCCAGAACAGCCAGCACTAAAAGAATTTCCAGCAACGTGTAGGCAGAACGTGAGTGGTGTGCAGGAGAAACCCCTGCCACTTGCAGCCATGGGCGGGCATGACTGTTCTCGGTACTGCGGATTTTTCGTGGGCATTTCATGCCGACCGGGATCTCCTGCGGTGGTGATCAGACTTCACTGTTTTCTCGGAATATCTTCTTTCACTGGCTGTCAATGTCGAGCGTTCTGGTGGTATGAACACTCAATCGCTGCCAGAGTTCTGCAAAGAATGCCTTCCAGTGAACAGTTGCTATAGGCTTTCGAGAAATCTGCGGCGTTTAAGCTGTACGTCGGGCATGCTTGGAGCCGCAGGAATGGCACAAAGAATGTTGTTCATGCGGAGAACGGTGTTATTTATTGAACAGGATTCGGTGACCAACATCCAGCAGGAGTTGAGATTCCTGGGCAGATCTTTTGGGGTTCCCGGGAAGAGGCTGCGAGTTGTTGGTTGCGAAGATTTGCTTGCCCGGAGCTGATGTCTATGACACACAACCTGCCATTCATTTGGATCTGAAGTTTGGCTGGAGACTGCGTGGCCGGGGTCAAACGTCTTCGTTTGCCCCCAGTTTGCGGGACTTTTGTCGTTTTTGTCAAACAGCGTGAAAAGTCGAGGATTCATGTGTCGGATGAAGACATCCGACCCTTGCCACCCGGCGCGAAGACATGCTTGCCCAGAGCTGCAAGCATGGCACGAAGAGCAAGCAGGGCACGAAGGGCAAGTAGGACACGCGGGGCGGGCAGGGTACGCGGAGTTTTAGTGCGCGCGCTTCTCGTGGCTGCGTCCAGTGCTGCCAATACTAGACGTTGTCGTTGCTGGAGAGTCGGCGGAGAATCTCGGCCAGCGATGCTTCCAGTTCAATCAGTCGCTCGCGTTGAGCCCACGGAATGAGCAATTGCCTGAGCCCTGTCATGGCCGATGATTGTTCACTCGCGTTCTGAAGGACACTCCCGAGTTCATCGTGAATCCAGGCAATCAGATCGTTGAGCTGAACGCGCTGCAATCCCTTCAGATCGAGTGGTAACTCGGGGCGCCCATGAGGGAACATCGGTTTGCGGCCCATTTCAAAATCGGTCGCAATCGAAAACTCCAGATCGCCGGAATCTCCCGGATCGGTCAGGCCAATGCGGGTTTCGGGGGCTCCCTGATTGCTGGTTGCCAGAGTGACTGCCGGTGGTGGAACATCGCCGTAAAGCAGGACACACCGGCCCACCATAATCAGATCGCCCGGCTGGAGCACATGCATCTGCACAGCCCGGCCATTTACTCGCGTCCCATTGGTACTGTCGAGATCGGTCAAAATGACGCGTCCGGAATCTTCCTGCAGCTTGCAGTGAAAACGACTGATGCGATCATCATTCAATTGAACCGCATTTTCTTCTTCTCGACCAACAGTGCAGGGCAGGGCCAGGTCGTGAAAGACCTCGCCACGTTCCATTCCTTCGAGAATCCTTATCACAACCCGCATATCGTTTCCCGGCAGCTCAGCAAATCCTTCACTGGAAGCTATGAGCCACAATCCCATGCGTCAAGCGGGAGGCGAGTTACGAGATTTTTTTCCAGCCAACCCGGGTGGCAGGATGCCATCGTCTTCTGTGGCTAGCGCTGGTTTGACGCTGGTTGTTCCTGGCAAAGTTGATGGGGGGAAGTTTGAAGTTGGAAGTTTGATGGTAGCTGTGAATCGGCGCCCCTGCGGCAGCCATGGTGACTCTGGTATATCGATTAGAAAGACCCTCACCCGGCACTTCGTGCCACCCTCTCCCACGCAGACGCGGGCGAGGGTTTTGGAGAGGCAGTTGAAAAGACAGGTTTCGTCGGAAATCACATCGTTAGTGTTGGTTGAAGAAGGCATGCTTGCCCAGAGCTGCAAGCATGGCACGCAGAGCAAGCATGGCACGAAGAGCAATGAGACAGGGAGAAGGCCCTCACCCTGTCCTCTCCCGCGAAGACGCGGGCGAGGGTTTCAGAGGGGCAGATGGTGAAGCTGGACGAGGGTTCAAGAAGGAGGGAGGAGGTTTTTTAAGCGGGTGGCGAAGGCGGGGAGGGAGAAGTGTTGTCTGGCGTGGCTTTGCAGAGCCTGGCGAAGGGATCGGCAGGGGGTGGGCTGGGTGATCATCCAGTCGAGATCGTCTGAAAAATCGGCGGGGGAATGGCATTGGCCGCGTTGCCGTAAGATGCGGGCTGTCGCCGGAAAGTCGTTCAAGGGTGGGAACTGTTCGCAGAAGCCGCCCTGGGCATCGCAGATGGGGAATGTTCCGGCGAGCATGGCTTCTGCCAGGACGCGGCCAAAGCTCTCGTGGATCGCGGGCTGGGTGTAAAGCCAGGCGTCCCATTCACAAAGCCAGTGCCGGGCCGACCAGCCGGCGGGATGGAAAGAGATGTGTCCCCTGCAGGCTTCCTTCAAGGCGGGTTGGCGAAGAGTAGGGCAACCGACGAATTCCCACCAGATCTGCGGGAACTGTTTCGCCCAGTGGGCATAGAGCGGGATCAGTTCTGCGGGAAATTTCTTCACTGTGGGAGTGCAGAGGCGGCCCACACGGAATGCACCGGCTGGCGGGGTGATGGGTGAGCCGACTGGTGGTGGAATGTCGTGAGGATCGGGCACACCTTGCCAGAGGACTGTTCCTGCGAGCCGGGCCTGTTTTTTGAGCCAGTGGGAACAGACGACGAGTTGATGGGCCTTGACCAGTGAAGTGTGCGAATGGGCGTAAACCAGCGTGGGGCATGGCCAGCGTGCGAGTTGCCAGCGGGCATGCGTGTTGTGCAGGAGGAGTTGGGGCTGTTCGCCAGCATCTCGAATCTGTCGGACTTGTTCGCACAGTGCTGCTTCAAACTGGGAGAGATTACCACCGGCGAGTGAGCGGATGGGGACGGGGGCAAAGGCTGTCTGAGTTTCGCGTGAGATGGGACTGAGTGAAACGAGGCTGTGCTGAACATCGGGAAGTGCCCGCGTGACAGACCAGGCACAGGCGGCTGTACCACCCACGATCTGGCCGACGTTGATGACTTGGATCAGGTGCATGGTCGATGGCCTTCAGGCTGCCACTTCTGGAAGTAAGCGGTTCGATCAAGAGCGTAGAGTTGTGAGCGAGCGGGGAGATGTCGGGTCGAGGCGTGGAGTGCGTGACTTAGTGGGAGTGTGTCGAGGCAGCGGATGGGGCCTGGGGAGGAGTGATGTGCAGCGGATGTGGCCAGCAGGCGTTGTTGAAAGTCGGTATCGGAAAACCAGTGGCGGAAGCGTTCGTCGAAGTGTCCTAAGTGATGCCAGAGTGACTTGCGGAAGGCGAGGCACCAGCCGGCGAGCAGGCTTTGAGCGGGCATGCCCACACTGGCTGAGGCAGTGGGCGATTGCCAGGCAGCACCAGTGAGCTGAATGGGGGGCGAGGATGGTGATGCTGGCTTTTGCAGTGGTGCGAGGAGTTGGTTGATCCAGGGGCCGGTGGTGATGACATCGCTGTTGAGCAGAATGACGCAGGGGGTGCGGACGGCGGCAATCCCGGTATTCCAGGCGTGAGTGACACCTCGATGAGGTTGGCGGATGATTTTGAGGCCCGGCATTGAGGCGAAGTGCTGGAGTGTGCCAGGTGGGTTTCCGTCATCGACGAGGAGGATGGGGATGTGATGCCAGGCGAGGAGTGAAGCGAGGCATTTCTGGAGATGATCGAGGCTGCCATAGACCGGGATGACGACAGTCGCCTGGCGGGCGAGGGAGTTGGGCATGAACAGGGGCCGGGGTTGGGGGGAGGGTGAGAAGGAGGGAAGGGAGGAAGGGCACGAAGGGAATGAGGTGGGAAGGCAGGAAGTTGGTGCATTCCGCTGGTGCTGCATGGCACCCTACAACAAAGGCAGAAGACCCTCACCCTGCCCTCTCCCACGAAGACGCGGGCGAGGGTTCCAGAGGATACGCATGGCGCGGCTTCTTGTTGTCGTGGCTTCGCACGACAACCTGGCCACGAGATGGCCAGGCCACCCGGAGCTGTAGATCAAATTTGATGTTGAAAAGATTAAAGACCACGCCCTTTCGCACTATTTTGATTTTTGTGGCTTCAGGGTCGTGCCACCCAACTTCCAACTTCCAACTTCCAACACCCAACACCCAACACCCAACACCCCATGTCTCGTCACCCATCAGCAGGTGCAGAGCATGCTTGCTCGGGGCCGCAAGCAGGGCACGAAGAATATGCTGGTGACTCTTTACGCGATGGGGGCTTTCAGGTCGCGCATGGGGCAGGTGAGTTGTGGGGCCATGATGGGGTGGCCGGTGTAGAGGCCGCGGGTCTTTTGATGTGCTGGCGGGCCCTGGATGTGGGCGAGATTTTCGAGGGCGTGTTCGATGGTCTGACAGGGGAAGAAGTCGTTGAGGCGACTGTGAGGTGTGACGGAGATGAGCTTCAGGCCCGATTGTGTCAGTGCCTGGCGTGAGAGTCTGAGGAGTTGAACGGTGCGCTGGTAGTGGTCGTCTGTGCGAAGGGCGGCCGCCAGAGGCTTGGCTTCATCGAAGTGATATTGAGGGCCGGTGATGGCGGTTTCCGTGAGTTCCGGGGCGATGTTCTGGCTGCGGCAGGCTTCGAGAAAGAGCCTTAGCGATTGGCCGGGCTGGTAAATGAGGCCGTGCTGCTGAGCCTGTTGCTGGAGTTCTGTCGAGGGAGCGATACAGAGTTCGCAGCCTGCGAGATAGATAGTGCGAAAGCCGAGATGCAGGAGCAGATCGAGGGCCTGGATGAAGGAATCATTCCAGTCGAGAATGCGGGTGGCGGCTGGTGAGAACGAGTTTGAGAAGTTGCGTTTTTCGTGTTCGAAGAAGACCACGCCGGGGCATTCGCAGAGTTTGAAGGTGTCGCCGGGGAGGAGATCCATGGCCCGTCTTTTGTGAATGAATTTGAGAGTGCGGGGAGTGCGATAGTTGGCCGGGAGAAAGCGTGTGGTGGGATCGTAGGCAGTCCAGAAGTCGGGGATGATGTGGCCGTGACCTGCGAGGTTGATGGCCATGATGGGAGCCAGCGAGGAGCGGATTCTGTCGAGTGGAAGGGTGGTGAGTGAAGGGCCACCACCTAAGAGCCAGCAGGCGGAACCTTGCGGGCCTGCGTAGAGGTTTTTGAGATCGAGCGGCGACCATTGCTGATCGGTGGACGAGCGATAGAACATGCCCGTGGTGCTTTCGAGGTGGAAGAAGAGTTAAGGGAGATCTTCGTCAGGGACGCTGGCGGGGAGTTCTAACGATTCACTGGTGGTGGATGCGGAGGATTCAGTGAAGGGAGATTCGGACTCTTCACTGCTGATCGTGAGGGGAGCGGTCTCTGTCGAATCGAATGAGTGAGGGGGTTCGAAGGATGTGGGTGACTCGGTCGGAGAAGAAAGGGTCGAGGTTGGTTCGTCTGTCGGAAGTTCGAAGGATGTGGGGGTGGCTGCTGAATCTGTGCTGGATGTCGTTTCATGCGAATTGAGATCACTGGAGAGCGAAGTATTGGCGAGTGTATCGCTGGAGAACGAAGCGCTGTTCGATGATGAATCTTCGAGAGATTCTGAAGATGACATGAGTGAAGATGACCAGAGCGACGAGGAGTGCCAACTGGCTGAGCTTTCTGTGCTGGATGTGGCTGAAGAGGATTGACTGTAATCGCCGCTGGTGAAGGTTGGATGGTCGGATGAGTCGGTGGTGAGCCACGAACTGGAGTCGGAGGAGTGATCGAGAATGGAAGAGGCCTCACTCGAAGAGAGTATGATCGAGGAGGAGAGTTCGTCGGAGGTGAGAGAATCGTTGCTGGAGGAGTGACCGCCGCCACCACCGCCGCCGGGAGGCCAGGGGAGGGGGATTTCTTCGCCACCAAAGCCGGAGGGGAGTTCGCTGGTGGGTGCGAGGGGCCAGCGTTCATCGTGATCGGGTTCTGGCCAGAGAGTTCGCGGATCGACAGGGCCGAGTTCGAGCCTGTAAACAGGAGTTTCATTGAATTCGATACGCAGTTTGTCGGCCTGCCAGGTGGCTCCGGTCGATGCCGGGAAACCTTCGAGTTGATAGCGGGCTTTCCAGGGGGGCAGCCATGGGCTCGTGGCGACCGATTCCACCAGCAGGCGGCCTGTGGGAAAGGCATATTGCGAAAAGAATTCCTTGAGGAAGCCACGGGCATCCTGAGCCGTACGAATCCAGGGTACCCATAAGCGAATGCGGCGTTCGCCATACAAGGCTCGACTGGTGGGTTCGGTGTAGTTGCCGCGCCAGCGATAAGGCTGGCCATTGGCAAGATAGAGGTAGGCCCCGGTCAGCAGGACGCGATTGAAGATCTGATCGAGACTGCGGGAGTGTTCGAGCTGGATGATCGAAGTTCGAGGAATGGCCTGTGTCGTGAATTCCTGACCGGCACGAAAAAAGAAGCGGCCCATTTCATCGACACCCCAGGGAGCATTGCCGGCCCTCAGAGCGAGATCCTTGAAGATCGAGCGGAGTGATTCTTCCCATGAAACTTGAAGCTTTCCAGAGGGACGGGAGTGGCGGTGTGGGTGATTTCTTCGGGCGGGAAAGCGATCTGGGTGCTGGCAATCTCTTCGAGTTCGAGCAGTTTGCGGACGACGTCTTCCGGCCGTGACGCAAAGGCGAAGGATTCGTTGCCGTAATCAGGATCGAAGGAGAACCCCCCTTCGGTGAGGCCGAGTCGATATGGATCGGGAGCATCGGTTTCGTTGTTCGCGAAGCCGCCTGGGAAAACCTCGCCCAGTTCGACTGCGAGGCCTTCAAGACGAATGATGGCGCGGTTGGGCCAGCGGGTGAGATGTTCTTCGATGCGTCCGAGGTACCAGCGGGTGCCGAGTTGATCTTCGATCGAGACGAAATCGCCAGGTGCGAAGAGTGAGCTGTCGAGGGGGAGATTGCATTCGAGTTCGCCCGGGCCGCAGCCCCCTTGCCGGAGCCATTCGAACCAGCAGTTGGAGACGAGCCGCTGGTCAATGAGGAGAGGTGCTGCTGAGGGGCTGCCGGCATGGAGAAAGATGTTGCGCATGAAGTGAGCCGGGGTTGGGGGAGTTGTGGGGTTTCACGCGAAGTCGCGAAGTCGCGAAGGCTGCGAAGGGAAGAAGGGAAGAAGGGGGGAAGGAAAGAAGGGGAGGAGTTGGAGGTGAGTGTGGGGATAGGATTGATGTGGTAATTACGAAGCGTGGCCGGGGTCAAACGTCTTCGTTTGCCCCCGGGTCTTTTGGTGTGAGTCGCGAGGAACGTATTGGATGTATTCGTGCTGGTGACATCGATGGATCAGGGAGCGGATGAAGACATCCGACCCTTGCCACCCGGCAATATGAAGACATGAAGTCGAAGAGAGTGAAGACCACGCCCTTTCGCACTGTTTTGATTTTTGTGGCTTCAGGGTCGTGCCATGCCAAAGCGTGCCGCTCAAGACAAAGTCAGGAGTGATGGCAGGGCATACGCATGGCGCGGCTTCTTGTTGTCGTGAAAAAGTCACGACAACCTGTGTAGGTAAGTTGGGCACGAGTTGGCCGGGCCACCCTGCGTGAGGATGATTCGATAGTTCGGAGGTTTGTTATGCGGTGTGGATCTGGGGATTATCGGCCTGGATCGTGAGGGAATAGGTGTAGAGGCTGGCTTCGGAGAGATCCCATTCAAAACGGGTGGTCGAGCACTCCTGGAAGTATTGCCGCTCGTGGGTAACGGGATCGAAAAAGAGCACGAGGTCGAACTTGGGCTGTGACTCGCCCACATGCAGGGCCTCGCGCAGCGAGAGGAGTGTGGCGAGCATCTCGGCTTCAGTGAAGCGAACTTCGCCCGCCTGGGCAGCGACCTGTCCTTGAATGACAATCGTCGAGCCACCTTGAGAATGACCGACCGTGCGCTGGCCATCAATCAGTGGAGACTTGAATCGTTCGGCATCCCAGACATCCTGCACGCGAAGAGAAACGATGGGCCTGGGGAGTGGAAATGAGGTGGTCGACCGGACGATCGCCGGGTGGAACTGGAGAGGCATGATGTCGTGAGCCGATGAGGAGGGGGGGGAAGGGAAGAAGGTAGGAAGGAGGGAAGGGAAGAAGGGGAGGAAATAGGGCGTTGTTGGAGATAGGAGAGACGCATGGCGCGGCTTCTTGTTGTCGTGAAAAGTCACGACAACCTGTGTAGGTGAGTTGGGTACGAGTTGGCCGGGCCACCCGCGTGAGGAAAGTTTTTCGTTTGGAGGTTCACCACGAAGGGCACGAAGAACACGAAGGGAATTCAGAGATTAAGATTCGGGCGATTGGTAGAAACAGGAAGAAGACCCTCACCCTGCCCTCTCCCACGAGGACGTGGGCGAGGGCTCGAGAAAGATCTTAGCCGCGGCGATGGCGGAGTCTTTGGGCATCGGCGGCCAGGTTCTGCGTGAACGAATCAAGATCGAGAGTCTGGGCCATGTGAACGTGCAGTTCGCCAATCGATTGATGGTGCGAATTCTGCACGGTGGCTGGTGGAGTGATGGCTCTTGAAGAGCCGGAAGTGGTGGTTGAAAGTTGAGACAGATTTCCGAGCCCGAGCCGCTGGACGACTTCGGAACTCACGACGAATTCACCAGCCGTGAGGAGAGCCGGAATGCGGTCGATGCCGGGTGGGCCCGTGACGAGTCCACCCGTGGCAAAGCGGCGTGTGTTCGTGGTCGAGCCACCACCATACGAGGAGCCGGTGCCAGTGGGCACAAAAGAGCCTGTGCCCAGAGGGAGATAACCCGAGCCGGTGTTTGAAGGGAATGTCGAGACTTGCCGGGCCAGTTGACTGAGTGCTCGGCTGACGGAGGCAATGGCCGCCAGTGCCGGGCTGACATTGAGGTTGAGGGGTGTTCCAGAGATCTGCTGAATCTGGCGCTGTAGGCCTTGCAGGCTGCGGCTGAGACGTTCGACAGAGTTCATGGCTGTGGTCATTTGAAATGCGCCCGTCAGGCGGGAAGCCGATGAAGAGAGCCGATCTGTCGAGGATTGCAGAGAGCTGAGTTGCCGCCCGAGGTCTCCCAGTCGCGATTCCAGCTCGGAGCTGTCGGCGAGAATGCGGAGGGTTAAGGATTCGGAGTACATGGGGTGGCTCGATGGGGGAGTGGTGAGTTGTTGGTGGAGGGTTGGGAGTAGGGAGTTTCGTGCGAAGGGGAGAAGGTGGGAAGGCAGGAAGGGGAGGAGTTAGGGCGCTATTTGGGACAGGAGAGACGCATGGCGCGGCGTCTTGTTGTCGTGGCTTCGCACGACAACCTGTGTAGGTGAGTTGGGCACGAGTTGGCCGGGCCACCCGCGAGAGACTTTCCGAGGGGTGAATTCTGCTGATCTTTTTTGAGAACTTCGCGGCTTCGCGTGAGGAAGAATTTTACATTTGGAGAGCTCGCGCGAAGACATGCTTGCCCAGAACTGCAAGCATGGCACAGAACACGATAAGAGAGGGCAAAGACCCTCACCCTGCCCTCTCGCGCGAAGACGCGAATGCTGCGAAGGGGGAAGAGTTGGTGCATTTCGCTGGCGCTGCATGGCACCCTACGGGAAGTGAAGAACGAAGTGTTCATTCCGGGGTGGAGCGGGTGATTTGTGGTGCTGTCTGGAAGGCGCGGCCGGCGAAGGCGATGGTGTTGGCTTCAGCCCCTTCCGACAGAGTGAGAGTTTCGCGGTAGACATTGAGAAACGTGACGACTTCGCTGGAGCCGCCGGCGGGATCGTGGATGGTGAAGACGAGTTCGAGTGTCTGTTGCTGGCCGGCGGGTGACGTGCTGGTGATGTTGGCTGCTGGCTGAAAGGTGAGGAACTCGTAGAGTGCCAGGGGATCGGTGGGTTCAATCGATTGACTGAGCAGTTGTGTCCACTTGGCAGTAAACGAGAGCGAGACCGATTCGTCGTCACCTTTGCGGAGATGACCTTGTGCAATTGAGCCGCGATCTTTGATCTCGATGGTACGTGAGCGTTCCGTCCAGGAGAGATCCCCTTCATCGAGCAGGACGATCAGCGATTTGGGTGTGGGAGTCGTGCCATCGCGAATGAGGAGTTCCCCATCGCGAAGATTTCGAACGAGAGCCGAGGTGGGCATAGAGTGCCTCAACAGGAAGAGATATTGGGGATGGGAATTGACGAGGATCGCGAACGATCTTCAGGGGATGAACTTCAGGAGGTGCGAGCTGTGATGAGGAACTCACGCCCCAGGAGTGTGGGAGCCGATGTTTCGATCGATCGAGAGGTGAGGTCGGCCACGCGCAGATAGCCAATGATGCGGGCGTGATCTGTGGGACGATCGGCCACGATGGGAATCGTCTGTTCGTGCCAGGCCTGAGTGACGACTGTCTGAAGTTGTTCGAGGCGGCTGTGGAGAGAAGGGAGAGTTGCCTCTGGGGAAGAGGCGGTCTGTCTGACAAAGAGCCGGAGCGTGATGACGCAGGCGATGTGAGAACGACCGAGCCTCTGGATGGGTTGTGTCCAGCTATCGACGCGGAGTTCGCACCATTGCTGCCACGACTGAGGATCGGCCTGGCGGCCTGGCCAGAGAGTGGGGAGTTCACTCGGGCAGACCGATTGCCAATAGTCGATGAGACTGTGCTGGAGTTGGACAGGTGAGGGCATGAGGGGAAGTTGCCTTCAGTAAAAAATCAGCGGATCTGTTCGAGAAGTGCCCGCCGGATCATGGCGAAGGGAGACATCTGGCTGGTTCCCAGTTCGAGAAATGGCATGTAGGGAACCTGATTAACAATCGTGATGATTGACAGCGAACCGATGCTTCCTTCCGTGATCTGCAGATCGGGAGTTGAGGTGTTGGCGGCTGTTTCGGGCTGGAGTTGCTGGGCAGCGAGCAGCCAGCTCGATTGAGCCCGGCCGGTATCCACAGGAGTCAACTGGGCAATGCGCTGGAGCAGTTTTCTGGCTGTCTGACGAACGAGTCGCTGGCGGAAGGGAATGAGCTGATTGCGCTGAAAATCGGGAAAGATTCCGTGAGCGGGTGGAGGTTGGAGCACAATGCGGAGTGCCAGGGGTTGGTTCATGGATAAATGAGATCGATGGGGAAAAGAGAAAGAAGAGATCTTCAATCGGCAGGGGAAAGAGCGCGGGCTGAGATCACCAGGAGTTCGGATTCCGGGAGTGGATGGATGTGGGTGACGGCCCAACTTCCCTGGGGAGTCGATAATTCAAGCAATGCACCGGTGGGAAGGAGAGGCCATGCGCTGGCTCGGACGAAGAAGCGGGTTTCTTGTGTGGCTGCTGATAATGTGCCTTGCGGAGATGACGCGGGTTGTCTGGCCAGTGTGTGATCGGGCAGGACGATGAGTGGCACGTCGTGAGACGTCAGCCAGGTGCGGCTGGGTGGCTCATGAGGCGAGGTTTCGAGCACAGCCAGCAATTGGGCCGGTCGGCCCCAGTCGCGAAACATGAGGAGCAGGTCGGCGGAGACCAGATCTGTCAGGGCAGGAGCGGGCATGATGACCTTTGAATCGGAAGCATCAAAGAATGCTCAGACGCGGGTGAACCACTGGGTGATGGCGACAGTCGCCATCGAAGTGATCAGAAAGACGAGGCCACCCACGAGTGGTGTCAGCCGGTGCTGATGAGTTTCCACAAGGCGCAGGCGCGTTTCGTGGTCTTTGGAAAGTTCCACCAGAACGTCGAGAGAGACCCTGAGCTGTTCGAGTTGAATGGCGAGGGACTGCAACGTATCGAGCAGGCGGTCGAGTCGTTCGTGAGCCGGTGGGGGTGGCATGGAGTGAGATCCTCAAGGGAAGGGATGTGAGGGTGAGCTGGCGATCAGGGAGGAGTGAGATCGGCGGAAGTGGTTTGCCAGAGGGGCAGATTGTGGAGGAGTTTCTGATAGCTTTCGCGGGCCTGGAGGAGAGCCTGGAGGTTGGCGGCACGATCGGTCTGCGGGCCGGCCCCTGGGGCAGAGTACTTGAGAGCGGCGAGTTTTCCATCGCGGAGAAGATTGAGGATATCGAGATCGATCTGGGCGAGGATGCCGCAGATTTGCGACTCGGTGAGTGGCTCGCCTGTGGTTTGTGAGAGATCGGTGAGATCGGTCATGCTGAGGCCAAGAGAGGGGGGTTGGAAGTTGGAAGTTGGAAGTTGGAAGTTGGAAATTTGGTGCAGGCGAGTCGCGCTGGGTGGCAGCTTACGGTTGGAAGAGTGAAGAAGACCCTCAACCTGCCCTCTCCCACGAGGACGCGGGCGAGGGTTCCCGAGGGGCTGTTCAGATTGCTTCTTCGGACTGGCGGAGAAGTTCGTAGCCGAGGAGGTGGATTTGTTCTTCGAAACTCAGTTCGTAGAAACTGGCTTCTGCAAGATGGAGTCGTTCACAACAGCGGAGGATGTAGTAGTTGATTGAGCGGGTCGTGGATGCGGGGTTCAGCCGGTCGAACTCCCGCTGTCCGAGAAAGAGGCTTGAGCTGCCACCAGACGGTCGCTGATCAGATTGCTCAGGCGTGTGATCTCGGTGCAGGTGGCCAGGAGATCGCCCGCGAGCCAACCCGCAGAGACCAGCGTCTCGAAGAGTTGATCAGCCCAGGCCGTCCACTCTCCGGCGGGAGGTTGCTGCGACCCTGGCCAGCAACCTGCCAGAGGTGATGTGGGGTCATGCCTTAAGGCAAAGGCCACCGCCAGGATCGCGATACGCTGGTGATAGAGTTCATACTCGTTCTGATAACTCTCGTTGGCTTCATCGATCAGACGGATGGGCTGACCGTGGCTATCTTTGACAGGTTTGCCGCTGCTGTCGCGAGCCAGACGCATGGGCGGAGCCGGGGCGATGATGCCATGCCGCTTGAGCAATTGCTGAAAGCCGAGTGGCAAGGGTCTCAGATCGAGCACGACGGGTTCACTGTGGGGTCGAGGAAGGCAGAAAGGCATGGCCTGAAAACCTGCACGAGGATGGTGGAAGAGTCGGCAACAGAGGGATTGAGAGGCTCAGTGAACGATTATTCTTCGCTGCCATCGACTTTGGTGACAAAGACCGTATCGACGGCGGAAACTCCACCGAAGTAACGGGCTTTCACTCGCAGGACGACATCGCGATCGAAAGCCGCTTCGCTCGTTTCCCGCTGGAGGAAGGTTTGCACCGGCCAGATTTCTGTCCAGACGAACTGACGCTTGAAATCGCCCAGATACCACGCAGAGAGAGCACTGCCTCCCTGCTCATCAATGAACGGGGACGAGAGGACTTCGAACTGATCGCGAATGGGGTTGGCGAGGCGGGTTTCGCGGTCTTCGGTGGTGACGATGATCTCGCTGGCATGCACGAGGCTGCGCGCGGTACCACGCAGTTTTTCGGGGACAAGTATCTGCCGGGCGGGAACGAGAATGGGTCGCGGCGCACCATCGATGCGATCGTCTTTGATCTGTGTGGCGCGGTAATTGAGCACTTTGTCAATGTCGTCCCAGTTGGTGAGCGGGAGACTTTCGGCAAAGTCGATCGAGGTGATGTTGTCTGGCCCGATAACGTTCTGATGCGAACCATCCGCCTTGTAGAGGACCTGGCCCTGCCCCGAAGGTCGATAGACAAATCGCTGCTGGCCCGCGTCGGCATCAGTCACGGCCCGCACAATCGTCCGCTCTCGCTCCTGACGCAGATAGAAGCCCAGGGCCAGTGCCCGGCGGTTGATTTCGCCCGTCTGGTCAAAAGCAATCAGCTCTTCATTGATCGAGAGAATGCGGCCACGTTTGGCTTCTTCGGTGGTGATGAATTTTTCGCTGAAGGTCGATTCTTCATAGGGATGACCTTCCGAGACTTCCGTCGGGCCGCTCAAGGCGCGAAAGCCCGCGAGCTTCTGCGATCTTCCCCGGCTGGGAAGGACAGTCACCAGGCGATCGCCAATGAAGCCGGAATCGTCTTCGTAGCCTTCGAGAACTTTGCGGCCAATAAGTTCGGCCGTAACGACTTGAAAGAGCGACGAGTTCACGCCCGGGTTCGATTCTCGCAACAGTGCAGGAATGGGTAGATCGGTCGCGAGTGGCCGCGTCGAGCGCAGCTCCGGGAGGACACCGCAGGCTTCGGCGAGTTCGTAATAACTGAAATCATCGACGGAGAGCTGCTTCTCATTGAGCAGCGTGCAGACCTTGTGATAGAAGCCTTCGGGGCCGAGTGAAGCGATGAGTGGTTGCAGGTGTGGCATGTGTGGGGTTCTTGGTAGGCGAAAAGAGGGGAAGGTAAGAAGGGGGAGAAGCCAGAGGGATGAACCAGATGATTGAGAGGAAACTGCGAGAGTGGATTACGCTTCTGACTCCGGAATTGGACCGAGCTGAGCGTGAACGTTGCTGCTGGCGACGCTGTAGGCACTCGCAAAATTGACCCGCAGTGTCGTCGCGCTGCTCACCGATTCAGCCGCCCGGGCAATAGCAGCCGTGCTGACGGCAGGGGCTAACTGCTGCTTCGACAAGGCACTGGGAGCCCCATGAACTGCGATCGTCTGGCCCACAGTGTAGTTGCCGGATGAGACCGCGTATTCGTAAGTGGCGAGCGGGCTGATATCGACGGAGACGGGAGCATTTTGCCCCGCGGCCGAAGTCTGATGAGCCACACCCACGAAGGCAGCGGCAAAGTTTGTCTGAGTGGTGACGAGATTGGTTGTCCAGGGGAATGACGAAGCGGGCTTGATCGAGGTGCCATCGAAATAGACGAGATCGCCCGGTTCGATGACGGTTTCACTGGCGACGGGCCAGCGCTGAAGTTGAACCTGACCAGAACGGAAACGGAGTGCTGGAAGCATGAGGAGCCTTCAAGAGTGAGGGAAAGGAATCAGGAGATGAGCAGTGATTGAGAGGGCAGGGCTAGCGGGAGAAGCGTTTGCGGATGGTTTCGATAATCGAGGCGTCCGTCGGGTTGGCAGAGCTGTGAGAAGTGCGTGAAAGGCTGTGCGGGGTGGGTCTCCATTGTCGGGCGAGAGTGATACGTTCCTGGATGAGAGCGGGCCTCAGGCCCGGAGGTGTTTTCTCCAGCAGTTGACGAAACTCGGGAGTGAGCAGGTCGGGTGGCAGTTGGGCCGCTTCGAGCAGCGTCTGGACTTGTTGAGTTTGCAGCAGCTCGCGTTGCGATTCCTGGAGTCCCTGGATCTGCTGCCGCAACTCGGCATTCTCGCGCTGCAATTGCGTCAATTCACTGATTTGCGGCTGGCAGGCGGCACACAAATTTGAACAAGACGGGTTTGCGTGACATGTGGCGCCGGAAGTGGTTGACTCAGGCGGGATCGCACTTTCCGATTGCTCGGCAAAGGTGGCGGCTGTGGCGGGAAAAGCGACGGCATCGACGCTGATGACATCGACAATCGCCGTAATCGTTTTGGCAGCCGGATCCTGTTGGGCCAGGACGACGTGGCTCATTCCCAATGCCGGGCTTTGAGTTTCCACGAGCCCTAAGAAAATGCGGCCCGCTTCGGTATCGACCACTTCAATATCGCCACGAATGCGGCCTTCGACGTAGCGTGCCAGACGAATGGTCCCCACCAGATCGCGCATACTGCGATCGCGGGGACGATTCGCGGCGGGAGCATGATCAAGAAAGACAGGTTTTCGCTCGTAGAGCGAAACGGCACGCTCCAGAGCTTCGGGGAGATAGCGATAGCCATTGGCCGATTCAGCGGCCGTCAAAGCGACGTCGTAAACCATGCGGGCATCGCGATCAACACGGAGGCTGGCCGAATGCCAGTCGTGCAGATGTTCAACAAGTGGTGTGGGCATGTGGAGACTTTTGACAGGAAGTGAGGTGGTGGAAGGGGAAAAGGAGAGAAGCGGGGAAGGGGAGAAGACGTGGGATGTGAGTTGGAGTGGACGAGTTTCCAGCTCGTCTGGCGGGTATCATGAGACGGGTCAGGCAATGGGTACAGCTTCTTCATTGAGTTCACGCCGCATGGTCTGTGGATCGGCGTGATCGCGGCGGGCCACTTCCGCCCGGCTGAGAATCCCCTGCTCAACCAGTTGCACATCCGCCAGCCGTTCGCGAGGACGATCTCGATTGACGAGTTGTGGAAATGACCAGTGAGGGACGATCCGATCGAGCAGATCTTCGGGCCAGCCTCGTGACATCGCGGCCGCCCGCAACACCGCCCGGCTCAAATGTTCGAACTCACGGGCGAAGAACTGCTGCTCACTCTCAAAGAGCTTGACGGCCGGGCCTTCTGCCACCATTGTCGACGAGTACGAGGCATTCGAGGCGTCGCTCGAAAGCATGAACTCCGGCAGACCTGCACCAGCCGCCACACATAGCAGCAGCAATCGACCCAGGGGGACGGCATCACCAAAGTTCGTATTGGGCGAGAGAAACTGCAGATCGGTGGTATGAGATGTCGTCAGGATGCTTCCCGGCAGATAACGTTCGCGGGGAGCATGGCCACTCTCGGCCATTTGAGAGAGCTGGGCCGGTGAACCTTGAATCTTCCGCCATAAGACCAGCGAAGCCTGCAGCTTGCGGGCTGTCAGTTCGGTCTCCAGCCAGTGATCAAATCGGGACAGGGAATCGAGGATCGGAGCGAAGAGACTGATGCCGCGTCGTTCGTTCGAATCGATTCCGATTCGCGTGTGAATCACCTCTTCGGCGGGAAGATCTCCTTGCCACTGGCCCGTGAGTGGATCGACATGATGATAGGCCACCACCGATTCGACATCGCCCGGCACAGTCACAATCCCCTCGTCTTCCGGCGTATGAGGCAAAGGAGCAATCGCTTCGGGATCGATAAACCGAACTTCGAGTGAACCATCGGGCATGGGGAAAAGTCGCAGGAAGACTTCACCATCCCGCCACGCCCGCCGGGCATATTCTCGCGGCGAGAAGTGGCGGGAATTCCGACTGAGAAACTCCTTCCACAGCCGGGAGGCGGCATTGGCCAGTTCCTGATCTTCCGGACGATGGGCCTGAAAAGTGAGTTCCAGACCGGCACCGACCACATAAATCTCCATGAGCCTCAGCAGGTTGCGAGCATGGGGATTTTCGCTCACCAGTTGACGGGCCTGATCGCGCAAATGCAGCTTGCGGGAGGCCCGCCAGGCACTCGCATGGCCGACGGAAAGCGAACTCTGCGGAGTGGCACCCGAGATCTGTTGCCAGCCAGCCGCATCATCGTCTTTCAGCGAGGTTTTTCGCTCAACCAGTTGAAGCAACTGTTCACTCACACGGCGCCGGTAACGGGCCTGTGTCTGCCAGCGAGCCAGGGTATCTGCCAGAAATGTGAGCATGGAGCTTTCCGCCGTTAGAAGTGTGAGTGAACCGGCCTCTCACCCTAGCAGCGGTTGTTGCGCAAAATCTGGCGGCAATGTCTCCTTTCTGGCGATTCCGTCGGCTGATCGGGCGAACCTTTCGAGAGTTGCATCTGTCCGTGGCGAAAAGCTGTCCGGGAAACTTTTTGAAGAGGATTTCATCACGCATGACTATCCGCCGGAGTTTCCCTCCAGCGTTATTGCGGATACAACAAGAGGACAAGTTCACCATCCCGAGTGCCCCCAGGATTGTTCGTCATGCCTTTGAAAATCTTCCTTTCGGATCGCCTGGTTGACGAGGCCGATGCCAAAGTCAGTGTGTTCGATCACGGTCTGCTCTATGGCGACGGCGTCTTCGAAGGGATTCGAGTTTACGGCGGCAAAGTCTTCCTGCACGACGAACACATCGAACGACTCTACGAAAGTGCTCGCGCCATTCGTCTCGTCATCCCCATGGAAGCGGCTGCCCTGAAGAAGGCGGTCGAAGAGACTGTCGCCGCCAACAACCTTTCGGATGGATACATCCGTCTGGTCGTCACCCGTGGTGCCGGGAGCCTGGGTCTCGATATTCGCAAGACCTCGAATCCGCAGGTGATCATCATTGCCGATACGATCACGATGTACCCACCCGAGACCTACACGAACGGCATGAAGCTGGTGACTGCCAGCACCATTCGTAATCATCCCGGCGCTCTCAGCCCGCGGATCAAATCGCTCAATTATCTCAACAACATCATGGCCCGTATTGAAGGGACAGATGCTGGTATGGTCGAAGCGTTAATGCTCAACCATAAAGGCGAAGTCGCCGAATGCACGGGCGATAACATCTTTATCATCAAGAAGGGAGTCCTGCTGACTCCTCCCAAGGATGCCGGCATTCTCGAAGGGATTACCCGCAATGCCGTCATGCGTCTGGCTCGCGAGGCGGGCTATCCTGTTAAGGAAGAGCCACTCACCCGGCACGATCTCTACGTGGCCGATGAATGCTTCCTCACAGGGACAGCCGCCGAAGTGGTGGCTGTCGTGAGCCTCGATGGTCGTCCGATCGGCACCGGCAAGCCCGGCCCCATCACCAACGACCTGCTCAAGCGCTTCCAGGAACTGACGAAAAAGGGCGGCTTCTAAAGACAGCCACTCACCCCACTCACCCGATTCACAAGCGTCGGGTGGCTGGGGTCAAACGTCCTCGTTTGCCCCAAGGTCATTGGACTTTGATCGTCCCTGGCAAACTTTCTCAACCGTCATGAATCTTGTCTTCAGATGCAATTCGGCTGGTGACCCGGATTAACCAGGGGGCGGATGAAGACATCCGGCCCCTGCCACCCGTTCCAACGGGATGCTCTTGACCTTTTGCCACTGCCAAATCATCAGCGCTCCAGCAAAAACCTGGCTAATTGCGTGGAGGGGCCATGTTGCTGCTTTGACGGGGAGCGTTGCCTGAAGGGGCGGGCTGCTGATTGCCAGCCGGGACCAGCTCGGCATCAACCTTGGGAGCCACCTGAACCATTTTGTAGCCATTCAAAGCCGGCTTAAACGGATCGCGACCCCAAAGGTTCGCCATGGCGGCTCGAATGCCCGCCTGGTTCGGCTGAAGATCACTGAACACGTAGACTGTTTCGAGCGTACCGGCAGGATCGATCAGCTTGACAGCACTGGGCAGGAACGACTTGAGATCGAGCATGATCTCGGCCCGTTTGTAGTTGTTGGCATCCATCTGCAAGCGAGGAATGACCTCGATCTTGGCCAGTTTGTCATTAGCAGCAAGTAACGTCAGCGAAAACCTGCGGCGAGCTTCATCGACCTTCATGCCAAACAGAAAAGGCAATGGCCCGTTGATGATGTTCTGCCCCTGCATATTGGGTGGCAAAGGGTAGATTTCGTAGGTCTTTTCGGTGTCGTTGATCTGCAGAACTTCCTGGCCAGTGCAGATCCAGCGTTCCTGCTTATCAGCTTCGATGCGAAAAGGCTTTCCCGAAGCACCAATGCGGCGTGAGACCGCATCTCGCGTGGGTTCAACACCCTTCATATCGATACGGCCCTGATCGGGCTGTTCGTAGAAGAACTGGCCTGTCGAGCGACGTTCGGTTTCAAAGACAACGTTGTAAACAATCCGGCTGTGCTTACCCGTGAGTGTTTGAATCCGAGCCGAGTTGTACTCCCAGTCCTGCATGATCTTCAGCAGGTCTTCGGGCAGTTCTTCGACCACCATGGGATTGGGGGCAGGTCTTTGCAGTCGAACTTCACCAGCAGGGGCGGGGGGCACCTGTGCGGTGGCCTCCCGAATTCCGCTGCCGGAAAGGTGCATCATGCCTGGTAAAGCGGCGGCGAGTGCCAGACCAAGGAACTTGGCTGACCATTTTTTTGGCGCATTCATCGGAGCGCGGATCCTTCCGTAGCCAGGCAGGAAATTGACCGAATCCATTCGGAAATCTACTGCCTGCGGCCCGACAGTCTGTGGTGAATTTGATTCTCCAGAAAGGAACCACAAGCTGGTGCCTCTCCAGAGAACGGTGAGTTTAGCAGCGCACTTCAAAACCGGCCAACCCCACTTTTGACAATGGAAAACTGGATCTTTCGCGAGACTGGTGCATGGCTTTGTCAAAACAGGAGAAGACAGTGGAAATGATGTCAGCGATGGGAGTTCGGTGAGCTAACGAGGCGTTTCCGGTACCAGATGACTGGCTTGTCGCAAGGGTCTTTCCAGGGACGGTGGTCCAGCAAAATCTGTGGGAACAGGTTGATCAAAAAGTAACTGTACATTCCGCAGCCAGTTTTCTTCAGACGCTGTCTGATCAGGTAAGGCATCGATGGCGAGGAGCCGTGGCCTGTTGAGATCTGACGTGGGCGCTGCCTGTTGAATGGCAAAGGAGGCTGGGGTCAGATCCGGATCGGGATGTAGTCGTTCGAAAGGATCCAGCGTCCCTTGAAAGGCTCTGGAAAACGCATCTGAGAGCGGGAGTTCTGCCGGCTGACTTTCCAGCATCGCAATATGAAACTGCAGTGGTGCGATATCGGAACTGGAACTCCAGTTCACAATCACCGAGGGCTCGAACTGTGCATTGGGAAAGCGCGCCTTGATTTGCGCTGCAAAGTCATCGGCGTCCTCGCCCGCTTCCCAGACAATCATGCCGCCCGCAGAAAGAAAGGCCTGATCGTTGAGCCAGAGGCTCTTTTCAGGATCGAGATCGACATACACGCGCGATTGACCTGGCAGATAAAAGGCCACATTCCCTGCCGTCCACCACGGACCGGCAATGATCGGCGGTGAACCTGTGTGATTGCGTGCCCAGATGCGATCAATTTCCTGAGCGAGTTGTTCGCCGGGAAAATTGACGCGGGAGCCTTTACCAAGGACGTAAGGAGAAGCCATCCGCTGTGTGGTAAAGATGGCCACAAAGATCAGACTCACGACGGTAAACGAAGGCCAGAGCTGCTGTTCCTTCCAGGAAAGATGATGGGCTCTGGTCACGACCAGGAATGTCAAAGGTGCGAACGTCCACATGGGTGCTCCCCACATGGTGAGGATTTTGGCACCGGTGATCAACGACAGCAGCAGGACAAATCCGCAGGGAACAAGCGTGACGAGCAGCAGGTACTGTCGAATCCAGAGCTCATGGCTGCCAGTGGGATGGTGGGGATCGGGATCGATGTTGGAAGTGGCCAGAGTGACAGCAGAGAGCTGATTGTGCCGACGAGTCCACCACCAGCAGGAGGCAATCGACGGGCCAATCGCCAGAAGTTGAGCGATAAAAAACTTGGAGGGATGTTCGAGATGATCAAACCAGTTTTTGCTCCCTCCGGATCGCGCGAGGAAGTATCGAAACGTGGGGAAATCGTTGGCCGCCACCCAGATGAGATGCGGCAGAAAGACAACCAGAGAGATCGCGAGCAACAGCCACGGGCCGGATGTTCGCCAGCACGATCGTCCTTTTTGAGTGAACAGGGCAAACCCAAGGATGGCCATTGCCAGAAGTGCCGTGTCGTACTTGCTGAGCATGCCTAAACCCAGGCCCAGCCCTGCGAGCATCCAGTATCTGGGTTGTTGCCTGAGAACGCCAAAAAACAAACTGCTGATAGTGATCGCCCAGCAGCAGCGGGAGACAATATTGTTATTGAATTCAGGCGTGGTCAGTGTGAAGTAGTAAGACAGTTCCAGCGAGACCACCGCGAGTGCTGCAATGGGCCGGGGGGTAATGACTCGAGCGACGCACCAGACGCACCACATCGTGATGACGGTACAGATTTGTGAGGCCAGGTAAATGGGCCACTCGCTGTTATCGCTCAGAGAAGAGAACGCCTTGGCAATCCAGGCTGGCAATGGGGGATGCTTGTAATAGCCCAGTTGCCATTCATGCCCCCAGATGGCCATTTCGATGCAGTCGAGAGGCAGATTGGGCTGGATCATCGCGGGAATGGCAGTCCAGACAACGAGATGCCCCAGCAAAAAGGCAAGGAGAATACGGGAGTATTTCCCCTCGAACATCTAGGCGGCCCTTCGCTCGATGATGGCGGATGCTTCCGCAATCTGGGGAGAATCGAAGGTCCTGGCGGCTCCCGATTCCTTCTCAATCGCAAATTCGGGTGCGGGAGTAAAACTGCCGCGCGACAGATAGATCCGCGCCAGTTCGCCAATCGCTTTGAGAAAGTCACTCGGTTTCAGTTTCGATCCCGCCACTTCCTGCCACGAATCCAGTGGGAATTCGTAAAGTGAATGCAGACTTTGCGGCTTCAGATCGATCAGCCTCGAAATCACTTCCACATCGAAAATCCAGCGGGAAAGAAACGGACGGCTGAACGCCATCTGCATTTCCGGTGTCACTCGAAAGAGCTTGGCACCACACTGGGTGTCTCGAAGCGCAACTCCCAGCACCTGAGAAGCGACTGTGCTGAACAGCCGGCCGAGAATACGACGCTGGCGGTTGCGATCGATGTTCCGCCCCTGGAGCTTGAGGCGGGTTCCAATCACAAGTTCAATCTGAGGAAGCCGGTTAAGGACATCGATAAAGCTGGGAATCGCCCCCAGTGGTGTCGCCAGATCAGCGTCCCAGTAACCGACGAAATCGACCGATGTTCGACAGGCGGCAAGCACACCTTGCCGGACAGCTTCCGCCTTCCCTCGATTCTGAGGGAGATCCAGCACCGAAATGCGGCCATTCGAGGCCGCAGCCATATCTTCCAGCAGCGTGATGGTTGCATCAGAACTGCCGTCGTTCACCATGAGCAGGTGAACATCCGTAGATTTACGAATGAACTGGAAAAACGCCAGAGGCTTCAGTCGCACTGCTTCATTGAAGCAGGGGATGACAATGGTCGTGGTGGAGTTTGACACAGGTCATCCTTGACGGCTGAGTCGGATCAGATGAAAAACTATCGGCCGATACGGGGCGAACTACCAGTATTCAGGCCATTCTTGCCCGAAAGTACTTCGCTGTAGCAGAGAATGCCCCAAAGCTGCAAGATCAGGTTTTTCCGACATGTGCCGAAAAGTCAACATCGGTCGTGGAAACACCAGGATTTCCGCCTGTGCGACTGCCAATTCGATCAGCCCATGGCTTCCAGTGTGCTGAGCGAGATTTCGGCGTCGTCCATCACCGGGAGCGTGCGGAGACCTTTGGGTTCGAGCCGCCACAGGCCAGCCGAACATGGTTCAAAAAACTGCCGGAACCAGAGCATGCTCTGCACGTTCGGCTGAGGATTGAGCAGATAGAACTGCACTTTGCGTTTTTCGAACCAGTCGAACAGCATGCCAAAGAAACCGCTGGGAATGTACTTCACAAAAGTCATATCCACAGCAATATCGCGATCGCGGTCGCGTTCGATAATCTGAGTCAGGCCTTCGCGCAACAGAGCCAGATCGGCACCGTCCCAGATTTCCATATCGCCGATATGCAATAAGGTATGCCCGGCATGCGGTTCAATTCGCATCCGCTTAAAGAATCGCTCAACCTTCATGGTGGCGTCTTCCGTCACGTTTATCGCCTTGTGTAAACGATCGTTCGAGCGAGCAATCATGATTATTCCTGACAGCAAACGTTGGGCCGACACATCACAAGCTGCGATTTCACGTCGAATCGTGCGGCAATGTTTAACTTTAGCACTGGAATTGCCGCGTGCTGGAAATCTGCGAAAATGTCTGATGTTGTTTTTCAGGAACGCGATGTTGCTGAATGACAACAACTGCCGGTGAATCGATCCCTCGTGCTCAACAGGTAAATACGTCACGATCCATCAAAACGTTGGCCACTGCGAAATCGACACAGATCGCATAAGCTGTCGAACTGCGGCTCAAACGCCGGAAGTCGAGCCGCTCAGAATAGAGACTCTGATTCGGGCAGGGCGGACACGAGTGGGATCAGGCAGGGAATAAGTCATGACGCGCGGTCAACGACTGGCGGAAACCAATCCGGAATTCATCCACAGGCTGGCCAGTCTGACTCTGGAAGAGGCCCGGCAGATGCTGGGAACATCCGGCGAAGCTTTACTGAAGAGCGTTGAATCCGAGCAGTTTGACAGTGAGCAGGCTTATCTCGCGGATGGATTGTTCCGCGTGATGATTCCTCAACGAAAAAATGATGGCAAAGCGTCCCGCCGCAAGGTGGTCGTGGCTGTCCGGCCTGATCGCAGACAACCTTCCGGCCTGGCACTTTCCTGCACAGCGTGCAGTGATGGTTGTACGCATCAGGCATTGGCATTGCACTATCTTCTGGCATACAAAGTCGAACTGGGGCTCTTGCCCCCGTCTGAAGAAGCGTTGCTGCAACTGGCACCGGAACAAAGTCCCGAAGAGTTGCAGAATCAGGCGATTTCGGATCGTCGCGAGCGAGCCCGGCTCGAATCGATGGAGATTCGTCCCCTCGCCGCGGATGTGGTCTGGAGTGATTACCTGGTAACCAGCCGCAAAAGTGGGCGGAACTATCGCGTCGCCTTACGCGGGATGGAACCGGGAGAATCGTATTGCAGTTGCCCCGACTTTCGCGCCAATACGTTAGGCCTGTGTAAGCATCTGCTGCGAGTGCAGGAACACGTCAAACGCGTCTACACAGCCGAAGCCCGGTCGAAGAAGTTTGTGCCGGAAGAGATTGCTGTCCATCTGACCTATGGCGAGCAGGTCGAAGTTCGCTTGCTGATCCCTGAAAACTTACCTGCCGAGATCGCCCCGTTACTGGAGTCGTACCGTGATCGCGCAGTGACCGATTTGAGCCACCTGGTGCATACTCTCGCGAAGGTTCGCATGGCTCAGGTGCCCGTGGTGATTTACCCGGATGCCGAAGAATTTCTGCAGCAGGAGTTTGATCGCCGCCGGATGAAAGCGATGACGGAATCATTAGGTCATGACGCGGAACATCACCCCTGGCGGACGGAACTGCTCACCACACCTTTACTGGGATATCAGTTGGAAGGGGCAGCGTTTCTCGCCTGTGCGGGCCGCGCCATCCTTGCCGACGAAATGGGGCTGGGGAAAACAATCCAGGCCCTGGCCGCGATTGAAATTCTCTTTCGAGAGCTGGATATCTCGAAGGTCCTCGTGGTTTGCCCCGCTTCTGTCAAATCGCAGTGGCGAAATGAAATTCTGAAGTTCACCACGCATTCCGTACAACTGGTGGGTGGATCGATAGAAACCCGTCACGAGCAATATGGGGCGGCTCCATTCACCATCTGCAATTACGAGCAGGTGCTGAAGGATCATGTCAGTATTGCTGCCAAACGCTGGGATGTCGTGATTCTCGATGAAGGGCAGCGCATTCGTAATTGGGAAACCCGCACGGCACAGGCCATCAAAAGTTTGCGATCCCGCTTTGCGTTTGTCCTGACGGGAACACCGCTGGAGAACAAACTCGACGACCTCTATTCGATCATGCAGTTCATTGATGATCGCCGCCTTTCGCCCGCCTTTCGATTCTTTCCCAGGCACCGCATGATCGATCAGAAGGGGCGGTTTGTCGGCTATCGCAATCTTGACGAACTGCGCGAGAGGCTGGCCCCGGTCTTTCTGCGCCGCACGCGATCTCAGGTTCAGCAACAGTTGCCTCCCTGCAGTGTCCATCAGGTGCTGATCGCCCCGACATCGGCACAAAGGCAGGTGCATGCCCGGCATTTTGCCCAGGTTTCGAGAATTGCCCGCAAGCCGCACCTCCATGAACTCGACCTGATGCTCTTACGAAAAGAACTTTTGTATTGCCGACTGGCGGCGAACAGCCCGGAACTCGTCGATGATCAAATCGTGGGGGAATCATCGAAGCTTGACCGATTGAGCGAGATGTTCGATGAGATGTTTGAAGGGCACTTCGAGAAGGCGATTGTCTTTTCCGAATGGACGCGCATGCTCGATCTCATTGAACCGTTGCTCGACAGCCGCAATCTGCCGTATGTCAGGATCGATGGGCAGGTCTCGCAGCGCGAACGGGCCGCATCTGTCTCGCAGTTTGAGGACGATCCCGGCACCCGCGTGCTGCTGGCCAGCAATGCGGCTGCGACGGGTCTCAATCTGCAGGCCGCCAGCATTGTGATCAATGTTGATCTCCCCTGGAATCCGGCAATTCTGGAGCAGCGCATTGCGCGGGCGCATCGCATGGGACAGGAAAAACCAGTTCAGGTCTATGTTCTTGTGACGGAAGAAACCTTTGAAGAGCGGTTGCTCAAGACACTGGAAGGGAAAGAACAACTCGCTCGTGCTGTGCTTGATGAGGGCGCCGAGATCAAGGAGGTCTGGCTGACCAGTGGCAGCGACAGTTTGAGGGCCGAATTGCAAGGCCTGCTGGAGCCTGATCCTGCTTCGACGGGTGAACGACAGCCAACGCTTCCCTCTGCGGGAACGCTCGTGGATCAGGCGACATCGGCCCAGGTGCACGCCATTCGCGACCGGTTGAAGCATTATCTGGAGCGTGATCCCCAAGGCCGCTGGCAATTACGAATTCCTCTCGCCAGTGAAAACGCCCTCGATGAACTCGCGAAAACATTCCAGCAATGGGTGGGCGAGGCCATCGATTAAACAACACGATGACCAGGCCCTTGCCTTGCATCTGCGAGCTGGCGAAGTGAATTGACCGCTCTCGCAACTGGGAACAACATTCATGATCAACGTGATCTCAAGATACAAGGTGCATGAAGTTCCGACGAAATGCACCAGATTCAGCTGAATTGAGCGTGTAAGTTTGTTGACGATAAAACTTGCCGTCAATTTTTGATTCTCGTTACGCGAAAAAGTAAATATACTTTTGAATGATCATCTTTTTGGCAACTGAGATCTTGTCCTCGTTGGTTCTTGATGAGTCTTGGAATCAATATGCCGTCACTTCTATGTTTTATCGATGGCAACGATGTTGGGATGCTCCTGGAGCGACTCAACGCCGATTCGGAGATCGCGTTCATTGTCCCAGACGGTCCACTCTCGATTGAGCAGGTGTATCGCGACCGCTTGGCTCTGGCGGTTGAAACATTCAGGGATGAGCCCGACTTACAGGATGAACGTGGCATCTCGTTTTTTGGCCTTCCCGACAATGGCTATCGCCAAAGATGGAAGGCTGTTAACCAGGTTAATGAACTGACTGACGGGAATCACTGCCTTTGGCACATTCCCGCCGGCCCTTTGCGACTGCTGACAAGTAGTAGCTGGGATCAGACGGTCGGGAATCCTTGGGAAGGATGGATCGAAGAGCGTATGGGAACGGATCCATCGGTTCCATGTTTCGGCCCGTTTGCAGTCACAGTCATCTGGCTGAAACTTATGACTCGGCACCGTCCATATTCTCAGGACGAGATGAATAGCCTTCCGATCGTCAATAACTTCTGGGATCGTGAGAAAGATTTCCTTTGCGTTTCGTCGTTTGGATTGTCGAGGTCTACGGGGCATGACAAGGTCTCGCCAACGACCAAACGATGGTGGAATCGAATGAAAGCGTGGGTGGGTCGTCACGCCACCCAACTGTCGGACCCCTCATTTCCGGTCTGGGCTTTTCCCTCAGCCAAAGATAAGTTGATGGCTGGAGTGGACTACTACGCTTGCGGGCGGCAGATCACAAGATCGACACCGTGAAATGGCGCACGTTTGACGAGGTATATAAGCACTGGAAACTCTACCCACCACCACGCACACCATCTTCAAAAGTAGGGTGCATGCCAATGCACCAATCCTGGCTTAATTCTGCATGGCTGGTGCATTCCGAGGACTCCATGCACCCTGCGGGCCG
>VFQR01000415.1_pt1 | contig 61350 bp, 46 predicted proteins | sample 3512321 | NCBI WGS metagenome assembly VFQR01 (sample SAMN10412374, study PRJNA504923) | tailings metagenome | isolation source: Relicate 3 Philex TSF1 revegetated site | place: Philippines: Tuba, Benguet | collected 2017-08-29 | reverse complement strand
CTCTCCTTGGGCCGGACTCTAGCATCAGATGGACGAATTATCGGGGGTCACAGCAGAACGTCTCGTCCTGAGGAACGCGCCCCACTGGCATCACCTGCTGGTGGGACGCCACATTGGTGTTCACCGTCCAGATGGCCGCCATTGCAATTGGACTGCACGACTGCTGACAAAGGATAGACGCTATATCCAGAAGTGCATAGGTTCCGCTCTCGATCTTGGCCGTGGTCGCCTATCTTATTCCGATGCTGTGCAGGCCGCATTTGTCTGGTTCGAAGATTGTGCTTCTGGCGGGGAGGCTGCAGAGCAAGCGCCGCGTGGTCGTACCGACGCTTTGTGCTTCTGTCCGACCGGCGACATCTACACCGTTGGCCACGCTCTGAGTGACTATCTGGGCTGGTCCAAGATTGCCCGTTCGGCAGGCGGCCACTACAACATGATCACCCTGATCAACCACCACCTGGCCAATGGTGTGACCCATGTGCCGGTGGAAGAGTTCACCGCGACACACTTGCAGGCGATAGCGCTGCAAATCATTCGAACGGCACCCCGCCATGGGTTCTCAAAGCGCACGGTAATGGTCGAAAGGGATGATCTGTCGGCGGACGAACTTCGGCGGCGAAAGCGTACATACAATTCCATCGTCGGCATCCTGAAAGTTGCGTTCACTCATGCGTGGGATGCAGGGCAGATCGAGACCGATCGACCCATTCGCTGCTTGAAGCGCATCTCAGTGGTCCATACGCCGCGCCTTCTCTTCTTGAACCGAGTTGAGTGTCGCACGCTCCTCAATCGATGCACGCCCGCTCTGCGGGACCTTGTGCTGGCAGCCCTTTATTCGGGCTGCAGGGTGGGGGAACTGGCAAACCTTCGAGTGGAGGATGTTGGCCATCAAGTATTTGGATTTCGCATCGCGGCGTTCAAGCGAAGCCCGGCCCGCTTTGTATTCCTACCGGATGAAGGCATGGCATTCTTCCTCCGTCTGATCGAAGGCAAGGCACCAAAGGACTTCGTTCTGCGATCAGACAAAGGAAAGGTCTGGAGGCGCCAGCACGCCAACTTGTTTCGACGGGCCGTAAGGGACGCGAACCTGCCACCTGAGTTTGTCTTCCACGGGCTACGTCACACCTATGCAAGCGATTTGATCCGGCAGGGCGTTCCAATCGAGGTTGTGGCACGACAGCTTGGTCATGCGGACATTCGCACGGTCGCCGAAACCTACGGGCATATCGCCGAGCAGTTCCGTGAAGAGCAGATCCGGACAAAGTTCTCGCCCTTGGACGACGCGGAGTTGCAGGCAACTCACGGGAGAGCCGCTCAGTTGGACGCACTTTGGCACGATGTCCGTACGTTGGACTGGCGCAGCTATGCGCCTGTTGAACCGAGCGGCGAGCGGCGTCCGCGTTCTCTGGTGCGCACGCCTCGAGAGGTTCTGGAAGTATTCGAAGAAACGGATCTACAGTTCCGTCACGGGTGAGCCTCTCTCTTCCTTGACCAGGCCTTTCCTGAGTTCCTTGCTATGGGCTTTGCGAGTACGAGTCAGCCGTTCTGACCAATGCCCGGAGCCTAGCATTCGACGGTCTGACTGTCGAAGTCTGGTGCGCTCCGAGGGCGGTCGCGCAGCTTCAAACAAGCCATCTCAGACTCTGGATGGTTTGGTTAATCTTTTCCGTCGCCCGTGGCCAAGTGCTGGTAATTTTTCACGTTTATCGTCACCTTCGCCACTGGGGTGCGCAAGCCTCAGATTCACGCGGTGCAGAAAATCGGAACACGCCGCATTTCTCTGTTGCTGAAATGCAACAGGAGAGTCGATCAAGCGAATGAGGTCAACTGATTAACGTCTTGCAATACTTTGATGAGGTACATTTTGGGATGTGGTTATGGTTTGTGAGTCGATGAGGTGGACGATGTGTGGTTTGCTACAGAAACGAGAAGACGAATTTTCAGTTCAGTACAGCCTGCAATCAAGTAGGACGTTTTGGGTGCGAGTGGAGAAGCCGTTTAACCGTCTGAAGATAACGGATTTAATGTACTCCGATGACGAGGTGGAAGTCGCAATTGAGGCAGTAAAAACAGTTTACAGAGAACTGGGCCAAAATCAACCGAGAGAAATAATCTTGACCGATATACTGCCCAATGTCCAGCACTCGGCAGCCGCTGAGGTTCCATCAGTGTATGACCGTCTCGTTAAGGTGGTGCAGTCAGCACTTCCAGAGCCACATGTGATGACGCTGGCGCCCCGATTGGAATTGAGGGGTACGAAATTCGATATTTCATTCCGCATAAGGACGTAAGCCGTAGATTCGTTCGGCAATTGTAATGCAAAGGATCTAGCTGTGAAGAAGATATTAATTCTTGGGCGTATGATACAAAGCTACGACGAAAATCTTACTCCCAGCGATGATACCATTAGGACCGCAAGAATTGTCTCGGGGGCAATCGACAGGCTTCGTGCCGCGGGGGAAATTGTTGAAGCAGAGTACAGTGTTTCGGCGCCAATTCTCCAAGGTGGTCGGCTTTTCTCAGGCTTCATGGATGAACTTCTGGGTGCCGACCTTGTAATCTTTAACCTTACTGACGTCTCTGCAAATGTGGCCTACGAATTTGGCGTTGTACAGTCATTAGGACGGCCTTACTTTTTCGTTGTTTCTGGGAGTGATTTGCCAGCTTATTTTCTGGGCGAAATTGGGATTTTCAGTTTTCAGAGCAATGGTGGATTTGATATCTCAGATCCATCTCACGCGCAGCTGAATACATTCTTGAGGAGTTGTTTCGAAACAAGTATAGTGCCCGTGAGGTTTTCGCGAACTCAGATCACCGAATACTTCGATGGTCTGGCGTTAAGTGATGTGTCAGCTGCGTCTGGCCTAGCCGCAGGATACTTCAGGAACAGCCTGCGCAGGTTTGATAGGACGAACGGGTTCTTTGGGAGGAAGTGCAGTGGAGCATTGCGGCCCAAAGATCAAAGTACTATTAATTTTGATGACAAGATCCCGCAGATGTACATTGCGGTGGAGCCGCCTTCACGGTTGACCAATGGGTATTTGTCGGATTTCAATCGTGTGGAGGAGAGAGTGAATGAGTTGGGTTACGCATTGGTGGATTTCCATATTAACGCTGGTAAAGACGAGGCGGACTTCAGGAATTTCGGCGGGCATGTTGTTGCGCGGCTTGAAAAGGGTCAAATCATGGAGCCTCGAGGTTTAGTTGTGTTGGAGGTTCCAACGTTTTTGTATGCTCTGCAATACTCAGCTCTCTATAGCGCGTTTTTTAAACCAGATCTTGACTCACAAGAGCTTGATCGCCGTGTGGCAATGGAGGGAGCGCTCTTCGACAGCATGATCCATCGGGTGAAGAAATCGATTGATCACTATTATCGCCATGACAGAGAAGTGCCTAATGTATCGCGGCGCTTCAAGTGGACTACGATTGACTCCTTACCTAGTCTGTTGGGAGAAGTTGTGCCGCAGTACATCTAGTTCATATGTTGCCTACGTGAGAGTTTAACGGGCCAGCAGGTGGATCATCAGACAGCCGACATCTCAAATCGGAAAGTTGCGTTCGAAGGCCTGTAATCCCTTACTAATGGATTTGACAGGGCAACGTTGGGCTTATCGGCTTACCGAACGGCGATTTCGCTAGAGTGGTTGGCTTGTCTAACTCGGCGGCGCGGACAAGGCGAACGGTGCCGCGCTCAACAATCGACAGGAGCCCGTCATGCCAAACAGACCGCCAACTGACACCTTCGCCCGCAAGATTGCATTTGTCATCGTGCTGATCGGTCTCGTGCTGGGGATGATCGGCATCTACCGCAAAGACCCAGGTGGGATTGAGGTGCTGCCATCGGCAATCTTGTCAGTGCTCCTGCTCTTTGTGCCGAAGCCCGAACTGGTAGCCGACACGAGTATGCCCTGGACCCTGCGAGCCGCCGCCTTCATTTGCGGAGTTTCAGGATTTGTCGCGATTTTTGTAGTTTGGCTGCATAGCGTTGGACGGACGTTTGGGGGACTGTGGACCCAGTTTCTGCGCCAAGATCATGTGATCCTCTATGGTGACAGCAAGCTTCTTGGATCGTTGGCTCCTGTTCTGCGCAAAGCGGGACATGAACCGGTTCCTGTGCGCCCCTACATACCCGGCGCGCCGCTCGATCCCTTGGTTACTGAGATCCGCCGAGGGAGCGAGGACCTAGCTAACCGCCTTGGGTTAAACCGCGCCCGGGCCGTGGTGGTGGACTGCGGGGACGACGCCGCTACCCTTTCCTTGGCCAAACCAGTGCTAGCGCACCTGCGCCGTACACCAAACGCGCGGGTCCGCACCATAGCTGTGGCTGTCGCTGACCCGGTGATTTCGGACCAGCTCTTCGAGATCATTCGCCGCCATGACTTGGCCGCGCGTCATGGGGTCGTAGCCTTCGACACCAGCACTGCCGTCGCGCGTAGAGTGCTGGAAATTGATCCACTGTTTCCACGGGCCATGGCGCGCAAGCAGGCCCGTGTTCACGCTCTGATCGTGGGATTTGGAGCTTTGGGTGAACGACTGTTGGACCAGATCATGCTGACGTCGCTGGCGGGCGATCTTGGCGTGCCACGCATCACAGTTGTCGACCGTGATGCCGAAACTAGGCGCAGAAGCTTCGCTGCCCGCCGCCCGGCAGTGCTTGACCAATTTGATATCTCTTTTGTCACCTTGGAGGTTGGCGGGGAGCCGGTGGACGGCCTGACTTCCTCCGCCGAAGCAACGATGCTCGCTGAGGCGGAGGCCAGTGAGCCCTTCACAGCGATCTTTCTTGCTTTGGGCCGACAGTCAGAGGTGATGCGGGCCGCGCTTCTGATAGACCGGGCGCGGGAGCGGACGGGCAGCTTTGTCGCGCCGATCTACTATCGGTGTCGCCTTGACGGAGAAGCTGAGGATCTGCTCCAGGCCGAAAGCTTGGCCTTGACTGCTGATCGCGGTTTCGTGCGGATGTCACTGGACCCGGCCGCATTGGTGGCAACAATTTTGGGAAGCCCTAAGGCCGAAGCATTGGCCAGCCGCTTGCACGCGCAATACAGGAAAGGCCCTTCGGTGACACCGGAGGCCAATCTTCCGTGGGAGGCTCTTCCGGAGACCTATCGCCGCGCAAACATCCGGACCGCAGACCACATGCCCGCTAAGCTCTGGAGCATCGGTATCCGGATAGAAGGCGACGTAAGTCGATGGAAACCTACCAAGACAGACCGCGCGATCCTAGCCCGGCTCCTTGCCGCTCCAGACGACGATCCAGCTCTTCAGCGCCTTGCTCGGATCGAGCATGACCGCTGGATGATCGACCGACGACTCGATGGGTGGTGTCTTGGCAGCCCCCGCGATAACGCTCGCCGAATTCACCCGCTTCTGATCCCTTACGAGGAATTGAGAAAGCGACCTGACGAGGTGGCGAAAGACATTTCACAAATTCGCGAAACCCTTCGGTTTGTGGACGGCCTTGGCGATGGCGCAATCTGACGGGTTTGCTAGTGGCTCAACTGGGCTCTTCACAACGCTGTGCAAATTGAGCGCTCAGTTTCGTTTACAGTTGCTGCCTAAGTGGTTGCTTTAAAGCGAGCATTTCTGTCGGGCGTTTACAGAAAAAACAAGTCTTTTCAGACTATTATGCCGGATTGCAAATCCGTGAAGACCGGTTCGATTCCGGTACCCGCCTCCAAAGCCATCTGGATCAATGACCTGGCTGACCAGCCAGCGGGTGTCGCGGATGGTGGGACGCACGACCCATGAAGCTGTCATCTTGCCAAGCCCTTTCGGGCACCGGGCTTTTCCGTTCCGCTGGTCATTTCGGGGAGATGAGTGGCCGTCAGGATCGACCGGGCGCGAGACGTCGAGCGCGATGTCGTGCTGGTGGGCCCGGATGTTCACCTTGGGCGAGGCGAAGGCGCTGCCCTGATGGACCCGGATCGTCTTGGGACAGCCTGCCGTAGGGCGCGCGCGGTCAATACCATCTTCAGGGCGCGGACCTTGTGAATCGGCTGGACTTGGCTAAGCTACCCGCTACGCGTGTCTTTGGTGTTAAAAGGTGACAGGGTGACGGATTTGCATAACACGCATTTCGGGTTGGATGCGCAGGTCAACCACAGGATTGCGGCGTTGCGCGCGGTTCCGGGCGAAGGTGATCTGAAGGATCTCGCCTCGCCCCTGCCGGATGTGTTCTTCAGCATCGACCCGGAGGCGGAACTGGGTGGCAGGTTCCGGAACGGTGGCGAGGACCTGATCCATCTGTCCTATGACGTGGTGAAAAAGCCCCGTTGGATTGGATTGCATCTTGCTGCAGGGGCGCTTGATCTGACCGGATCGACGGTTCTGGGCGTGGTGTGCAAGTCGCAGGGCAGGGAGGCCGCGACCTTCCGCATCTGCCTGCGTTCGGCCGCGCAGGACGGGTTCGTGGACGCCTTCCTTCCGAAGACGGTGGTGGCCTTCGCCCAGCCCAGTGTGCATGTCGATCTGTTGCGACTGGATGCCACGGACGCGGTCCCCGAGCAGGCGGCGTGGCGGGAAATTGTGCTGTTCTTCCAGCCGGATTCTGCCGACATCACGCTGCATGATCTTCGTGTCTTCATCGTCTAGTCCGGCGCTCGATGTGATGGCCGAGATGCGACTTTCCCTTGCGATCCCTGTCTGGAACGATGCCGATGGCGTTCGGCGGCTGGTGCTGCAGGCCGCAGACTTCGGGCTGTTTCACGAGGTGATCGTCGTGGATGACGCCTCGGATGAAACGGTCGATCTGGCGGGCCTTGATGTCGGGCAATCCTTCCCGGGCGGATTGTCCGTTATGCGGACGGATGCGCAACGGGGGGCGGGCCATGCCCGCAATCTTGCCTTGCGGCAGGTCACGGGAACGCATGTCCTGTTCTTTGATTCCGATGATCTGTTCGGGCGCGACTTCGCGCAGATCGTTGCCCTGGCGCGGGACGCGGCCGCGCCCTTCGATTTCCTGATCTTTCGCCATGACGACAGTCGCCGCATGGGCGAAGGATTGCCCGGCGGCAGCTATCCTATGGAAGAGGAACATTGGCAGGCCGTGGGGGCGGTAGCCGAGGCCATGCCGATCGACCGGCAGCAGGCCGCCCGTCTGTGCCGTCTGTCGGCCTATCCGTGGAACAAGATCTACCGCACCGATTTTCTGCGCGACAACAACCTGCGCTGCACGGAAATCATGGTGCACAACGATGTGGAACTGCATTGGACCAGCTTTGTTGCGGCAGAGCGTATCCTGACGACAACCTTGATCGGGGCGGTGCATTTCGTGGCCGAGGGTGGCTCGCGCCTGACCAACCGTCGCTCGGCCGAGCGCCTGGAGGTCTTTGAGGCGCTCGGGCATGTCGCTGCGCGCATTCGGGCAACGGTTCCGGCAGGGGGTGTCGTCTTTCTGCTGCCCTTTGCACGGTTCTGCCTGAACCTGATCGACTGGATCGAAAGGAACCTCGACGCCGATCTTGTGCCGGAACTGAAGTTGCGCGCGCACCGGTTCTTTTTGCGCAACCTTGATGGCCCCGACATGACGCTGATTGCCCATGCCGATCCGGCCCTTGCACGGCGAATCCTGCGCCTGCTCAATCCCGGGGCACGCTGATGGGCATTTCCTTCATAGTCACCTCCTACAACATCGACGCCTATATCCGCGAATGTCTGGAAAGCCTGCGCCCCTGTGTGCAGGACGGCGATCAGGTGGTGCTGGTCGATGATGGTTCGACGGATGGAACTGTCGAACGGATCGAGGCCTTCATCGCCGAGGGTGGTTTCGGCCCGGGTGTCCTGTGGTCGCCGGTCCTGCTTGGGGCGAACACCATGGGCGGTGTGGGTATCCCCGGCAATATCGGCATGGATCGGGCCGAATGCGAGACGATCTTCTTCGTGGACGGGGATGATCGGATGGTTGCTGAGGGGTTCCGAAAGACGCGCCGCGCCTATGAGGCGGGGCCGACCGACATACGCATTGCCGATTATCTGGAATACGATCAGAAAGCGGCCAGGCTGAAGCGCCCGGCCGATGCCGCGCGGTGGGGCGGTCTGGATCGCCCGATGGCGGAAGAAGAGGCCAGGCTTGCGGCCTTGGCGCTGATCGCGGTGCCTTGGCGCAAGTTCTATCGCACGGATTTCCTGCGGCGGCATCGCATCCGCTACCCCGAGGGTGATTTTTTCTCTGAGGACAACCCGTTCCACTGGAAGGTCTGCCTGCTTGCGGAAAGCATCGCCTTCTCGGCCGATGTCGTCTGCCATCACCGGATCAATCGCCCGGGTCAGACGATGGCTTCGACGGGCACGGAACTGATCGCCTTCTTCAGCCATTTCTGCACGATCCTGGGCCAGGTGCAGGGTGCGCGCCCCGATCTTCGGCGGCAGGCGATCCGCTGGATCATCGGCAACATGAGCTGGCACCTGCCGCGGCTTCAGCCGGTGGCGATGTATGCCTATGCCGATGCTGCGCAATCTGCGCTGCGGCGGGTGTCTGACGAGGACTGGGATGCGCTTTCCGCCGAGATGGGGCGGTCTTCCACCTGGCACCAGGCGGCAGCGTTGCGGTCCGGGCAGGTGTGGCAGGTCGTGCAGGTCTGGCGCGACGAGGCGGCCCATGCGGCGCAGACCAGAAGCCTGCGCAACATCGAGTCCCTTTTGCAGGAAATCGCGCGGCAGACCAAGGGCTTGCGCAACATCGAGACCGTCCTTCACGATGTGTCGAGGCAAGCCAAGACGGCGCGGGAAATTCTTCAGGCGCAACAGGCGATTGAGGAATTCACGGCCCTGCGCGCCCTGTTCGGCCGGGCGGAGGCAGAGGCCGATCTGCGGGGCGAGGGGGATCGGTAGGATGCACCTTGCCATGGGTCGCAGAGGGCGCAATCCGTAGATCCGTGGGCCGGGGGAGGAGCCTTGGGGAAGGCCCCTGGATCGGCCGATACGGGCAGGACGGAAAGCTGATACACTCGCGGTCACGTTTCTTCACAACGGATTCGGGAGGATGGCATGGGCTGGAACGGTCTTTCATACGCTGTAACCCGGTATGCGGTGGCCTTGGTGGCGGGGGTCTGGCTGGCGGCGGGAGGCGCCTTGGCGCAGGTATCGGAACGGGCAGAGCCGATCACCGGACCGGGGGTGACAACCATCGGCGGGATCGGGGTAAACGCGCGGATCAATGTGCGCAGCGGGCCGTCGGTGGTGTTTCCGGTGGTGGGCACGCTTGGCTATGGCACACGGGTGGAGAGAGGGGGATGTATCGGCGGCGGCAGCGCGCGCTGGTGCGAAGTGACGACGATGGATGGCCGGGTTTCGGGCTATGTCTCGGGGCGGTTCCTGGTGGAGGGTGGCCCTGGCACACCGCCGGATGACACGGCGGGTGGGCCTGATTTCTGGGCGGTGCGCGGGTTGCAGGGGAATGAACGGCTGGGTGTCCGGGTGGAACCCGCGCGGGGGGCGGCGCTGCTGGCCACGCTGCGCAATGGCGAAGTGGTGCGCAATCTGGGCTGCCGGACCACGGGGGGCATTCGCTGGTGCCGGATCCGTTCGACGACCGGGATGGATGTGACGGGCTGGGTTCTGGGCCAGTATTTGCGCGAATCCTCGGGGCCTGCGGTGGTGCAGCCGCCGCCTTCGCCCCCGACGGGCGGGGCGGGGCTGGATTTCTATACCGTGTCGGGGCTGACGCCCGGGGATACGCTGAATGTGCGGTCGCAGCCTTCGACGCAAGGGGCGGTGATTGCGCGACTGTCGCAGGGGGCGCGGGTGCAGAACCTGGGATGCCAGCAGACGGGTTCCACGCGCTGGTGCCGTATCCGCACGACGGGCGGGGTGGATGTGACGGGCTGGGTCAACGCGCGCTATCTGCGCTGACCGCCAGGACCGCGCGGGTGTGTGTCGCGCGGTCCGGCTTTTTTCAACGGCTTACAGGGCCAATGCGCGGGCATCCTGCGCGGCAGACTCCTCGGCGCGGTCGAGCAGGGTTTGCAGCTGCGCGGCGCGGGTGAAATCCGGGATGGCGGGGCCTTGCCCCCGGATCGCCGCGATGAAGCGTTCATAGACCGTGGGCACGCCCGGGCAGGGAAGCTCGATCCAGGTCGCGCTTTCCAGATCGGGCGGCAGGCAGGCCGACAGGCGGCTGATCCCGCCTTCGAAGCTGACCTCCAGCCCGCCCTGATCGCCGTAAAGCCGCAGGCGCAGGTCGTTCAGGTGGCCGGTGGCGAAACGGGTGGCGGCGATGGTGCCAAGCGCGCCGTTGGAAAGACGCACCTGCAAGGTGGCGCTGTCATTGGCATCCAGCACATAATCGCCGATCCGCCCCCCCGGCGCCTTGTCGAAAGTAGCCATGCGGCAGGACACCTCGGCCACGTCTAGGCCTGCGACAAAGGTCGCGAAATCAAGGATATGGATGCCAACATCGCCGAGCACCCCCTTTGACCCATGCGCGGTGGACAGGCGCCACAGCCATTGCTGTTCCGCCCGCCAGTCGCCCCATGCGGGCTGGGTGAGCCAGCTTTGCAGATAGGATGCCTCCAGATGCCGGATGGGGCCGATGGCCCCTTGGGCCACCATCTCGGCCGCCTTTTGCAGGGCGGGGACGTTGCGGTAGGTCAGATTGACCATCGCCACCACGCCCGCGCGGGCGGCGGCTTCGGCCATCTCGTCCGCATGGGCGGCATTGGTGGCGAGGGGCTTTTCGCAAAGCACATGCTTGCCCGCCGCCAGAAGGGGCAGGGTGGTGGGGTGATGGGCCGCGTCCGGGGTGACGTTGGTCACGGCATCGAAACCGCCCCATTCCAGTGCCTCTGCCAGGCTGGTGAAGCGGTGCTCGATGCCATGGGCAGCGCAGAAGGCGGCCAGTTGCGCGGGCCGGGTATCAACCCCGGCCACAAGGGAAACACCGGGAATCCTTGCGAAATTCTCTGCATGGTTGGCGGCCATGCCGCCAGTGCCGAGGATGAGGAGGCGGATGGGATGCGCCATCAGCGATAGCCTTCCTCGCCCGCCTGATGCAGGCGGGGACCACGTTCCTCGATCCGTTCGGGGGCCTTGTCCACGGGAACATTCGGCGCGGCATTCGGATCGGCCAGACGTGCGGCGGGGTTATGCGCCCATTTCACGGCGTTCAGGATCACCCGCTGGACGTTGGCATCATGATAGGTGGGATAGGTTTCGTGGCCCGGGCGGAAATAGAACACATTCCCCGCCCCGCGCTTGTAGGTGAGCCCGGACCGGAACACCTCGCCCCCCTGAAACCATGAGACGAAGACGGTTTCCAGCGGTTCCGGCACACCGAAGGGTTCGCCATACATTTCCTCATGTTCCAGTTCAAAGCTGTCGGGCAGGCCTGCGGCGATGGGATGGTTCCGAGAGGTGAGCCAGAGCCGCTCCCTTTCGCCCGCCTCGCGCCAGGTCAGGTTGCAGGGGCTACCCATCAAGCGTTTGAAAGGTTTGGAGAAATGGGCGGAATGCAGGAAGATGATGCCCATGCCGGACCAGACGGCATCGCAGACGCGGTCCACGATGGCATCCTGCACCTCGCCATGGGCGGCGTGGCCCCACCAGATGAGGACGTCGGTTTCGGCCAGCTTCGCCGGGGTCAGGCCGTGGTCGGCGTCCTGAAGGGTGACGGTGGTGGCGGTCACGCCCGCGTCGCGGTTCAGGGCATCCGCGATGGTGCTGTGCATGCCCTGCGGGTAGATATCGGCCACGATGCGGTTCTTGCGTTCATGGACATTCTCACCCCAGACGGTGACGCGGATCGACATGGTCCCCTCCTCCTCCAACAGCGCCCGAAGCGCTTTGGACCGGTTATGAAGGGGTGGGGCGCGATGTCAACGATTCTGGCGCTGACGGACTTCAAATCGCTTTGGAAGGGGCCGCGGTCGTGCGGGCTGCGGCCCCCTGATGCCGTCAGCGCGGGTCGGTGACTGCGTGGCCGTTGCTGCGGTTCCAGCGGATGGAGGACCAGAGCGACAGCCCGATCAGGGCCGCGCCGCCAAGGCCGGTGATCACCTCGGGGATATGCACCAGCGTCTGGCTGAACATGATCACCGACAGGATCAGGATGGCGTAGAAGGCCCCGTGTTCCAGATAGCGATACTGCGCCAGCGTGCCCTTTTCGACCAGCATGATGGTCATGGAGCGCACATACATCGCCCCGATGCCAAGGCCGATGGCGATGACGAAGAGGTTGTTTGACAAGGCAAAAGCACCGATCACGCCATCGAAGGAGAAGGAGGCGTCGAGCACCTCGAGATAGAGGAAGGCACCAAGCCCGCCCTTGGCGGCGACGGACATGGTTTCCTGGCTCTTGTCGAGGAGGCCCCCGACGGTTTCCACCACAAGGAAGGTGACAAGGCCGTAGATGGCGGAGGACACGAAGGCCGTCGATTCCGCGCCTGCAAGGAATTTCGAAAAGACCAGGATCAGGATGAGGACGATGCCCACCTCGATCCCGCGGATGGTGGCGGTGGAGGCGACCTTTTCCTCAAGCCACCTGACCCAGTGCACATCCTTTTCGGCGTCGAAGAAATAGCTCAGCCCCACCATCATCAGGAAGGCGCCGCCGAAGGCCGCGATCGGAAGATGCGCCTCGTGCATGATGCGGCTGTATTCCTCGGGCTGGGTGGAGGCCAGGATGATGGCCTGCCACGGGCCGATATTGGCGGCCAGCACAACGATCAGCAGCGGAAAGACGATCCGCATGCCGAACACCGCGATCAGGATGCCCCAGGTCAGGAAGGCGCGCTGCCATTCCGGGCGCATGTCCTTGAGTTTGTTGGCATTCACGATGGCATTGTCGAAGGAGAGCGAGATTTCAAGCACCGCAAGGACGCAGCAGATGAAGAAGATGGACAGCATGCCAGACAGCGTGCCGGTGGTCTGCCAGCCGAGCCATGCGCCAAGCGCAAGGCCGAAGGCTGTCACGATGAAGGCCCAGGTGAAATACCCGAGGGTCGATTTCTGTGCCGTGGTGGAAGTCATGGGAGGATCCCTTGCCTGGGGCGGGCCGATGGTGGACAGGCGGACGCGCGGCGCGGGAAAGCGTCGTGGAGGTCGGTCGGTCGGTCAGGTCCGTGCGACGTTACTTTCCGCGGTGCCGACATCGCGAAAGCGTCGCAAGACTTTCGCCAGAGGGGCCCGGTCACCAGGGTTTCGCCCCCGGATCGTGCCGGTGGCTGCCGCTGTTGATACGGGTTCCAGCCCCAAAATCAATTCATTTCTTGTGGACATGGTCAAACCCTTGCGGGCGCTGGATTAATCTGCAGATCGCCGGAGCGGCGGCGGTGCCGTGCGGCGTGCAGGGGCGGGTGCAGCAAGGCGTGCATACGCGCGGCCCGCTCAGACGCCGTTCACCAAACCGGCAGAGGGCCTGTCACGGGGTGAGTCGCGGCCAGCCCGCGGCATCTGGACTTATGGCGCTGCCCTTTCTGGTCCTATCGGTGCGGGCCGAGGTGACGGATGATGGCAGCCAGCATCCCCGCGATCTGCGGGGCCAACGGCATTTTCTGGAAAGGACGCACCCATGGAAGGGTTGGACCGTTTCAACGACATCAGCGAAGTGGTCGAGGCCGACCGCGCCCATGTCTGGCATCACCTGAGCCAGCACAAGCAATACGACACCGGCGTCGATCCGCGCGTGATCGTGGAAGGCAAGGGAATGAAGGTCTGGGACGCCAAGGGGAAAGAGCATATTGATGCTGTCTCGGGCGGGGTCTGGACGGTGAATGTGGGCTATGGCCGCGAAAGCATCGCCAATGCGGTGCGCGACCAGCTCATCAAGATGAACTATTTCGCCGGTGCGGCGGGGTCGGTGCCGGGCGCGATCTTTGCCCAGCGGCTGATCGAAAAGATGCCGGGGATGACGCGGGTCTATTATTCGAACTCGGGGTCCGAGGCGAATGAAAAGGTCTACAAGATGGTGCGCCAGATCGCGCATCGTCACCACAAGGGCAAGAAATGGAAGATCCTGTATCGGGATCGGGATTATCACGGGACGACCATTGCGGCGCTGGCCTCTGCCGGGCAGGACCAGCGCGCGATGCAATACGGGCCCTTCCCGGACGGGTTCGTCCGGGTGCCGCATTGCCTTGAATACCGCAGGCAGTGGGATGTCGAGAACTATGGCGAGCGCGCGGCGGATGCCATCGAAGAGGTGATCCTGCGGGAAGGCCCCGATACGGTGGGCTGCCTGATCCTGGAACCCGTGACGGCGGGTGGTGGCGTGATCGTGCCGCCGAAAGGGTACTGGGAACGGGTGCAGGAGATCTGCCGGAAGTATGACATCCTGCTGGCGATTGACGAGGTGGTCTGCGGCGTGGGCCGGACAGGCACCTGGTTCGGCTATCAGCATTACGGGATCCAGCCGGATTTCGTGACCATGGCGAAGGGCGTGGCCTCGGGCTATGCGGCCATTTCCTGCACGGTGACGACGGAGCGGGTGTTCGAGATGTTCAAGGACGACCCGACCGATCCGATGAGCTATTTCCGCGACATCTCCACCTTCGGGGGTTGCACGAGCGGGCCTGCGGCGGCGCTGGAGAACATGAACATCATCGAGCGCGAGGGGCTGTTGGAGAATACGGTCAAGATGGGCGACTATTGCCTGTCGAACCTCGCGGCGCTGATGGAGAAGCACAAGGTCATCGGCGACGTGCGCGGCAAGGGTCTGTTCCTGGGCGCGGAACTGGTGGCGGATCGCGCGACCAAGGAGCCGGCTGACGAGAAGAAGGTGCAGGCGGTTGTGGCCGATTGCATGGCGCAAGGGGTGATCATCGGGGCGACGAACCGGTCGCTGCCGGGGTTGAACAACACGCTGTGCCTGTCGCCTGCGCTGATCGCCACGAAGGATGACATCGACCACATCACCGGGGCCATCGACAGCGCGCTGACACGCGTCTTCGGCTGATATCTACGGATCATTAAGGTTAATGCGCGCGGCCCCGGAAGAGGGGGCCGCGCCTTCCTTTTGTCTCGCCTGCGCGCCTTCGCGCTTCGGCTCGGCTGCCGGGGTTCCACCCCGGACCCCGGGGTATTTTCCCCCAAGATGAAGCCCAAGTCTTTCTTCTCTGAGGAAAATATCCTCGGGGGGAGGGGCCCGCAGGGCCCCGTGGGGGGCAGACAGCCCCCCGGCGACGGCGGACCCGGGCTTGACGTCAGAGGGGCGCGCGCGCCTTATATCCAGATCATGCGGGGATAAGGCCAGATGGCGATACCGGTCGAAAGTTTCTTTCTGCCCGAGGGCGGCAGCGGGACGTTGCAGCAACGCATCCGGCAGATGGTGGCCGAGGGGATTCTGGCGGGGCGGTTCCGGGCGGGGGACCGGATGCCGTCGTCGCGGGGCTTGGCCGAGCATCTGGGGGTCAGCCGGATCACGGTGACACTGGCCTATACGGAATTGGTTTCATCCGATTACCTGACCGCGCGGGGACGGTCGGGGTATTACGTCAGCGAGGGGGTGCCGGTGCAACCCGCCTTTCGCCCGGTGCCGCGGGCGGCGGGGACGGTGGATTGGGAGGCGCGGGCGGGGCGGCGGTTTTCCGGGATGGAGCGGGTGGCGCGGCCGGAGGATTGGCGGGCCTATCCTTACCCGTTCATCTACGGACAGGCCGATCCGGCGCTGTTCGATCATCAGAACTGGCGGCTTTGCGCGCTTCAGGCGCTGGGGCGGCGGGAGTTCGAGACGCTGACGGCGGACCGGTACGAGCGGGACGATCCCCTGCTCATCGAATATCTCTTGCGCAATATCCTGCCCCGGCGCGGCATTGATGCGCGGCCTGATGAGGTGCTGGTCACGATGGGGGCGCAGAATGCGCTTTGGCTGGCGGCGCAGGTCCTGCTGAAACCGGGGGGGCATGCGGTGGTGGAGAACCCCGGCTATCCGGGGTTCCGGGCCATGGTGGCGCAGGCAGGGGCACGGGTGACGCCGGTCGATGTGGATGCGGGGGGGCTGCCTGTGGAGACCTTGCCGGAGGGGATCGACGTGGTGTTTACCACCGCGAGCCATCAGAGCCCGACCAATGCGACCATGCCCATCGCGCGGCGGCAGGCCCTGCTGCGGGCGGCGGAAGTGCATGATTTCATTGTGGTCGAGGATGATTACGAGTTCGAGATGAGTTTCCTCAAACCCGTGTCGCCGTCGATCAAGAGCCTCGATTCCGGGGGGCGGGTGGTGCATGCGGGGTCGTTTTCCAAATCGCTGTTTCCCGGATTGCGGCTGGGCTGGCTGGTGGGGCCGGCGCCGTTCATCCGCGAGGCGCGCGCGCTCCGGGCGCAGGTCTTGCGCCATCCGCCGGGGCATGTGCAGCGGACGGCGGCCTATTTCCTGAGCCTGGGGCATTACGATGCGCTGGTGAACCGGATGAAGGCCGCGTTCGCCAAGCGGCGCAAGGCGATGGAGGAGGCGATTTCCCTGCACGGTCTGAGGGTTGCGGGGCAGGGCGGGTTTGGCGGGTCGTCCTTCTGGATGGAGGCGACGGGGCATGTGGACACCGAGGCGCTGGCGTTGCGGCTGCGGGGCGAGGGGGTGCTGATCGAACCGGGGCGGGTGTTCTTTCATCCCGGGACGGAGCGGCGGAATTTCTTTCGGCTGGCCTATTCGTCGATCCCGGTGGCGAAGATCCCGGAGGGGATCGCGCTGGTGGCCCGCGCGATGCGGGAGGCGTGAGGGGCGCGCGGGTGTCTGGCGTCGGACCGGGGGCGCTTCGCCCCCCCCATCTCGCTCCCCCCGACCCCCGGGGATAACTTTTTGACAGAAAATGGGAAGGGCGTCCGGCAAGGTCTTGCGGGCGCTGTGTTTATTGCCGGATTGGGCGGCGTTTGGCCGTGCAGCATCGGGTGCAGACAGCCAGTGCAGACGGGCGTGCATACGCGCGCTGCCGAAACGCGGCGTTAACCATGATCCTGCTGCGGGAGTCGCGCGGCCGTCTTGGGCAACTGGACTTAAGTGGCCTTGTTCTCTGGCCCTAAGCCGGAGGCCGGATGCAGGGGTATCAAGGGGCAAGGCGCCCGGGCGGCGCGTGGTGGATCGAACGGGAGACGACAGATGCGGATGACGACGGAAGAGGCTTTCGTGAAGGTGTTGCAGATGCATGGCATCGACAACGCCTTCGGGATCATCGGGTCGGCCTTCATGCCGATATCAGATCTGTTCCCGAAGGCGGGGATCACCTTCTGGGACTGCGCGCATGAAGGGTCGGGCGGGATGATGGCGGACGGCTTCACCCGCGCCTCGGGGCGGATGTGCATGATGATCGCGCAGAACGGCCCCGGCATCACCAATTTCGTGACGGCTGTCAAAACCGCCTACTGGAACCATACGCCGCTTCTGCTGGTGACGCCGCAGGCGGCGAACAAGACCATCGGGATGGGCGGGTTCCAGGAGGTGGAGCAGATGGCCCTGTTCAAGGACATGGTCTGCTATCAGGAAGAGGTGCGCGATCCGGCGCGGGTGGCGGAGGTGCTGAACCGGGTGATCCTGAATGCCAAGCGCCATTCGGCCCCGGCGCAGATCAACATGCCCAGGGATTATTTCACGCAAGTCATCGACATTGATCTGCCGGCGGTGGTGGAGTTCGAGCGGCCTGCCGGCGGCGAGGCGGCGATGGCGGAGGCGGCGGCGCTGCTGTCATCCGCCAAGTTCCCGGTGATCCTGAACGGGGCGGGTGTGGTGATCGGAGGGGCGATCCCGGCGTCGATGGCGCTGGCCGAGCGGCTGAGTGCGCCGGTTTGTGTGGGGTATCAGCACAACGATGCCTTTCCGGGCAGCCATCCGCTGTTTGCGGGGCCCTTGGGGTATAATGGCAGCAAGGCGGGGATGGAGTTGATCTCAAAGGCCGATGTGGTGCTGGCGCTGGGCACGCGGCTCAATCCGTTTTCCACCCTTCCGGGCTATGGGCTGGATTACTGGCCCAAGGAGGCGAAGATCATCCAGGTGGACATCAACCCAGCGCGGATCGGGCTGACCAAGCGGGTGACGGTGGGCATCGTGGGGGATGCGAAGAAGGTGGCCGAGGGGATTCTGGCGCGGCTGTCGGCGGGGGCCGGGGAGGCCGGACGCAAGGAGCGGCTGGACCTGATCGCCACGACGAAAAGCCGCTGGGCGCAGCAACTGGCGTCGATGGACCATGAGGAGGATGATCCGGGCACGACCTGGAACGAACGCGCGCGGGCGGCCAAGCCCGACTGGATGAGCCCGCGCATGGCCTGGCGCGCGATCGAGAGCGCGCTGCCGAAGGAGGCGATCATCTCGAGCGACATCGGCAACAATTGCGCGATTGGCAATGCCTATCCGACATTCGAGGCGGGGCGGAAATATCTGGCACCCGGGCTGTTCGGGCCCTGTGGCTATGGTCTGCCCAGCATCGTGGGGGCCAAGATCGCCTGCCCGGATACCCCCGTGGTGGGGTTCGCAGGCGACGGCGCCTTTGGCATTGCGGTGACGGAACTGACGGCCATCGGGCGGCCGGAATGGCCTGCGGTGACGATGGTGGTGTTCCGCAACTATCAATGGGGCGCGGAGAAGCGCAATTCGACGCTGTGGTATGACGACAATTTCGTGGGCACCGAACTGGACACGCAGGTGAGCTATGCCGGGATCGCGCGGGCCTGCGGGTTGCAGGGCGTGCAGGCGCGGACGATGGAGGAGTTGCGCGCGGCACTGTCGAAGGCCATCGAGGACCAGATGACGCATGGCAAGACCACGCTGATCGAGGCGCTGATCAATCAGGAACTGGGCGAGCCGTTCCGGCGCGATGCGATGAAGAAGCCGGTGGCGGTGGCGGGGATTTCCAAGGCGGACATGCGCCCGCAGGTGGTTTGATGCCGTTCGACCTGTCGCTTGCCGGGTCTGTCTGGATGGCGGTGGCGGTGCTGGGGGCGGCCTTCATCCGGGGCTATTCCGGGTTCGGCTATTCGGCCATGGTGATTGCGGCGTCATCTTTGGTGATGAACCCGCTGAACATGGTGGCGGTGGTGGTGATCCTTGAGACCGCCATGTCGGTGCAGGCGGCGCGGGGTGTGGCGGCGGATGTGGACTGGCGGCGGGTCTGGCTGATGCTGGCGGGGGCGGCTGTGGGGCTGCCCCTTGGGCTTTGGGCGCTGACGGGGATTTCCGAGGATGCGGCGCGGGCCGTCATTTCCACCTATGTGCTGGCGATGTGCGGGGTGCTGCTGGCAGGCTGGCGGTTGGGGCGCGAGGCGCGGGGGCTGTCGAATCTGGGGATGGGGGTGGTGAGCGGCCTTGCCAATGCGCCGGGGATGGGGGGGCTGCCGGTGGCGGCCTTCTTTGCCGCCCAGCCGATGCGGGCGGCGGTGTTCCGGGCGACGCTGATCGCCTATTTCCCGATCCTCGATCTGTATTCCGCGCCTTTGTACTGGTGGGCGGGGCTGGTGAGTTGGAACACGCTCTGGGCATCGCTGATCGCGCTGCCTTTGACTTTTCTTGGGAACTGGCTGGGCGGGCGGCATTTCCTGAACACCGATCCGCAGGATTTCCGGCGTTTTGCCATATTGCTGCTGGCGGGGCTGGCGGGGCTGGGGCTGGGGAAGGCGGTGCTGTGGTGACGGTGCTGGTTGTCAATGCGGGGTCATCGAGCCTGAAGGTGGCGGTGTTCGACGAAGGGTTGCGCGAGGTGCTGGCGGGGCGCGTGACCGAGATCGGCGGTGCTGCGGCGCGGGTGGAGGTGGGGCCGCTGGTGGGGACACGGGCGGTGGCCGATCACGCGGCGGCGCTGACGCTGGTCTTCGAGGGGATGGAGGAAGCGGGGATTGCGGTGGGCGGGCTCAGGGCCGCGGCGCATCGGGTGGTGCATGGCGGGGCGGCGCTGGTGGCGCCGTGCCGGGTGACGGATGGGGTCGTGGCAGAGCTGGAGGCCTGCGTGCCGCTGGCGCCCCTGCACAATCCGGCGAACCTGACGGCGATCCGCGCGCTGGGGGCGCTGCTGCCCGCACTGCCGCAATATGCGAGTTTCGACACGGCCTTTCATGCCACGATCCCGGAGGTGGCGGTGCGCTATGCGCTGCCGGCTTCGGCCGAGGCGCTGGGTCTGCGGCGCTATGGGTTCCATGGGATCAGTTACGCGGCAATTGTTCGAAAAGTGCAAGAAATGGGGATAAGTCTGGCAGGGAAGCGCCTGCTTGCGTTCCATTTAGGCAATGGTTCATCGGCCTGCGGGATCGTGGGGGGGCGGTCTGTCGCCAGCACGATGGGCTATTCGCCGCTGGATGGGCTGACGATGGGGACGCGGGCGGGGAGCATTGACGGCAATGCCGTCCTGCGTCTGGCCGAGGTGCATGGGGTGGCGGGCGCGGCGCGTATCCTGAACCGGGAGAGCGGGCTTCTGGGTCTGGGCGGGGCGTCGGACATGCGGGAATTGCGGCGGATGGGAACGGCGGCGGCGGACTTCGCGGTGGCGCATTTCTGCTATTGGGCGCTGCGCCATGCGGGTAGCCTGATCGCGGCGATGGGCGGGCTGGATGCGGTGGTGTTCACGGGCGGGATCGGAGAGAATGACGCAGGGGTGCGGGCGGAAATCCTGCGCGGTCTGGCCTTTGCCGGGGTAGGCTTCGACGAAGGCAGCAATGCGCGGGGCGATCTGGTGCTGCATGCCGAGGGCAGCCCTGTCGCCGTCTGGCGGGTGCCAGCCGATGAGGAGCGGCAGATTGCGATGGAGGCGCTGGCGGTGATGGCGGCAGAGCGGGCGGCAGAGCGGGCGGGGGAAGCGTGATGGGGCAGCCGAAGGTGGAGACATCGCCGCCCGTATCCGACGAGGTGCGGCAGACCACCTGCTACATGTGCGCCTGCCGCTGCGGGATCAACGTGCATCTGAAGAGCGGGCGCGTGACCTATATCGAGGGCAACCGCGATCATCCGGTGAACAAGGGGGTGCTGTGCGCCAAGGGGGCGAGCGGCATCATGCAGGTGACGGCGCCGTCGCGTCTGCGCGCGCCTTTGCGGCGGGTGGGGCCGCGCGGATCGGGGGCCTTCGAGGAGATTTCCTGGGAGGAGGCGTTGCAGACCGCCGTGGCGTGGCTGAAGCCGCTGCGCGAGGAGGCGCCGGAGAAGCTGGCGTTTTTCACCGGACGGGATCAGAGCCAGAGTTTCACCGGGTGGTGGGCGCAGCAGTTCGGCACGCCGAATTATGCCGCGCATGGGGGGTTCTGTTCCGTCAACATGGCGGCGGCGGGGATCTACACCATCGGGGGCGCGTTCTGGGAGTTCGGGCAACCGGATTGGGCCTATACGAAGCTCTTCGTGCTGTTTGGCGTGGCCGAGGACCATGACAGCAACCCGATCAAGATCGGGATCGGCAAGCTGAAGGCGCGGGGGGCGAAGGTCATCGGGGTGAACCCGGTGCGGACCGGCTATAACGCGGTGGCCGATGAATGGGTGGGGATCACGCCGGGGACGGATGGGCTTTTGATCCTGTCGCTGATCCACTGCCTGCTGGAGGCGGGGAAGATCGACCTTGATTACCTCGCGCGTTGGACCAATGCGCCCTTGCTGGTGAACGGGGCGGAGGGGCCGGAGAAGGGGCTGATCCTGAAGAACGCCGAAAGCCAGCCCTTCGTGATCGACCGCCGCACGGGGATGCCCGCGCCTTGGGACGGGGCGGGGGTGCAGCCCGATCTGGGGGCGGTCTGGCAGGGGCATCGGACGGTGTTCCAGCATATGGCGGAGCGGTATCTGAGCGCGGACTATGCGCCGGAGGCGGTGGCGGAGCGCTGCGGGGTGAGTGCTGCGCGGATACGCGGGTTGGCGGCGGAACTGGCGCGGGTGGCCTTTGACGAGGCGTTCGAGTTGCCGGTGGAATGGGTGGATTTCCGGGGGGATCGTCACCGGTCCATGACGGGGCGGCCTGTCAGTTTCCATGCGATGCGGGGGATTTCGGCGCATTCCAACGGGTTCCAGACCGCGCGGGCGCTGCATCTGTTGCAGATATTGCTGGGGACGGTCGAGGTGCCGGGGGGATACCGGTTGAAGCCGCCTTATCCGAAGCCCGTGGAGGCGCATCCGACGCCGCATTTCGTGGCGGCGCCGGGGAAGCCTTTGTCGGGGCCCCACCTCGGCTATGTGCGGGGGCCGGAGAACCTGGCGCTGAAGGAGGACGGGACGCCCTGGCGGATCGACAAGGCCTTCACCTGGGAGAACCCGTTCAGCGCCCATGGGTTGATGCATATGGTCATCCCCAATGCCCATGCGGGGGACCCTTACAAGGTCGATACGCTGTTCCTCTATATGGCGAACATGTCGTGGAATTCGTCGATGAATTCGGCGCGCGTCATGGAGATGCTGACGGACAAGGGGGAGGACGGGGAATATGTCATCCCGCGCATCATCTATTCGGATGCCTATGCGTCGGAGATGGTGGCCTATGCCGATCTGATCCTGCCGGACACGACCTATCTGGAGCGGCATGATTGCATCAGCCTGCTGGATCGGCCCATCAGCGAGCCGGATGCGGCGGGGGATGCGATCCGCTGGCCGGTGGTGGAGCCGGACCGCGATGTGCGGGGGTTCCAGTCGGTGCTTCTGGACCTGGGGGCACGGCTGGGATTGCCGGGGATGGTGAACCCGGACGGGACCGCGAAGTTCAAGGATTACGCCGATTACATCGTGACCCATATCCGCCGCCCCGGCGTGGGGCCGTTGATCGGGTTTCGCGGGGATGGCACGGCGGAGGGGCGGGGCGAGGCCAACCCCGACCAGCTGGCGCGCTATATCGAGAATGGCGGCTTTTATCAGGCGCATGTGCCGGAGGGGGCGCAGTATTACAAACCCTGGAATGCGGCCTATCAGGACTGGGCGGTGGCGACATCGTTTTATGAAACGCCCCAGCCCTATCTGTTTTCGATCTGGTCAGAGCCGATGCGGAAGTTCCAGCTGGCGGCGGAGGGGCAGGGGTTTTTGCAACCGCCGGATCATCTGCGGGCGCGGCTGAAGCTGGCGATGGATCCCTTGCCCGTCTGGTATCCGCCCTTTGGCGAGGTGGCGGGGTCGGAATTCCCGGTGCATGCGATCACCCAGAGGCCGATGGCGATGTATCACAGCTGGGGGTCGCAGAATGCGTGGTTGCGGCAGATTCACGGGAAGAATTACCTCTATCTGCCGACGAAGATCTGGCAGGCGGAGGGGTTTGCGGAAGGCGACTATGCGCGGGTGACATCGCCCACGGGCGAGATCGTGGTGCCGGTGGCGCATATGGCGGCGCTGAACCCCGATACGGTGTGGACCTGGAATGCGATCGGCAAGCGGCGGGGGGCCTGGGCGCTGGATGAGGGCGCGCCGGAGGCGGTGGAGGGGTTTCTTCTGAACCACCTGATTTCCGAGCTGCTGCCGGGGGAGGGGCGGTTGTCAAACTCGGACCCGGTGACGGGGCAGGCGGCGTGGTTCGATCTGCGGGTGCGGGTCGAGAAGGTGGGGCCGAGGGATCGGGCGGAGCCGGTGTTCGACGTGCTGCCGCGCGTGGTGCCGAAGGGGAGGGCGCGGGCGTGAGGAGGGGACAAAATTCTTGGAAGAATTTTGCAAATCTTTTCGAAAAGATTTGGGGGGGAATGGCATGACGGCGCTGCCGGGGGCGACCGAGAAGGCGCTGGGTCTGGTGATCGACCTGGATACCTGTGTGGGCTGTCACGCCTGCGTGACGGCCTGCAAGGGGTGGAACGATCAGGGCTATGGGGTGCCGCTGTCGGATCAGGAACCCTATGGCGCGCATCCGTCGGGGACGTTCCTCAACCGCGTTCACAGCTATGCCGTGCAACCTGCGGAGAGTGCGGCGCAAATCGTGAATTTCCCGCGATCCTGCCTGCATTGCGCGGAGGCGCCCTGCGTCACCGTCTGCCCGACGGGGGCGAGTTACAAGCGGGCCGAAGACGGGATCGTTCTGGTGAACGAGGATGCCTGCATCGGCTGTGGCCTGTGCGCCTGGGCCTGCCCCTATGGCGCGCGGGAGTTGGATCAGGCGGCGGGGGTGATGAAGAAATGCACGCTCTGTGTGGACCGAATCTATAATGACAGCCTGCCGGAAGAGGACCGGCAGCCTGCCTGTGTGCGGACCTGCCCGACGGGCGCGCGGCATTTCGGCGATCTGGGCGATCCCAACAGCAAGGTCAGCCGCCTGGTGGCGGAGCGGGAGGGGTTTGCGCTGATGCCCGAGATGGGGACGAAACCGGTGAACCGCTATCTGCCGCCGCGCAAGAAGGACCGGCCGGAGGAGGCGAGCCTGCTTGCCCCCCTTCTGGACATCAAGGCCACGGGGTTTGCCGGATGGCTGGACCGGGTTCTGGGGAAGATGTGAATGAATCCGGCACCTTCTGTCATTGTCTTTACGGTTCTGTCGGGGTTGGGGTTCGGGTTTATGGCGCTGCTGGGCCTGACCGGGGCGTCGGGGATCGCGGCGTTCTTCCTGTGGGGGATCGGCTACGGGCTGGCGGTGGCGGGGTTGGTGGCATCGGCCTTTCACCTGGGCAATCCGCAGCGGGCGCTGTTGGCGTTTACCCAGTGGCGGACGAGCTGGCTGTCGCGCGAGGCCTGGGCATCGGTGGTGACGCTGGGGCTGTTCGCGCCGCAGGCCTTGTCGGATTGGCTGGGCCTTGGGCTGGGGCGGGGGTTCGGCATCGCGGGGGCGGTGATGGCGGGGGTGACGGTGGTCTGCACCTCGATGATCTACGCCCAGATCCGGGCGGTGCCGCGCTGGCATCACTGGACGGTGCCGCCGGTGTTTCTGGCCTATGCGGTGGCGGGGGGATTGGTGATGTCGGGCGTCGGGGTGCTGGCCCTGCCGATGCTTTGCGTGCTGGGGGTGTTTCTGGCGCTGCATTGGCATTTCGGGGCGCGGGCCTTTGCCCGCGCGGGGGCGACGATGGAAAGCGCCACGGGGCTCGGCCGTGTTGGGGCGGTATCGGTATTCGAGCAGCCGCATACGGGCGGGACTTACCTGATGCGCGAGATGATTTACGTGGTCGGGCGCAAGCATGCGGAACGGGTGCGGATGATTGCGATGGTGTTTTCGGTGATGCTGCCGGCGATTGCGCTGACCTGGTTGTCGGGGGCAGTGGCGGTGGTGGTGGCGGTGGTGCTGCATCTTTTGGGCGCGCTCGCGCAACGCTGGCTGTTCTTTGCGGAGGCCGAGCATGTGGTGGGGCTGTATTACGGGCAACGCTAGGGGTGGCTGGGGGCGCGCTTTGCGCTAGGTGGCGGGCGGGAGGCTGCGCCACGTGTTCATTCTGACGCCCGAGACGATCTGGAACCCCCATGTGCTGGAGATGCGGCAGGTGCCGCGGCGGGTGTTCGGGCGGGTGATGATCTTTCCGCGCCGGGGGGGCGTGGGGCTGTGGGCGCGGCTGATCTTCGAGATGGAGGTGTTGCGCTATCTGCTGGCGCTGGTGCCGTTTCTGGTGCTGGCGGTGCTGTATCCGCGATACGCAGGCGCAATTGCGCAGGCGCCGCTGCCGATGCTGGTGGTGATCTATTTCTTTGAGGCCAAGGTGTTGCGCCTGTCGCGGGAGCGGGCCAAGCGGTTGGCCCCGGAAGCGGAGGTGGAGCGGGGGCTGGACCTGTTGCGCGCGCGGGCGGTGGCGGTGCTGGGCAGGATCGCGGCGGGGCGGGGCTTGGCGGAGGGGCGGCTGCATCTGGTGGTGGAGCAGTCGGACCTGTGGCGGATGCCGCCCTTGACGCTGGTATCCGTGCAGGCGGAGGCGGTGTCGGGGCAGGCGCGGCCGGAGGTGTTGCGTTTGACGGAGGCGGAGCGGGGGCTTTTGGCGGGGCTGTTTGATGACAGCTTCGGCGAGCGCGATCTGTTGCGGATCAATCTGGCATCGAATGAGTGTTTGCGGGATGTGGCCTTTGACGTGCGGGGCGTTTCGGCCCATGCGCGTCTGGCGGCTTTGCTGGGCTAGGCGGAGAGGTCGAGCAGGGTGCCCCATTCGGGCTGTGCTGCGTGGCGGGCGTCGGGGACGGCCCAGATCACGGGGAAGCGCGGGGGCGGGGGCAGGGGTGCCTCGAGGTCTGTCAGCACGATCAGGATGGAGGGGTGGAGCTGTGCCGCTGCCGTGAAGGCGGGGGCGAAATCGGTGCCGCCGCCGCGTGGGGCGTTGAGGGTGCGGAGTTGGGCGGGCCATATGGCGGGGTCGAGGCGGAGGGGCGGGGCGGGGGTGTCGTCGAAGGGGATGAGGTGAAGCTCGGCCCTAGTGCGGCGGGCGATGCCAGAGACTTCGGCCATGAGAAGCGAGAGGGCATCGTCGGTGAGGCTGCTGGAGGTGTCCAGCGCGATGACCACGCGGGGGGCGGGGCTTTGGCGCGACAGGGCGGGTTGGAAGGCGGGTTCGGGGCGGTTGTCGGCCTGCGCCTGGGCCATGGTGGCGATCCACGCCCGCGCGGGGCGGCGGTGGGTGGGGTGGGGCCTGTCCAGCGTGGCGCGGGTGAGGAGGCGGCGGAGGATCACCTCCCACGGTGTCTGGGGCGTGGGGATGTCGGCAAGGTGCAGGCCTGCGGCACCGAGGCCGCGGCCGGCGAGGCGGCCCGCCTCAAGCGCGCGGGCGAGGTGGCGGTGCCAATCGGCGGGGGTGGGGGTGTGGGGTTGGTCGGCAGGGCCGGTGTCGGGTTGGAGGTCGGGGCCGTGGCCCTGGGCCGTGGCGTAAGCGCGGGCGCGGTCTGACGCGCCGCCTGTGCCGGACCCGTCGCGCAGGCGATGATAGAGGCGGTCCACGTCCCATTCGGACAGGGCCTGTTGTGGAGAGGTCTGCATGTCGAGTGCGCCGGAGAGGAGACCCGTGAGGGTGAGCGCGGGGCGGGGCAGGGCATAGCCTGCGGTGAGCAGGGTTTCGTTGACGATGGCATCGGCGGCGATCTGCCAGAGGGTTGGATCGAAGCGGTCGCCCATGCGGGCCTGCATGTCGCCCAGGCGGGGGGAATGGCGGAGCGCCACGTGCAGGATGTGATGGGCGGCGGTGCCGATCTGTTCGTGGCGGGGGAGGGTGTCGAATTCGGGGCCGTAGTGGATGGTCTGGCCTGAGGTTTCGGCGGCGGGGCCGTGGTCGCGGTCGCGGTGGGTGCACCACAGGGCGAGGGCGGCGAGGGTGGGGTCAATCTCATTGAGCGCGCGGAGCGCGGTGGTGGCGCGTTGGCTGTGGCGCGCGGTCATTCGAGACCCATCATTCGAGACCGTGGGCCTGCCGCTCGGCCCGGTAGTCGGCATAGGCGGGGGAGGTGCGGAAGGCGTCGGTCAGGTTCTGGGTGAGGGCCTTCTGGATGAGGAGTTCAAACCCGTGGGTGGTGAGTTCGGCGAGGGGCAGGCGGGCGAAGGGGGCGTCGGGGCGCAGGCGGGGGAGGTGGCGCAGTTCGGCCATCACCTCGATCACCTTGGGCATGGTGGTGGCGTTGGCCGCGCCGATCAGGCCATAGGTCAGGGCGGTGAGGCCGGTCATGGTGGTTGGGTAGAGGTCGGGGCGTTCGGCCTTTGGCGCCTCCAGCAGGTCTGTCACCTGGACGTTGGTGGCCAGTTCCTGAACCAGCAGGAGGAATTCTGCGGCGGCGGCGTCGCCGATGGTGCCGGTGATGACCGGATCGCGGAGGCGCGGGTCGGGCAGGGCGTGCAGGATTTGGGACACGCGCGCCCAGGAGCGGGGGGTGCAGGCGATGGTGAGGCCGCGACGGAGGGAGTCTTCGGTGGTTTCCAGCAGGTCCGGGCGGGTGCGGATGAAGGTGATGACGGCGGGGTGGAGGTTGTTCGGCACGGCGTAGCGGGTGAGCCAGTCGGCCGCCTCGGCCCGGACGGACAAGTGGATGAGGCGGTCGGACAGGGCGGTGCCCATGTCATAGGCGATGGCGCCATCGTCGATGCCGTTGCCTGCGGCGATGATGAGGCAGCTGTCGGGCAGGCGGTGGCGGCCGACGCGACGTTCCTGCAAGAGGCCATAGACGGTGGGTTGCAGGGTGGGCGCGGCGGCGGTGAGTTCGTCGAGGAACAGGATGGCGGGGCGGGCGGGATCATCCGGCAGGTCTTCGGGGCGATACCAGACGGTGCGCCGGGCGGCGTGGTCGTAGAAGGGCAGGCCGCGCAGATCCTGCGGTTCGATGGTGGTGAGGCGCAGGTCGAAAAGCTGTGCGCCGGTCTCGGCTGCCAGTTGGGTGACGATGTCGGTCTTGCCGATGCCGGGGCGGCCGTGGAGCATCCAGCTTGCCGTGAGGGTGCCTGCTCCTTGCGCGGCATGGGCGGCGCGGAGGATGTCGAGCGCCTGGCCTGCGGAGACGGGCGCGGTGTTCACGGTCATCGGGGGGCGTCCTTTGGGTGGCTGTTCGTCTGAGCCTAGGCTGTTGTGCATTTTCGGCAAGCGTCGGGCGGTTGTCCTTGGGTCAGGGCGGGCCTATGAGGGGCGCGCGCGGGCGGCTTGCCCCGCGCGGCAGGACGGAAGGCAGGGACATGGGCGAGATTGAGGTGGCGACGCTGGTGCCGGTGATCGTGGCGCTGATCGTGGCGGGGGCGGCGATCGGGCTGCTTGCGGGGCTGTTCGGGATCGGGGGCGGCGCGATTTCGGTGCCGGTGTTCTTTGAGCTGTTCCGCGTGCTGGATTACCCGGAGGCGGTGCAGATGCCGATGGCGGTGGGCACGTCGCTGGCGGTGATCATTCCCACCTCGCTCAATTCCGCGCGGGGGCATTATCTGCGCGGGACGGTGGATATGGAATTGATCAAGCTCTGGGCGGTGCCGGTGATCCTTGGGGTTCTGGCGGGGTCGGTGATCGCGCGCTATGCCGAGCCGGTGGTGTTCCAGCTGGTGTTCATCGCGGTGGCGGTGGTGAATGCGGCCAAGCTGCTGCTGGGGGGCGCGGGCTGGCGGTTGGCCGAAGGGCTGCCGGGGCGGGCTGTGCTGCGGGTTTATGGCGGGGTGATCGGGGTATTGTCGGCGCTTATGGGTATCGGCGGCGGGGCGATTACCAACCTGCTGCTTACCCTGCATGGCTATGACATCCGCCGCGCGATTTCGACGGCTTCGGCGGTAGGCATCCTGATCGCGTTGCCGGGGGCGATCGGCTATGTCGCGGCGGGCTGGGGCAAGCCGGGGCTGCCTGCGGATGCGCTGGGTTATGTCAGCCTGCTGACCTTCGCGCTGACGATCCCGACGACGCTGCTGACGACGCGGCTCGGGGTGCGGTTGGCGCATGCGCTGCCCAAGCGGGTGCTGGAGACGGGGTTCGGCTTGTTTCTGTTGACGGTCTGCGCGCGGTTCGTTTGGGATATCCTCGCCTGACGTAAGGGGGGAGTGCATGACGCTTGCAGTGGTGACGGCCGGGACATCGGCCATCGGGCGGCATCTGGTGGTGGCGCTGGCGGGGGCGGGGCATGATGTGGCGCTGACCCATCTGGGCAGCGGCGATCAGGCGGCGGCCCTGGTGCAGGAGGTGGCGGCGCTGGGGCGGCGCTGTCTGGCGGTGGAGGCGGATGCGGGGGATGAGGCGGCGGTCGGGGCCTTTCACAGCCGGGCCGCCGATTGGGCGGGCTGCGCGCCATCCGTGCTGGTGAACAATGCGGGGATACAGACCTGGGCCGGGTTGATGGAGTTGCGGGCCGATCAGTGGGACGCGGTGATGCGGACCAATCTGCGCGGCACCTTCCTGAACACGCAGGCCGCGGCGCGGTTGATGATCGAGGCGGGCGCGGGCGGATCGGTGGTGAACCTCGGGTCGGGGTGCAACAAGGTGGCCTTTCCGAAGCTGGTTGACTACACGGCGTCGAAAGGCGGGATAGAGCAGTTCACCAAGGCGGCGGCCTGTGAATTGGGGCCGCATGGGATACGGGTGAATTGCGTGGCCCCCGGCGCGATTGCGACCGAGCGGACGGCGGCGGAGGCGGGGGATTATGCGGGTGCGTGGAGCCCGATCACGCCGCTGCGCCGGGTGGGGACGCCGGGGGATATTGCGGGGCCCGTACTGTTCTTCTGTTCGCCCGCAGCGGCCTTTGTGACGGGGCAGACGCTGTGGGTGGATGGGGGCGTGTTTTCGCAGGCGCCCTGGCCCTATGCGACCTAGCTTGCCGCCGTCGCCATGGGTTGACGTTCGCCTGCGGGCTGACGTTCGCCGGAGAGGTGCCGCATGAGAAGCGCGCGCAGGGTGGCCGCCGAGATCGGCTTGACCATGTAATCGGACATGCCGGCATCCAGCGCGATGGCGCGGTCCATCTCGCGCGCATTGCCGGTGAGGCCGATGATCGGGACGGCAGATCTGGCGGTGGGCAGGGCGCGGATGCGGCGGGTGGCTTCGAGCCCGTCCATCACCGGCATCTGGCTGTCGAGGAAGATCAGGTCGAAGCTGTGATCGAGGACGGCTTGCACGGCCTCGGCCCCGTTGGTGGCAGTGGTGACGATCAGGCCATGCTGGGTGAGGTGGGCAAAGAGCAGTTCCACATTCAGCGGGTTGTCATCCACCACGAGCACCCGTTTGCCGGCATGGGGCTGGCTGGGGCGTTGCGGCGGGGCGGTCGGTGCGGGCGCCGCGGCAGGCTGGAGCGGGGCGCTGGAGTGCAGGGCCGCGTTCAGGCGGGCGATCAGCAGGTCGGGTTCGGCAGGTTTCAGCACCAGATCGCGAAAGCCTTCGGCATGGGCGCGTTCGACGATGTCCTGCCCGCCCTTGTGGGCGAGAAGGAGTAGGGGCGGTGTCGCGGCGCCGTGACGGTCGCGCAGGAGGCGGGCGGTGGCGAAGCCGTCGCGGGCGGGCATGCGGCTGTCGATCAGGATGGCATCGAAGCTGCTGGTCCCGGCGGGTGGCAGTTCGGCCGCGCAGGTCACGCAGGCGCCTGCGGCGCGGAGATGGGCGGCGACGGCTTCGGCCGCGCAGGCGTGATCGTCGATCAGCAGAAGATTGCGCCGGGCAAGCGGCGCGGGGCCTGTGCGCGGCGGATCGGCCAGAGCGGGCAGGGGCAGGTTGACCCAGAAGGTGCTGCCCTGCCCGGGCTGGCTGTGGACGCCAATCTCGCCCTCCATCAGGGTGACGAGCTGGCGGCAGATGGCAAGGCCCAGACCGCTGCCGCCGTAGAGGCGGGCGGTCGAGGCTTCGGCCTGGGAGAAGCGTTCGAAGAGGCGGCTGATCTGATCGGGGGTCATGCCGATGCCGGTATCCGTGACCGAGATCTGGATGCCGCCTTGCGGCAGCGGGCTGACGGCAAGGGTGATGTCACCGGTTTCGGTGAATTTCAGCGCATTGGTGAGCAGGTTCATCACGATCTGGGTGATGCGCAGCGGATCGCCCAGATAGGCGCGGGGCAGGGCCGGTTCGGCGCGGATCACCAGTTCCAGCCCCTTGTCGGCGGCGGGGGCGGCGATGGTATCGACGGCGGCCTTGATCACCGAGGCGAGGCGGAATTCGGTCTGTTCGATCTGAAGCTTGCCCGCCTCGACCTTGGAGAGGTCGAGGACATCGTTGATGATCATGAGGAGGTGGCGACCGGAGGCCTGCACCTTGCGGACATAGTCGCGCTGGTGATCGGCCATGGGCGTGCCGGCAAGAAGTTCGGCGAAGCCGAGGACGGCGTTGATGGGGGTGCGAAGTTCGTGGCTGATATGGGCCAGGAATTCGGATTTCAGGCGCGCGGCCTGTTCGGCCATGTCGCGGGCGGCGGCAAGCTGGCGGGTGATGATGTATTCGTTGGTGATGTCGTCGATCACGAGGACGGCGCCATCCTCGGGCCGGTCGGGGTGGATGGCATTGGCGCGGATCGTGACCCAGAGGGTTGTGCCGTCGCCGCGGCGGATTTCGGTATTGATGCTGAAGATGCCGCCGCGTGCCATTTCGGCGGTGGCGCGGTCGTGCAGATCGCGCCATTCGGCCTCGCTTGGGAAAAGCTGCGCGGGCGAGGTGCCGATGAGCTGATCCTGCGGGATCAGCAGGATCTGGGCGAGCGAGGGGTTGCAGGTGCGGATCTGGCCGTCGCGGAGCAGGGCGATGCCGCTGGCGGCGGTGGCAAGGAGGGTGGCCAGTTCCTCGTTCAGGCGGGAGAGCGCATCGGTGCGCAGGGCGACCTGGGCCTCGAGCGTGCGCTGATGCGCGGCGAGGGCGGCTTCGGCCTGACGCTTGACCGTGATGTCGTTCCAGAGCGCGAAGATTTCGAGATCATCGCCGTTGCGGATGGCGGTGAGCAGCACCTCGACCAGGATCGGGGTTCCGTCGTAACGCTTGTGTTCCCAATCGAACTTGATGCTGCCCTGTTCGAAGAGCTGTTCGGTGAGGCATTCGACCTTATCGACCGAGCGCATCCCGTCGGGCTGGAATTCGGGCGAGATGTCAACGGAGGTGAGACCCACGAAGGTGGTGCCTTCGGGATAGCCCAGAAGGGCGAGGGCGGCGGCGTTCACCTCATCGAAGCAATCATTGCGGATGACGGTGGTGGCCTGGGCGGAGTGGTGGAAGGTGCGGCGGAAGCGGTCTTCGCTATGGGCGAGGCGCTGGATCGCGCGGGCGGCTTCGGCGCGGTCGGCGATGCGGGCGGCGGTGAGTTCGATGATCTGGCGTTCTTCGGCGGACAGCGCGGCATCGCCGGGAAGGGCGGTGCTGACGGCGGCGATTTCACCCGCCGCGTGCCCATCGACCCGGATCGGCTGGCGCAGGGTGGGGGCAAGGCCGGGGGGGATGTCATCATGGACGCAGTCGTGGAGCGCGAGGCGGAAACGCATCTCGCGGGAGGGGGCGATGCCGGTGGCGAGGGCATCGGCGACATCGGCAAGGATGACGGGCAGCGGGCGGGACATGTCTTCGGTCGCGAGCGCGATGCGGTGGAGGCAGTCCTGTTCGCGGATGCGGCGGCGCAGCGCCTCGGCAATGTCGGCGCGGGCGGCGAGGGCGCGGTCGAGGCGGCGGCGCAGGAACACCGAGGTGGCGAAGGCCACGGCCATGGCAAGGAGGAGCGCGCCGAGGAGGAGGCCAAGCTCATCGGCGGTGAGGCCGAGGAAGGCGAGCGGGGCACGGCCGAACCAGCGATCCTCGATCGCGCGGATCTGTTCGGGGGGGAGGGCGGCAAAGCCGTCGGCGATACGGGTGAAGAGCGCGGTGTTGCCCCGGGCCACAGCCCAGTGGCCGGTGAATTCGAGGATCGGAGGGCCGAGGAGGAAGCGGTCGCCCAGCCCTGCGCGGGCGAGGAATTCGGCGCCGAGCGGCACGGGCAGGCAGAGCGCCTGATGCGTGCCGGCGCGGGCGGCGTCGATCAGCGCGCTGCCGGTGGGAAAGGCGGTGGTGCGCGCGCCGTGCGAGGCGAGGGCGGTGGCGCAGGGGCTGCCGCTGCGGACGGCGATGGGGCGGCCTGCCACCTCGTCCAGGCTGGAGGGGGGCGGCATGTCCAGCGCGGTGGACTGGAATATCGCGTAGCCCTGGTTGAGATAGGCGGGGCCGTAGTCGAGCCAGAGGTCACGGTCCGGCGTGCGGGCGGCGAGATCGACCACATCGACGCGGCCGTCGCTCAGGGCGGCGGGGAGATCGGCCCAGCCGATCCGCATGAGCGTGACGGGGGTGCCGGTGGCGGCCGACCAGGCGGCCCAGACATCGGCGCGGATGCCCGAGATGCTGCCCATGTCATCGACCATGACATGCGGCGGCACGGTTTCGGGGAAGGCGATGGTCAGGGCGGCCGGAGCGTGCGGGAGGGGCGCTTCGGTCTGGGCACGGGCGGGCAGGAGGGCGAGGAGGGTGGTGAGCCAGGCAAGGAGGAGGATCACCCCAAGCGCGCCCGCGCCGGACATGCGCGCGGGAGAGGGCGGCAGAGCGGCGAGGGCGGGTGCGGCGCTGAGGCGGGGCATCCCCTGCCGTGGTGGTTCCATTCCTTGTCCTCGGTCCTTGCGGTTCTTCTTTGTCTGCATGGCCTGATATGGGATGGCCTGTGCAGTTGGGCCGATTTGTCGCAAACTTGGTTAACTTGTCATAACACCTTCGCGCCAGAAGGACATTGCGCCCGTGCAATCCAACTCATGGTTGTGGTTTTTTTGCGTCGCGCGAAGGGCAAAACTGTCATTTCGCGCATCGTGAGTGGGAAAGGGCGTGTTTTTTCGGGGCCGCCGGGAGGGTGTGGCGGCGCCAGATCACCGCCGGACGGGAAAAATCCGGGGCGGAGACGTTTTTTCGAAGGTGCTGTCGAAATCGGCCCGGGTCGCGTGTCACCCCTTTGTCCGGAATTGTCCGGGCTGGTGACACAGGAGAGCGACATGGGAGTTCAGACGATGACGGATGTGCAGGATGGGCGCGGGATTGGCCTGCGGGTGGCGGCGGCGGCCGGGCTGGCGTGGAACCTGTACGGGGTGTGGCAATTCGCGGGATCGTTCCGGCAGACGGTGGAGACGCTTGTCGCGGGCGGCATGACCCCGGCACAGGCAGAGGTGTATCTGGCGCTGCCGGGTTGGGTGACGCTGGCCTTTGCGGTGGGGGTGATCGGGGGGACGGTCGGGTCGGTTTTGCTGCTGTTGCGGCGGGCGGCGGCGGTGCCGGTCTTTGCGCTGTCGCTGGTGGGTTATGTGGTGCTGTTTGCGGGCGATCTGGCCTATGGCGTGTTCGCGGGATCGACGGAGCAGTTGGTCATCATCACGATGGTGGTCCTCATCGCGGCGGGGCTGTTTGCCCTGTCCCTTTTTGCGCGCAAGCGTGCCATGCTGCGCTGAATGCCGGGAGAGAGCGACATGCAATACATGCTGATGTTGAACGAGACCGAGGCCGATTTCGCGCGCCGGACCGATCCTGCGGAGACGGCGGAGTATTGGGGTGGCTGGAACGCCTTCATCGGGGCGATGGCGGCGGCGGGGGTGATCGTCAAGGGCGACGGGTTGCAGGGGCCGATGCTGGCCACCACGGTGCGGGTGGTGGATGGCAAGCGCCATGTGCAGGACGGGCCCTTTGCCGATACGAAAGAGCAGTTGGGGGGGTATTTCGTGATCGAGGTGCCGGACCTTGAGACGGCGCTGGACTGGGCCGCGCGGGCGCCTTGTGCGGTGGGCGGGTCGGTGGAGGTGCGGCCCGTGCTGCCGCCGATGGCCCCGCCTGCGGGGTAAGCGGGGTGGCCGCGTCACCGGAGGGGGCGGCAGAGGCCGCCGAGCGGGTGGCGCGGCTGTCCTATGGGCGGCTTCTGGCGATCCTTGCCGCAGGCACGCGGGATGTGGCGCTGGCGGAAGAGGCGCTGGCGGGGGCCTTTGCGCGGGCTCTGGAGGTGTGGCCCCGGCAGGGGGTGCCGGAACGCCCGGAAGGGTGGCTGGTGGCGGTGGCGCGGAACGGGATTTCCAACCTGTATCGCCATGACCGCATCCGGGCGGCGGCGGTGGAGGATCTGATCCGTCAGGTGGAGGAGCGTGAGGCGGGCGGGGAGGCCGAGGCGGATGCGCGGCTGGCCCTGATGTTCGTCTGCGCCCATCCGGCGATTGATGCGGCGGCGCGGGCGCCGTTGATGTTGCAGACGGTGCTGGGATTGGATGCGGCGCGGATCGCGGCGGCCTTTCTGGTGCCAGCGGCCACGATGGGGCAGCGGCTGGTGCGCGCCAAGGCGCGTATCCGCGAGACGGGCTTGCGCTTTGCCGTGCCGGAGGCGGAGGAGCGGCCGGCGCGGCTGGCCGATGTGCTGGAGGCGATCTATGCGGCCTTTGGCAGCGGCTGGGAGGCCGGGCCGGGGGATGGGGATGGACTGCCGGAGGAGGCGATCCATCTGGGCCGGGTGCTGATGGCGTTGATGCCGGAGGAGCCGGAGGTGAAGGGGCTGTTGGCGCTGATGCTGCATGCCCATGCGCGGCGGGCGGCGCGGCGGGACGGGGCGGGGCGGTTCGTGGCCTTGTCAGAGCAGGACCCCGCGCTGTGGGACCGGGACGGGATCGTCGAGGCGGAGGGACTGCTGGTGGCGGCGGCGCGGGCGGGGCGGTTCGGGCGGTTTCAATGCGAGGCGGCGATCCAGTCCGTGCATGCCCAGCGGGGGATCACGGGGCGGGTGAACCTTGCGGCGCTGGAGGTGCTGTATGGCCTGCTGGTGCAGGTGCATCCGACGGTGGGCGCGCGTGTGGGGCAGGCGGCGGTGCGGCGCGAGGCGGGCGATCCAGCCGGGGCCTTGGCGATGCTGGCGGCGGTGCCGGAGGCGATGCGGGCGGCGAGCCAGCCCGCGCAGGTGGTGCAGGCCTATTGCCTGCGCGATCTGGGCGATGCGGCGGGGGCGGCGGCTGTGGCGCGGCGGGCGATGGAGATGACGCCGGATGCGGCTGTGCGGGCGCATCTGGGCCGGGTGTTCGGGCTTTAGCGGGCGGCGCGGCCTGATGCGCCGAGGTTGCGGATGATGGTGCGGGCGGCGGCGGAGAGGGGGGCTTCGGTTGCGCGTAAGGTTTCGATCCGGTCGAAACGGTCGGGATGGGCTTTGAGCGTGGCGCGGAGGGATTGGCCGAACACCTGACGCAGTTCGGTGCCGATGTTGAATTTGCAGATATGGGTGGTGGCGGCGAGGGTGGCACGTTGGGCGGGCGGCACGCCGGAGCCGCCGTGGATGACGAGGGGCGTCGTGGTGACGGACTGGATGGCGTGGAGGCGGGCGAGGTCGAGGCCTTCGGTGGCTTCGGTTTGCAGGTGGACGTTGCCCACGGAGATGGCCATGGCGTCGATGCCCGTCGCTTGCGCGAAACGGGCGGCTTCGGCGGGGTCGGTGCCTTGGGAGGCCGCGCCTGCGGCGTAGCCCACGAAGCCGATCTCGCCTTCGCAGGAGGCGCCTGCGGCATGGGCGAGGGCGGCGACTTCTGCCGTGCGGGCGATGTTTTCGGGAAGGGGCAGGCGGGAGCCATCGAACATCACCGAGGTGAAGCCTGCATCCAGCGCGGCCTTGCATTCGTCGAGGCTGTGGGCGTGGTCGAGATGGGCGACGATGGGGACATCGACGCTGGCGGCAAGGTGGCGGAACATGGCGGCAAGGATGGGCAGGGGCGTGTGGGCGCGGCAGCCGGGGCCGGCTTGCAGGATCAGCGGGGCCTGTTCGGCCTGTGCGGCGGTGGTGTAGGCGCGCATGTCTTCCCAGCCGAGGCAGACGAGGCCGGGGACGGCGTAGCCTTGGGCCATGGCGGGTTGGAGAACCTGGGCAAGAGTGACCAGCGTCATTTGAACTTGGCCACCATGTCCATGATGCCGGGGATGGTGTGCAGTTGCGCGGCGTGGGTGGGTTGGAAATACTGCTTCAGGCTGCGCTGGCTTTGGCCGCCGAGGATGGTGAAATAATACATCTCATACCCCGGCAGGACCGCGCAGGGGTGATAGCCCTTGTCGATCAGCACGGTGGAGCGGTTCATGATGTGATAGGCGTCTCCGGGTTCGTTATCGGCGCGTTGCAGCATTTGCAGGCCGGAGCCGTAATCCGGGCGGAAGCGGAAGTTGTAGCATTCGTCATGGCGGGTTTCGATTAGTTCCCCGGTGGCATCGCGGCGGTCGGTGTCGTGCTTGTGGCTGGGAAAGCCGGACCAGCCGCCTGCGCCGACGGTATAGAGTTCCGAGACCAGCAGGCGACCGACGCGGTCGTGGTACTTGGTGCCGAGGATGTGCTTGATCTTGCGGTGGGTTTTCGTGTCATCCGAGCCGTATTGGACGGGGTCTATGTCGGCGGCGCGGATCGCGAAGGGGCGGAGGGTTTCCGTGAATCGCGCGCCTGCGATGAAGGTTTCGGTATCGGTGCGGGCGGTGATGCGGGTGGCGGTATCGGTGGGGACATAGACGCCTTCGGGTTCGCCATCCCAGACATCCGCGCCGCGCTGGCCGATGTCCTTGTAGGTTTCGCCTGCGGTTTCCACCGTGACCGTGCCGGTGGCGGGGACGATGCAGGTTTCATAGCCCGGGGTGCGGTAGGTGAAGGTTTCGCCCGCCTTGAGGTTGATGATGTTGAAATAGACGAGCGGGACCAGCGGATCGTCGCGGTCCACGATGGGGCGGTTCCGGTTGTCATGCGGGGCGATGTGCATGGGGGTTCCTTTCAGCCTGTCGTCGGGCTGGGGTGTTGGGTGAGGAAGTCGTCAAGTTCGGCCGTGGTGGGCATGGCGGGGGCGCAGCCGACGCGGGCCACGACCATGGCTGCGGCGGCAGAGCCGCGCAGGACGGCGTCGCGCAGGGGGTGGCCGGTGGCGAGGCTGGCGATGAGGCTGGCCAGGAAGCTGTCGCCCGCGCCGGTGGGTTTGAGGGCGGCGGTGGGATAGATGCCGGTGGCGAATTCGCCGTCGGGGGTGAGGGTGATCGCGCCCTTTTCGCCCATCTTGTAGATGACGAGTTGCGCGCCCTGGGCGATGAGGCTGCGGGCCTTGGCGAGGCCCTGCGCGGGGTCGCCTGCCATGAAGCCGAATTCCACGTCATTGCCGATGATCACGTCGCAGAGGGCGGCGGCTTTGGAATAGACCTCTGACGCGACGGCGGCGGAGGGCCAGGAATAGGGGCGGTAATCGACGTCGAAGATCAGCGGCAGGTGAGCCGCGCGGGCGAGTGCGAAGGCGCGGAAGGTGGCGCTGCGCGAGGGTTCGGCAGCAAGGACGGTGCCGGTGGTGATGAGGGCGGAATAGGCGGCGTAATCGACGGGTTCGACATCGGCCATGGTCATGGCGAAATCGGCGGCGTTGTTGCGGTAGATGACGGATTGGCAGTTCTCTGCCCGCGTCTCGACCACGGCCAGCGAATTCCGCGCCTCGCCCCCCACGGCGCGGACATGGGTGTGATCGACGCCATAGCGGGCGAGTTCGGCGCGGGCGAAGCGGCCCACGGCATCATCGGAGATGCAGGTCATGAGCGCGGCCTGGCAGCCCTGTTTGACAAGGCCCACGGCGATATTGGCGGAAGAGCCGCCGAGGGCGGTGGTGAAACGGGTGGCCTCTTCAACGCGGGTGCCGGGGGGATCGGCGTAGAGGTCCATCCCGGCGCGGCCGATGACGAGGAAGCGTTGGCCTGAGAGGCGGGTAAGGGCGGCCATCAGAGGCCGGGCCTCTGGGCGGCGCGGCCCTGTTCCACCTCGGCATGTTTGGCGCGGACAGTGGCGGTGGGGGAGGTTTCCGGGGTGCCGATTTCCCACCAGGCGTGGCCTTGGGTTGTCCAGCCTTCGTAAGGGTCCACCTGCATGGTGATGACGGTGGTCCTGGGGGCGGCTTTGGCGCGCTGGAAGGCTTCGGCCAGTTCGGCGGGGGTGGCGGCGGTTTCGGTGAGCGCGCCCATCGCGGCGGCATGGGCTGCGAAATCCACGCGGAAGGGGTCGGGGATGGTGGGGCAATCGGTGATGAGGTTGTTGAAGCTGTCCTGACCGGTGTTGTTCTGCAGCTTGTTGATGACGGCAAAGCCGCCATTGTCGAGGACAAGGATGATCAGCTTTTTGTCCGTGAGAACAGAGGAGTAGATGTCGGAGTTCATCAGAAGGTAGCTGCCGTCGCCGACAAGGACGATGGTGTCGCGGTCGGGTTCCACCTCGGATTGCGCGATGCGGGCACCCCAGCCGCCCGCGATCTCATACCCCATGCAGGAGAAGCCGAATTCGACATCCACCGTGCCGATGCCGAGGGTGCGCCAGTTGGCGGTGACTTCGGCGGGCAGGCCGCCTGCGGCGGTGACGATGCGGTCGCGCGGGTGGCAGTGGGCGTTTACCACACCGATGGCCTGGGCGTAGGAATTGGGGCGGTTGCCGGGGGCCGTGTTGGTGGCGACATAGGCATCCCAGGTGCGGCGTTCGGATTGGGCTTTTGCCACCCAATCGGCGGGGGCGCGGTAGGTGGCGAGGGCGGTGGTGAGGGCCTGAAGCCCGAGTTTCGCATCGCCCACGACGGGGAGGGAGAGATGTTTGGCGGCGTCATGTCGGCCTGCGTTCAGGCCGATGAGGCGGGCGTCTTGAGCAAAGACGGTCCATGAGCCGGTGGTGAAATCCTGCAGGCGGGTGCCGATGGCGAGGACCACATCGGCGGCGCCTGCGATGGTGTTGGCGCTGTCGGAGCCTGTCACGCCGAGGGGGCCGATGTTGAGGGGGTGATCCGCCAGCAGATTGGCGCGTCCGGCGATGGTTTCCACGACAGGGATGTTGTGAGTTTCGGCGAAGGCGGTGAGTTCCGCGACCGCGCCGGAATATTGCACGCCACCGCCTGCGACGATGACAGGGCGACTGGCCGCGCGCAGGAGGGCGGCGGCATCGTGGATTTCGGCCATGTCGGGGGATTGGCGGCGGATGCGGTGGACGCGGCGGGCGAAGAAGGCGGCGGGGTAGTCATAGGCCCAGCCCTGCACATCCTGCGGCAGGCCGAGGAAGGCGGGGCCGCAATCGGCAGGGTCGAGCATGGTGGCCAGCGCGGCAGGCAGGGATTGCAGGATCTGCGCGGGGTGGGTGATGCGGTCCCAGTAGCGGGAGACCGCCTTGAAGGCGTCGTTCAGGCCGAGGGCGGGATTGTTGAAATGTTCAAGCTGTTGCAGCACCGGATCGGGCAGGCGGGTGAGGAAGGTATCGCCGCAGAGCATCAGCATCGGCAGGCGGTTGGCATGGGCCAGCGCCGCGGCGGTGAGCAGGTTGGCGGTGCCGGGGCCTGCGCTGGCGGTGCAGAACATGAAGCGGCGGCGCAGGTGGTATTTGGCGTAAGCTGCGGCGGCGAAGCCCATGCTTTGTTCGTTCTGCCCGCGATAGAGGGGCAGGTCGTCGCGGACGGGATAGAGTGCTTCGCCCAGGCAGGGCACGTTGCCATGGCCGAAGATGCCGAAGCCGCCGCCGCAGATGCGGGTTTCCACGCCGTCTGTTTCGATGAACTGGTTCATCAGGAAGCGGACGATGGCCTGAGCCACGGTGAGGCGGAGGGTTTCACGGTCGCTGGACATGGGGCCTCTGGCTGCTGGGGCGAGAAAACGGGCTTGCGTGGCGGTTGGAGGCAGGATACTGATTTTGCAACCGGTTGCAAGACTGGTGTGGGGGAGGGGCTGCGATGGCGGAAATCGGGATCGGGCTGATCGGTGGCGGCTATATGGGCAAGGCCCATGCGGTTGCCTATTCCGCCGTGGGGGCGGTGTTCGATACCGCCTTGCGCCCCCGGCTGGAGGTGATCGCCGCGACGGGTCTGGCTTCGGCCGAGCGCTATGCGCGGGCTTACGGCTTTGCGCGGGCGGCGGAAAGTTGGCGGGATGTGGTCAGCGATCCGCGGGTGGGGGCGGTGGTGATCGCCTCGCCGCAGTCGACCCACCGCGCGATTGCCGAGGCGGCCTTTGCGGCGGGAAAGCCGGTGTTCTGCGAAAAGCCGCTGGGGGCATCGCTGGCGGATGCGCGGGCGATGGTGGCGGCGGCGGAGGCGTCGGGGCTGCCCAACATGATCGGGTTCAATTATGTGCGCACGCCTGCGACGCAATTCGTGAAGCAGTTGCTGGAGGAGGGCGCGATTGGCCGCGTGACGTGGTTTCGCGGTGAGCATACGGAGGATTTTCTGGCGGATCCGGAGTTGCCTGCCACTTGGCGGACGACGGGGCGGGCCAATGGCACGATGGGCGATCTGGCGCCGCATCCGATCAACTGTCTGCTGGCGCTGATGGGGCCGGTGGAGGCGCTGTCGGCGCGGATCGAGACGGTGCATGCGACAAGGCCGGGGTCTGCGGGGCCGGTGGCGGTGGACAATGACGATCAGGCGCAGATGATGCTGCGCTTTGCGTCCGGCGTGATGGGGCATCTGTTTGTCAGCCGCGTGGCGACCGGGCGGAAGATGGGCTATGCCTATGAAATCCATGGCACAAAAGGCGCGATCCGGTTCGATCAGGAAGATCAGAACGCGGTCTGGCTCTATCGGGCCGAGGGGCCGGAGGCGACGCGGGGGTTCACGCGGATTCTGACCGGGCCCTATCATCCCAACTATCTGGCCTTCTGTCAGGGTCCCGGTCATGGCACCGGCTATCAGGACCAGATCATCATCGAGGCGCGGGATTTTCTGGAGGCGGTGGCGACGGGGCGCGCCGTCTGGCCCACCTTCCGCGACGGGCTGGCGGTATCGGCCATCATCGACACGGCATTCAAGGCAGCAGAGGACGGCCTATGGCATGCCGTCCCGCAGGAGTGAGGACAAAATGACCATCCGTATCGGCAATGCGCCCTGTTCCTGGGGTGTGGAATTTGCGGGCGACCCGCGCAATCCGCCGTGGCGGCAGGTGCTGGCCGATTGCCGCGATGCGGGCTATCGCGGGATCGAGTTGGGCCCCATCGGATACATGCCGGAAGACCCGGATGTATTGGGCGAGGCGCTGGAGGAGAACGGGTTGGAATTGATCGGGGGGGTGGTGTTCCGCCCGTTCCACGACCCGGCCAAGTGGGATGAGGTGATGGATGCGGCGCAGCGCACCTGCCGTGCACTGGTGGCGCATGGGGCGCGGCATCTGGTGCTGATCGATTCCATCTCGCCGCGGCGGGCGCCGACGGCGGGGCGGGCGGAGGCGGCGGAGCAGATGGACGGGGCCGAATGGGCCGCGTTCCGCGACCGGATCGCCACGGTGGCGCGGATGGGGGCCGAGGAGTACGGGCTGACCGTGGGGATACATGCCCATGCGGCGGGGTTCATCGACTTTGAGCCGGAACTGGAGCGGCTGCTGGAGGAGGTGGATGAGAACGTGTTGAAGATCTGCTTCGACACGGGCCACCATTCCTATGCGGGGTTCGATCCGGTGGCCTTCATGCGGCGGCATATCGGGCGGATTTCCTGTATGCATTTCAAGGATATAGACCCTGTTGTCAAGGCGGATGTGATCGCCAGGGGGACGGGGTTCTATGATGCCTGCGGGCAGGGGATCTTCTGCAATCTGGGCAGGGGGGATGTGGATTTTCCCGCCGTGCGGCAGATCCTGCTGGAGGCGGGGTTCGAGGGGTGGTGCACGGTGGAGCAGGACTGCGATCCGACGCTGGATGTGCGCCCCGTGGATGATGCGCGGAAGAATCGGGAATATCTATCCTCTATCGGGTTTTAAGGGGCGTTTCGCATGAAGAAGCTGAACTGGGGCATGATCGGCGGCGGCGAGGGCAGCCAGATTGGACCCGCACATCGGTTGGGGGCGCTGGCGGATGGGCATTTCGCCTTTGTCGCCGGGGCGCTGGATCACCGGCCCGAGGCGGGGCGGGACTATGCGCAGCGCTTGGGCATTGCGGCGGATCGCGCCTATGGCGACTGGACAGAAATGCTGGCGGGGGAGCGGGGGCGGGAGGATCGCGTCGATCTGGTGACGGTGGCCACGCCGAATTCGACGCATTTCGAGATTACCAAGGCCTTCCTCGAGGCCGGCTTCAACGTGCTGTGCGAAAAGCCGATGACCATGACGGTCGAGGAGGGCGAAGAGATTGTCCGGGTGGCCGCGCGGACGGGGCGGATCTGTGCGGTGAATTACTGCTATTCCGCCTATCCGATGGTGCGGCAGGCGCGGGCGATGGTGCGGGCGGGGGATATTGGCCGCGTCCGGCTGGTGGTGACGAATTTCAGCCACGGGCATCATGGCGATGCCACCGATGCCGACAATCCGCGCGTGCGTTGGCGCTATGATCCGGCGATGGCGGGGGTGTCGGGGCAGTTTGCCGATTGCGGCATCCATGCGCTGCATATGGCGAGTTTCATCTGCGACGATGAGGTGGAAAAGCTGTCGGCGGATTTCGCATCGACGATTTCCAGCCGGGTGCTGGAAGATGATGCGATGGTGAATTTCCGCATGTCGCGCGGCACAGTCGGGCGGTTGTGGACATCGTCGGTCGCCATCGGGCGGCAGCATGGGTTCGACATTCAGGTGTTTGGCGAAACCGGCGGGTTCCGCTGGGCATCCGAGCAGCCGAACCAGTTGATCTATACCCCCGTGGGCGGGCGGACGCAGATCATGGAGAAGGGCGAGGGTGGGCTTTACGAGGATGCCAGGCGGTTGAGCCGGGTGGCGATTGCGCATCCTGAGGGGTTCCCGCTGGCGGTGGCCAATATCTATTGCGATCTGGCGGATGCCATTCGGGGGCAGGTGCGGGACGGCCTGCCCACGGCAGCAGCGGGGGTGCGGTCGATGGCGGCGGTGCATGTGGCCGTCGCCTCGGCCAAGGCCGGGGGGCAGTGGATGGACGCGCGGCCGCCGATGTTCCGGTAGGGCGCGGTTGCGTTAGCGCAGCGAGGCGCGGTCGATCACGGTGCAGGGGAAGAGGCGGATCTCGGGTGCGAGGTCCGGCTTTTCGATGGTGCTGACCACGAGGTTTATCGCGGCGTCGATGATGTCGGCGATGGGCTGGCGGATCGTGGTGAGGGCGATGTTCTGCCAGCGCGACATTTCCATGTCGTTCAACCCGATCAGGCCGATGTCCTGGGGCACGGAGAGGCCTGCCCCGGTGATCGCGCTGAGGGCACCGACGGCGAGGAGGTCGTCGCCACAGAAATAGGCCTGAGCGGGGCGGTGGGCGAGCAGGCGCTGCATCTCGGCGCGGCCGGCATCGAAGGTGTAGTCGCTGGCGAAGCTGGTGGTGACGGTGATCTGCGGGTGATCCGCGAGGGCGGCAAGGAAGCCTGCGGCGCGGTCCTGGGTGGAGGTGGCGGTCTGCGGGCCGCCGAGGAAGGCGACGTTCGTGTAGCCGCGTGCGATGAGCGCCTCGGCGGCCATGCGGCCGCAGGCGATGTTGTCGATGCCCACGACATGAACCTGCGGCAGGGGGGCGGGGCGGCCGAAGGCATGGACGACGGGGAGGCCCGCCTGCCGGAAGGCGGCGGCAAAGCTGGGGGGCAGGGTGGAGGAGGCGACGATCACGCCATCCACCGAATATTGCCGCAGCATGCGGACAGAGGCAGCGGGGTCGGTGGCGCCGCTGAGGTTGACGAGAAGGGGGCGCAGGCCGCGATCCTGCAGCCCGCGGGTGAAGAGATCGAACACCTCGAGGATCAGCGGGTTGTGGAAGTTGTTGGCGATCAGGCCGATGAGTTTGGTGCGGCCCGTGGTCAGGCTGGAGGCCAGCGCGTTGGGGGCGTAGCCCAGTTCTTCGGCCGCGCGCTCTACCTTGGCACGGGTGCGGGCCGAGACGGAGGCGCCTTCGGTGAAGGTGCGCGAGACGGCGGAGCGGGAGACGCCCGCGCGCGCGGCGACCTCTTTCAACGTGACTGCCATTGCCTGCCCTGTCTGCCCTGTCATGGCGGGAATTATACCGGGGCAAGTATACAGGGCCGCGGGGCGGTGAGAACCGCTTTGTCGGGCCGGGGTCAGGATACGGGCCAGGATACGGTTCAGGATACGGGCAGGAGGAGGAAGGCGGCGGCGCCGGTGGCGAGGCCGAGCGCGGTGCAGGCCAGAAGCGGCAGCCAGAAGCGGAGAGGACCGGCGAGAAGGGCAAGCGACAGGCGGCCAAGCGCATTTGCGCAGAGGGCGGCGAGGATGGCGCTGGCGATGTCGGTCGGGGTGATCGTAGCCGGTGGCAGGCGCAGGGCGGAGAGCACGGCGACATCCACATCGAAGGCGCCCGAGAGGGCGGAGGTGGCCAGAAGGCTGGCCCCGCCGAAGCGTGCCACCACGGCGGCGCTGGCGGTGGAGACGGCAGCGAAGAGCAGCGCGAAGATCAGGAGGGAGCGCAGTTCGAACGGGTTGCGCAGGATGTCCTGCGGCTGTTGCAGGCCCGCGCTGCGGATGAGCAGGACAAGGCCTGCCGCGCCGAGCGTGGCGGCGGCGACAAGGGCCGGCAGGGCGACGGGGGCCAGCACCTCGGGGCGCAGCAGGGCGACGATGGCGGTGACGCGCAGGATCGACACCATGGCAGCGAGGCTGGCCGCCCCGACCAGCGGGCGCGGTTGGGCGGTGTCGCGGGCCATTCGGGCCAGTGCGATGGTGACGGCGGTAGAGGAGGCGAGCGCCCCGGCCAACGCGCTGATCAGCAGGCCGCGCGTCGGGCCGAGAAGGCGGACGGCGACATAGCCTGCGAAGGAGATGGTCGCGATGAGGACGGTGAAGAACCAGATCTCCCACGGGTTCAGGCCGCCCCACGGGTCGATGCTGCGGTCGGGGAGCATGGGCAGGATGATCATGGTCATCACGGCCAGCACGAGGGCGGAGCGCAGTTCCACCCAGCTCATCCGGCGCAACCCGGTATGCAGGATGTCGCGGCTGGCCAGAAGGGCGGCAAGCGCGGCAGCGCCGCCCGCGGCGACGCGGGTGTCGCCCGCGACCGCCAACCCGCCAAGGGCAAAGACGCCGAGACCGGCCATGACCCCGGTCACGCTGAAATTGTCGGCATGGCTGGCCTCGTGAAAGCGGAACAGGCCGAAGAGGGCCGCCATGCCGAGGAAGCCTGCGGCAAAGACAAGGGGCGCGGACATGGCCCCCGCGAGAAGGGCGAACAGACCGCCGAGCAGGCCGAAGATGCCGAAGGTGCGCAGGCCCGCGGTGCGGCTGCCATCGGCGCCGTCGCGGTCGCGCCAGCCGCGTTCCAGCCCGACCAGCAGGCCGATGGCCAGTGCCACGGCAAGACGGAAGAACTGGTCCTGCATGCCCTTTCGCGATCCTTTGCCTTGCGCAGGCCGTGAGAGGCCAGCGTGGGGGGCAGCTTAGGCCGGATCAGGAATTGTTAACAGGGGGTGGGAGCCTTGCTGCCCTGGTGGTGGTTGGGAGGCGGCTGATGGGTGTGCCGCGCCTGTTTGACACACGTCATGGAGCGGAGCGGGTTTTGTGCCGATGCTGGGGACCAGTTGCCGAAGCCCGGTCATGGCTTTCGGCGCCGCGACGGGGGCCATGCGCGAGATGACGACCGAAGGCGATGCGATCATTCGCACGAAGGGGCTGACCAAGGTCTATCGCCGGGGTGTGCAGGAGGTGATGGCGCTGCGCGGGGTGGATTTTGCGGCGCGGGCGGGGGAGTTCATCATCATCCTTGGCCCTTCGGGATCGGGGAAATCGACTTTCCTGAACATTCTGGGCGGGCTGGACGGCGCGACCGCGGGCGAGGCATGGTTTCAGGACCATCAGCTGACGGCGCTGGATGAGCGGGGGTTGACGCAATACCGGCGCGATCATGTGGGCTTTGTCTTTCAGTTCTACAATCTGGTGCCCAGCCTGACCGCGCGCGAGAATGTCGCGCTGGTGACGGAGATCGCCCGCCGCCCGATGCCGCCCGATGCGGCGCTGGCGTTGGTGGGGCTTGCCGACCGGAGCGACCATTTTCCGGCGCAATTGTCTGGCGGCGAGCAGCAGCGCGTGGCGATTGCGCGGGCGATTGCGAAGCGGCCCGAGGTTCTGCTGTGCGACGAACCGACGGGGGCCTTGGACAGTGCGACGGGCATAAGGGTGCTGGAGGCGCTGATGCAGGTCAATCGCGAGGTGGGCGCGACGGTGCTGGTGATCACCCATAATGCCGCGATCCGCGAGATCGGCGACCGGGTGTTGCGCTTTGCCGATGGGCGGATCGTGGAGGAGACGGTGAATGCGCGGCGCCGCGAACCTGCGGAGGTGTCGTGGTGAGGGGGGGCGCCCATCTGCGGCCTGCGCTGTCGCCGTTGCGGCGCAAGGTGTTGCGTGACCTGCGCAGGCTTTGGGCGCAGGCTCTGGCGATTGCGCTGGTGCTGGCGGCGGGGGTGGCGACGCTGATCCTGGGGACCGGGGCCTATGCGTCGCTGTCCGAGACGCGGGCGCGCTATTACGAGAGCTATGGTTTTGCCGATGTCTTTGCCGATGTGACGCGTGCGCCCCGGGCGGTGCTGGCCGATGTTGCGGCCATTGACGGGGTGATGGCGGCAGAGGCGCGGATCGTGAAGCTGGCGCTGGTGGACATACCGGGCATGGTGGAGCCGGGGGTAGTTCTGCTGGTATCGGCCCCTGGGGCGGGGGCGGGTGCGTTGAACCGGCTGCACCTGCGGCAGGGGCGGATGCCCGACCCGGACGTGGCCGATGAGGCGGTGGTGTCGGAGGGCTTTGCCACGGCGCACCGGCTGCGGCCGGGTGCAGGCTTTGCGGTGACGATGCAGGGGCAGGTGCGGCTGCTGCGGGTGACAGGGATCGCGCTGTCGCCCGAACATATCTATGCGCTGGGCCCCGGAGAGATGATGCCCGATCCGCGCCGGTTCGGCATCGTCTGGCTGCCGCAGGACACATTGGCGGCGGCCTATGATCTGGAGGGGATGTTTTCCAACCTGGTGCTGAAGCTGGTGCCCGGGGCGGATGCCCTGCGGGTGATCGCCGAGGTGGACCGGCTGACGGCGCCCTATGGCGGGGCGGGGGCGACGGGGCGGGCGGATCAGCTTTCGCATGCCTTTCTGGATGCCGAACTGAAGCAGTTGAATGCCATGGTGAAGGTTCTGCCGCCGATCTTTCTGCTGGTTGCGGCGATGCTGGTGAACATGACCCTGTCGCGTCTGGTGGCGCTGGAGCGGGAACAGATCGGGCTGTTGAAGGCGATGGGCTATTCCGGCGCGGCCGTCGCGCGGCATTATGTGGAATTCGTCATGGTCATCGCGCTGGCGGGGATTGCGCTGGGCTTTGGGGCCGGGGCCTGGCTCGGGTCCGAGATGGCGGCGCTTTATGCGCGGTTCTTCAGCTTTCCCTTTCTGGTCTTTGCCCGCGATCCGCAGATCTACGGGATTGCCGCGCTGGTGACGATGGCGGCGGCGGTGGGGGGCGCGCTGGTCGCGGTGCGGGCGGTGCTGGTGCTGCCGCCTGCGGTGGCGATGGCGCCGCCCGCCCCCGTGGAATACCGCACAAGGCTGGGCGCGGCAGTGCGGCTGGCCGATCTGCGGCAGACGACGGTGATGACCGTGCGGCATCTGATCCGCTGGCCGTGGCGGACGGCTTCGGGCGTGCTGGGGGTGGCGATGGCGGTGGCGATCCTTGTGGCATCGCTGTGGTCCTTCGGGTCCATCGACCGGATGATCGGCCTGAGCTTCGACCAGGCCGAGCGGCAGGATGTGACCGTGACCTTTGCCCTGGACGCGCCGCCGCGCGCCCTGTTCGAGGCGCGCCGCCTGCCCGGGGTGATGATGGCCGAGCCGTTCCGCAGCGTGCCGGTGCGCATCAGCCATCGGCAGATGGCGCGCAAGGTGGCGCTGGTCGGGCGGCCGGCGGCGCCGCGCCTGTCGCGGGTGCTGGATGCCGACGCGCAGCCGATGGCGATGCCGGAGGCGGGGGTGATCCTGTCCGAGGCGCTGGCCGAGGCGTTGGGGGTGGGCCGCGGCGGACAGGTGCGGGTGGATTTCCTGGACGGGGCGCGCCGCAGCGTGACCCTGCCGGTGAGCGGGCTGTCGCAGGGCTATGTCGGGCTGGGCGCGGCCATGGAGATCGGCGCGCTGCACCGCGCCATGGGCGAGGGGGAGCGGATTTCCGGCGTGCATGTCCTGCTGGATGCGGCGTGGAGCGAGGATTTCTTTCGCGCGGTCAAGGCGACGCCGGATGCGGGGTTCGTCACCGTTCTGGGGCGGACGGTGGAGCGGTTCCGCGCGACCCTGGCCGAGAACATCACGGTGATGATCACGGTCTATACGGGGCTTGCCTCGATCATCGCCTTTGGCGTGATCTACAATTTCGCCCGGATCGCCCTGTCGGAACAGGGCCGGGAACTGGCCAGCCTGCGGGTGCTCGGGTTCAGCAAGGGCGAGGTGTCGGGCATCCTGTTCGGGGAACTGGCGGTGATCCTGGCGCTGGCGCAGCCTGTGGGATGGGGCATCGGCCATCTGATCGCGCTGGGCATGGCGCGGGCCTTTTCGTCGGACCTGTACCGGGTGCCTTTCGTGATCAACCCGGATGTCTATGCCACGGCGAGCCTTCTGGTGGGGGTGGCGGCGCTGCTGTCGGCGCTGGCCCTGCGCGACCGTATCAACAGCCTCGACATGATCGAGGTTCTCAAGACGAGGGAATGACCGATGCGCCGAATTGTGCCTGCTGCCTTCGGGCTTGCGATGATCGGGCTTGCCGTCTGGGCGTTTCTGCCGCGGGCGGTGGAGGTGGATGTGGAGCCGGTTGCCCGGAGGATGGTCGATGTCCTTGTCGAAGAGGAGGGAGAGGCGCGCATCCGTGAGGTGTTCACGATCTCGGCCAGCATCGCAGGCCGGCTGGAGCGGATCGGGTTGCATGCGGGCGACACGGTGATTGCCGGCGAGACGGTGGTGGCGCGGATCGGGCCTGCGGCGCCGGTGCTGCTGGACAGCCGCGCCCGCGCCGTGGCCGAGGCGGGGGCCGCCGCCGCAGAGGCCGCGACGGAACTGGCGCGGGCGCAGCTTGCGCAGGCGGAGGCGGCGCTGGAATTTGCCACGGCCGAGGCGAGCCGGTCGGTGGCGCTGGTGGCGCGGGGGGCGGTGTCGCAGCGCGCCCATGACAGCGCGATCCGCGAACAGCGGACGGCAGAGGCGGCGGTGGCCAGTGCAGAGGCCAATCTTGCGGTGCGTGAACGGGAGCTGGAAAGCGCGCGGGCGGTGCTGGGGGCGGGCCGCGAGGGCGAGGAAGGCCCCTGCTGCGTGGAATTGCGCGCCCCGGTTTCGGGCAAGGTGCTGCGGGTGCTGACCGAGAGCGCGCAGGTGGTGCAGGCGGGGACGCCGATCCTCGAGATCGGCGATCCCGGCGCGCTGGAGGTGCGGGTGAACCTCTTGTCGCGCGATACGGTGGCGCTGCGCGCGGGGGCGGAGGCGCAGGTCACGGGGTGGGGCGGGCCGCCGATCGCCGCGCGGGTGGAGCGGATCGAGCCTTCGGCGATGACGCGGGTTTCGGCCCTTGGGATCGACGAGCAGCGGGTCGAGGTGATCCTGGCGCTGGAGGGCGACCGGGCAGCCTGGCAGGGGCTGGGGCACGGGTTCCGAGTGGTGGCGCGCATCCTGACATGGCGGGGGGAGGACGTGCTGTCGATCCCGGTGGGGGCGCTGTTCCGGGACGGATCGGATTGGGCGGTCTTTGCGCTGCGCGGCGGGCGCGCGCGGCTGGTGCCGGTGGTGCTGGGCGCGCGCAACGACAGTCATGCGCAGGTGCTGTCGGGGGTGGCGGAGGGCGATCTGGTGATCCTGCATCCGGGTGACAAGGTGGCCGATGGCGTGACCGTGGCGGCGCGGCAGGGGCGGTGACAGCCGGGACTTTTTCGGCCGAACGGGTTGCGCAGGCTGCGTTCCGGGTGCGTTATGCGGGGTGGTCGCATGGCTTGGTGCCGGGGTGTGCCGGTTCGGCCTGCCTGCGGCGGGCCGGGGGATGCGCCGGGGGATGCGCCGGGGGATGCAAGGGGGGCAGAGGTGGCGGAAAGGCCTGTGGTTCTGGTCGTGGGATCGTTGCACCACGACATCATCGTGGAGGCGGAGCACCTGCCGCGCGTGGATGAAACCGCCGTCGGGCGGCGCTGGTACCCGAAATTCGGCGGCAAGGGCGGCAATCAGGCCGTGGCGGCGCAGGCGGCGGGCGTGCAGGCGCGGATGTTCGGGGCGGTGGGGGAGGACGGGTTCGGCCGTTTTCTGCTGGACCGGCTGGACGGGGCAGGGGTGGACCGCCGCTTTGTCCGGGTGCTGGCGGATGCGGGGTCGGGGATGAGCGTGGCGATCGAGGACCGCAACGGCGACTATGCCGCGACCATCGTCTCGGGGGCCAATCTGCGGCTGGATGCTGCGGCGCTGGGCGCGGACGAGGTGTGGCAGGGGGTGCGGGCGCTTGTCTTGCAGAACGAGATCGCGGAGGCGGTGAACGCGGCGGCGGCAAGCGCGGCGCGGGCGCGGGGCATCCCCGTGATCCTGAACGCGGCCCCGGCGCGGGTCTTGCCGGAGGCGTTGCGCGCGGCGGTGGATGTGCTTGTGGTCAATGCGGTCGAGGCCGAGATGATGGGCGCGGGGCCGGTGCGCGATCTGGGCGATGCGCTGGCCGCGGCCGAGCGGCTGGCGGCGGCAGGCGGCAGTGTTGTCGTCACGGCCGGGGGGCAGGGGCTGGCGGCGTGGTCAGCGGCAGGCCTGCGCCTGACGCTGCCTGCGCGGAAGGTGCGCGTGGCCAGCACGCATGGGGCGGGGGATTGCTTTACCGGCACGCTGGCCGCAGCCCTGGCCGGGGGGCAGGGTCTGGAGGCCGCCTGCGCAGGTGCGGCGGAGGCGGCGGCGCAGCATGTGGCCGGGGGCGGGGTCTGAGGGGAGTGCGGGGACCGCGCGGGGGCATGCGCGAAAAAAATCCGTCTGTGTGCGGGATGAAGGCGGGTGTCGGCTCCGTATGCCTGTTCGTATGGTGACAGTTCCGGAGGTCAGATGTCCGCGACCGTTTTTTCCCCGGCCTTTGCGGGTCTTGTCCTTCCGGGCGATCCTGCCCCCGGTTTTCACCAGCGCACGCCCTCGAATCCGCGCTATGCCTTTGACACGGCGGCGGGGCGTTATATCGCCCTGTGCTTTCTGGGATCGGCGGCGGAGGCACGGTCGCAGGCGGCGCTGCGGGCGGTGCTGGGGCGGCCGGATCTTTTCGACGACGATCATGCCGCGTTCTTTGCCGTCAGCAATGACCCCGCCGACGAGACCGAGGCACGTCTGGCGAACCGCGTCCCGGGGTTTCGGGTGTTCTGGGACTTTGATCTGAAGGTGGCGCGGCTTTATGGCGCGGTGGGCAAGGCGCGCCCGGAGGCGGAGGGCGGGGCCGGTGGCCCGCTGTCCACGGCGCGTTTCTGGGTGGTGATCGACCCGACGCTGCGGGTGATTGCGACGATCCCCTTTCGCGCGGATGGCAGCGACGTGGCAGAGTTCCTGGCGCTGGTCGAGGGATTGCCGCCGCCTGCGCGCCATGCCGGGGTGGAGGTGCCGGCGCCGATCCTGTTCCTGCCGCGCGTGTTCGAGCCGGAGCTGTGCCGCCATCTGATCGGGCTGTACGAGGCGCATGGCGGCACCGAAAGCGGCTTCATGCGCGAGGTGGGCGGGCGCACGATCGGCGTCAACGATCCCAGCCACAAGCGGCGCAAGGACCATACGATCACCGATGGCGACCTTGTGGCGGCGTTGCAGGCGCGCTTCCTGCGGCGTGTGGTGCCGGAAATCGCCAAGGTTCACCAGTTCAGGGTGACGCGGATGGAACGCTATATCGTGTCCTGCTACGCGGCCGAGGATGGCGGGCATTTCGCGGCGCATCGGGACAATACCACAGCGGGCACCGCGCATCGCCGCTTTGCGGTTTCGGTCAACCTGAACGACGATTTCGAGGGGGGCGAGGTGAGTTTCCCCGAATATGGCCCGCGCGGCTTCAAGGCGCCGGCAGGCGGGGCGGTGGTGTTTTCCTGTTCGCTGCTACATCGGGTGAGCCGGGTGACACGGGGGCGGCGTTATGCGTTCCTGCCCTTTCTTTATGACGATGCGGCAGCGCGGATCCGGGAAAGGAATGCAGGGTTGGTGGGTGAGGCGGGATCGGCCTATCGTGCAGGGTGACAGCGTGGTTTCCTTTGCAGGTGCGCCATGACGAGGTTTGAACTGGCCCCGCATCTGGACGCGTTGCGCCGCTATGCGCGGGTTCTGACGCGCGGCGATGGCGAGGCGGACGATCTGGTGCAGGGCGCGCTTCTGCTGGCTGTGGAGCGGCGGGGAAGCTTTCGGGATGGCGCCGATCTGCGTGTCTGGCTGATGGCGATATTGCACAACCATTTCATCGACCAGACCCGCGCGCGGAAGGCGGCGTTGGCGCGCGATCAGGCCTGGGCGGAGGTCAACCCCGGCTTTGCCCCGCCCGAGGGCGAGCATGTGGTGCGGCTGGAGCAGTTGCGGCGCGCCTTTCTGGCCCTGCCCGCCGAGCAGCGCGAGGCGCTGCATCTGATGGCGGTCGAGGACATGAGCGTGGCCGAGGTATCGGCGGTGCTGGACATTCCGGCAGGCACCGTGATGTCGCGCGTGGGGCGCGCGCGGGCTGCGCTGCGGCGGTTCGAGGAAGCCCCCGCCGCAAGACCGGAACTGAAAGTGCTGCGAGGCCGCGATGACGGATGATACCGAAATGCAGATGGATCTGGACATTCTGGCCTTTGTGAACGGCCAGCTTGACGCGGAACGGCGCTTTGCCGTGACCGAATATCTTTCCCGTCATCCCCAAAAGGCGGCCGAGGTCATGGCGGACCTGCGGCTGACCGAAGGTCTGCGGCTGGCCGTATCGTCGGTGGACAAGCCCCCGTCTCCGGCGCTTCGGCTGGCCGCGGAACGGCTGTCGGACGCGCTGGCGCAACGGCGGTCGCATCGGCGCTGGTTGCCGCTGGTGGCGGCGGGGCTGGCGATGTTTGCGCTGGGCTGGGGGTCACAGGATCTTGTGCAGGGCGAGCGGCGGCTTGCCGGGGATATGGCGGCGGTGCTGGATACGGCGCTGGATGCGCAGGATGCGGTGCTGCTGCGCGCCTCGCTGAGCCGGGAGATCGGGCCGATGCCCAACAATCCCGAACGCATTGCGGCGCGGCTTGGGATCGAATTGCCCGATCTGCCGGAGGGCTGGGCGATCCGGGCGGCGCAGGTCGTGGCCACGCCGGAACGCCCCGGGCTTGCCCTTGTGATCGACAGCCCCGGTCTGGGCGAGATCCTGCTTTTCGGGGTGCTGCGTTCGGTGGACGGGCCGGATCGGCCCGCCCGCGCCACCAGCCGCGACGGGCGGGCGCTGGCCTTCTTCGAGCGCGACAGGACGGCCTTCGTTCTGGTGGATGCGACCGGGAACGCGGCCGCGCTGCGCGCAGGGGCGGAAACCCTGCGCAACCGGTTCAATTGAGGGCGCGGGTGCCGGGTGCGTGAGGTGAAGCTGACCGCTGCGGAACTGGCGCTGGCCGAGGCGCGGGCCGCGCTGGCGCGCAAGGACGGCGCGGCGGCGGTGGCCGCCTTTGCCCGCGCCGTTGCGGGCGGTGCTTCGCCAAAGGTCACGGCGCGCCCGCATGCGCTGGCGCTGTCGGAACTGGGCCGCCATGCCGAGGCGGTGGAGGTGTTGAAGCCGCTTTTCGCCAAGAGCCAGAAGGATGCCGTGGTGGTGAACCTGATGGGGGTGCTGCTGAAGCGGGCGGGGCGGTTGCAGAAGGCGGCGGAGGTTCTGGAGGTGGCGCGCAAGCTGCGCCCGCAGGATCTGTCGCCCTGGCAGAACCTTGGCAATGTGCAGGAAGCCCTGGGCAACCCAGAAAGGGCGGCCTTCTACTATCGGGGCGGGTTGAAGATCGCGCCGCAATCGGCGGAGCTTTGGCGCCTGCTGGGGCGGCAGCAGATCAGCCTGTCGGATTTCGGGGCGGCGGCGGAAAGCTTTGGCCGCGCGCTGGCGCTGGCGCCGTCGGACCCGGCTTCGGCGGCGGCGCTGGTGCATGCGCTGCACAAGGCGGGGCGGATCGACGAGGCCCGTGCTACTGTTGCGCGGCTGCGCGCGCAGCGGCCGGAGGATGAGGAACTGGCGGTGATTGACGCGCGCCTGTCCTTTCGCAGCGGAGACAGCGCGCGGGCGCTGACAATCCTGCAGGCGGTGCTGGAGCGCGCGCCTGCGCATCTGAACGCGAGCCTGCAATTCGCCACCATCATCGGAGACAGCAACCGGGAGGCGGTGAATGCGGCGCTGGAGCGCGCCGTGGCGGCGCATCCGCAGAGCTTCGAGGCGCTGGAGCGGCTGGTCGAGAGCCTGTCGCGCAGCCGTTATGGCAGCGAGGCGGCGCATGTCGAACGGTCCTATCAGCTGGCGATCCGGCTGATGGAGCTGTTCCCCGCGCGCATTGCGGAAGCCGCGCGGACCCTGCGCACGATCCTGATGCGGGTGCTGGACGAGGACCGCATGGCGCAGACCGGACATCTGCCCGACCTGATGCGGATATGGCAGGTGGAGGGACTGCATTCCGCGGTGCATTACGAACTGGGGCAGGTGCAATCGCTGGAGGATCGGCTGGCGCTGGTGGCGTGGCACCGCCAATGGGGCAGGGGTGTTGCCGAAAGGATCGCTCCGGTCGCGCCGGTGGCGATGCCGGCGCTGTCCGGGGGGCGCAGGCTGCGGGTGGGGTTCATGTCATCGGATCTGCGGAACCATCCGATCACCTATTTCGCCCTGCCGTTGCTGGAAGGGTATGACCGGGACCGGGTGGAGGTGTTCTGCTATTCCTTTTACGAAAAGGAGCCGGACCCCGTGCAGCGCCATATCGCGGGGCAGGTCACGGCCTTTCGCCACTGGCCCAAGCGTCCGGCCGCGCAGGTGGCCGAAGGCATCGCGGGCGACGGGCTGGACATCCTGTTCGAGCTGGGCGGATCGACGGCGATGAACAAGCTGGAGGTCATGGCCTATCGCCCGGCCCGGCTGGGGGCGAGCTGGCTGGGCTATCCCCATTCCGCAGGGCTGGAGCAGATCGACCTGATCCTGACCGATCCCTTCATCCGGCCCGCCGATCCGCGGCTGCTGATCGAGCGGCCCTTCGAGATGCCGGAAAGCTGGGTCTGCCTGTCGCGCATGTTCCTGAACCATGAGATTGCCGAGGGCACACCCGAGGCGCGCAAGGGGCATCTGACCTTTGGCACGGCGAACAACCCCTACAAATACACCCCGGCCTGTCTGGATGCCTGGGCGGCCTGTCTGCGGGCGGTGCCGGGGTCGCGCTTTGTGTTCCTGCGCCCCGAAGGCGCGGTCGAAAGTTTCGTCGCCGGGGCGCGCCGCGCCTTTGCGCGGCGGGACGTCGATCCCGAGCGGCTGGACTTCATCGGCGTGCGCGGCGATCACATGCGGCATTACAACGAGATCGACATTGCGCTGGACAGCCTGCCGCATGTCGGCGGCACCACGACCTGCGAGGCCCTGTGGATGGGCGTGCCGACGGTGAGCCTTGTCGGCCCCGGCTTTCCGGAACGGCTGAGCTATTCCAACCTGTCCAATGCGGGCCTCGGTGATCTGGCGCTGTTCTCGGTTGCCGATTATGTGGCGAAGGCCGCGGAACTGGCGGCGGACCCGGCGCGCAGGCTGGCCCTGCGCCATGGGCTGCGGGCCCGGATTGCGGCTCATCCGCTGGGTCAGCCGGACCGGTTCACCCGCGCCTTCTATGACCTGTGCCGCAGCGTGGCAGAAGGGTAAGGCGCAAGGCAGGCCGGGAAATCTGTCTGCGCTGGCGCGACGGGTGTTCTGGCGGGGCATGGTCGGTGCATGCTGCGCCACCTGCTGCGGGGCGCCCGTGACTTGGCCTTGTCACACTTTCCGGTCAGGATATGTCGGGTGCCGATGCGTTCCCGAGGTCATTCTGGCGGTCCTGTCGGACAGGAAAGACTCGGCACCGGCGAAGGCGACCCCTATCCTTGGGCCGCAGAGCGACGCCGACTCGCGCCCCCCGCCGCGCGCCCCGGGCGGGGAGGTGCCGCTCATACGGGCATCTGGGAGGCTTGTACATGGAACGCTCGGCTGTCGATCTTGCCACCTATGTCCGGACGCCCCTGTCAGAGGCCCATGTCGCCCATCTGCGCAGCATCGGCGAGATCGTGCATTTTGCCCCGGGGGATACGCTGGTCGCCTTTGGCGCGCCGAACGAGGCTTTCTTCTACATCATCGAGGGCGAGGCTTTCGCCTGGGACGAGGTGTCGGGCGAACGCTATGGTTCGGCCACCCTTGGCCCGACGCAGTTCACCGGGGAGATGAGCTTTCTGTCCGGCGGAACGGCGCAGCTGACCAACCGGGCCGAAACGGCGATGACCACGATCCGCGTGCCGCGCGAGGCCATGTTGCAGGCGATGGCCGACATTCCCGAGATGAGCGACATCATCATCACCGTCTTTGCCGCGCGCCGCCGACGGCTGATCGAAAGCGGGCAGGCCGGGTTGACGCTGGTGGGTGCCGAAGCCGACCGGGCGGTGCGGCGGATCGAGGCTTTTGCCACGCAGAACCGCATCCCGTTCCGCACCCATCCGCTGGGCAGCGCCGAGGCTCAGAGGATTGCCGCGCGCTGTGGGATGCCCGCCGATCGCGGGCTGGTCGTGCTGGGCAAGGGAACTGTGGTCGAGGCCCCGACGCCGCAGGTGCTTGCCCGGCTCATGGGTCTTGATCTGGCGATCGAGGCAGGGGCCAGTTTCGATGTGGTCATCGTGGGGGCGGGGCCGGCCGGTCTGGCCGCGGCGGTCTATGCCGGGGCCGAGGGGTTGCGGGCGCTGGTCGTGGATGAGCTGGCGGTCGGCGGGCAGGCGGCGACGTCGTCGCGGATCGAGAATTACATGGGGTTCCCGACCGGCATCTCGGGCGCCGATCTGTGCGCGCGGGGCGAGATCCAGGCGCTGAAATTCGGCACGCGCTTTGCCGTGCCGCGGCGGGTTGCCGCCATCGCGCGGCAGGGGCAGGGCTTTGCGCTGACGCTGGATGACGGGGTCAGCGTCGGGGCGACATCGGTTGTGGTGGCGACGGGGGTGCAGTATCGCCGCCTGCCGCTGGCGCGGCTGGAGGTCTTTGAGGGCGCGGGCGTTTCCTATGCCGCGACGGAGCTGGAGGCGCGGCATGTGCAGGGGCGCGCGGCGGCGGTGATCGGCGGGGGCAATTCGGCCGGTCAGGCGGCGATGTTCCTGAGCCGGCGCGCCGCGCGGGTGCATCTGGTGGTGCGCGGGCCATCGCTGGCGGCGTCGATGTCGGATTATCTGATCGAGCGCATTCGCAAGAACCCGGCAATCACGGTGCATTTCGGCGCGGAGGTGACGGGGCTGCATGGCGGCGAGACGCTGGAGGCGATCACCCTGCGCAGCGGCGCGGGCGAAGAGCACCTGCCGGTTGCCGGGCTGTTCGTGATGGTGGGCGCGGCGCCCAACACGGGGTGGCTGGCGGGGCTTGTCGATCTGGATGACAAGGGGTTCGTGCTGACCGATGGCAGCCATGCCGCATCCTGCCCGGGGATCTTTGCCGTGGGCGATGTCCGGGCCGGATCGGTGAAGCGGGTGGCGTCGGCGGTGGGCGAGGGGTCGGTCGTCATCTCGAGGGTCTGGGACCATGTCGCCCGCGCCCGCGATGGGGCCGATGCCGGGGCCGATCTCGGGGTCGATGTCGGGGCGGGTGGGTGACGGCCAGCGGCGCCGGGACAGGGCCGGGCAGGGCAGGGGCCGATCTGCGGCCCGGACGCCATGCCAGGGGGGGACGTTCCGGGGAAGGTGTTCACCCGGAGCGGGGTCAGGCCGCAGGCGCCATACGCCGGCCGAGCAACGCGCAGGATGAACCATCCGCAGCCCTTCGTTGACGTGGCCGGAATGCGGTAGGGCGCAAGAAAGGGCGGGTGGAAAGAGACGGCGAGCGTTTGGAGACCGATCTCGCGCGGCAGGCCAGTCTCCGAAGGGCGGATGGTCCCTGCAAACCCCTTTGGCACAAAAAGAAAAAGGCCCCAGCTACGGGACCTGTTTTCGGGTTTGCACTGTGCAAGTGGCGGAGAGGGTGTCCTCCTAACATGCGATCACTGGGGTAGTGGCGAGGAGTTTTAGTCATTGAATACGTTAACTTTTTGATATGCACCCATGAATGCTTGCTTGCCCCCGACCGCTTGCGTTCCCTGAAAACCGCGCTATTATCGGGGAACGGTTTTGGTAACGCCCGATGGAGACCCGTTCGTTGGGCCACCCCTGCCGCAAGCAAGCGAAAGGCTTCAGATGCCACGAAAAGTATCGAAAGCGCTGTCAGCGCTGTCGGTGAGGAATGCAGGGCCCGGACGTCATGCGGACGGTGACGGGCTGTCTCTCTTGGTGAAGGATACCGGTGCACGGTCATGGGTCTTCAGGTACATGATCGACGGCAAGTCACGCGATGTCGGCCTGTCACGCTGCCCCGAGGCCCTTGCACTGCTGGAGCGTTCCGGTGGAGACGAGTTGACCCTTGCGCAGGCCCGCGAAATTGCAGCGAAGTATCGGCTAAAGGTGAAGGCGAAGATCGATCCTCTAGCAGAGCGGGAGGCGGCTGCAGCAAGGGCCGCAGCAGAGGCGCAGGCAGCAAAGGCAGCCAAGGTCACGTTCCGCGATCTCGCAAAGACCTTCCTCGAAGGTAAAGAGGGGTCGTGGCGCAACGAAAAGCACCGGCAGCAGTGGCACAACACACTGTCCACGTACGTCTACCCTGTCATCGGCGATATGCCAGTCGGTGACATCGAAACCCGAGACGTTCTCTCAGTGATCGAACCCATCTGGAAGGCCAAGGCGGAGACGGCAAACCGGGTCCGGGGCCGGATCGAAGCAATCCTCGACGCCGCGAGGGTGCGGGGATATCGCAAGGGCGACAACCCGGCACGTTGGCGTGGGCATCTGGCGCAAATCCTGCCCGCACGAACGCAGCTGTCACGGGGACATCATCAGGCTCTTCCCTACGCACAGATGTCCGAGTTCTTCGAAATGCTGCGGCAGATGAACTCTGTCGCGGCGCTGGCCTTGGAGTTCACGATCCTGACGGCAGCCCGGACAGGAGAGGTGCTTGGGGCCACATGGGCCGAGGTCGACATGGATCGGGCCGTGTGGACCGTCCCTGCGGCACGGATGAAGGCAGGCCGAGAGCATCGTGTCCCGCTTTCTCCTCGTGCTGTCGAAATCTTGAAGCTGACCAAGAAACTTGGGGCAGAGTGGCTGTTCCCGGGACAGAAGGGCAAGCAGATGTCGGGCATGACCATGGCGATGCTCCTGCGGCGCGCTGGCATGGACGTGACTGTGCATGGCTTCCGTTCGGCGTTCAGGGACTGGGCCGCAGAGACCACCTCCTTTCCACACGATGTCTGCGAGGCCGCGCTGGCGCATACCGTCGGTGACAAGACCGTAGCCGCATACTTCCGCAGCGACTTGTTCGAGAAGCGGCGCAGGCTCATGGAGGAGTGGGCGCGATATTGCGACAGACCTGCCGTAGCAGAGGGCGTTGTGATCGGCCTTCGACAGAACACCGGATGACAGGCGGAATGGTGCGAAAACTCAGTGAAGAACAAATGCGCTGCGTCATTGAATTTCGAGATGCGGCCACGTCGGCTGAAAGCGATGAAGACCTTGGGAGGGCGTTTCTGGAGCTCTACCTAAAACTTGGGCGGTTGCAGCGCGGGGCTGAGTTCGATGATGCTCGTCGTGTTGCGGTCAATGCCGAAACTATGGATCGTCTGCACGACCTGACTGAACTGTCGTCGGAACACAGTGTCTTTGAAGGCTTCTCGAGACGCCTTGTGTCTGACCCCGTGGAAGCGGTGCAGTACCTATCCGATCACATCTCCGCCCGGAGCGCGGTTCAATCCAAGCGCGCACAGAGGCCCCGGCGTCGTGATGTGTTCAGCCAAAGGATCGATGAGCTGGTCGCAGACGATCCTGACATTCCCGCGAAGAGGGTCGAAGCACTGCTGCTTGAGATGGGGGGCATCACCTTGATCGATGGCGAACTGCGTCACAGCGAAACTGCCGAAACCATGCGATTAGGTAACCTGCCAGACCGCGTATCGGAGGCAAAGAAACGCCGAAAGAAAAATTCGGATCAACCGGGGTAAGCCGAAGCCGGTCGGCCTAAACCGCTCTCGTTTTCAAACGAACGAGGACGGAAATGAACCAACTCCCGAAGGCCGAAAAACTT
>VFQR01000414.1_pt1 | contig 62135 bp, 52 predicted proteins | sample 3512321 | NCBI WGS metagenome assembly VFQR01 (sample SAMN10412374, study PRJNA504923) | tailings metagenome | isolation source: Relicate 3 Philex TSF1 revegetated site | place: Philippines: Tuba, Benguet | collected 2017-08-29 | reverse complement strand
GGTAAGGCAGCGGTTTTTGGTACCGCCATTCCCAGGTTCGAATCCTGGCGCCCCAACCAGCCGGCCGGTATGGCGGGGATGATGCCGCGCCGCGATCCGGCCAGGTGGCGGGCTCTCAGACCGGATCGAGGACGGGCAGCCCGAGATCGAGGCCTCCCCGCACGCGGCCGAAACGGACAGCGGTGAGGCCGCGTCGTGGCCGCCGCGCCGGCAGGATCAGCACGGCGTCGGGGTGCGGCGTTCGGATTTCCTCCGGGCCGTCATGGCCGAGCAGCGTGCCGGCGCGGCGCACCAGGGCCAGGTCCGGCCAGCTCGCCAGCAGCGCGCAGGCATCGGTGCGCGCCGTCACGGAGCCGGTCGTCTCGATCACCGCGACCTCGCCGCGCGGCGGCGGGCCATCATCGGCCAGCATGGCGTCCATCGCCGGCGGCGCCATGCGGAGATGGTCGAGGAAGGCGGCGGCCGCGTGCCGCGCGTGCCGGACGCTGGAGGCCACCCAGTGCTGCCCGCACTCCACCACCAGGGCCGTGGCATGGCCCCCAGGCTCCTCGAAGCGCGGCCAGTCGCGCAGGCGCCTGCCGGCGGCGTGCGGCATGTCCTCGATGACGATGCGCGGGAAGCCCATCGCCTGCGCGAAGGCCAGGTTGCGCGGAACGCGGCCGGCGAGGGCGAAGGGCGGGCTCGGCTGCTGCGTGCTGTGCAGGTCGAGCAGGTGGTCCACCGTCTCCAGCCAGCCGCGCAGCTCCCGCGCGCGGTCCAGCTCATCGGCCTGCGCGGCGCTGTCGAGCAGCGCCGGATCCCAGACGCGGTTGAGATCGCGGTCGATGTAGAAGGCCCGGTTGGGCTCGGCCGGGTTCCAGCGCGCATGGGCCCGCCAGTTGTGGAAGAGCAGCGAGAGGCGGCCGCGTGGCGGCACGGCGCCGCCCTTGAGCAGCGCGTGCAGCACATGCGCGCCGCTCCATTCCTCGCCATGCGTCAGCGCGACGATCGCGGCATGCGGCCCCGGCGCGGCGCCGTCGAAGCGCCAGAGATAGGGGATCCCCGTATTGCCCGCTGCCCAGCAAGCAATGTCCGGCGGCCCGCCCTCGATCGGGAAGCCGTGCGGCCAGGGCGGCGTGGGGTTGGCCGGCCTCGGATAGTGCGGCGAGCGCGGATCGCCCACGCCGGAAGCGGCGGCTGCGCCCTGGAGCATCGGCCCTCCGGAAAGTCTTGTATGTGATCACATCCTGGCGTTAGCCTGCCGTCAACCTTCGGGGAGGCGAGGATGGCGACCGGGACGACACGGCGAGCCCTGCTCGGGGCGGCGGGGCTGATCGGCTTCCCCGGCATCGCGCGGGCGCAGGCGGGAGGCCGCCCGCTGGTCATCGCCACCGCCGCCGAGGCGACCTCGCTCGATCCGCATTTCCATGAGCACGACCCCTCCATCACCGTGCACCGGCAGGTCTTCGAGTTCCTCGTCGGCCAGGGTCCGGGCCTGGATCTTCGCCCCGAACTCGCGCTGAGCTGGCGCGCGCGCGACCCGCTCACCTGGGAGTTCAGGCTGCGGCCCGGCGTCACCTGGCATGACGGCTCGCCCTTCACCGCGGCCGACGCGATGGCGAGTTTCCGGCGCATCCCGGCCATCACCGGCAGCCCCGGCTCCTTCGCCATCTATGTGCGCCAGATCACCGCGATGGAGGCCGAGGATCCGCTGACCCTCGTGCTGCGCACGGCGACCCCCTTCCCGCTGATGCCGAACTACATGGGCGCGGTGATGATCGCGCCGGCCGCGGCGGAGACGGCGACGACGGCCGACTTCAACGCGCTGCGCGTCCCCGGCACGGGCCCCTATCGCGTGGTGGAGTATGCGCGCGGCCAGCGCATCGTGCTGGAGGCGAATGCGCGGCACTGGGCGGGCGCGCCGGCCTTCCAGCGGGTGGTGATCCGTCCGATCGCCGCGAATGGCCCGCGCGTCGCGGCGCTGCTCGCCGGCGAGGCGGGGCTGATCGACCAGCCGCCGCCGGCCGACCTGCCGCGGCTGCGCGCCGGCCCGCAGACCACCGTGGTGGAGAGCGTCGGCAACCGCGTGGTCTTCTTCGCCTTCGACTTCCATCGCGACAACCCGCCCGGCGTCACGGCGCATGACGGCAGCGCGATCCCCAATCCCTTCCGCGACATCCGCGTGCGGGAGGCGATGTCGCTCGCCATCAATCGCGAGGCGATCTGCCGCGTGGTGATGGAAGGCATGGCGAGCCCGGCGAACCAGTTCGCGGATCGCGGCGTGTTCGGCCATGTGCCGGAGCTGCCGCCGCTGCCCTTCGACCCCGACCGCGCGCGGCGGCTGCTCGCCGAGGCCGGCCTGCCGAACGGCTTCCGCCTGGTGCTGACGGGCACCAGCGACCGGCTGGTGAATGACGAGAAGGTGCTGCAGGCGATCGCGCAGATGCTTTCGCGCATCGGTATCCAGGCGGCGGTGGAGGCGCTGCCCTCCACGGCCTTCTTCCCGCGCGCGAGCCGGCTGGAATTCGGCTTCTTCTTCAATTCCTGGGGCCTCGGCTCATCGGGCGGGCTGACCACCATGCGCACGCTGGTCGCGAGCTTCGACCGCGAGCGCGGCTTCGGCGCGCAGAACCGCGGCCGCTACTCGAACGCCGAGGTGGACCGGCGCATGTGGGACGCGTTCCAGACGCTCGACGATGGGCGGCGCGAGGCGCTGCTGCGCGAGGCGACCGCGATCGCCATGCGCGACCACGCCGTGCTGCCGACCCACTACATGATGAACATATGGGCGACGCGCCGCGACGTCGCCTACGAGCCGCGCAAGGACGGCTTCACCCTGGCCACTTCCGCGCGTCCGCGCGCATGACGGAGACATCACGCCGATGCTGAGCATCCCGGCCAGGGGCCGCCCCTGGGAGGAGCTGAAGGCCGAGCTCGAGGCCGCGAAGAAGGACGATTTCCGGTGGCGCGAGGGGCGCATGGCCCTCTACTTCTACTACCTCAACGAGGAGGTCACGCGCGTCCAGCAGGAGGCCTATTGCGCCTACTGGACGGAGAACGCGATGGGCCAGCGCGCCTTCCCCAGCATGAAGAAGCTGGAGAGCGAGGTGCTGGAGATGGGCCTCTCGCTGCACCACGCGCCGGAGAATGCGGCCGCCACCTTCACCTCCGGCGGGTCGGAGAGCATCTTCCTCGCGCTCAAGACTGCGCGCGACTGGGCGCGCGAGACGAAGGGCATCACCGCGCCCGACATCGTCATCCCGCGCACCGGCCACCCCACCTTCGACCGCGCGGCGCAGCATCTCGGCATCCGCGTGATCCGGGTGCCGACCACGCGCAACGATTTCCGCGCCGATCCGGAGGAGATGGCGAAGCGCATCACGCCCGACACCATCATGCTGCTCGGCAGCGCGCCCAACTATCCCTTCGGCGTCTTCGATCCGGTGGAGCGCATCGCGGAGCTGGCGCAGGCGCGCGGCCTCTGGATGCATGTGGATGCCTGCGTCGGCGGCTTCCTCGCCCCCTTCGTGCGCGCGCTCGGCCAGGAGATCCCGCCCTTCGACTTCGCCGTGCCCGGCGTGACATCCATCAGCGCCGACCTGCACAAATACGGCTACGCGCCGAAGGGCGCGAGCATGATGATGCTGCGCGACGCCGCGCTGCAGCGCTACCAGACCTTCCAGTTCAACGATTGGGAGCGCGGCGCCTATGCCTCCAACACCGCGCAGGGCACGCGCGCGGGCGGGGCGGTGGCGGCGGCCTGGGCGGTGATGAACTTCCTGGGCCAGGAGGGCTACACCCATTGGGCGCGCGTCATCATGGACACGGTGGCGAAGCTCACGGGCGGCATCAACGCCATCCCCGGCCTCGCCGTGCTGGAGCCGCATGAGCTCTGCATCTTCGTCTATCGCAGCACCGATCCCGCGCTCGACATCGGCGCGGTGGCGGAGGCGATGACGGCGCGCGGCTGGTTCGTCGGCCGGCAGGCCGAGCCGGCGGGCATCCACATGCATCTCAACCCGGTCCACGCCGAGACGGCGGAGGTCTACCTCGCCGACCTGCGCGACGCCGTGGCCGAGGTGCGCGCGACGAACGCCACGGCCGGGCAGCCGGTCGAGCGGACCTACTGACCAGCAGCATGAGGGAGGAGCACAACCGATGAAGCGCCTGAAAACCGCCCTGCTCGCCGGCCTGGCGATCCTCGGCTTCGGGATCGCGGAGGCCGCCGCCCAGGTCGCGCCCCAGCTCGACACCATCAGGAACCGCAACGTCTTCCGCTGCGGCGTCTACGAGAACGTGCCCGGCCTCTCCGCGCTCGACGCCCAGGGCGTGCGCGTCGGCTTCGACGTGGACTACTGCCACGCGATGGCCGCGGCCATCCTGGGCGATGCCAGCCGCGTCGAGTTCCGCACCATGACGCTCGCCCAGGGCATCCCCGCGCTGCGCAGCGGCGAGGTGGACATGATCGCGCTCGCGCTGACCTACACCATCCAGCGCGACACCGAGCTCGGCCTGGATTTCGTGGGCCCGACGCTCTACTCCGGCCACGCCTTCATGGTGCACCGGCGCACCGGCGCGACGCGACTCACGGACCTCAACGGCGCCACCATCTGCGTCGTCGCCGGCGGCATCACCGACAGCCTGATCGCCGACTACTTCCGCGCCCGCAACATGACCTTCCGCCCGCTCGCGGTGGAGAACACCACGCAGATGTACACCCTCTACGAGGAAGGCCGCTGCGACGTGGTGACGAGCGAGGTGCCCTTCCTCGGGATGCGCCGGTCGCGCCTGCGCCAGCCCGACCAGCACATCATCCTGAACGAGATCTTCGCCAAGTCGCACATTGGCCCGATCGTGCGCGACGACGACCGCCGCTTCTCCCATGTCGCGCGCTGGGTGCATTTCGCGCTGGTGAACGCGGAGGAGATGGGCATCACGCGCGCCAACCTGCCGCAGATGCTGGAAAGCCGCGACCCGGCGATCCGCCGCTTCCTCGGCGTCGAGGGGGATATCGGCCGCAACATGGGGCTGGCCAACGACTTCACGCAGGCGATCATCCGCGCGGTCGGCAATTACGGCGAGATCTTCGAGCGGCATTACGGCCAGGCGAGCGTCATCAAGCTGCCGCGCGGGCTGAACGCGCTGGCGCAGGATGGCGGGCTGCAATGGTCGCCGACCTGGCGCTGAGGCGCGCGTGACACCAACTCCCGCGGATCATGACCGATCCGTCCTCAGACGCCGGCGCGCGCCTCCGGCGGGCGCAGGTTGCGATCAGTGGGGTTGGGCATGAGGCGGGTCCGGGCCGCCTGGAAGCGGCCCGGGCTGCGCGCCCTGGTCTGGCAGGCGCTGGCGGTGGGCCTCGTGCTGGCCGCCGCCGCCTGGGTCTGGGGCAACATCACCGGCAACCTCGCCCGGCGGAACCTCGGGATCGATTTCGGCTTCCTCGCCAGCCGGGCGAGCTTCGAGTTCGGCGAGAACCTGGTCGGCTACCGGCCGGGCGACAGCTTCCTCACCGCCTTCCAGGCCGGGCTCGCGAACACCGTGCTCGTCGCCGTGGCCGGGATCGCGCTGACCACCATCGTCGCGGTCATGCTGGCGCTGATGCGCCTCTCGCCCAACCGCCTCGCGCGCAACATCGCCTGGGGCTGGATCGAGCTGGTGCGCAACACGCCGCTGCTGCTGCAGCTGCTGTTCTGGCACCAGCTCACCATCCGCCAGCTGCCGGGTCCGCGCCAGGCCTGGGAGGTGCTGCCGGATGTCTTCCTCTCCACCCGGGGCCTCTACTTTCCCGTCGCGATGGCGCAGCCGGCCTTCGGCCAGGCGGCGCTCGCGCTGCTGCTCGGCACGCTCTGCGCGCTGGCGCTCGCGCGGCTGCTGCCGGAGGGACGGCGCCGGCTCGCCTGGATCGCCGCCCTGGCGCCGCCGCTGCTCGTCCTCGGCCTGCTCGCCGATCCCATCGAGGTGACGCGGCCCGCGCTGCGCGGCTTCAACTTCCAGGGCGGCGTGTCGCTCAGCCCGGAATTCGTCGCGCTGGTCATCGCGCTCACGGTCTACCAGGCGGCCTTCATGGCGGAGACGCTCCGCAGCGGCATCCTCGGCATTCCGCGCGGCCAGACGGAGGCCGCCGCCTCGCTCGGCCTGCGCCATGGACAGACGCTGCGCCTCGTCGTCTTCCCGCAGGCGCTGCGCATCGTGATCCCGCCCGTCACCAGCCAGTATCTCTCGCTGACGAAGAACTCCTCGCTCGCCGTGGTGATCGGCTATCCCGACCTCGTCCGCGTCAGCCAGGTGACGATCAGCGAGACCGGGCGCGCGGTGGAGTGCATCACCATCCTGCTGCTGGTCTATCTGTCGCTCTCGCTGGTGACGGCGCTGGCCATGAACCTCTACAACCGCCGCGTCATGGCGCGCGGAGGCTGGCGGTGACGGCGGAGGCCGCGCGCGGGCCGGGCGCCATCCCCTCGCTGTCCGCGCGGCTGTCGCGCTGGACGGGGGGGCTGTTCGACAGCCTGCCGAACGCGATCGTCTCCCTCGCCCTGCTGTGGCTTCTGCTGCGGGCCGGGATCGGGCTGTGGGACTGGGGCGTGGCGCGGGCGAGCTTCGACGCGCCGGATGCCGAGGCCTGCGCGCGGGCCGGCGGGGCGTGCTGGGCGTTCCTCGGCGACCGCTGGCGGCTGATCCTGTTCGGGCCCTATCCCTACGCGCAGCAATGGCGGCCGGCGCTGGCCCTGGCGCTCTTCGTGGCGCTGGTCGCCGCGACGGCGGCGCCGGCCTCCTGGCGGGGCGGCGGAAGGCGGCGCGCGCTGGCGGCGGGGTGGGTGCTCGGCGTGCCGGCGATGGCCGCGCTGATGTGGGGCGGCATCGGGCCGCTGCCCGCTGTCCCGTCCCGCCTCTGGGGCGGGCTGCCGCTGACGGTGATGCTGGCGAGCGTCGGCGTGTCGCTGGCCTTCGTGCTGGCGGTGCTGCTGGCGCTCGGCCGCGTCTCGGACATGCCGCTGATCCGCCTGCTCTGCACCCTCTACATCGAGTTCTTCCGCGGCGTGCCGCTGATCGCGCTGCTGTTCCTCGCGGCGATCCTGTTCCCCTACCTCGTCCCGGCGGAGTGGACGATGGACACGCTGCTGCGCGCGCAGCTCGCCTTCGCGATGTTCTTCGCCGCCTACATGGCGGAGGCCATCCGCGGCGGGCTGCAGGCGATCCCGCGGGGCCAGTACCTCGCCGCCGACAGCCTCGGCATGGGCTACTGGCAGGCGCAGCGGCGGATCATCCTGCCGCAGGCGCTGCGCACGGTGATCCCGAGCCTCGTCAACATCTTCATCGCCGCCTTCAAGGACACCTCGCTGGTGGTCGTGATCTCCATGCTGGACCTGCTCGGCGCCGCCAACGCCTCCACGGCGCAGGCGCAATGGTGGGGGCTATACATCGAGCCCTACCTGTTCATCGCGGTGATCTACCTCGCCTTCTGCTCGGCCATGTCGGCCTACAGCCGGGGGCTCGAGCGGCGGCTCGGCGTGGGGGTGCGGTGACGGCGATCGTCACGCTGGAGCGGGTGCGGAAGAGCTACGGCCCCATCTGCGTCCTGCCGGGGCTCGACCTCCGCGTGGCGCGCGGCGAGCGGGTGGTGATCTGCGGCCCCTCGGGCTCCGGCAAGTCCACCGCCATCGCCTGCATCAACGGGCTGGTGCGGCATGATTCCGGGCGCATCGTGGTGGACGGGATCGAGCTGGACCATGCGCGCGGCACGGCGCCCGATGTGCGGCGGCGCGTGGGGATGGTGTTCCAGTCCTTCAACCTCTTCCCGCACCTGACGGCGCTGGAGAATTGCGTCGTCGGGCCGGTCACGGTGCAGGGGCGCCCGCGCCGCGAGGTGGAGCGGGAGGCGATGGCGCTGCTCGAGCGGGTCCGCATCCCGGAGCAGGCGCACAAGCACCCGGCCCAGCTGTCCGGCGGGCAGCAGCAGCGCGTCGCCATCGCCCGCGCGCTCGCGATGCGGCCGCGGCTGATGCTGTTCGACGAGCCGACCTCCGCCCTCGATCCGGAGATGGTGAAGGAGGTGCTGGACACGATGGTCGCGCTGGCCGAAAGCGGCATGACCATGATCGTCGTCACCCATGAGATGGGATTCGCCCGCGTCGTCGCCCACCGCATCCTGTTCATGGATCGCGGCGAGATCCTGCAGGACTCCCCCCCGGAGACCTTCTTCGCCCAGCCCGCCGGCCCGCGGGTGCGGGAGTTCCTGGCGCATGTGCGCCGCGGCGAGGGCGCGGGATGACGGCGCCGGCCACGCTGCGCGACCACGCCACGCGGGAATTGCGGCGCGCCCTGATGTCCGGCCAGTTCGAGCCGGGCCAGCACATCACCATCCGCGGCCTCGCGCAGCAGCTCGGGATGAGCATGACCCCGGTGCGGGAGGCCGTGGCACGGCTGGCGGCGGACCGGGCGATCACGGCGGAGCCGAACCGCTGGATGCGCATCCCGCTGCTGGACGGCGCGGAGCTGCGCGAGCTGCGCGACATCCGGGTGGCGCTGGAGGGCCTGGCCACCGAGCGCGCCGCCGCCCACGCGACCCCCGAGCTGATGCGCGAGCTGCACCGGCTCGAGGCCGAGATCGTCGCGCTGCGCCCGGCCGGCAATCCGAAGGCCATGATCCCCGCGATCGGGAATCTGCATTTCACGATCTACCGCGCCTCGGCGATGCCGGCGCTGGTCCAGCTGATCGAGGGGCTGTGGCTGCGCAGCGGCCCTTACGTGAACCTGCTGTTCCGCGGCTACACGCAGCAGGAGCGCGGCAGCCTGCGTGGCGCGATCCTGCGCGCCCTGGCGCGCGGCGACGGGGCCTCCGCGCGCCGGAGCATGGAGGCCGATATCGGCAACGCGCTGGACTGGATCATCGGCCTGATCGAGGCCGATGCCGGCGCGGAGCGTGGCTGAGGCGCCCGGCCGCTAAGCTCCGCGCGGGCTGGCCATCGCCGCGATCGTCGCGCGCATGGCCTCGGGCACCGGCGCCGTCACGCCCAGCACCGGCTCCAGCGGCACCGCGATGGCGCGGGCGAGCAGGTGCAGCGGGCCGGCGCCGCCGCCATAGAGCGAATCGCCGAGGATCGGCGCGCCCAGCACCGTCGCATGCACGCGAAGCTGATGCGTCCGGCCGGTCTCCGGGCGGAACTCGACCCAGGTCAGGCCCTCGCCGCGTCCGAGCACGCGCCAGGCGGTGCGTGCGGGATCGCCGGCCTTGTCCGCCACCATCCGCCAGCCGCGCGCCTTGTCGCTGACCTTGCGCAAGGGCGCGTCCACGATGCCCGACTCGGCGCGCGGCGTGCCGCGCAGCACGGCCCAGTAGGTCTTCTCCACGCGCCGCTCGGCGAACAGCGCGTTGAGGCGGGCCAGCATCGGCGCGGTGCGGCCGAGCACCAGGCAGCCGGCGGTGTCCGCATCCAGCCGATGCGCCGGCTGCGGATCGCGCCGCTTGCCCATGCGCAAGGCGGGCAGCCAGCGCTCCAGGCTCTCGCCGGACCGCGCGGAGACCGGCAGGCCCGCGGGCTTGTCGAGCACCAGCAGTTCGGGCCCCACATGCAACAGCCGTGCGCGCAGCCATTCGGGGGGCGCATTCTCCGCTTGCCGCGGCGCAGCATGAGCGGGCAGCCTGCGCCGCATGGCCCCTGATCCCCGCCCCACCGTGGTCTGTCTCGGCAGCGTCGTCATGGACCACACCTTCCAGGTGGACGAGGTCGTGCAGCCGCCGTCCAAGAACCGCGCCCGCAGCTACCGGCTCGGCGCCGGCGGGCTTGCCGCCAATGCCTCCATCGCCGTTGCGCGGCTTGGTGGCAACTGCATCTTCTGGGGAAGGGTGGGCGACGACCTCAACGGCCCGCCGCTGCTCAACGCCCTGGCCGAGCAGGGGGTGGATGTCTCGCATTGCCGGCTGGCGCCGGGCGGGCGCACGCCCGTCTCCGCCGTGCTGGTGGACCCGCAGGGCGAGCGCAGCATCTTCAGCTATCGCGGCGAGGCGCTCGGGACCGATCCGGACTGGCTGCCGCTGGAGCTGATCGGGCGCGCCGGCGCCTTCCTCTGCGATCCGCGCTGGCCCGAGGGCGCCGCCCGCGCGCTGGACTACGCCCGCGCGCATGGCATCCCGAGCGTGATCGACGGCGAGAAGACCGAGACGCGCATCCTGCTCGATCTGATCCCGCGCGTGGATCACGCCGTGTTCTCGGTGCCGGGGCTGGCCAATTACGCGCCGGGCCTGAAGCCGGCGGAGGCACTGCGCCGGGCGCTGGCCGATGGCTGCCAGGTGGCCGCCGTGACGCAGGGGGAGAACGGCACGCTCTGGATGACCGCCGAGGACCCCGAGCCGCGCCGCACGCCGGCCTTCCGCGTGCAGGCGACGAACACGACGGGTGCGGGGGACGTGTTCCACGGCGCCTATGCGCTGGCGATCGCCGAGCGGATGCCGATCGAGCAGGCAATGGTCTTCGCCTCCGCCGCCGGGGGCCTGCGCGCGCGGGATGGGGCGACGCCGGACCGGGCGATGGTGGAGGAGATCATCGCGAACCCGCCGGCGCCGCGTTGACGCGCCAATCAACCGCATGTCACGCTCGCGCCATCCGGGAGATGCCCTCGATGCATGCGCGATACGATCAGGTGGCCCCGCACCCGCTCGCCAAGGGCTGGCACACGGAGCGTGAATCACCCTGGCTCTTCGTGGATGGCTGCGTGCAGGTGTGGGAGGACGCGGATTTCTCCGCGCTGCACCGCCACACGCCGACCGCCTATCTCCTCACCGCCTTCCGCCCGCAGGCGCCCTTCGACGATGCGGTGGATGCCTGCATGGATTGGTGGCGCGTCGCGCGGACCTATCCCACCACGCGCATCGCGCTGACCGCGCGCGACATCGTCGAGGCGAAGGAACAGGGCCAGGCGGCGCTGATCATCGGCAGCCAGGGCGGCGACTTCATCGGGCAGAAGCTGCATCGGCTGGAGGTGCTGCACAAGCTCGGGCTCAGGGTGATGATCCCGAGCTACAACGAGCGCAACTCGCTCTGCGATGGCGTGCTGGAGCCGGCGGATGCGGGGCTCTCGAAGCTCGGGCGGAAATGGGTCGAGGAGATGAACCGCCTCGGCATCCTGATCGACCTCACGCATACCGGCGAGCGGGCGACCTACGAGATCATGGATCTCACGCAGCAGCCGGTGGCCTTCACGCATTGCAACCCGCGCGCGCTGGTGAACACGCGGCGCAACATCACCGATGACCAGATGAAGCGCTGCGCCGCGACGGGCGGCGTCGTCGGCGTGACGAATTGGGGGCCGCTCAACTTCAAGCCGGAGACGCAGGGGCGCCCGCAGCTTTCGGATTTCCTCGATGCGATCAGCTATGTCGCGAACCTGATCGGGCCGGATCGCGTCTCGATCGGCACCGACATGAGCCATGGCACCTATCCGGATGGCGATGTGGTGCGCGGCAAGCTCGGCGGGCTGACGGGCGACCGCTACACCACGGTCGTGGATTCCAGCCCGCGGTCCAAGCTGCGCCATGTCGAGGGCTTCGACGACTACAGCGCCGTGCCCGATGTCGCGGAAGCGATGATGAAGCGTGGGTTCTCGCGCGCGGAGGTCGAGGGAATCCTGGGCGGCAACCTGCTCCGCCTGTTCCGCCAGGTCTGGGGGGAATGACGATGAAGATCACCCGCCGTGCCACGCTGGCGGCCGCCGCCGGCCTTGCCGCCCTGCCGCTCGATGCGCGCGGGCAATCCGTGCCGCGCGCGCGCACGCTGATCATCGCGCAGACCTTCGACCCCTCGACGCTCTGGGCCAACGGCACCACCGCGTCGGACAACGTGAATGTCGGCGCCTGCATCAACGAATCGCTGATGTTCGTGAATGCCGCGACCAACCGCAACGAGCCGCTGCTTGCGACCGGGCTCGAGCAGGAAAGCGATACGCGCTGGCTGATCAGGCTGCGGCCGAACGTGACGTTCACCAATGGCGAGAAGATGGATGCGGATGCCGTGGTGCATTCCATCCGCGTCTTCGCCGACGCCCGAACCACGCCGGCCTACGCGAGCTACGCCGCGCCGATCGAGAGCGCGGAGGCCGTGGATGCGCTGACCGTCCGGCTGGTCACGAAATACCCGAGCCCGACCGTGCCGCTGATGCTGAGCCAGATCTACGTGATCCCGCCGCGCTACTGGGCGGAGGCGGGCGTGAACGGTTTCGGCCAGCGGCCGATCGGCACGGGGCCATTCAAGCTCACCGAATGGCTGCGCGACAACCGCGTGGTGCTCGACCGCAACCCCGACTACTGGGGCGGCGCGCCGGATGGCTATGACCGCGTGATCTGGCGCCCGGTGCCGGACGAGAATGCGCGCGCCGCGGGGCTCGAGACGGGCGAGTTCGACATCGGCGCGGCGCTGTCCGTGCCGGCCGCGCAGCGGCTCGAGCGCGCGCGGAACCTGCGCATCCTGGAATCGCCGAGCTACCGCGTCTTCCACCTGACGCTCTCCTCGCTCTCGATCCATCCGGGCCCGATCCAGGACCGGCGCGTGCGGCTCGCGATGAACCACGCGATCGACAAGCAGGCGATCATCCGCAACCTCTTCGCCGGCAAGGCGCGCGCGCTGAACGGGCAGGTGCTGCGGCGCGAGCAGCAGGGTTTCGATCCGACCTTGCAGGACATTCCGTTCGACCAGGCGCGCGCCCGCGCGCGGCTCGCCGAGGCCGGCTTCCCCAACGGCTTCGAGACGGTGCTGAAGACGCCCTCGGGGCGCTTCCCGCAGGACCGCGAGGTGGCGGAGGCCTGCGTCGGCATGCTCGCCCGCGTCGGCATCCGCTGCCGGCTGGAGACGCTGGAATCCGGCGAGTACCTGCGCCAGCTGCGCGTGCGGGAACTCGCGCCGATCGCCTTCCTCGGGCTCGCGCCGCCGGACGATCCGGATTTCCAGGTCGGGCAGTACCGCTCCGACTGGCGCTATTCCTATGTGCAGAATCCGGAGTTCGACCGGCTGATCGACGCGGCCCGGCGCGAGATGAACCCGGAGCGGCGCGCGGGGCTCTATCGCGAGCTGATGCGCGCGATGCATGCCGAGGTGCCGCTGGTCTGGCTGTTCCAGGGCGTGGATCTGCATGGTACCTCCGCCCGCGTCAGCGGCTTCGCGCCGCGCGGCGATGGGCGGCTCGCGCTGTACGGCGTGAAGGTGGCGGCGCGGGCCTGATCGAGGCGCCCCCGCGGCTGAGATGCTTCCCTTCCTGATCCGGCGCCTGCTCGGCGCGGTGCCGGTGCTGTTCGGCGTGGCGGTGGCGACCTTCTTCCTCGTCCGGCTCTCGGGCGATCCCACCGACATGATCCTGCCCTCCAACACGCCGGACGACGTCCGGGAGCAGTTCCGGGCGCAGCACGGGCTGGACCGGCCGGTGTGGGAACAGTTCCTCGTCTGGCTCGGCCATCTGCTGCGCGGCGAGTTCGGCGATTCCATCCGCTTCGGCCAGCCGGCGGGCGAGCTGGTGTGGGAACGCGCGGGCGCGACGCTGGAACTGGCACTCGCCACGCTGGCGATCGCGCTGGCGGTGGGCGTGCCCGCGGGCGTCGCGGCGGCGCGGGCGCGGGGCACGGCGGGGGACGCCATCCTGCGGGTGATCACGCTCCTGGGGCAGGCGGTGCCGAGCTTCTACCTCGGCGTGATCGGCATCGCGGTGTTCGCGATCTGGCTGCGCTGGCTGCCCTCGGGCGGGCGCGACGGCATCGAGAACCTGGTGCTGCCGGCGACGACCCTCGCGGTCTATTTCTTCGCGATCGTCGCCCGCGTCACGCGGTCCTGCATGCTGGACGTGCTGAACCAGGACTACATCCGCACGGCGCGCGCCAAGGGGCTGCCGGATCGCGCGGTGGTGTGGGTGCATGCGCTGCGCAACGCGCTGCTGCCGGTGATCACGACCGCCTTCTTGCTCGGCGGCGTGGTGGTGACGGAGACCGTGTTCTCCTGGCCGGGCGTGGGGCGGCTCGCGATCCAGGCGATCCATGCGCGGGATTTCCCGGTCGTGCAGGCGGTGGTGGTGATCTTCGCCGCGTGCTTCGTCGCGGTGAACCTGATCGTGGACGTGCTGTACGCGCTGCTCGATCCGCGGATCCGGCTGCGGTGAGGCGCATCGTCGCCTCGGCCCCGCCGGACCTCTCCCTCCCCCGCTTGCGGGGGAGGGTGGGGTGGGGGTTCGCGGATCGGGGCTTCGCTGATGACCAGGGCGCGCTGATCCTCGAACCCCCACCCCGGCCCTCCCCCGCAGGCGGGGGAGGGAGAAGCCGCGCATGACCGCGAGCCCGACCCGTTCCCTCCTCGCGCGCCTGGTCCGCCGCTGGACCGCTCGCGCGAGCCTGGTCGTCCTCGCCCTCGGGCTGCTCTGCGCCGCGGCGCCCGAGCTCATCGCGCCGCTCGATCCGTTCGAGCAGGATCTGTTCAAGCGCCTGCTGCCGCCCGCCTGGGCGGATGGCGGCGATCCGGTGCATTGGCTCGGCACCGATCATCTCGGGCGCGACCTGCTTTCGCGCATCGTGCATGGCGCGCGCGTGACGCTCAGCGTCGCGATCCTCGCGGTGCTGGGGGCCGGCGCCATCGGCATCTCGGCCGGGCTCGCCGCGGGCTATTTCGGCGGCTGGTTCGACAGCATCGCGATGCGGCTCGCGGATGTGCAGCTCGCCTTTCCGGTGGTGCTGCTGGTGATCGTGGTGGCCGCCGTGGTCGGGCCCTCGACCTTCAACCTCATCGTGATCCTGGCGCTGTCCGGCTGGCCGCGCTTCGCGCGGATCGTGCGCGGCTCGGTGCTGACGGTGCGCGAACTCGGCTATGTCGAGGCCGGGCGCGCCGCGGGGTCGGGGCACATGACGCTGATGCTGAGCCACATCCTGCCCAACGTGACCTCGCCCATCATCGTCTATGCGAGCTTCGAACTGGCGCGGATGATCCTGCTGGAGGCGACGATGAGCTTCCTCGGCCTCGGCGTGCAGCCGCCGACGCCGACCTGGGGCGGCATGATCAATGACGGCCGCGGCTATCTGCACCTGTCGCTGACGGCGTCGCTCCTGCCGGGGCTCGCGATCGCGCTGACCATCCTGGCCTGCAACCTGCTGGGCGATGACCTGCGGGACGCGCTCGACCCGCGGATGGATGTCGAGACGAAGTAGCCCCTACCCTTCCTTCACCGGCGCCGTGGCGGACATCAGCATCTCGATCGGGTCCCAGACGAAGGCGCTCTGCTGGATCGGCTGGCCGGCGACCCGGATCGCCTCCACCATCGAGAGACGGCCGCCGAGATGGCGGTAGAAATGCTGCGCCTGGTTCTCCGCCAGCACCCAGACCAGCGCGGAATTGCAGCCGATCGCGCGCAGATGCGCGGCCATCGCGCGCATCAGCCGCCGTCCCACGCCGCGCTCGCGGTAGTCGTCGAGGAGGTAGAGCGTCTCGACCTCGCCTTCCGCGAGGCCGCGCCGCCGCGCCCGTCCGCCGGAGGAGAAGCCGATCACCGAGGGCTCCGGACCCGGCCGGTCCGCCGGCTGGTCCACGCCGCCGGCCGTCGCGACGAAGACGGCATGGCCCTGCTGGCGGTCGAGGATGGCGCGGCGATAGAAATTCGCGAGTCGCGGCTGCGAGAGGCCGGCCAGGTAGGAGTCGTCGAGCAGGCCCGCATAGGCGCTGCGCCAGGCCGCGACATGCACCGCGGCGATGCCCGGCGCGTCATCGGGGCGGGCGCGGCGCACCGCGATCATGGCTGTCGCTCCAGCACCGCGGCGAAGAAGCCATCCGTGCCGTGGCGGGCGGGGGAGAGGGCGAGCACATCGCCCTCGTTCGGCGGCGCGACGCCGGGGCACAGCTCCGCCCAGAGCGGCATGGCCGGCCGCATGACGAAATCCGGATGACGCGCAAGGAAACGCTCGACCTGCATTTCGTCCTCCTCGGGCAGGAGTGAGCAGGTAGCGTAGATCAGTCTCCCGCCCGGGCGCACCAATTCAGATGCCTCGTCGAGGATCACGCTTTGCTTCCCGGCGAGCTCGGCGAGGTCGGCCGGGCCGGTGCGCAGCCGCGCATCGGGGTTGCGCCGCCAGGTGCCGGTGCCGGTGCAGGGGGCGTCCACCAGCACGCGGTCGAAGCTGCGGCCGCGGCGCTTGCGCCATTTGTCGCCGGCTGCCAGCAGGTGGCGTTCGGCATTGTTCACCCCGGCGCGGCGCAGCCGCCGGCCCGCGCCATCGAGCCGGGCGGCGGAGACGTCGCAGGCGACGATGTGGCCGCGATTGCCCATGGTGGCGGCCATCGCCAGCGTCTTGCCGGCGGCGCCGGCGCAGTAATCCGCGACGCGCATCCCCGGCCGCGCATCGGCGATCAGCGCGATGAGCTGGCTGCCCTCGTCCTGCACCTCGACCAGCCCCTCGCGGAAGGCGGCGGTCGCGGCGATCGGGCGGCGGTCGGGCACGCGGAGGCCCCAGGGCGAGAAGTCCGTCGGCTCCGCCGCGATCCCCTCGCCGGCCAGCGCCACCTGCGCCGAGTCGCGGGTGGTGCGCAGCAGGTTGGCGCGGAGGTCGAGCGGCGCGGTCGTCTCCATCGCGGCGGCTTCCTCGGCCAGCCGGTCGCCGAAGCGGGCGCGCAGGCCCGGCAGCGCCCACTCCGGCAGGTTGAGCGCGACCCCCTCCGGCATGGCGGGGTGCCGCAGCTTGCGGCCGGCGAGGCGGCGCACCGCCTCGATCTCGGCGGCGTCGAGCGGCGCGGGGGCGAAGCGGTCGCCGGTGAAATGCCCGGCGAGTTTCTGGGGGGTCCAGCCCTCGCCGATCAGCAGATGCGCGGCGAGCAGCATGCGGGGCGTGGCGGGCGTGCCGGTTTCCGCCAGGTGCCAGTCGAGCCGCAGGCGCTGGCGGATCGCGCCCCAGGCGAGTTCCGAGATCGCGCGGCGGTCGCCGCTGCCGATGAAGCGGTGGCTGCGGAAATAGTCGGTGGCGATCGCATCGGCCGGGCGGCGCGGCGCGGCCCGGATGGCGGCGAGAAGGTCCATGGCGGCCTGGATGCGGCCGGCGGGGGTCATGGTGGGGCGGGATCCTCCGGCGCGGATGCTCGCGCCGGAGAAAGGTTGGGGCAAGCGCCGCTCAGCGCCAGCCGCGTTGCATCATGGCTGCCTCGCGCTCCGCGTCCAGCGGCGGGGCGGCGCCGAGCCGCTCCAGCGCGGCGCCGATCACCGGATGGTCGGGATTGGCGGGGCGCAGCGCCTCGCCGCCGACCAGCGCGACACTGGCGCGCAGGCGCCAGGCGCCGCCCTCGCGGCAGGCGATGCCGAGCGCCGCGCCCTGTGGCGCCTCCACCGCGAAATCGCGGCAGATGCCGGCCTCCACCGGGTGGCTCGCCAGCACGCGGACGACTGTCCCGCCGGCGCGGCGCTCGCCGCCCGAGGCGTCCTGCTCGAGCGCCGCGGCGATCACGGCGCCCGATCCGGCGAGCGGATCGCCGAGCCCCGCATTGCCCTGGCGCCCCATCAGGTATCCCGCCGGCGCCGCGAGCAGCGCGGCCACCGAGGCGGCGAGCGCGAGCGGCAGGAGGCGCCCGCCGCGCGCCTCCGTCTTGAAGCGCCCGCCGCGGCGGAAGGGCATGACGGCGGCCGTCGGGGGCGCGGCCGCGGCGCGCACCGCGGCGAGCAGCCGGTCCGGCACCCGCTCCTCGGCGACGGACGCGTAGGCCTCGGCGGCCAGCCGGCGCGTACCGGTGAACAGGGCGTAGCGCGCCGCCAGCGCCGGCTCCGCCGCGAGCCGGCGGCGCAGCGCGGCGGCCTCCGGCTCCGGCAATTCGCCATCGGCGAGCCGCATCAGCATCACGTCCTCCTCCTCCTCCGTCATGCCGGCACGCCCCCTTCCGCCAGCCCGAGCCGCGCGCCGAGGTTGCGCCGGGCGCGGTGCAGGCGGCTCATCACCGTCCCGAGCGGCACGGCGAGCATCGCCGCCGTCTCGGCGTAGGAGAGCCCCTCGACGCAGATCGCGGCGAGGACCTCCCGCTGTTCCTCGGGCAGGCCGGCGATGGTGGCGCGGACCTTGTCGAGCGTCAGCCTGGCCTCGGTCACCACCCGTCCGTCCTCCCCCTCAACCGCCTCCAGCATCTCCGGGTCCGAGACGGGGGGGCCGGCGCGGCCGAGGCCACGCCCCTCGCTCCGGCGCTGGTCGATCCAGAGGTTCCGCAGGATGCGGAACATCCAGGCGTCCAGCCGGGTCCCCGGCTCGAATCGCTCCGGCGCGCGAAGCGCCCTTTCACAGGCGGCCTGCACCAGATCGTCGCCGGCATCGCGCGAGCCGGCCAGCGCCGTCGCGAAACGGCGCAGGCGCGGCAGCAGCGCGACGAGATCGGCGGTGAAATCGGGAGATACGGTCGCCTCCATCACGATCCTGCGACACAAACGCGGCCAAATGACATTCTATTCCCCCGGCTGCCGTTCATGGTGAGATGGGGGCGGGAGGCGATCCGGCAGGATGCGGGCAGGACGGAACAGGGCGGGGTTCGGTGCCGTGCTGGCGCTGCTGGCACTGCTGGCGGCGGGCCTGCCGGCCATGGCCGATGACGATGACGGCCCCGGCGGTGGTGGCGCCGGGGGCGGCGCGGGCTCGCCGGGCGCGGCGGATGGCGCCGATCCGGGCCGGGGCGGGACGCTCGGCGCGCCGGGGACGGGGAACTTCATGCGCGACCTGCGCAGCCTGCTCGGCGCCTTCGGCGGCGCGCCGGCGCCCGCGCCGCAGCGGCCGAGCGCCCCGCCGGCGCCGGCCGCGCCGCCCGCGCCGGCGGCCGCCATCGCGGTGCCGAACGAGATCGCGCTGATCGGGGTGGATGCGCCGGCGCGGGCCCGCCTGCTGGCCGCCGGCTTCACGGTGATCGAGGAGCGGCCGGCGGTGCTGCTGCCCGGCAGCCTGGTGCGGATGACGCCGCCGCGCGGCCTGTCCGCCGCCGCCGCGCGCGACCGCGCGCGCAGCCTGGCGCCGGCGGCGCGGGTGGACCTGAACCATTTCTATCGTCCCGGCGGGATGACGGCGCTGCCCGGCGTGCAGCCCGGCGAGGCCAGCACCTGCGCGGCGCAGCCGGTCGGCATGATCGATACCGCGCTCGACCCCGAGAGCCCCGCGCTGGCGGGGCGGCGGATCGAGCGGGTGACGCTGCGGGCGGCGGGGCGGCCGCCCTCCTCGGCGGCGCATGGCACGGCGGTGGCGGCGCTGCTCGGCGCGGCGCTGGGCGAGACGCCGATCCTGGCGGTGGACGCCTTCCACCGACGTCCGGATGGCGACGCGGCGGACGCCTTCGACGTGGCGGCGGCGCTGGCGCTGATGGCGGAGCGCGGGATCCTGGTGGTCAACCTCTCCTTCGCCGGGCCGGCCAACGAGGTGCTGGCGCTGGCCACGGAACGGGCGGCGGCGCTCGGCATGCTGCTGGCCGCGGCGGCCGGCAACGAAGGTCCGCGCAGCCCGCCGCGCTATCCCGGCGCGCATCCCTGGGTGGTGGCGGTGACCGCGGTGGACCGCGAGCGCCGGCCCTTCGTGCGGGCCGGGCGGGGCGCGCACCTCGCCTTCGCCGCGCCGGGGGTGGGGCTGCCGGCGCCGGGGCGCGGCGGGGCGGGGCTCAGCGGGACCTCCTATGCGGTCCCCTTCGTCACGGCGGCCTTCGCCGTCGCGATGATGCAGGATAGCCGGGAGGGCGCGTTGCTGCGGCTTGCGGGCAGCGCGGTCGATCTCGGCGCGCCGGGGCGCGACCCGGTGTTCGGCTGGGGGCTGATCCGCTCGGATGGCGCGTGCCCCGGGCGGCAGGCGCTCGCGTGGTGAGGATGGGCGGGCTGCCGGCCCTGCTGCTGGTCTGCGCCTGCGCCGGGCAGCCGGAGTCGGGCCCGGGAACGGGCCCGGCCGGCGAGCCGCTCGTGATGCCGCCCGCCCTGCCCGCCCGCGCCATGGCCGTGCCCGCCATCGCGGTGCCGGAGGCCGCGGCGATTCCCGCCATCGCGCCGGAGCCGACCGCCGTCGCCGTGGCGGCGCCCGCGATCGCGCCGGAACCGCCCGCCCCTGCCCCGCCCGCTGCCGTCGCTGCGGCCGCGCCGGTCGCCGCCACCCGCCCGGCCATCGCGCCAGAGGGGCCGCGCGAGCGGCCGCGCGAGGGGCCGCGCGTGCAGCTCGTCGCGGCGGGGAGCGAGGCGGAGGCGCGGGCGCATTGGAGCGGCTTCGTGCAGCGCCTGCCGGATCTCGCGGAGGGCCGGGAGCCCTACTTCGTCGCCTCCGAGCGGCCGGGCCAGGCGATGATCTGGCGGCTCCGCGTCGGCGGCTTCGCCGATGCCGGCGAGGCGCGCGCCTGGTGCGAAAGGCTGCGCGCGCGCGGCGGGAATTGCTGGGTCGCGGGCTGACGCCCTACCCGAACACCTCGCCCCAGGCGGCCATCAGGGCGGCATCGGCTTCCTCCATCGTCGCGGGGATCCCGAGGCGGTGCAGGCTGGTCACGCCATGCTCCGGCACGCCGCAGGGGACGATGCCGCCGAAATGGGAGAGGTCGGGGTCCACGTTCAGCGCGATGCCGTGCCAGCTCACCCAGCGGGTGATGCGCACGCCGAGGGCGGCGATCTTGTCCTCCGTGCCGCGGGCGCGGTCCACCACCCAGATGCCGATCCGGCCCTCCCGCCGCTCGCCCTTGACGTTGAAGCGGTCGAGCGCGCGGATCAGCCATTCCTCGAGGCCGTGCACATAGGCGCGCAGGTCGCGCGCGCGGACGGTGCCGTGCGGGCGCGTGAGGTCCAGCATCACGTAGCCGGTGCGCTGGCCGGGGCCATGATAGGTCCATTGGCCGCCGCGGCCGGCGGCGAAGGTGGGGAAGCGGCGCTCCAGCAGGTCCTCGGGGCGCGCGGAGGTGCCGGCGGTGTAGGTCGGCGGGTGCTCGACCAGCCAGATGCATTCCCGGGCCGCCCCGTCGCGGATGGCGGCGACGCGCGCCTCCATGGCGGCGATCGCCTCGGGGTAGGGGGTCAGGCCCGCGGTGGCGCGCCATTCGGGGGCGAGCGTTTCGGGGGCGCGGGGCTCTGTTGTCGTCGTGTCGGGCATGGGCTATAGGCGCGCCCTCTATCGCGTTCGCGGTCGTGGCGGAATGGTAGACGCGCCAGCTTGAGGTGCTGGTGGGGGCAACCCCGTGGAAGTTCGAATCTTCTCGACCGCACCATTTTTCGGCCTGACAGGTTGGCTGGGCGAGGCACGGAATGTCGAGCGTGCTCGACCCGTGGCACGCGCCCCTCACCCAACCCTCTCCCCCATGAGAGGGGGAGAGGGCTGTCCTGGTCGCTACCGCCCCCACTCCCATTCATAGCTGAGCCCGACGCGGTTGCCCGCCTCGCGGTCGCCTGTCTCCGCCTCCAGGCGCAGGCGGCGGGTGAGGTCCACGCGGACCGCGGCGCGGGTCGAGCCCGGGTCGGTGCCCTGGCGCACGCCGACATAGACGCCATCGGCGACATAGCGCCCGGCCTCCAGCGTGGGGCCGCCGCGCTCCTGCGTGGGCTCGCGGGAGGAGGTCTCGCCGCCGCCGACGGCGAGACGGTCCAGCCCGAGCCCCTGGCGCAGCCTGCCGAGCACGCCCTCGCCGCCGCCGATCACGCCGGTCTGGCCCGCGATGGCGGCGGCGATCTGGGCGATCTCGAAGGGGCCCAGCTCGCGGAGCTGGCGGTCGAAGAGCAGGCGGGCGAGCACCTCGTCGGGCGGCAATTCGGGGGTGGAGGTGAAGACCAGCTCGGGCCGGGTCGGCGGGCCCGACACCTCCGCGACCAGCGCATAGCCGCCGGACTGGCTTGTGGCGCGGAGCGTCAGGTCGGGCAGCAGGTCGCCGGTCCAGGCGAGCCGGCCGCGCTCGAAGGCGAGGCGGCGGCCGGCCAGCGAGAGCTCCCCGCGCACCAGGTCGAAGGCGCCCTCGATCTGCGGCGCGGCGACGGTGCCGCCCACCGCGATGCGGCCGCCGAGCTCGGCATCCAGGCCGCGGCCACGCACGAAGACGGCGCGCGGCGCGTCCACGGTGAGGTCGAGGGCGATGGGCAAGGCGGGGCTGGCGGCGGCGGGGCGCCCCTGGGCGCGCCCCTGGGGGCGCGGCGCGCGGCCGGGGGGCGTGCCGATCTCGCGCACCGGCTCGAGGGTGCGGACCCCGCCGCCGAAGCGGTCGGGCACCGTGATGTCGGCGCGCTGGACCCGCACCGGGCCGGCCAGCGTCAGGCCGGTGCCGACCGCGCCGCTGAGGCGCAGCTCCGCATCCAGCACGGCACGCAGCAGGTCCGACGCGATCGGCTGCGCGTTGGTGGCGGTGAGGCGGAGATCGAGCGGGATGGCGGCGTCGAGCGGGGCGATGGTGCCGGTCAGCGCGAAGCGGCCATTGTTGGGCGTGCGGCCCGTGAGGTCGGCGGCGAGGCGCTCGCCACCCTGCGGCCGGAACGTGCCGGCGATGTCGGTCAGCGCGACGCCGAGGGCGCCGTTGCGGTAGGAGCCGTTCGCGAGCCGCGCCTCGCCGGCCAGGACGGGCGCGGCGGGCGTGCCGCTGGCGCGCAGCGCGAGGGTGAGCCGCCCCGCCACGCGGTCGGCGCCGGCGGCGAGGAAGGGCGCGCTCAGCGACGCCGCGTCGAGGGTGCCGTCCAGCCGGCCCTCGAAGGGGGCGGTCGCGGCGGGGTTCTGGGGGAAGCGCGCGGAAAAGGTCAGGCGGTTCTGCGGGCCGAGGCTTGCCTGGCCCTCGGCGGTGAGCAGGCCGGAGGCAGCGCGGCGCAGGCCGAGGCGCAGCTCGCCGCGTGGCAGGCCCGGGGCGAGGCCGCTGCCGAGGCCGGTGCCGCGCAGATTGGCCGTCACCTCCGGCGCGGCGACGGGGCCGGTGACCCGGGCCTCGCCGGTCAGGGTGCCGCTGGGCGCGACGCCGGGCGCAAAGGGCGCAAAGCCCGCGAGGTCGAGCCGGGTCAGCGTGGCGCGCAGATCGGCCTGCTCGGGGCCCCAGCGCCCTTCGGCGGTCAGCGTGCCGCTGCGGGGGAGCGTGATCGCGGCGCGCGCAAGATCGAATCCGCCATCGGGGCGGAGCGTGACGCGGGTGGGGGCGGCGAGGCGGATGGTCTCGCCGCCGGCGGTGGCGCGCAGCGCGGCGAGGTCCACGATACGGGCGCCGGCCTCGGCCTCGCTGAGCTTGCCGCGCGCCTCGGCGGCGATGTCGTTGACGGTGCCGGCGAAGGTCACGTCGAGCGCGGCGAGCGTGCCTTCCGCGGTCGCGGTGAGGCCGCGTGCGGTGACGCCGGCCGCGGCGAGGTTCGGCACCTCGAGCCGGGCGGCGACGCGCTGCCTTCCCTCGGCGAGCATGCCCTCGGCCTGGAGCGTAACGGCGCCGGCGATGGGCTGGCCGAGCAGGGCGGCGAAGGGCGCCAGATCGGGCACGGCGAGCCGCGCCTGGCCCTCGGCCAGCAGGGATTGGGGCTGGAGGCGGCCGGCGGCGGTGAGCCGGGCGGGGCCGAAGCTCGCCTCGGCCTGGTCCAGCCGCAGCCACCCATCGTCCTCCGGCGCGCCGCGCAGGGCGAGCGATAGGGGTAGCTGCTCGACGCGGCCGGTGGCGTCGGCGGTGACCTGGAGGCGGCTCGCCGGGGTCTCGATCCGGGCGGAGAGGGCGAGCGCCTCGATCACGCGGCCGGCGGCTTCCAGGCGGTCGGATCGCGCCTCGATCGTCAGGGTCGGGTCGGCGGCGGGGCCGGTCGCGGCGCCCTGGATCGTCGCGGCGCCGGCGAGGCCCGGCACGGCATCCTGCGCGGCGGCGATGGCGAGGCGGAAGGCGAGGTCGAGCGTCTCGCCGGCGCGGCCGCTGGCCTCGGCGGCGAGCGCCTGGCCGGTGAGGGTGAGCGCCTCGATCCGGTCGGGCGCGGTGCCGCGCAGGGCGAGGCGAGGGGCGGGGCCGAGCAGCGCATCGGCGGGCTCGATGCCGGTCCGGAACCCTTCGGGCGCGAGGGTGAGCGCGACCTGGGGCGCGGCGAGGGCGCCGGCAACCGTGCCCTCCAGAAGCGCGCTCTCCCAGGCGGGCGAACCCTCCGGCAGCAGGGGCACGAAGAGATCGGAGGCCGCGAGCGCCGCGCGCAGGGTGAGCGCGTTGCCCTGCCCTTCCAGGTCCAGATCGCCGCTCGCCTCGATCGTGCCGGGCGCCCCGGCGGCGCGCAGGCGGCGGAGCGCGAAGCGGCCATCGGGCTGGCGCGCGGCGTCGAGGGCGAGCTGCACCGGGCCGGCGAGCGGGGCGAGGTCGGGCGGGAGAAGGCCGGCGATCTCCACCTCGCCTTCCAGATTGGCGCCGAGCCGGGCGGTGTCCGGCGCGACGATGGTGCCGGCCAGCGCGGCGCGGATGCCCTCCCCAGCGGAGGCCGACAGCGTGAATTGCGCGCCCTCGGGTGGGCCGCGCAGCGAGAGGTCGAGCGCCAGCGGCCGGTCCGGGAGGCCGGCGAGGCGGGAGAGCAGGCCGCCGGCCTCGCCGCGGAAGGTCGCATCGGCGGTCAGCGCGCCGCCGGCGGGGCGGAGCACCGCCTGCATGGCGAGCACCGCCCCGCCCTCCAGCACCGCGTCGAGGCCGAGATCGAGGCCCTCCGAATCGAGGCGCAGGCGGCCATTGGTGCCGCCGGCCACGGGCTCCCCGAGCACCGGCGGGGCCAGCTCGATGCGGTCGAACTGGAAGCGGTCAATCCGCAGCGCGACGGGCAGGCTGGGCACCTCCGGGATCAGCGAGCCGGACTCCTCGGGGGGCGGCTGGCCGGGATCGCCGGCAGGCAGGCGATGGACCAGGACGCGGGCGGCGGTGAGGTCGCTGATCTCCAGCCGGCGGCGGACGAGGGCGGTGACCGACCAGTCCAGCCCGACATCCTCGATCTCGAGCCAGACGCCCTGCGCGTCGGAGATGGTGAGGCGTTCGAAGCCCGGGCGGCGCGCGAGCGGGCCGCGCAGGCCATCCACGCGCAGGCCGGGGACCTGGGATTCGAGCAGCCGGGTCAGCGCCGAGCGGCTGCGCCGTTCCTCCTGCTGGGCGATAGCCGGCAGCGCCGCCAGCAGCAGGGCGAGCAGCAGCAGGCCGAGGCGGAGGCCCCAGCGGGGAGGGTCAGAACGCCTGGCCGAGGCCGACATAGATCCCATACCCCTCCTCGCCGCGCTGGCGGTTCAGCGGCACGCCGACATCCAGCCGCAAGGGGCCGATCGCCGTGGCATAGCGCAGGCCGAGGCCGGCGCCGTAGCGCATCTCGCCGAAATCCGGCTGGATCGTATCGCCGACCGCGCCGGCATCGAGAAAGGCGACCATCCCGACATTGCCGCTGACCCGCTGGCGCAGCTCGACCGAGCCCTCCACCAGGCTCGACCCGCCATTCGGCCTGCCCTGCGCGTCGCGCGGCCCGATCCGCTGGTAGCCGAAGCCGCGCACCGAGCCGCCGCCGCCGGCATAGAAGCGCTTGTCGAGCGGCACCGCGCCATCGGCGCCGATCACCGCGCCGAGCGCGGCGCGCAGCGCGAGCACCGTGCCGCCCTCCCCCGCAAGGTCGAGATAGGTCCGCGCCACGCCGATGGCGCGGATGAAGCCGCCGCCCTCGGCGAGCTCGGCGAAGGGGGTCACGGTCGCGTCCAGCCGGATGCCGCTGCGGGGATCGAGCAGGGAGCGGGTGGAATCGTAGCGCGCGCCCATCACCACGCCGACCAGGGTGAAGGGGTCCATGGTGCCGTCGCGGCCGATCTCGCCTGTCTCGAAGGTCGGGCCGCCGCGCACCAGCCAATGGTCGCCGAGCGGATGTTCGAGGAGGACGGAGCTGACGAAGGCGTCGCGGTCATAGGCGAAGAGCCGCTCGCGCAGCGCGGTGGCGGTGACCACCAGGGTCGTCTGGCCGTCGAACAGGCCGGGGCGGCGGAGGTTGGCGCCGACGCGGTAGGTGGCGTCGCTCGTCAACCCGCCGGAGCCGAGCCGCGCGATCTCGGCCTCGAAGCGGAGCAGCTCGGCATTGCCGAAGGCGTTGCGGCGTTCGTAGAAGACCTTTCCGGAGGGGCCGTAATTCGTCTCGTAGCCGAGCGCGAAGCCGGCGGCGTTGCGGGGGCGGTCCACCACGGTGAAGGTCACGGGCAGCCTGCCCTGCCCGTCCAGCGTGTCCCCGGTGCGGGCGCGGACCGTGTCGAAGGCGCCGAGGCCGATCAGCGCGCGCCGGGCGCGTTCCAGCCGCTCCGGGGAGAAGGTCTCGCCCTCGATCCGTCCGGCGACGCGGGCGAGGACGGCGCGGTTCACCGCGGTGTCGCCGGCGATGGAAGGCGCCGCGAAGCGCGCCTCCGGCCCGGGCGCGAGCACCCAGGTGACGTCCATGGATTCCGCGAGGTGGTCCACGATGACCTCGCGATCCGCGACGCCGGCGAGGGGGTGGCCGGCCTGGCGGAGCGATTCGATCAGCGCCGCCTCCGCATCCAGGACGGGATCGGTGCGGGCCGGCTCGCCCGGGGCGATGCCGGGCGGAAGCTCGAGCGCCTGGATCGCGGCGCGGCCTTCCGGCGTCGCGGCGCGCAGCTCGATGCGGCGCAGCCGGTAGCGCGGCCCGGGCGTGACCCGGACCTCCACCGGCACGGCGCCCGCCGGCGGCGCGGCCTGCAGCGCGGTGGCGACGCCGGGCTGGTCGGCGGGGCGGCCGGCGATCAGCACGGCGATGCGCGGCGCCCAGTAGCCCTCGGCCTGGAGCACCGCCTCCAGCCGGGCCGGCTCGGCGGCGGCGCGGGCGACGAGGCCGAAGGCATCCACCGGCGCGGGCTCGGCGAGGGCGCGAAGCTGCGATTCGCGTTCGAGCGCGCTGTCGAGGGAACCGTTGCCGGTCGGGACGAAACGGGTCTCGTAAGGGAGGGTCGCCTCCTGCGCCGGGGCGGGTGTCGGCCCCTGCGCCGCGGCGGGCGTCGGCCCCTGCGCCGCGGCGGGCGTCGGCCCCTGGGCCGCGGCGGGAGGGGAGAGCAGGCACAGCACGAGCAGCAGGCCAGCGAGCAGGCGCGATCGAACCCTCAAGATCCCGCCCAGCCTCCCATTGCCCCTGCCTGCCCCCACGCTTCCAACGTGCGGAGGGGTGCGGCGCAACCTCTTGCCACGACACCCTTTCGTGAGGCCAGGGGGCGGCGGCTCAGCCGGGCCGCTCGGCCAGCTCCTCGACCTCGCGGCCGGAGAGCACGCGGGCGACCCAGCGGCTGCCCTCGAACTCCTCGCAGACCGCGAGGATGGCGATGAGGACGGGCACGCCGATGAAGGCGCCGAAGATCCCCCAGATCACCGCGCCGAGGAACACCGCGACGAGCACCATGGAGGGCGAGAGCGAGAGCCGCTTCCCGGTCAGCCGCGGCTCGATATAGCTGCCGGAGAGGAACTGGATCACCTGGAGCGCGGCGAAGACCGTCAGCGCCACCTGCCAGGTGCCGAATTGCAGCACCGCGAAGATGGTGGGGAACAGCGTCGCGATCAGCGGGCCGATGAAGGGGATGTAGTTCAGCACGAAGGCGATGACGCCCCATTCCTCGGCGAGCTGGAGGCCCATCGCCTTGGCGAAGGCCCAGACGGCGAGGCCCGTCAGCACGCTCATCACCGTGCGGACCACCATGTAGCCGCGCAGCTTGGCCCCGGTGCGCCGCGCGGCGCGCAGCAGCCCGGCGGCGGCGGGCCGCTCGCCCATCGCCTCGATGTGGCGGCGGACCAGATCCACCTCGAGCAGGCCGAGGAGGACGAAGACCAGCGTGACGGCGAGGAAGGTGACCGCGCCCTGGAGCTGGCCGAGGATCCGCTGCGCGAGCCCGACGAGCCAGCGCGTATCGAAGCTGCCGGCCCAGGCCGCGGCGGGCAGCCCCGCTTCCTCCAGCAGCGCGACCTTCTGGAGGTAGAGCACCTGCAGATCGGCGGCGTTGGTGATGATCCATTGCGCGACGCGGCCGAAGGCCCAGCCCGCCATCAGCGCGAGCAGGGCGACGGTGACGAGCGAGACGAGGACCGCGACCAGCGTCGCGATGCCGGCGCCCGCCCAGGCCTGGATGCCGCGCTGCATCGGCCGCACCAGCGCGATGACGAAGAGCGCGAAGGCGATCGGCGCGAAGACCGAATCGGCCATGCGCAGCGCGATGGCGACCAGGATCACCGTGCAGAGGCCGAGCAGCATGCGCGTCGCGCCGTCACCTGTCGTCATGCGCCGCGTCCTGCATCGTCGGGAGGTCCCAGGGATGTGCGCAGCGTCGTGCAGCGCATCCTGCGGTGCAAGGGCCGCTGGAAGCCGGGCGCCGGCGCGCCCAGAGTGCGGGACGCAGGGTCAATCACGGGGACAGGGCTGGCGCGGATGCTGAAACGGGTGCGGCGGCTGGTCGCCCGCGGCGCGATCGCGCTGGCCGCGGTCCTGGTGCTGGGGCTCGGCGTGCGTGTGTGGGACCTCTCCAGCGGGCCGCCGCTCCGGCCCTGGCATGAATTCGTGCCGGAGGAGATGACGGGCGCGGCGATGGACCGCGCCGACTGGGCCGGCTTCCTCGCGGCCGAGCGCGCGCTGTTCGACGGCGTCGCGCGCGCCATGGCGGAAGGGCTGGAGGCGGAGGACCGCGTCGCGGCCAACCGCTACTTCCCGGGCAGCCCGCTGCATCCCGGCCGCTTCGCGCAGGATTGGAACCGATCCTTCCTGCTGCTGCCGGAGGGCGAGCCGCTGGGCGCCGTCGTGCTCGTGCACGGGCTGACCGATGCGCCCTTCAGCGTGCGGCATCTCGCCGAGCATTACCGCGCGCGCGGCTTCGTCGCGGTGGCGCCGCGCATGCCGGGCCATGGCACGGTGCCGGCGGGGCTGGTCGCGGCGCAGTGGGAGGATTGGATGGCCGCGACCCGGCTCGCGGTGCGCGAGGCGCGGGCGCGCGCCCCGGCCGGGCGGCCGCTGCATCTGCTCGGCTATTCCAATGGCGGCGCGCTGGTGCTGAAGCACGCGCTCGACGCGCTGGAGGATGGCAGCCTGCCACGCGCGGAGCGGGTGGTGCTGGTCTCGCCGATGATCGGCGTGACCGCCTTCGCGCGCTTCGCCGGGCTCGCCGCGCTGCCGGCGGTGCTGCCGGCCTTCGCGGGCGCGGCCTGGCTCTCGGTGATCCCGGAGTTCAACCCGTTCAAGTACAACTCCTTCCCCGTCAATGCCGCGCGGCAGTCGCACCGGCTGACCGATGCGCTGCAACGCCAGATCGTGGCGCTGGCCGGCGCCGGCCGGCTCGCCGGGCTGCCGCCGGTGCTGACCTTCCAGTCGGTGGTGGATGCGACGGTGAGCACGCCGGCGGTGCTGAGCGCGCTCTATGCGCATCTGCCGGCCAATGGCAGCGAGATCGTGCTGTTCGACGTGAACCGCGCGACGAAGCTCGGCCCGCTGCTGCGCCCGGGCGCCGTGGCGGCGCTGGAGGGGCTGCTGGTGGCGGGGCCGCGCGCCTACCGCGCGACGGTGGTGACGAACGCGGATGCCGACAGCCTGGCGGTGGTGGAGCGCCGCACGGAGCCGGGCGGCGCGGCGGGGCCGGCGCGGCCGCTCGGCCTCGCCTGGCCGCGCGATGTCTTCTCGCTCTCGCACATCGCCCTGCCCTTCCCGGTGACGGACGGGCTCTACGGGCTCGACCCCGACCCGGCCGATGAGTTCGGGGTGCGGCTCGGCGCCATCGCGGTGCGCGGCGAGCGCGGCGTGCTGGTGGAGAGCCAGGACGCGCTGACGCGGCTCTCCTCCAACCCGTTCTTCGCCTATCTGCTCGACCGCGTGGGAGAGACGATGGCCGGCGCGCGATGAACCGCGCCGAGGTTTGGGACGGGTTGCGCAGCGCCGAGACGCCCGGTCCGATCCCGCCGCGCCCGCGCAGGGCTAGGCTCGGGCAGGATGTCACGCGACGGAGCGGGACGGGACATGTCCTATCGGGCGATGATCGCGTGTTCTAGCGTGCCGCCTGGGGGATCGCCGGTCCCGGGGACCATTTGCCGGAAGGGATGACCATGCCGTCAGCCGCGCGCCGCAGCGTGCCGAAGGCCTGCCTCGCACTGGTCCTGCTGGCCGGATGCGGCGAGCCGGCCCCGCCGCCGCCCCCCGAGCTGCGGCCGGTGCGGGTGACCACCGTCGCGCCGCGCACGGGCGGCGACGTGGTCTCGCTGACGGGCACGATCGAGGCGGAGAATCTCGTCAGCCTCGCCTTCCGCATCGATGGGCGGATGATCGAGCGGACGGTCAATGTCGGCGACCGGGTGACGGCGGGCCAGGTGGTCGCGCGGCTCGATCCCACCAACGAGCAGAACAATCTGCGCGCCGCCCGCGCGGATCTGGTCGCCGCGCAGGCGAGGGTGACCGAGGCGCGCAACAATTTCTGGCGCCAGCAGGAATTGCTGCGCAGCGGCTTCACCACGCGGGTACGCTACGACGAGGCGGTGCGCACGCAGAGCGCGGCGGAATCCGCGCTGGATGCGGCACAGGCGCAGGTCAATCTCGCCGAGACGCGGCTGGGCTACACCGAGCTCGTCGCGGATGCCGCCGGCACGGTGACGCAGCGCGGCGCCGAATCGGGCGAGGTGGTCGCCCCCGGCCGCATGATCGTGCAGATCGCGCGCGAGAACGGGCGCGACGCGGTGTTCGACGTGCCGCCCGCGCTGAAGGACGCGGCGCCCGAGAATCCGCTGATCGAGGTGTCGCTCACCCTCGATCCGACGATCCGCGCGACCGGGCGCGTGCGGGAAGTCTCGCCGCGCGCCGATGCCGTGACCGGCACCTTCCGCGTCTGGGTCGGGCTCGATGATCCGCCGGCGGGGCTCCGGCTCGGCTCCACCGTCACGGGGCGGATGCAGATGGGCAGCACCGGGCTCATCGAGATTCCCGCCTCCGCGATGACGCGCGCCGAGGGCCGCCCGGCCGTGTGGGTGGTGGACCAGCAGGCCGAGACGGTGGCGCTGCGGCCGGTGGAGGTGGCGCGCTTCGATCCCGCGCGCGTCCTCGTCGCCAGCGGGCTGCAGGCCGGGGAGGTGGTGGTCACCGCCGGCGTGCAGGCGCTGCGGCCGGGGCAGAAGGTGCGGCTGCTCGCCCAGGGGACTGCCCAGCAGGGTGCAGCCCAGCAGGGTGCAACACGGTGATCGGGCCGAATCTCTCGGAATGGGCGATCAACCGCCGTTCGCTGGTCGTCTACTTCATGCTGGTGGCGGTGATCGCCGGCAGCGTCGTGTTCTTCCGGCTCGGCCGGAACGAGGACCCGGCCTTCACCTTCCGCACCATGGTCGTGGGCACCGGCTGGCCCGGCGCCACGGTGGAGGAGACGCTTCTCCAGGTGACGGAGCGGATCGAGCGGACCCTGCAGGAGACGCCGAATCTCGACCGGCTGCGCAGCTACACCATCGCCGGGCAGACCACCATCTTCGTGGACCTCAAGGGTTCCACCCCGCCGCAGGCGGTGACGGACACCTGGTACCAGGTGCGCAAGCGCGTGGGCGACATGCGCCACACCCTGCCGCAGGGCGTGCAGGGGCCCTTCTTCAACGACGATTTCGGCGACACCTTCGGCATCATCTACGGCTTCACCGCCGACGGCTTCACCCAGCGCGAGCTGCGCGACTATGTGGAGGATGCGCGGTCCCGCCTGCTGCGCGTGCCGGATGTCTCGAAGGTGGAGATCCTCGGCGCGCAGGACGAGCGCATCTTCATCGAGTTCTCGACCGAGCGGCTGGCGGGGCTCGGGCTGAACTACGCCGCGATCGTCAACGCGCTGCAGGCGCAGAACGTGATCAGCCCGGCCGGCGTGGTGGAGACCGGGCAGGAACGGCTCGCGGTGCGCGTCTCCGGCGCCTTCGAGACGGAGGCGGACATCCGCAACTTCAGCCTGATCGCGGATGGCCGGATGTTCCGGCTCGGCGACATCGCGGAGGTGCGGCGCGGCTTCGCGGACCCGCCGCAACCGATGTTCCGGGTGAACGGGCAGGCTGCCATCGGGCTCGCCATCGCGATGCGCGAAGGCGGCGACATCCTGGCGCTGGGCAACAACATCCGCGCCGAGATGGCGCGCATCCGCGCCGATCTGCCGATCGGCATCGAGCCGAGCCTGGTGGCCGACCAGGCCGTGACGGTGGACACCGCGATCGGCGAGTTCACCGAGAGCCTGTGGCAGGCGATCGCCATCATCATCGTGTGCAGCTTCCTGAGCCTCGGCGTGCGCCCCGGCGCGGTGGTGGCGGCGGCGATCCCGCTGACGCTCGCGGTGGTCTTCCCGCTGATGATGGTGGCGGGGATCGACCTGCAGCGCATCTCGCTCGGCGCGCTGATCATCGCGCTCGCCCTGCTGGTGGATGATGCGATGACGACGGTGGATGCGATGATCCGCCGGCTCGCCGCGGGCGACAGCAAGGACCAGGCGGCGACCTTCGCCTACCGCACGCTCGCCGCGCCGATGCTCTCGGGCACGCTGATCACCATCGCGGGCTTCGTGCCGATCGGCTTCGCGGCGAGCAGCGCGGGCGAATACACCTTCTCCATCTTCGCCGTCGTCGGCATCGCGCTGATCGTCTCCTGGTTCGTGGCCGTGCTGTTCGCGCCGCTGATCGGCATGGCGGTGCTGAAGGCGCCCAAGATCGAGGAAGGGCCGCCGAAGCCGCCGGGGCCGCTGATGCGGGCCTATGGCGGGCTGCTCAACGGGGCGATCCGCTTCCGCTGGATCACCATCGGGCTGACGATCGCGGCCTTCGCGCTGGCGATCTTCGCGATGCGGCTGGTGCCGCAGCAGTTCTTCCCGAACTCCGACCGCACCGAGCTGCTGGTGGACATGACGCTGCCGCAGAACGCCTCGATCGAGGCGAGCCAGGCGGCGGTGGACCGGATGGAGGCGGTGCTGGCCGACGACCCCGATGTCGCGCAGTGGAGCAGCTATATCGGGCGCGGCGCGATCCGCTTCTACCTGCCGCTCAACGTCCAGCTCGCCAACCCGTTCTTCTCGCAGGTCGTGGTGGTGGCGAAGGACCTCGACGCGCGGCTGCGGCTGCAGCCGCGGCTGGAGCAGGTGCTGGCCGAGCAGTTCCCGGAGGCGATCGGCCGCGTCTCCCCGCTGGAGCTCGGGCCGCCGGTGGGCTGGCCGATCCAGTACCGCATCACCGGGCCGGAGCTGGAGACGGTGCGCGTCATCGCGCAGCGCGTCGCCAACGCGGTGGCGGCGGCGCCGGGCACGCGGCTGACGAATTTCGACTGGATCGAGCCATCCCGCCAGGTGCGGGTGCAGGTGGACCAGGACCAGGCGCGGCAGCTCGGCGTGAGCTCGGCGGCGCTGGCCGCGATCCTCAATGCGGCGGTGACCGGGCAGGTGATCACCCAGGTGCGGGACGACATCTACCTCGTGCCGGTGATCCTGCGCGCGACGGCGGAGCAGCGGCTTTCGCTCGACACGCTGCGCGGCCTGCAGGTGCCGATCCCGGGCGGGCGGACGGTCGCACTCGGCACCTTCGCGACCTTCTCCTACGAGCAGGAATTCCCGCTGGTCTGGCGGCGCGACCGGGTGCCGACGCTGACCGTGCAGGCCGATGTGGTGCCGGGCGTGCTGCCGGAAGGGCCGGTCGGGCACCTGTCGCCGATCATCGCGGCGATCAACGCGGAACTGCCGGCGGGATTCGCGGTGGAACTCGGCGGCATCGCGGAGGAAAGCGCCTACTCGCAGGCCTCGGTGATCGCCGTGGTGCCGGCGATGATCGTGATCATGCTGACCGTGCTGATGTTCCAGCTGCAGAGCTTCCAGCGCCTGTTCCTGGTGCTGTCGGTGCTGCCGCTCGGCATCATCGGCGTGGTCGCGGCGCTGCTGCTGTTCCAGCGCCCGATGGGCTTCGTCGCGATGCTCGGCATCCTCGCGCTGCTCGGGATGATCGCGAAGAACGCGGTGATCCTGATCGTGCAGATCGAGGATGACCGCGCCACCGGCAAGCCGGTGCGCGAGGCGGTGGTGGCCGCGGCCAGCGGACGCTTCCGGCCGATGATGCTGACCGCGCTCTCGACCGTGCTCGGCATGGTGCCGATCGCGCCGACGGTGTTCTGGGGACCGATGGCCTTCGCCATCATGGGCGGGCTGCTGGTGGCGACGCTGCTGACGCTGGTGTTCCTGCCGACGCTCTACGTCACCTGGTTCGAGCGGCAGGAGCGGCGGCGAACCGCGCCCACCCCCCGTCCGGCCGTGGCGGAGGACGCCTAGGTGGCCGCCGCCGCGCTCCGGGGCGTGGCGCTGTTCGGCCTCTGGCTCGCGCTCGGCGGTGGCATCGGGCCGGCGGATCTCGCGATGGGCGCGATCGCGGCGGCGCTGGCGGCCTGGGTCAGCCTGCGGCTGATGCCGGCCACGGGCGGCGGCGTGCGGCCGCTGGCGGCGCTGCGGCTCGCGGTCGGGCTCGTGCGCGTCGCCGTCGTGGCCGGCTTCGACATCGCCTTCCGCGCGCTCGATCCGAAGCTGCCGATCCGGCCGGGCGATGTCGCGATGGCCCCCGCGCTGCCGCCCGGCGCGGCGCGCGACGCGTTCCGGCTGTATGCCAGCCTCGCGCCGGGCACGCTGCCGTCCGGGCTCGATGCGGAGGGGCGGCTGATCGTGCATGCACTCGACACCGACCAGCCGGTGGAGCGGGACATCCGCGCGGCGGAGGCGCTCTTCGCCGGGGGCGCGCATGGCTGAGGCGCTGACCGTCCTCGCCATCGTCATCCTGCTCTCCTGCGCGGCGGGGCTGTGGCGCGTGCTGCGCGGGCCGAGCCCGGCGAACCGGCTGATGGCGACGCAGCTTCTGGCGACCGGCGCGGCGGCGACGCTGCTGGTGCTCGGCGTGGCCAGGGGGCAGCCGGCGCTGCTCGATGTCGCGCTGGTCTTCGGCGTGCTCGGCGCCTTCGCCTCGGTCGCCTTCGTGCTGGCCTCGCGGATGCTGGGGCGGCGATGAGCACGGTGCTGCAAGGCTTCGGCCTGCTGCTGGTGGCCGCCGGCGCCTTCTTCTTCGTCGCCGGCACGGTGGGGCTCATCCGCTTCCCCGATACGCTGAGCCGGCTGCATGCGCTGACCAAGGCGGACAATCTCGGCCTCGGGCTCGTCGTGCTGGGGCTGATCCCCTTCGCGCCGGATGTCTCCACCGTGCTGAAGGCCGGCGTGGTGTGGCTGCTGGTGCTGGTCTCCGGTGCCACGACGGCGCAGATGATCGCCGAGCATGCGCGCGACGAGGATCAGCGCGAATGATCCTGGACTGGCTGCTGGACGGCGTGATCGCGGCGCTGCTGCTGGGCGCGGCCGGCTGGACGCTGGCGGCGCCGCGCGGCGTCGCCTCGGTGGCCGGCTTCGTCGTGTTCGGCCTGGTGCTGACGCTGGCCTGGGTGCGGCTCGATGCGGTGGATGTCGCGCTGACCGAAGCGGCGATCGGCGCCGGTGCCACGGGCCTGCTGCTGCTGACCGCGGTGGTGCGGCTGAGTGGCGGGCAGGAGGAGCTGGCCGAGGTGCGGCCGGGCTTGGCGCTGCGCATCGCGGCGGGGGTGCTCGCGGGCGCGATCGGACTTGCGCTGGCGATCGCGGTGCTGGCGCTGCCGACGCCGGCGCCGAGCCTCGCCGCGGAGGCGCGCGCGCAGGCGCATGCGGTCGGGCTCGGCAATCTCGTCGCGGTGGTGCTGATGGCCTATCGCGGGCTCGACACGCTGCTGGAATCGGTGGTGCTGGTCTTCGCCGTGCTCGCGGTGTGGTCCATGGCGCCGGACCGGCATTGGCCGGGTATCCCTGGCCCCGTCTTCGCGCGGCAGGATCACGGGCCGCTCGCGCTGCTCGCGCGCGTGCTGCCGCCGATCGGGATCGTCGTCGGGCTCTATGTGATGTGGGTCGGCAAGGACGTGCCGGGCGGCAAGTTCCAGGGCGGCACGATCCTCGCCGCGATGTGGGTGCTGGCCTGGGTCGCGGGGCTGGTGCGGCCGCCTTCCGTCGCGGATCGCCTCGTGCGGTTCCTGCTCGTGCTCGGGCCGCTCGCCTTCATCCTGGCGGGCGTGATCGGGATGGTGGCAGCGGATGCCTTCCTCGCCTGGCCGGCCGCGATCGCGACGCCGATGATCGTGCTGGTGGAGGTGGCGATGACGGTCTCGGTGGCCGCGGCGATCGCGCTGCTGGTCGCGGGGCCGCCGGAGCGCATCGCATGAGTGCCACGCTGCTCTACGGCATTGCCGCCGCCGGGCTGGTCGCGCTCGGCCTGTTCGGTCTGGTCGCGCAGGCGGCGGTGCTGCGAAAGATCCTCGCCTTCAACCTGCTGGGGGGCGGCGTGTTCCTGCTGTTCGGCGTGGTGGCGAAGCGGGGCGGGGCCGATCCCGTGCCGCAGGCGATGGTGATCACCGGCCTCGTCGTCGCCTTCGCCGCCACGGCGCTCGCGGTCGCGATGGCGCTGCGCATGCGACAGATCACGGGCGCGGTCAGCATTGTCGAGCCCACGGATCGCGGAGCTGTCGAGCCTACGGATCGCGGAGCTGTCGAGCCCACGGATCGCGGAGCTGTCGAACCGCCCGGCGGCGAAGGCCGCGCGGGATGATCGCGACCACGCCAGGGGGCGCGCTGCTCGTGCTCGCGCTGCTGCTGCCGGTGGTCGGCATGCTCGTGGCCTTCGTGCTTGGCGGCCGTGCGGCGGAGCGGGTGGCGGTCGTGGTGCTCGCCGCTGGCGCCGTCGTCGCGCTGCTGGTCACGCTGGCGCTGCTGCGCGCGCAGGCGCCGCTGGTCTATGCGCTGGGCGGCTGGGCGCCGCCGCTCGGGATGACGCTCGTCGCGGATGGCGTCGCCGCGGCGATGCTGCTGACGGCGGCGGTGGCGCTGCTCGGCGTCGCGCTGTTCGGACGGCCGACGCATGGCACGCCCGACGGCGTCGCGGAGGCACGCGGGCCCTTCGCCTTCTGGTGCTTCCTGCTGGCGCTGGCGGCGGCGCTGGCCAGCGCCTTCCTGGGCGGCGACCTGTTCAACCTCTTCGTCGCGCTGGAGATGCTGACCTTCGCGGCGCTGGCGCTCGCCTGCCTGGAAGGCAAGCCCGGGCAGTTCCGGGCGGAGCTGCGCTACCTGCTCTTCGCGCTGGTCGGCTCCGTCCTCTATCTGCTCGGCACCGCGCTGCTCTATGGACGTTACGGCACGCTCGACATCCGCCTGCTCGGGGCGATGGCGCGGGCGGATGCGCCAACCGCGGTGGCGACGGCGCTGATGACGGCGGGGCTCGCGGCCAAGATGGCGCTCTTCCCGCTGCACTTCTGGCTGCCGCCGGCGCATGCGGGCGCGCCGGCCGCGGCCTCGGCCGTGCTGTCGGGCCTTGTCGTGAAGGCGGCCTTCGTGCTGCTGCTGCGGCTGTGGTTCTGGGTGCTGCCGGCGGAGCTTGCGCAGGCGGCTGCCGCGCTGCCGGCCGCGCTCGGCGCGGGCGCGATCCTGGTGGGCAGCGTTGTCGCGCTGCGCCAGGCGCGGCTCAAGGCGCTCGTCGCCTATTCCACCGTCGCGCAGATCGGCTACCTGTTCCTCGCCTTCCCGCTGATCGCCGCGGCGCCGGCGGAGCAGGGGGCGGCGGCCTGGCTGGGCGGCATGCTCCAGGCGATCTCGCATGCCTTCGCCAAGGTCGCGATGTTCCTCGCGGCGGGGCTGATCGCGATGGGGTTCGGGCATGACCGCATCGCCGATCTGCGCGGCGCGGCGCGCGCCATGCCGCTCAGCGTGATCGCCTTCGGGCTTGGCGGGCTGTCGCTGATGGGGATTCCGCCGAGCGGCGGCTTCGCGGCGAAATGGCTGCTGCTGACCTCGGCGCTCCAGCTCGGGCAATGGTGGTGGGCGGCGGTGATCGTGGCGGGCGGGCTGCTGACCGGCGGCTATGTCTGGCGGGTGCTGGCGAGCACCATCGCGGCACCCGGCGAGGCCGCGCCGCGCTGCGCCCCGGTGCCGCGCCAGGCCGAGGCGGCGGCGCTCGGGCTGGCCATCGTCTCCGTCGTGCTGGGGCTGGTGCCGCTCGGCGCCTTCGGGCTGGTGCAGATCGGCCGGCCGGGGATGCTGCCATGACCGGGCTGCTGCTGATTCTCGTGCCGCTCACGCCGCTCGCGCTGCTGCTCGTGGCGGCGTTCCGCCCCGCGCTGCGGCCGCGCCTGCCGGCGCTGCTCTGGGCGGCGCCGCTGCCGGGGCTGGCGGCGGCGCTGCTGCTCGCCGATGCGCCGCCCTTCGTGATGTATGCCTCCTGGCTTCGGCTGACGCTGGTGCTGGATGGGCCGGCGGCGCTGCTGCTCGGCGTCTGCGCGCTGCTGTGGAGCGCGGCGGGCGCCTATGTCACGGCCTATCTCGGCCGGCGCGACGACGTGGAGGGCTTCGCCGTCTGGTGGCTGCTGACCATGTCGGGCTCGCTCGGCGTCTTCGTCGCGGCCGATCTGCTGACCTTCTACCTGACCTTCGCCGTCGCCAGCCTCGCCGCCGTCGGGCTCATCGTGCATGACGGCACGGTGCGCGCGCGGCGCGCGGCGGCGGTGACGCTGCTGCTCGTGGTGCTCGGCGAGATCTGTCTCCTGTTCGCCTTCGCGCTGCTGGCGCGCGCAATTCCGGGGCCGAGCCTCGCCATCGCCGACGCGGTGGCGGCGCTGCCGGAGGCGCAGGGGCGCGGGCTGATCCTGACGCTGCTCGCGGCCGGGTTCGGGCTGAAGGCCGGGCTCGTGCCGCTGCATGTGTGGCTGCCGCTGGCGCATCCCGCGGCGCCGATGCCGGCTTCCGCCGTGCTGAGCGGCGCCATCGTGAAGGCCGGCGTGATCGGGCTGCTGCGCTTCCTGCCCTATGACGGGACGCTGACGGATTGGGGCGCGGGGCTCGGCGCGGTGGGATTCCTCACGGCGTTCTGGGGCGTGGCGGCGGGGATCACCCAGGCGAATCCGAAGGCGGTGCTGGCCTATTCCACCGTCAGCCAGATGGGCGTGGTGGCGGCGGTGCTGGGCTTCGGCCTCTACGCGGGCGCGCCGGGCACGGCGATGGCGGCGGCCTTCTACGCGGCGCACCACGTGCTGGCGAAGGGCGCGATGTTCCTCGGCATCGGCGTGGCGGGTGCCACGGGGCGGCGCTGGCTCTGGCCGCTGATGCTGGCGCCGGCGCTCGTGCTGGTGCTCGGCTTCGGCGGGCTGCCGCTGACCGGCGGGGCGCTCGCCAAGGCGGCGGTGAAGGCGCAGATCGGGGATGGGATGCTCGGCCTGCTCTCGGCGCTCTCGGCGGCGGGCACGACGCTGCTGATGCTGCATGCGCTGCGGCGGATCGCGACGCTGGCGCATGAGGATGCCGGCGCGCGGCCGCGCGCGGGGATGCTGCTGCCCTGGCTCGGCCTGGCGGTCGCGGCGGTGCTGGTGCCCTGGCTGTTCTTCGGCGCGGCGGGCGGCGATCTCGCCTACGCCTTCACCGCGGATGCGCTGTGGAAGGCGGTGTGGCCGGTGGCGCTCGGCGCGGCGCTCGCCGCCGCGATCGCGCGCTGGGGCGCGCGGCTGCCGGCGCTGCCCGAGGGCGACATCCTCGGCCCCGCCGAGCGGCTGCTCAGCCCGGCGCCGGCGGGTGCCGGCGTCGCGCGGTTCGAGGTGATGCTGCGCGGCTGGCCGGTGGCGGGGCTTTCGCTTCTGGGGCTGGTGCTCGCGCTGATCGCGTTGATGACGCTGCGATGAATCAGAACCGGATGGTGATGCTGGCGGAGCCGAACTGCGCGGTCTCGCGCTGCGTCGTGAATTCCCGGCTGCGCGCGGTGTAGGTCAGCGTCAGCCGCGCCCAGGGTGTCACGAAGGCGGCGCCCGCGCTGGCATCCCCGACCAGGTGCTCCAGATCCTGCCCGCGGCTGTCGCGCCAGGTGTTGCCCTCGATGAAGATGTCGCGGCCGACGACGCGGCCCTCGGCGCCGGCAAAGACATACCAGCCCCAGCGCCGGTCCGGGCGATAGAAGGCGGAACCGGCGATCGCGGGGCGGATGCGCGGCGGGCCGAAATCCACCTCCAGCGCATTGCCGAAGCGCAGCAGCATGCCGGCGCTCGCATAGGTCTGGACATTGCCGAGGCTCACCGCGACGTTCGGCACGATGCCGACCGAGAGCCCGTCCCACCCCGTCGCCCAGTTCTGCCGCCACATCCGGTAGGCGAGGAGGTTCAGGCCGGGCTCGTCCTTCAACTGGAAGTCCCAGCCGAGCGCGCGCTCGATGTTCATGAAGTCGTGCACGTTGTTCTGCACCTGCTCGCCGAGCGCGGAGGGCCCGACGACGCCGAGCTGCAGCTCGAGCCCGCCATACTGGCGTTCGGTGTAGGAGGTCAGCGAGAGCGCGCCGTAGAGCCAGCCGGCATAGGGCCGGTCGAGCGGGTCGGGATTGCGGCGCTGCGTGTCCGTGGGCGTGAAGATCTTCTGCCCGAAGGCGAGGCCCCAGCGCGCGGTGCCGCCTTCCGGGAAGAAGGGGCTGCCGCGCCCGGTGAGCGATTGCAGCCAGGCCGGCGGATCGTAGGAGGAGGAGCGCCAGGCGAAGGTGAAGCCGTTGGTGTAGTAGCGGTCGGTGCCGGAGAAGAGGTCGTTCTCCAGCGTGAAGGAGATGGACGCCTGGTTGTCCGGCGGCAGCGGATCGGCCGCAAGCGCCGCGGCGGGCGCGAGCAGCAGGAACGCCGCGAGCGCGCGGTCAGGACGCATCGGCGCCGGCAATCGCGTTGCGCAGCGCCGCTTCCTTCGTCTCGTCGAACGAGGTGCGCATCACCTTGCCGCCCGTGCCCTGCAGCCGCGCCAGGACCTTGTCGGCGGTGACCTTGCGGACGAGGACGAAGAGCGCGGCGTGGCCCTGCTCCATGCTCGCCGCGACCTCCTTCATGAAGGCGTCGTTGATGCCGACATCGCTGAGCTTGCCGGAGAGCGCGCCGGCGCCGGCGCCGACGGCGGCGCCCACCAGCGGGTTGAGGAACAGCATGCCGATCAGCGTGCCCCAGAGCGCGCCGCCGGCCGCGCCCGCCGCCGTGGTGTTGAAGACCTGGTTGAGCTTGACGCTGCCATCGGGGCGCTTCACGGCGACGACGGCATCGCCCATCTCGATCAGGTATTCGCGCTGCATCTCGAACAGCTTCGCGCGGACATCCTCCGCTTCGGCTTCGGTCGGGTAGGCGATGACGACGAGGTCGGCCATGGTGAACACTCCGTTCCGGGTTGCGTAGCACGCCGTGGGCGTGGAGGGGACATCACTGGTAGGGCGCGAAGGCCGATGCGGCCGCCGCGTGGCCGGCGCCGCCGCGCAGCGCCAGGCCGAGCAGAAGGCGCGCCTTGAGCCCGGAGAGATGGCCCGCCGCGATCAGGCCGCGGCTCAGCAGGTCCACGGCGCCGCCGCTGTCCTGGCGGGGGACGAAGACGGCGCCGGCAGGGCTGCGCGAGGCAAGCACGACGGGCATGCGCGCGGCGAGTTCGGCGAGCAGGGGCGCGGCCTGCATCGGCACCTGGCCCTCGCCCATGCCCTCGATGACGGCGCCGGCATAGCCGAGCATGGCGAGCGAGCCGAGGCGCCGCGCATCGTCGCCCATTCCCCAGCGCAGCAGCGCGACCGGCCGCGGCGGCCCGCCATAGCTGGGCAGCACCGGCAGGCGCGGCACGGTGGCCCGGAAGCGCGCGCGGCCCTCGGCCACGGCGCCGATCGGGCCGAGCTGCGGGGAGTGGAAGGTGCCGGCGCGGTGGCGCTGGACGAAGCGCGCGGCGTGGATCTCCGCGCCGAGCACCACCAGCGTGCCGAGGCCCCGCGCCTCCGCGCTCGCCGCGACGCGCGCGGCGGCGAGCAGGTCGGGCTTCGCGTCCGGCGCCGCCTGCGTGACGATGACGGGCTTCGGACCCGGCACGAGAAGATCGAGGATGAAGGCGGATTCCTCGATCGTATCGGGGCCCTGCACCACCACCGCGCCATCGTACTCCTCGGCCAGCGCATCCTCGATCCGCTGCGCGGCGGCGACTAGGTGCTCGGGCGCGAGCGAGGCGGCGGGGAGATCGAGCGGCGCCTCGGCCCGGATCTCCGCGATGTCGGCGAGGTGGTCCTGGTTCGAGAGCGCGCCCGCCGCCTGCCCCCCCGGGATCGGCGCCGCGTGACCGGCGCCGCCCAGGGAGAGGAGCAGGAGCCGCGGCAGCCTCACGCCCGGGCGGCTCCCTGCTCGCGATCGGCCGCGAAGCCCTGTTCGAGTTCCTCGGGCGGCACGGTGCGGGGTGGCGGGTTCGCGGGAATCTCGCCCGGCCGGTAGTTCGGCAGCCTTCCGGCGGGGATGATCACCAGCAGCGAGACGCAGGCCATGATGAGCAGCCCGATCTTGAGCGCGCGGAGCCGCGATTCGGTGTTGACGCGGATCGCCTCCTCCACCTGCTCCGGCGTCGCCGTCGTGCGCTGCATGATATCGCGCAGGCGGTCGTTGCTGACGAAGTTGATGCTGTCGAGGTTGAGCTGGGACTGCACCTCGGCCGGCAGCTGCGGGTTCGCGGCGATGCGCTGCATCACGGCGGTGGAGAGCAGGCCGACCAGCAGCGCACCGGCGAGCGCCGTGCCGACGCCGGCGGCGAGGTTCTGCGTGGTGCCGCGCAGCGAGCCGACATCGCCCGCGAGTTCCTTCGGCGCGGCGGTGACGAGCACGTTGAACACCAGCGTCACCAGCGCGCCCTGGCCGATGCCGAAGACGATCAGCCCGATCATCACCACCGGCGCGCTCCAGTCGTTGCGGACCACCCAGGCGAGCCAGAGCAGCGCCACGGTGCAGAGCGCGAAGCCGACGCGGCCGATCACCCGCGGCGGCCAGATGGGGTAGAGCCGCACCACCAGCATCGCCGTGAAGAAGACGGTGAGGTTGAAGGGCATCATCGCGATCGCCGTCTCGATCGGCGAGCGGCCCTGCACGATCTGGATGTAGAGCGGGACGGAGAAGTTCAGCATCGCCTCCAGCGCGACGACGGCGAACATGCAGATCACCGCCGCGACTTCCTGGCGGGAGGTGATGACGCGGAGATCGAGCAGCGGGGTGCGGCCGGCGGTCTGCTGCCGCCGCGTCCAGGCGATGAAGGCCTGCAGCAGCACGATGCCGATGACGATCATGATCGGCGCGGGGGAGGCGCCGAGGATGTCGAAGGGCGCGGCGGCGGTGGCGGTGCCGAGGCCCCAGCGGTTGAGGTTGTTGAAGCCGAAGACGATCATGATGATCGCGGCCGCGGCGAGCGCCACGCCGACGAGATCGATCTTCACCTCGGGCCGGCCCTGCTCCGGCTTCAGCCGGAAGCTGAGGTAGAAGACGACGGCCGAGACCACGACCAGGATGCCGAAGACCGGCCGCCAGCCGATGAAGGTGCCGAGCAGGCCGCCGATCAGGAAGGCCGCGACGCCGGCCGCGGCGCGGGCGGAGCCGAGCGCGCCCACCGCGGTGGCCTGCTGCTGGCCGTGGTAGTGATGCGCGATCAGCGCGACCAGCGCGGGCACGATCACCGCTGCGGCGAGGCCGCAGAAGAGCTGCGCCGCCAGCATCACCTGCGCGGCCGGGGCGGTGACCATCAGCACCTGCCCCACGCCGAAGATCGCCACCACGATGCGGAACACCTGCGTCGAGCCGAAGCGCTGCACGAGCTTGGCGCCCAGCATCACGAAGCCCGCGACCGCCAGCGAATACATCACGATGCCGGTGGCGACCGTGGTCGGCGGCACGCCGAAGCTCGCGACCATGCCGGCCAGCGAGACCGGCAGGGCGGCGACGTTGAAGGACATCAGCGCCTGGCCGAGCGCGATGGCGATCATCGGCACCCAGGATTCACGCGCCTCGGCGTCCGCGGTGGTGGTGCTCATGCGATGCGTCCCCCCTTTGGGCCGCGCGGCTCAGGCCGCGGGTGCCGATATGAACAGGTCCATCCCGAGCCGCTGCGAGAGGAATTTCGCGACGAGCTGCCCCTTCACGCTGTTGCCCGCGGCATCCAGCGGGGGCGCGAAGGTCCCGAGCGCGCCCTTGCCCGGCGAGACGGTCACGATGCCGCCGCCGATCCCGCTCTTGCCGGGCAGCCCGATCTCGTAGAGCCAGTCGCCGGAGGTCTCGTAGAGGCCGGCGGTCGCCATGGTGGCGAGCACGTAGTGGCAGACGCTGGCATCCACCACGCGCTGCCGGGTCAGCGGGTTGACGCCGCCATCGGCGAGCGTGGCACCCATGACCGCGAGGTCCCGCGCGGTGACATCCAGCGAGCATTGCAGCGTGTAGAGGTCCACCGCCTCCATCGGGTCGGAATAGATGCGGCCGACCGACTGAAGGAAATTCGCGAGCGCGCGGTTGCGGAAATTGGTCTCGCGCGCGGAGGCCAGCACCTCCTCGTTCATCGGCAGCGTGCGGCCGGCGAAGCGCGAGAGCCCCTCATGCAGCCAGCGCCAGCGCGCATCGGGATCGCCGCCCGGAACGAGGCTCGTCGTCGCGATCGCGCCGGCATTGACCATCGGGTTGGTGCGGCCGTCCGGCATGTGCTCGATGCCGGCGGCGGAGTTGAAGGCGTGGCCGGTGGCGTTCACGCCGATCTTCGCGCGCACCGCGTCGGGCCCGATCTCCTGGCAGACCAGCGCCTGCACGAAGGGCTTGGAGACCGACATGATGGTGAAGGGGTGCTGCGCATCGCCAACGGCATGGGTGCCGCCGTTCGTGCCGACGACGCAGATGCCGAACAGCGCCGGATCCACGCGGGCCAGCGCCGGATAGACGCCGGAGACCGTGCCCGTCGTGTCACCGGCGAAGCGCGCATGCGCCTCGTCCACCAGCGCCTTGATGGCCTCCGGCTCCGGCAGCCGGCCGGTCGAGATGAAGTCGCCCTGTTCGCCGAAGGCCATGCGCGTTCCCCCTGGTCGTTGCTTCGATGAGGCAGCGCTATCGCGTCAGCGCGACCTCGCCGACCACGCTCAGCCCTTCCTGCTTGTTGAAGGTCAGCGCCTTCATCTGGTTGTCCGCGGTGCCGATCACCGCGATGCCGCGGCCCATGTCCACCGCGACGATGCGGCTGGCGGGGAAGCGGGTCTGGATGGCGTTCAGCAGCATCGTCTCCAGCACGCCGCGCGGCGTGTTGCCGCCGGTGGCGCGCGCCAGCACCTCGGCGCGCAAGGCGGGCGAGAGCTCGTTCAGCTCGGCGAGCTGGAACTCCCGCGATCCCATCGAGGATTGCGCGAAGGAGGGCGCGGGGGCCGCGATGGCCGCCGCGATGAACGCTGCGATGCCTGGGGCCGCGATGATCCGGACCCGGCCGGCCGTGAAGGGGGGCGTCATGGGTGAATCGCTCCACTCGGTTCGGGCGCGGCCAGCGCCGCGCTCGTCGCCAGGCGCCACCGGACGCACCGGTTGCCGCCGGGCGCAGCCTATCGGCGGCGTCCGGTGGCGGGATGGGCTGGGAATCCTCGGATTGCACGGCGCGTTCCAGCTTCGGCAGGCCGCGCGCGCGGCCGTCCGGCTTGTGTGCGCAGCGTCCCATGGCAGTTGCGCAAGGCTCCGGCGCCGCTTCATGGTGGCGCGGCGAAGGGTCGCAGGCGATGAGCAAGCTTGAACCGCAGCCAGGGCGCGCGCCGGCCGAGACGGGAGGCGCGCCGCGCGGCCTCTCGGTGGACATGCCGCGCGCGCTGACGATCGCGATGGGCGAGGGCGCGCGACACGAGGTCTGGACGATCGGCCCCTTCGCGCTCAGCCGCATCGCGGGGCCCTCCGGGCACTATGTGCGGGGGGCTGCGCAGATCGCGCGCGACCTGCTGGACCATTGGGTGCTCTGCGTCGCGCCGGAGGGGGTGCACAGCCTGCACGCCGGCGGCGCGCGCGTGACCGTCGCGGCGGGCGAGCCCTTCCTGCTCTCGCTGGCCCAGCCCTTCGAGGGAGAACGCGACGATGCCGACTGGCTCTGCCTGTTCATCCCGCGCGACAGCTTCCCCGAGCTGAGCCCCGCCATCGACCGCTGCTGCCTCGTGCCACTGGCCACCGCCCCGGGCCGGCTGCTGGGCGGCTTCCTGCGCGAGCTCGCGGCGGAGATGCCGACGCTGCGCGATGCCGAGCTGCCGCGCGCGGTGGAGGCGATCCGGGCCATGGTGACGGCGGCCGTCGCGAGCGGCGCGGTGGCGCAGCCGATGGACGAGGCGCGCGTGCAGGAAGCTCGGCTCGCGCGGATCCGCGCGATCCTGCGCCAGCATCTCCGCTCGCCCGATCTCACGCCGGCCTGGCTGTGCCGGCTGGCCGACATCTCGCGCTCGCAGCTCTACCGGCTGTTCGAGCCGGTGGGCGGCGTGGCGCGCGAGATCCAGCGCGAGCGGCTGCGCGAGGCGCATCGCGCCATCGCCGATCCGGCCGATGCGCGCAGTATCCGCGAGATCGGCGAGGAACTCGGCTTCCCCGAGCCGACCACCTTCAGCCGCGCCTTCCGCCGCGAATTCGGCTATCCGCCGAGCCGGCTGCGCGAGGCGCCGGCGGGGGGTGCGCCGCCACTGGCGGCACCCGGCTGAGCAACGGGACGCAGGGCATAGCGCTGGCATGGGCGCGACTTGCAGGCCCCGGCCGGCGTCCATAGCGTGGGCGGATCGGTCCCCGGCCATGGCGGCGCACCTCGCGCCGCCTGCCACGCCGGCAGCGATGCCATGGCTGCGCCGCAGGTCCGGGGCCCGACCGGAAAGGAGACGATCCCCCATGCTGCAAGCATTCCTGCGTGCCGGTGCCGTCCTGGCCCTGGCCGTGGGCGCCGGCGCCGCCTCGGCCCAGACGGCGGGCCAGCCGGCGGCCAGCCCGCCCGCCGTGACCACTGCCACGCTCGCCGAGCTCTGCGCCTCGGATGTCGAGGCCGCGCGCGGCTTCTGCCGTGGCTTCCTCATCGGTGTCGGGCAGTATCACACGGAGGTGACCCGCCCCGGCGGCCGCGCCCCGATATTCTGCCTGCCCGATCCCGCGCCGACGCTCGAGGCCGCCCAGGCGAGCTTCGCGGCGTGGTCGCGCGCCAACCCGCAGCATGGCGGAGAGAAGGCGGTTGACGGCTTGCTTCGCTGGGCGGCCGCGACCTATCCCTGTCCCACGCCGGCCGCGCCCGCGCGCGCGCGCCGCTGATCCGAAAGGCAAGAGCATGCGGCACACGCTTCTCCTCCCCGCGGCGCTGGCGCTTGGCCTGGCGGGCTGCGCGGATGGCCAGATGAGCCCGACGACGCAGCGCGTCGGCGGCGCGGCGGCGGTCGGCGCCCTCGGCGGCGCGGCGATCGGGTCCTTCTCCGGCAATGCCGGGATGGGCGCGCTGATCGGTGCCGGCGTCGGCGCCGGCAGCGGCTTCCTCTACGACCGCCACGTGCAGAGCCGCGACCGCGCCTTCCAGCAGGGCGTCGCGGCCGGTCGCGCCCAGCCGCGGTGAGGCGGCCGGCGATGCGCGGGCCGGTCCCAGGGTGGATCCTTGGGGGGCTGCTCGCGCTCGCCACCCTGCTGCCGGGCTGCAGTTCGATCGCGCGGCTCGATCCGCCGCCGGCGCAGGCGGCGGAGACGCTGCCCGTGCTCGGCATCCCGAATGCGCGCTTCTGGCTCGATGCCGATCCCGGCGCGCTGCTGGCGGAGGCGCGGCTGGCGGGGGAGCGGAGCGCCGCGCTCGCGCCGCGCGGCGCGCGCCAGCCGCCGCTGCGCTTCCTCGCGCTGTCGGGCGGCGGCGACAGCGGCGCCTTCGGCGCGGGGCTGCTGACCGGCTGGACCGAGGCCGGCGACCGGCCGAGCTTCAACGTCGTCACCGGCATCTCGGCCGGCGCGCTGATCGCGCCCTTCGCCTTCCTCGGCCCCGACTACGATGCGGGGCTGCGCGAGGTGTTCACCGCCGTCGCGCCGACGGACATCCTGCTGTTCCGCCGGGTCGTCTTCGCGCTGCTGTTCAACGAGGCGCTGGCCGACACCTCCCCGCTCTACCGGCTGATCGAGCGCCATGCCGATGAGCGGATGCTGGCCGCGATCGCGGCCGAATACCGCAAGGGAAGGCTGCTGTTCATCGGCACCACCAACCTCGACCTGCAGCGGCCGGTGGCGTGGAACATCGGCGCCATCGCGGCCAGCGGGCATCCCGGCGCGCTGACCCTGTTCCGCCGCATCCTTCTCGCCTCCGCCGCCATCCCCGGCGCCTTCCCGCCTGTGCTGGTGGACGTGGAAAAGGATGGGCGCGTGTTCCAGGAGATGCATGTGGATGGCGGCGTCTCGACGATGGTGTTCCTCTGGCCGCCCTCGATCGGCGCGCGGGATGTCGGGCGGCTGCGCGATTCGACCGCCTATGTCATCCGCAACGGGCGGATGGACGTGGAGCGTGACGTGACGAGCCGCGGGCTGTTCAGCATCGCCCGTCGCTCGGCCGCGACGCTGATCCATTTCTCCGGCGTCGCGGCGGTGTACCAGCTCTACCTCACCGCGCTGCGCGACGATGTGCGGTTCCGCCTGGCCTATGTCGGGCCGGAGTTCCAGGCGGAGCGGCGGGAGCCCTTCGACACGCAGTTCATGCGCGCCCTGTTCGACCATGCGCATGCGCAGGCCCGCGCCGGCTATCCCTGGGCCGCCCAGCCGCCGCGCACGATCACGACCGAGGCCGCGGCGCCGCGGGCGCGGTGACGGGCTGGCGCATCATGCCGACGGCCGCTTTCAGCGACTCGTCGGTATTCGTCTTCATACCCTCGATCGCCGGGCGGCCGCTCCGCGGCCTTGGCTCGCCGCACTTGCGGCGGGCCGCGTTCGCGGCCTCGGCCGACTGCGTCGGCCGCAGGTCCGCCAGATCGGCCGCTGGTATCACTTCAAGGCATCACTTCAGCGGCAGAACCCAGGGCACCATCAGCACGCTCAGCAGCATGACCACGATGGTGAAGGGCACGCCGACCTTGGCGAAATCGGCGAAGCTGTAGTTGCCGGGTGCCGCGACCAGCGTGTTCACCGGCGAGGAGACCGGCGTCATGAAGGCGGCCGAGGAGGCGATCGCCACGATCATCGCGAAGGGATAGGGCGAGAGGCCGAGATCGGTCGCGATGGCGATCGCGACGGGCGCCATCAGCACCGCGGTCGCGGTGTTCGAGATGAACATCCCCAGCACCGCGGTGATCGCGAAGAGCGCCGCGAGCATCACGCGCGGCGCGGCCTCCCCGGCCACCGCCACCACCGCCTCGGCGGCGAGATCCACGCCGCCGGTGCGCTGCAGCGCGATCGAGAAGGGCAGCATGCCGACGATCAGCACCAGCGTCTTCCAGCTGATCGCGCGATAGGCGCTGTTGAGATCCACGCAGCGGAACAGCCCCATCAGCAGGCAGCCGATCAGGGCGGCGTGGACGTTGGGCACCACGCCGCTGACCATCAGCCCGACGGTCAGCGCAAGGCAGATCGTGGCCTGCGCGGCAAGGCCGGGGGCGGGCAGCACTTCGTCGAACTCGGCCGGCAGGTTCAGCAGCACGAGATCATGCTCGTCGCGCCGGAGCTTCTGGAGGTCCGACCAGAAGCCGAACAGCAGCAGCGTGTCGCCGGCCGCGAGCCGCTGCTCCAGCAGGTTCGGCCCCGCCGGCTTGCGGCCGTGCCGCAGCCCGATCGCCGTCGCGCCGTATTCGGAGCGCAGCCGCGCCTGCAGGATGGTCTGGCCGATCAGCTCGGATTCGGGGGGCACCAGCGCCTCCACCATGCCGATGTCCTGGGTGCGGCTGGTGAAGTAGCGGTTGGCCTCGCCGAGCGGGATCGGCTCCAGCCCGTGCCTGCGGAACAGCTCCGCCTTGTCCACGTCGCCGGCCTGGACGTCGGCCAGCAGGACGTCGCCGGGCTCCAGCATGACCAGGCCGCGCGGGCGGATCAGGTCCGCGCCGAAGCGGCGCGCGCGCTCGATCGCAAGGATGTTGAGCCCCTCGGCGCGCAGGCCGAGATCCTCGAGCCGCTTGCGCGCAAGCGGCGAGGCATCCGTGACGCGGAGCCGCACCTCGCGGTCCGGCAGGGCGTAGAGCTCGATCCAGTCGCGCAGGCTGACGCGCCGCGCCGGCGCCTGCTCGGGGGCCTCGGCCGGACCGGCGAGCCAGCGGCGCGCCACCAGCATGTAGAGGATGGCGAGTGCCAGGACCGGCAGGCCGAAGGGCGTGATGCCGAAGAAGCCGAAGCCCTCGTAGCCTTGCCGGGCGAGCTCGGCATTGACCATCAGGTTCGGCGCGGTGGCGATCAGCGTCAGCATGCCGCTGATCAGCGCGGCGATCGAGAGCGGCATCATCAGCGACCGCGGCGAGGCGCCGGTAGCCTGGCAGAGCCGCAGCACGATCGGGATGAAGATCGCGACGACGGCGGTGCTGCTCATCACGGCGCCGAGCCCGGCGGCGGCGAGCATCAGCATCACCAGCACCCGGGTCTCGCTGCCGCCGGCGGTGCGGCCGAGCCAGTCGCCGATGCGGCGCGCGACGCCGGTGCGGACCAACCCCTCGCCGATCACGAAGAGGCAGGCGATGAGGATGATCGAGGGGTCGGCGAAGCCGGCCAGCGCCTCGTTCATCGTGATCACGCCGGTGAGGGGCAGGGCGGCGATCATGATGAGGCCGACCGCGTCCATGCGCGGTCGGTTGGCGATGAACATGGCGATCGCCGAGAGCAGCAGCAGCAGCACGAGCAGCAGGTCGCGGGTCACGGAACGGGTCCCCCCGGGGCGAGAAGCGGACGCAGGGCGTCGGTGAAGCCGGTGAGCATGATCTGCGCGCCGATGCAGAGCAGCAGGAAGGCCGAGAGCTTCGTCGCGATCAGCGTGCCCTGCGGGCCGAGGCGGCGCACCAGCGCGGCCGAATAGGCGTAGGAAACCCAGATCGAGGCGGCGACGGAGGCGGCGATCAGCATCGCCGCGGTGCCTGCGACGACGGCATCGCCGAGCCCCGTCGCCTGGCGCTCCGCGCCGAGCGCGATGGAGGCGGCGATGGAGCCGGGGCCGGTGGTCAGCGGCAGGGTGAGCGGGAAGAAGGCCATCTGCTCGACCGGCGCGGTGTCGAGCGCGGTCGGGGTGGCCTGGCCGGTGCGGCGCTGCTGCGTCTCCTCCGGCTTCTCGGACATCATGCGCCAGCCCGCCACCGCCACGGCGAGGCCGCCGGCGATGCGCAGCGCCTCCAGCGAGATGCCGAAGAAGCCGAGCACGCGCGAGCCCATGAAGAGGGCGACGACCAGCACGACGAAGCTGTTGCGCGCGATGGCGATGGCGAGCCGCGCCTGGGCCTGCGGCGTCAGCCACTGCGTCATGCCGTGGAAGATGAAGGCGCCGGCGAAGGGATTGATGATGCTGAGCAGCGTCGTGTAGCCGAACAGCCAGCCGGCCAGGACCTGCGCGGCGAACCCGTCGAGCGTCACGGCGCGGCAGGCCCGCGCCGCGACGCGGCGGCGTCCGCGGTCACAGCCCCCACGGCAGGCCGAGCAGGTACCAGCCGACGAAGAAGATCGTCCAGACCACGCAGAGTGTCGCGACATGCGGCAGCATGAGCGCGATCACCGTCCCGACGCCGGCGCATTTCTGGTAGCGCTGCGCGAAGGTGACGATCAGCGCGAAATAGGCGTTGAGCGGGGTGATCGCGTTCATCGGCGAATCCGCGACGCGGTAGGCGGCCAGCACCACCTCCGGCTCGACGGAGAGCTTCATCAGCAGCGGGATGAAGATCGGCGCGAAGAGCGCCCATTTGGCGACGGCGCCGGTGATGATGAGGTCCACGACGAGCGTGACCAGGATGAAGCCGACGAGCAGCCAGATGGCCGGCAGGTTCGCCTCCAGCAGGATGCCGGCCAGGCCGACCGCGGCCAGCGTCGCCATGTTGCTGTAGTTGAAGTAGGCGAGGAACTGCGAGATCACGAAGAGCAGCAGGATCAGCCCCGCGAGGCTGCCGATCGCCTTCTGCATCGCGCCGATGATGCCGGTGGCGCCCTTCAGCGTGCCGGCGCCGACGCCATAGGCGCCGCCGGCGACGCCGAAGATCAGCGCGATCGAGACGATGAGGCTGTTCATGAAGGGCGAGGCGCCGATGATCGCGCCGGTCTCGGGGTGGCGCAGCGGCGCGCCGGGCGGGGCCGTCAGCAGCGCGATGAAGGCGATGGTCGCGAGGAAGCCCCACAGCGCGAAGGTCAGGCCGCGCTTCTCCTCCGGCGTCAGCCGGCCCTCGCCGATGTCGGGCTTCTCGCCGGTGTAGGGGCCGAGCCTCGGCTCCACCACGCGGTCGTTGATCAGGCCGATGACGATGACGAGCATCACCACCGAGGCGGAGGAGAACCAGATGTTGGCCGCGAGGTCGATCGAGCGGTTGGCGTCGAGCAGGTGGATCGCGTCGTTGGTGATCTCGGTCAGGATCGCATCCGTCGGCACGATCAGCATGTTGACGAGGAAGGCCGCGGCGACCGAGGAGAAGCCGAGCGCGAGGCCGGCCAGCGGGTTGCGCCCCACCGAGATGTAGGCCGCCGCCGCCAGCGGGATCAGCACGAGGTAGCCGGCATCGGCGGCGATGGAGGAGATGATGCCGACGAAGGCGAGGATGTAGGTCAGCGCGCCGGACGGCGCCGCGGCGACCAGCTTCTTGATCAGCGCCCGCACCAGCCCCGATTCCTCGGCGATGCCGACGCCGAGCATGGCGACGATGATGACGCCGACGGCGTTGAACGCCATGAAGTTCGGCACCATGCCGGTGAACATGAAGCGGATGCCGTCGAGCGTCAGCAGGCTGCGCGCCACGGCGCGCTGGGTCTCGACCTGGTCGGTCTCGATGTTAATGACCTCGTAGGTGACGCCGAGGCCGAACATGTGGAGCAGGTGGGAGAGCAGGATCACCGCGACGATCAGGTAGACGAAGATCATGACCGGGTGGGGCACCTTGTTGCCCACCCGCTCCACGGCGTTCAGCAGCCGCTGCATCGCCGTCCGTTCGACGGGCGGTGAATCCGCGCCCCCCAGCATCGTCCCGCCGCTCATCGTCCCCTCCGCCCGGATCCCGCCTCCCCCTTGCGAGGAGGAGCGGGCTTTTCCCTACTTCGCCAGCGCCGCGAGGATGCGCGCCCAGGAGCGCATGCCCTTGTGGAAGCTGGTCACGTCGTATTTCTCGTTCGGGCTGTGGATGCGGTCATCCTCCAGCGCGAAGCCGGCGAGGATCACATCCATCCCCAGCGCCTTCTTGAGCTCCGCCGTGACGGGGATGGAGCCACCGCCGCCGATGAACTTGGCGTCCCGCCCCCATTCGTCGGACAGCGCCTGGCGCGCCTTGGCGAAGGCGGGGTCGTCCACCGGGAAGCGGATCGCGGTGCCGGAGCCGTGCTCCTTGAACTCGGCGCGGCAATCGGCAGGCAGGCGCGCCCGCACATGCTCGCGGAAGGCGGCGCGGATCGCGTGCGGATCCTGGTCGAAGACGAGGCGGAAGGAGACCTTGGCCGAGGCGATGGCGGGGATCACGGTCTTGAAGCCCTCGCCCTGGTAGCCGCCGCCCATGCCGTTGATCTCGGCGGTCGGGCGGGACCAGACCATCTCGAGCGCGGTGCGGCCCTTCTCGCCGGCCGGCACGGAGAGGCCCACCTCGCCGAGGAACTGCTTCGGGTCGAAGCCGAGGCTGTCCCAGTCCTTGCGCAGCGCCTCCGGCAGCTCCGGCACGCCGTCGTAGAAGCCCTTCAGCGTGACGCGGCCATCCGCGTCATGCAGGTCGGAGAGGATGCGGGCGAGCACACGGTTGGGGTTCGCGGCCGCCGAGCCGTAGAAGCCCGAATGCAGGTCGCGGTTCGCGGCGTGGATGAACACCTCCTCGCCGCAGAGGCCGCGCAGCATGGTCTGGATCGCGGGCGTCTTCGCGTCCCACATGTTGGTGTCGCAGATCAGGCCGATATCGGCCTTCAGCTCGGCGGCGTTCTGCTGGAGGAAGGGCGGCAGGTTGACGCCGCCCGATTCCTCCTCGCCTTCCAGCAGGATCGTCAGCGGGATGGGCAGCGAGCCCGTGACGGCCTTCCAGGCGCGGCAGGCCTCGACGAAGGCCATGATCTGGCCCTTGTCGTCGGAGGCGCCGCGCCCCTTGATGATGCGCGCGCCGTTCGAAGCCGTGGCGATCTGCGGCTCGAAGGGGTCGTGGTCCCAGAGCTCGATCGGGTCCACCGGCTGCACGTCGTAGTGGCCGTAGAACAGCGCTGAGGTGCCGCTGCCGCCGCGCGCATGGCCGACCACCATGGGATGGCCCGGCGTGTCGCGCACCGAGGCCTCGAAGCCGATCGAGGCGAGGTCCTTCGCGTGCCATTCCGCGCAGGCGCGGCATTCGGCCGCATAGGCCGGATCGGTGGAGATGGATCTGATGCGCAGCAGGGTGAAGAGCCGTTCGAGCGCCGGTTCGAGCTCGGCATCGAGGCGGGCGAGGACGTCGTCGAGCCTGGTCATGCGGGTGCTCCGATCGCTCCGATGGGCCGGTTGGCGGGGTCGGGCGGCGCGGCGCGGCACGACCGATCCGGCGGGTCCGGCACGCGGAGTCCTCTCGGCACGATGCGTCTTCCCCTCCGCCTTGCGCGGCCCGGCTTTGCCCGGCGGCGCGGTCACCGCTGGGTGGGCGTGTCGGCGATGCTAGAGGGCGGGCGGCGGGTCCCGCATGGGCGGGGTATGCCGATGCTGTTCGGCGCGTCCCAAGACAGGGTATTGCGCGCGGGCACTCTGGCCGCTATCCGCACGCAGATGTGATTTCGCTGCCGGCAGGATGGGAGTACGGCGTCAACCTCGACAGCCGGCCGGAACGGGCCATGTCAGCCCACGGCGACGGGCTGGAAAGCCGCCGGAAACAGCTTCAGGCAAGGCCATGGCCGAGGGTTCCAAGATGATGCCCGGCATCCGGCGCGACTCGGAAGCGAGCGTCTCCGCCATCTCCGTGTCCGTGCCCCAGGACATCCTTGTCGGGCGGGGCGTGGCACGGCGCGCGACGGCACTTCCGGCGGTGCCCGCAGCGCGGCAGCCGCTCAGCTTCAGCACCCGCGCCCTTCCTGTATCCCATCAGTTCGAGGCCTGGCATGCGGCGAGCGCCGGCCTGGTGGCCCCCATCGCGCTGACCGATCCCGCCCTGGGATTCGCGGCCGATCGGGCTGCCTGGACGCTGGGCCCCTTCGCGCTGGGCGCGGTGCGGGCGCCGGCCGTGCGGCTTGAACGCGATGCCACGCAGGTGCGGCGCAGCGCGCTGGATCACTGGCTGTTCACGGTGGCGACGAGCGGCCATCGGCGCATCCGGGTCGGCGATTCGTGCCTCGATCTTCCGCCCGGGGCGCTCCACCTCTCATCGCTGAACGCGATCCTCGTCTCGGAACGCACCGACATCGCCTGGATCGGCCTCTACGTGCCGCGCGACGCGCTGCCCGAGATCGGCGCGGCGCTCGATGCCTGCCGCGACGTCCCGCTGGACTCGGCGATGCAACGCATCCTCGCCGGCTACATCGTGCAACTCGCGGCGGAGATGCCGCGCATGGCGGAGGCCGACCTGCCGCGCGTGGTGGAGGCGACGCGCGCGCTGATCGCTGCCTCCATCGCGCCGAGCGCGGAGGCGATGGCCGCGGCGCGGGCACCGGTGGAGCAGGTGCAGCTCGCGCGCGTGAAGACCATCATCCGCCAGCAGCTGCGCTCCGCCATGCTGCGGCCGGACCGGCTGTGCAAGCTGGCGGGCGTCTCGCGATCCCAGCTCTACCGGCTGTTCGAGCCGCAGGGCGGCGTCGCGCGCTACATCCAGTCGGAACGGCTGCGCGCGGCCTGCCGGGCGCTGGCCTCCGCCGGGCCGGGGCGCGACATCGCCGAGATCGCCGAGGATGTCGGCTTCTTCGACCACTCCACCTTCAGCCGCATCTTCCGCCGCGAATTCGGCTGTTCGCCGCGGGAGTTCCGCGCCGCGGCTCTGGCCGGCCAGGCCGCGCCGCTGCGGCGCGGCGCGACGGGGCCGGGCCCGTCAGACCTCGCGGAGCTGCTGCGGCGGCTCTAGCCCCACGCCGCCGGGCGTGGCGGCGAGGCGATGGATATAGGCCGGCGCGCCCTGTTCCATGACGGGCGACGGGGCCGAGATGATGCGCAGCCCGGCGCAGGCGCCGATCCAGTCCACATGGCGATGGCCGTGCATGACCACGAGGCGCGGCGCGGCGGCGCGGAGCTGGCGCACCAGCCAGCTTCCGTTGACGAGGGCCGTGCCGATCCGCTCGGAGAAGGCGCTCGCGGGGCGCGGATATTCGACGAGGTGATGGTGCAGCGCGACGATCCAGCGTGCCCGCGGCCAATGCGCCAGCGCGCCGAGCATCCGCTTCGCATCCTCGGCGGAGACCAGGCCGAGCGCATTGGTGAAGGAGAAATGCGTCTCCGCATTGGAGTTCAGCAGCACCACGCCGAGCCCGTCCTCCGCATCCGGCGGCAGCACCATCGGGAAGGCCTCGGCCCAGAGCGCCGAAAGCCCGAAGGCGCCACGCAGCGAGCCGCTGTCGGCGAAGGCGGCAATCGCCGCGCGATGCGGCGCGAGCCACGCCGAGAGGGTCGGGCCGGGCAAGCCATCGGCGCCGAGCACATGCACCCGCGCCCCCTGCACGGCGTCCATGGCGATCAGCGCGCGCATCTGCCGCAGGCGCTTGGCGGGGCTGCCCGGCAGTTCGAGCCGCGCGGGGTTGGCGCGGTCCACGATGGCGATGTCGTGGTTGCCCGGCAGCATCAGCGTGCGCGCCGCGAGGGCGGGGTGCGCGGCGAGGGCGAGGCGGAACTCCGCCCATTCCGTCGAGCGGCCGGCATCCGTCATGTCGCCGGTGATGAGCACGAGGTCGAGCGGCGCCTCCGCATGGATCGCGTCGAGCCGCGCAAGGAGCGCTTCCATGCGGCCGTTGCCGCGCGGGCCCAGCCGGCCGCTCTCGATGCGGAAGCCGAAGCGCTCGCCGACCGCGTGCAGGTCCGACAGGTGCGCGATGCGCCAGCGCCGCGCATCCGGCGGCGCGGCATCGAAGCCGCCAAGGTCGCGCGGCTGGCCCATCGTCGCATCCGCCAGCCCCCAGGCCAGCGAGGCGGCGGCGCAATAGGCGCCGAGCAGCACCACCATGTTCGCCAGCGCCGGGCGCAGCAACTGCATCGGATGCGCGAGATCCACGACCGCCGCGCCCCACCGCGTGGCCGGCCAGGCGAGCGCCACCGCGCCGAGCGCGAGCGCCGCGGTCAGCAGGCCGCCGCCGGCGGCGGTCGCGGCGCGCAGCCGCGCGCGGCGGGCCTCGCCGGCATCGCGGCCGATGAGGCCCTCGGCGGCGTGGCGCAGCGCCTCGCGGCACAGCGCATAGGCCGGCTGCACCGCGACCGAGTTCAGCGACCAGAAGGCGCGCTCCGTGACCCGCAGGAGCGGCCGACCGCCGAACCAGCCGACCGCCGCGACAAGGCCGAGCAGCGCGAGGCTGCCGATCCCGGCCAGCGCCGCAAGCTTGGCCCAGACGGTCGTGACCCAGGCCGCGGCGAGGATCGGCGCGACGCCGAGCGCGAGCGCCGGCAGCAGGATCAGCAGGACCCAGGCGAGCGCCAGCTTGGGCAGGCTCACCTCCGCGAGCAGGCTTCCGGCGATGGCAAGCAGGGAGCGCGACTTGGTGCTGGAGGCGTCATCCTCCGCATCGCCGTCGCGGGGATCGGGCAGAGGCGTCATCGCCGGAGGCGACGGGGGAGAGGGCGGGTGGTCACCACGTGAGGAGATCCTGCTGTGCGAGCCGGCTGCGCGGCCCTGGGCACCCTATCGGGTTGCTTGGACGGGGCGAACCCGGCGTGCTCTAAGACACGCGCGAGCACGGCGCCCACCATCCGGATTGGAGCATCGCCATGTCAGGCCGCAGGCGCCTCCTGACCGCCATCGCCGCGCTGCCGGCGCTCCATGCGCCGGCGGCCCGCGCGAATCATCGCGCCCCGCGGACGCTGCGTTTCGTGCCGCAGGGCGATCTCGGCGTGCTCGATCCGATCGTCACCACGGCCTATGTCACGCGCAACCACGCGCTGATGGTGCATGACACGCTCTACGGCCTGGATGACGCGCTGCGCCCCCAGCCGCAGATGGCGGAGGGCCATCTTGTCGAGGATGGCGGCCTGCGCTGGACCTTCGCGCTGCGCGAGGGGCTGGTCTTCCATGATGGCGAGCCCGTGCGGGCGCGCGACTGCGTCGCCTCGATCCGGCGCTGGGCGCGGCGCGATCCGCTCGGCCAGCTGCTCGCCGCGCGGACCGTGGCGATGGAGGCGCTGGACGACCGGCGCTTCGTGATCCGCCTCGCGCGGCCCTTCGGGCCGATGCTGGAGGCGCTCGGCAAGGTCTCCTCGCCGATCTGCGCGATCATGCCGGAGCGGCTGGCGCAGACGGACCCCTACCGCGCGGTGACGGAGGTGGTGGGGAGCGGCCCCTTCCGCTTCCGCGCGGATGAGCGGGTGGCCGGGGCGCGCGCCGTCTATGAGCGGTTCGATCGCTACCGGCCGCGCGAGGACGGGCCCTCCCAATGGACCGCGGGGCCGAAGCGGGTGCTGCTCGATCGCGTCGAATGGCATGTGATGCCCGACCCCTCCACCGCCGCCGCGGCGCTGCTGCACCGGGAGGTGGATTGGTGGGAATACGCGGCGCTGGACCTGCTGCCGGCGCTGCGCCGCGACCGCGGGGTCGTCGTGGAGACGACGCCGCTGCTCGGCGTGATGAGCCTCTGCCGCCTCAACCACCTGCATCCGCCCTTCGACAACCCCGCGCTGCGCCGCGCCGTATTGGGGTCGGTGAACCAGGCGGATTTCATGGTGGCCGTGGCCGGGACGGAGCCGGGCGGCTGGCGCGACGGCGTGGGCTTCTGGCCGCCCGGCACCCCGCTGGCGAGCGAGGCCGGGATGGCGGCAATCACCGGCCCGCGCGACCTGGAACGGTCCCGCCGGGCGATCCGCGAGGCAGGCTATCGCGGCGAGACGGTGGTCGCGCTGGTCTCCACCGACTTCCCCGCCGGCAAGGCGGTTGGCGAGATCGGGACGGACCTGTTCCGCCGGCTCGGCCTCAAGGTGGATCATGTGGCGACGGATTTTGCGACGGTCGTGCAGCGCCGCGCGAGCCGCGAGCCGGTGGAGCGCGGCGGCTGGTCCTGCTTCTACACGGGCATGGCGATGCTCGACATGCTGAACCCGGGCCTGCACCAGCCGCTGCGCGGCGGCGGGGCGAACGCCTGGTTCGGCTGGCCCGCCATGCCGCGGATGGAGGCGCTGGCGGAGGATTGGCTGAACGAGGCCGATGCCGGCGCGCAGCGGGCGATCGGGGAGGCGATGCAGCGTCTCGCCTATGAGGAGGTGCCCTACCTGCCGCTCGGGCAGTATTTCCAGCCGACGGCTTATCGCCGCAGTGTCAGGGGCGTGCGGCCGGGGCCGGCAACCTTCTGGGATGTCGAGCGGGCCGGGTGATCAGCCGGCCGGCGCGATCAGCGCGATGGAGGGGAAGGAGCCCCGGTATCGGCCGGCGTCCCGCGTCAGCGCGTCAGGCCGGCCACGGCGGCATGCGCGCCGACAAGGAAATCCGGCAGCACGCCCGTGCGCGTTCCGCCGCGGCGGCGACAGACGGTGAAGGCGCGCGAGGCAAGGAAGAGCGCGGCGCGCGGCATCGGCGCGTGCGCCAGCTGCAAGGCGGCCAGCGTAGCATCGAGGCTCTCGATCCGCGCATAGGCCGGAGCGACCTCGGCATAGATCACGTCATTGATCAGCAGGCGCCCGGCCAAGGATGCCGTGCGCATCGCCTGTTCCGACCAGGCGGCCCATCGCGCGTCACCCGTCACCGGGTCGAGGATGACATCGCTGTCGAGCAGCGTATCCACGCGGCGCCCAGTCCTCGCCGCGCATCAGGACCATGATCTCGTCGGTACTCATGCCGCCATCGGCAGTGCCGCGCATGCGGGCGAACCGGTCGCGCGGCCGAGCAGGTCCCCCTCCGCCTTCGGCACGGTGACCTGGCCCTGCTTGTCAGGGTGGTTGCCATGACGCGCGCCCCTTGCCGCGTGGCGGATGGCGAGCATCGGGGCAAGGCCAGTGCCGCAATCGCCTCGCAGGGCAAGATGTTTTCCCGCCAAGGGCTTTTCGTGGCAGGCATCCCCCCCGATACTCGCCGCCTCGGGAGTGTGTTGATGCCTGATACCCATCTGCCCCGCCGCATGACCGGACAGGGGGAGGTCATCGAGACCTCCGCCCCGACCGGCGATTCGGTGAAGGCCACGACCTGCTACATGTGCGCCTGCCGCTGCGGGATCAAAGTCCATCTGAAGGATGGTCGTGTCCGCTACATCGAGGGGAATCCGGACCACCCCGTCAATCGCGGCGTGATCTGCGGCAAGGGCAGCGCCGGGATCATGACGCAATACGCGCCATCCCGCCTGCGTGCGCCGCTGAAGCGCGTGGGGCCGCGCGGGTCCGGGGAGTTCCAGGAGATTTCCTGGGAGGAGGCGATGGAGACGGCGACGGGATGGCTGCGGAATGTCCGCGCCACGGCGCCGCAGAAACTCGCCTTCTTCACGGGGCGGGACCAGTCGCAATCGCTCACCGGGTTCTGGGCGGCGCAGTTCGGCACGCCGAATTTCGCGGCGCATGGCGGCTTCTGCTCGGTCAACATGGCGGCGGCCGGGCTCTACACGATCGGCGGCAGTTTCTGGGAGTTCGGCGAGCCCGATTGGGACAACACGAAATACCTGATGATGTTCGGCGTCGCCGAGGATCACGATTCCAACCCGATCAAGATCGGCATCGGCAAGCTGAAGGGGCGCGGGGCGAAGTTCGTCAGCGTCAACCCGGTGCGCACGGGGTATTCGGCGGTGGCGGATGAATGGGTGGGCATCCGTCCGGGCACGGATGGCCTGTTCATCATGGCGCTGATGCATGAGCTGCTGCGCACCGATCGCGTGGATCTGGAGTTTCTCGTCCGCTACACCAACGCGCATTGGCTGGTGGTGCGGAATCCCGGCGGCGCGGATGACGGGCTGTTCGCCCGCGATGCCGAGGGCAGGCCGCTCGCCTGGGACCGCTCGACGGATGCGCCGGCGGATGCACAGACGGAAATCCAGCCCGCCATCGTCGGCGATTTCCGCCTGCCGGATGGCCGGACCGCGGTTCCCGTCTTCCAGCTCATGGCGGAACGCTATCTCTCGCCCGATTACGCGCCCGATGCCGTCGCGGAGCGCTGCGGCGTCACGGCGGATCGCATCCGGCGGCTGGCGAACGAGATCGCGGACATCGCGTTCAACCACACGATCACGCTCGACGTGCCCTGGACCGACACGCTCGGACGCCGGCACGAGACCATGGTCGGGCGACCCATCGCCTTCCACGCGATGCGCGGCATTTCCGCCCATTCCAACGGGTTCCATACCTGCCGCGCGCTGCACCTGCTCCAGATGATCCTGGGGGCGGTGGATGTGCCGGGGGCCTGGCGCTACAAATCGCCCTTCCCGCGGCCGATCCCGCCGGGGCCCGGGCCGGCGGGGCGTGGCGCCAAGCCGAACACGCCGCTCGCCGGCAACATCCTCGCCTTTCCGCATGGGCCGGACGATCTGCTGGTGGACGAGGCGGGCTTGCCGATCCGCATCGACAAGGCGTTCTCCTGGCATGCGCCGCTCTCGCTGCATGGCATGATGCATACGGTGATCGGCAATGCCGGCGCGGGCGATCCCTACGAGATCGACACGCTGTTCATGTTCATGGCGAACATGGCGTGGAACAGCGCGATGAATCCGGGCGCGGTCATCGAGTGCCTCACCGCGACGCGCGAGGATGGCGAATACCGCATTCCGCATGTGATCTACGCGGACGCCTTCTTCTCCGAGACGGTGCCCTATGCCGATCTCATCCTGCCCGACACGACCTATCTGGAACGCTGGGACTGCATCTCGCTGCTGGATCGGCCGATCGGCTCGGCGCATGGACCGGCGGATGCGATCCGCCAGCCGGTGGTGCAGCCGGACCGCGACGTGCGCGGCTTCCAGGAGGTGCTGATCGAGCTCGGCGCGCGGCTCGGCCTGCCGGCCTTCGTGAAGGAGGATGGCTCGCCGCGTTTCAGGGACTACCCGGACTACATCATCAACCACCAGCGCATGCCGGGCATCGGCCCGCTCGCGGGGTTTCGGGGCAATGGCGAAGGCAAGGGCGTTGGCGAGCCGAACCCGGACCAGCTCAACCGCTACATCGCCAACGGCGCCTTCTGGCGTCACCACCTGCCGCCGGAGCATCTCTACTTCAATCACGC
>VFQR01000412.1_pt1 | contig 62289 bp, 56 predicted proteins | sample 3512321 | NCBI WGS metagenome assembly VFQR01 (sample SAMN10412374, study PRJNA504923) | tailings metagenome | isolation source: Relicate 3 Philex TSF1 revegetated site | place: Philippines: Tuba, Benguet | collected 2017-08-29 | reverse complement strand
AATTGCCGTCAGCGGCAATCCGTAGCCTGCGCCTCAACCGAGCATCTCCGGTTTGAACAGCGCGCGGCGGCTGATGATCTTGCCCGATACCATGAAGACGCCGTCGCCTGTATAATGCAGCGTCTCGGGATGCCTGGGCGAAGCGGCCACATGGGCCTTTTCCACCTCGAAGATGAAGAAGTTGTAACGGTCGACAAGCGCCTCCTCGTAGAGGCGGCACTCGAAGCTCGCATGGCACTCGCCGATCAGCGGCGCCTCGACTTCGTGCGCTTCCTGCGTCGTCAGACCGAACTCAGCAAACTTGTCGATCTCGGCTCCGGACGTGTTGCCGATCCCGACCACCGTGTCGGTCAACTCCGTGGTCGGCAGATTGATCACGCATTCGCGGCTGTTCCTGATCATGTGGAAGCTGTGATTGCCTCCGGAAATCATCAGCCCGACGAGCGAGGGCGAGAACTCCAGGACCGTGTGCCAGCCGAGCGTCATGATGTTGGTCTTGCCCTGCCATCTCGACGACACGAGGACGATCGGGCCTGGTTCGAGATAGCGCCGTGCCTGGCTGACGGGAAAATCGATCTTGACGGGTTTGCTTGCCATGAAGAAGCCTCTGCGAGATTAGGGTATCTTGTACCGGCAACCCGCACGGCAAGCGGCGAACGTGTTCGGAATCCGCCGTCCGAGGCGTCAGTGCCCGCGATCGGCGAGCCACTTCCGCATCATCCCGATCTCGGCTTCCTGGGCTGATATCACATCTTCTGCCAGGGTGCGCACCTGTGGATCCGTCCCGTGCTCCAGCACGACACGCGCCATCTCGACGGCGCCCTGATGATGAGGGACCATGCCGCGCATGAAGTCGACGTCCGCATCGCCCGTATAGTCGATCGCCATGTCGGCATGCATCCGATCGTTGGCTTGCCTGTAGGCGCGAACCGCGGGATTGTCGGGGGCGGCGCTGGCGGCTTGCGATGAGTGCCCGCCGTGATCCATATGGGCTCCATGATCGGCTCCGCCGAACTGCGATTCAGCGAGAACGAGCCCGGCGGCAGCCGCGATCGCTCCGGCGATGAAGATCGGCGTGAGCCTGTTCATGACGCACCTTGCGACTAGCGACCGGCGTGCGCGGCCGGATAGCCGGCCTGTGCAAGCGCGGCCTCGAGGATCTCACGAGGCTGCCCGGACACGATCTCGACATTCCGGTTCGCGAGGTCTGGCGTGACCTTCGCCGCCGGGTCGACGGACTGGATGGCCTTTGTGACGCTGCGGGCGCAGCCGCCGCAAGACATGTTCTTGATGTGGAACTGCATGGAAACCTCCTGTTTGCTTCTCATGCTTCTCCAGATAGGGCTTCCCACCGTTGGAAGGTCAAGGACGCACCATACAAAATTCTCTATTGACCTTCCCATCGTTGGAAGGATCACTGTGCAAAGCGATTGTTGAAACGTGCCTGCAAGGACCTTCGATGAACGCGCCCCTGAACCAAAAACTGGCAACTACTCAGGCCATCAGCCTTCCGATCGAGGGCATGAGCTGCGCGTCCTGCGTCGGACGCGTCGAGAAGGCGTTGAAGGCGGTGCCGGGAGTGACGGGCGCCAGCGTCAATCTGGCGACGGAGAAGGCGGAGGTTTCGTTCGCAGCGCCGGCCGGTCGCCTCGCGCTCGTCGCGGCTGTCGAGGATGCAGGCTATTCCGTGCCTACTACAACCATCGAGCTTGTCGTCGAAGGCATGACCTGCGCCTCATGCGTCGGCAATGTGGAGCGCGCGCTTAAGGCCGTAGCGGGTGTCTCGGGGGCCACCGTAAACCTTGCGACCGAGCGAGCCACTGTGCGCGGCGCGGCTTCGCCGCTGGAGCTGGTCGAGGCGATCGAGCGGACCGGCTACGTCGCGCGGGTCGTTGAGCACGGCGCGGACGAGGCCGACGAGCAGGCGGCGAGGAAGGACGCTGAACTGTCGGAACTGAAACGCGATGTGATCCTGGCTGCGACGCTCACCTTGCCGGTTTTCGTCCTCGAGATGGGCTCCCACCTCATTCCAGGCGCACACGACCTCATCATGGCGACCATCGGGATGCAGTGGAACTGGTATATTCAGTTCGCTCTGACGACCATCGTGTTGTTCGTGCCCGGTGTCCGGTTCTACGAGAAGGGTTTCCCGGCTCTCGCGCGGCTCGCGCCTGACATGAACTCGCTGGTGGCTGTCGGCACGATGGCCGCCTATGCCTATTCGATGGTCGCGACCTTCGCGCCCTCGCTCCTTCCGGAAGGCACGATCAACGTCTACTACGAGGCGGCGGCCGTCATCGTGACGTTGATCCTGCTCGGCCGCTTCCTTGAGGCGCGGGCGAAGGGCCGCACCTCCGAAGCCATAAAGCGGCTCGTCGGCTTGCAGGCGAAGACCGCCCGAGTGCGGCGCGACGGCGGGATGATCGAGATCGCCATCGCCGAGGTTGCGCCGGACGATTTGGTCGAGGTCCGCCCCGGCGAGCGCGTGCCGGTCGACGGCGAGGTCATCGAAGGCGAGAGCTATATCGACGAATCCATGATCACCGGCGAGCCGATCCCGGTCGCCAAGACAGCCGGCAGCAGGGTTGTCGGCGGAACGGTCAACCAGAAGGGCGCGCTCGCTTTCCGCGCCACCGCCGTTGGCGGCGCGACCGTGCTGTCGCAGATCATCCGCATGGTCGAGGAGGCTCAGGGCTCCAAGCTGCCGATCCAGGCGCTGGTCGACAAGGTCACCATGTATTTCGTGCCGGCGGTGATCGGCGTGGCATTCCTGACCTTCCTCCTCTGGCTTGTTTTCGGACCGGACCCGGCCCTTACCTTCGCGCTCGTCAACGCCGTCGCCGTGCTGATCATCGCCTGCCCCTGCGCCATGGGGCTCGCCACGCCGACATCGATCATGGTCGGCACGGGGCGGGGTGCGGAGATGGGCGTGCTGTTCCGCAAGGGCGAGGCGCTTCAGCTCCTGAAGGACGCGAAGGTCGTGGGGCTCGACAAGACCGGTACGCTGACCGAAGGCAGGCCCGCGCTCACCGATCTTGAGGTGGCCGAAGGTTTTGAGCGGAGCGACGTGCTGGCCAGGGTCGCGGCAGTGGAAGCGAAGTCGGAGCATCCGATCGCACGCGCCATCGTCGAAGCTGCCGAGGCCGAAGCTCTCGTCCTCCCCGCGATCTCGGGCTTCGAGTCGGTGACCGGCTTCGGCGTCAAGGCCGAGGCGGATGGAAAGCGCATCGAGATCGGTGCGGACCGCTACATGGAGGCGCTCGGGCTCGAGGTGGCCATTTTTGCCACGACGTCCGCGCGGCTGGGCGACGAAGGCAAGTCCCCGCTCTATGCCGCCATCGGTGGCAGGCTCGCTGCGATCATCGCCGTTGCCGACCCGGTCAAGGAGACGACCCCTCAGGCGATCGCCGCTCTGCACGATCTCGGGCTGAAGGTTGCCATGATCACGGGCGATAACAGGCGCACCGCCGAGGCCATCGCGCGCCGGCTCGGCATCGACGAGGTGGTCGCCGAGGTTCTGCCCGAAGGCAAGGTCGAGACGGTCAAGGCGCTCAAGGCGCGGCACGGAAAGCTCGCGTTCGTCGGCGACGGCATCAACGACGCGCCGGCGCTGGCCGAAGCCGATGTCGGCATCGCCATCGGCACGGGCACCGATATCGCCATCGAGGCGGCCGACGTGGTGCTGATGTCAGGCAGCCTCAAGGGCGTGCCCAACGCCATCGCACTGTCGAAGGGCACGATCCGCAACATCCGGCAGAACCTGTTCTGGGCCTTCGCCTACAACACGGCGCTGATCCCGGTCGCCGCCGGCGTGCTCTATCCGGCCTTCGGCATCCTGCTGTCGCCGGTGCTGGCGGCAGGAGCCATGGCGCTGTCCTCCGTTTTCGTTCTCGGCAACGCGCTGCGTCTTCGTGGATGGACGCCGCCGATGGACGCTACGGCTGGCGGAACGACCCGGGCCACGCATTCGGGTCGCCCGGATGCGCCGGAAGACGGACCCTTACCGATTGAAAGGAGCGCGGCATGAACATCGGCGAGGCGGCGCGCGCCTCGGGCGTGAGCGCGAAGATGATCCGCTACTACGAGCAAACCGGGCTGATCCCGCCGGCCGACCGCACGGCATCGGGCTATCGCGACTATTCCTCCAACGACGTTCACATGCTGCGCTTCATCCGGCGCGCCCGCGATCTCGGCTTCTCCGTCGCCGAGATCAACGAGCTTCTGGGGCTGTGGCGCGACCGCGGCCGCCAGAGCGCGGACGTCAAGCGCATCGCATTGGCGCGCATCGGGGACCTGCGCCGAAAGATCGATGAAATGCAACAGATGGCGGCGACGCTGGAGCATCTGGCCTCATGCTGCTCGGGCGACAACCGGCCCGACTGCCCGATCCTCGCCGACCTCGAAAACACCAGCGAGATGGGCAGTGGCGAGCCGAAGCGTCTTCGTGGGGCGATAGGGACTCGCCTGCAATGATCGTCATGCGATTCACAACGAGAAGGGAAACCGACAATGACTGAACTGTCCCGTCGAAAGATGCTTGGTTTTATGGCATTCGGTTTTATCGCCCCGATCGCCGCCGGCTTCCCGCATCCTGGTGCTGCCTACCAGCCGTCGATCGACGTCGCCAGATCGCCGAGCTGTGGATGCTGCGGCGACTGGATCGAGCACATGCGGACGGCCGGATTCATGATAAACGACAGGCTGGTCGACGATCTCGCACCCTTCAAGGCGCAGCTCGGGGTGCCTGTCGACCTGCAATCCTGCCACACCGGTGTCGTTGAAGGTTATGCCATTGAGGGCCACGTGCCGGCGGAGGATGTTTTTCGCCTGCTGCACGAGCGGCCCTCCGCCATCGGCCTTGCCGTGCCCGGCATGCCGCTCGGCTCGCCCGGGATGGAAGTCGGCGGCCAGTCGGAACCTTACGAGGTAGTCCTGTTTGGCTCCTCGGGCAGGCAGATATTCGCCCGCCATTGAGAAGCGCGTGCTGCCCTATGGCATTAGTCGAGCCGCGCCCTGATACGCTCCATCAGGTCGATCTCGGATCGCTGCGCCTGCGTGATGTTGTCACAAAGCGCGACAAGTTCGGCATCGCCGAGGTCGGCCTCACGACACATGAGAATCGCGCCCGAGTGGTGTGGGATCATGGAGTCGATGAACTGGCGATCGTCGATGAGCGTCTGCGCGCGCGTTGCGGCGAACGAAGCAATCGTGAGAACGAAAAACGCGGCGTAAAGCGCGATGTTGAGCGTTTTTCTGGGAAACATACCCGGCATCGTGACAAGCATGAAGATGCCCATCGGCGCCCACATGGTCACCGCCATGTAGAACATGTTGAGGTTGTTCCGGAAGTCGTGGAAACCGTCGATCATCGAGAACATCACGACGTACATCACGATCAGGCCGAGCACCATGTTGATCCAGAACATCAGATAGGGGCGCCCGGCGCCAACATCGGAATGCTCGTGGCTGCTGTTGTGAGCGGAATGGGTCATCTTGTGGCTCCTGTCGCTTCTTCTAGTGCACGAGACCCATGCCCGTCGGCTTGAGCAGCATCCAGATGGCCATGCCGACCATCATCAGGTTTTCCGTCAGCGACACGAAGCCCAGCGGCACCTTGCTGTCACCGCCGACGCAGGCGCATTTGAGTTCGCGCCTGTCGATGTAGACGGCCTTGAACACGGAGATGGCGCCGATCGTGCCGATGAACAGGGCGACCGGGATCGAAAGCCACTTCAGCGCCCCGGCGATCATGAGTATGCCGGCCAGGGCCTCGGCGAACGGGTAGATGTAGGAGTATGGCACCCAGCGCTGCGCAAGAAGATCGTAGTTCAGGAACATCGTGGCGAAGCCCTCCACGTCCTTCAGCTTCTGCAAGGCGAGCAGGGACATGGCAATGGCGATGAACCACTCGGCCGCCTCCACCGTGAGAAGATTTCCGAACGCCGCCCAGCTTGCGGCCAGCGCCATCAGCGCGGCCATCGAAAACAGCGCGATCACCGGCGTGTAGGCTGTGGCGTCCTTGTCCTTAACCTCTTTGCCGAAGAAGGCGCGAAGGTCGTCATAGCCGCCGATGCGCTTGCCGTCGATGAAGGTCTGCGGCGTGGTCTCGACGTCGTGCTTCGCCTTGAATGCATCGATCTCGCGTCGCGAGGTCAATTCATGGTCGTCAACCTCGTAGCCTTCGCGCCTGAGAAGATCGAGGGATTTGAGACCGTAGGGACAAGTGTGTTCGGGCGTTACCATCCGGTGGAGTTCGGCGTGCTTTGCTTTAACCGTCACCATCTTGTGCTTCCTTTGACCTGTCAGAGTTTGGCCCTGGAGAAGACCTCGACAAGTTCGTTGAACTTCCTGCGCTGCTCGACCGCGTCACCGGACGAAATGGCCTCTTCAACGCAGCAGGCCGCATGAGTTTTGAGAACCTCGTTCTCGACTTTTGCGAGCGCCGCCTTGATCGCGTGGAGCTGATGCAGGATGTCGATGCAATAGCGGTCGTCGGCCACCATTTGACCGACCCCTCGCACCTGGCCGGCAATCCGGTTGAGTCTCGTGCAAATCGCTGCCGCGTTCCTCTGACACATACCGATACCTATGCCCTGTATAGGTATGTGTAACTGTCGAAAGCGCTCAGGGTTCCTCAAACGTTGCCGGCGTCGGCGCGGTCTCGGCGTTCAAGGCGGCCTACATCGACGCGCGCAAGCTCAAATGCGCCTGTGTGGGCGGCAACAGCAACGTGCCGCTCGGGTTCGTGTCGCTGGCCGAGAACCTCATCATGATCGCTATGGCCATCTGGATGCCCCTGCGCATGGGATGGATGCAATGTACACTTGGCTGCCCGAAAGCTTGAATGCGTTCTTTGAGATCGGCTGCCATATGAAGGCGGTGCTCACTCCTGATCGCGCGGCCTGCCGGGTGGCGTTTGCCCCCGGTACCAGCCACATCACTTGAGCGATTTCCGGAATCGGCTCAACGACAGTGCGAACACCACTGCGGCGATGCCGATCAGGCTCAGGAGCTGCGGCCAGACCACGTCGAGGCCGGCACCGCGAAACAGGATCGACTGCGCCAGCATGACGTAGTGCGTGTCGGGAGCCGCCAACATGATGGTTTGGACGAACTCGGGCATGCTTTCGCGCGGCGTCATTGCGCCTGACAAAACCTGAAGCGGCAGCAGCACCAGCATCACGAGAAGGGCGAACTGCGGCATGGACCCCGCAAGGGTGGCGAGGAAGACGCCCAACGAGGTAGTTGCGAACAGATGCAGCGCGGTTCCGACCAGGAATAGAGGGATGGATCCCTCGATCGGTACGCCGAGGAAGCCCTGGATCATGAAGACGATCGCGGCCGCTGACGCCACGAGCACCACGAGGCTCATCGAAGCCACCTTGCTAACCATGATCTCCATGGGTGTGACGGGCATCACGAGCAGGTGCTCCACGGTCCCGTGCTCCTTTTCCCGGATAAGGGCTGCGCCGGTCAGGATGATCGCCAGCAGGGTTACGGAGGAGATCATATCGGAGATTGCGCCAAACCAGCTCGGGTCGAGCGATGGGTTGAATCGCGCGCGCAAGGCGAGATCGACAGGCAGACTGGTATCGGTGCGGTAGCGGTTCAGATACTCGTTCACCTCTCCCGATATGATTGCCTGGACGTAGCCGCCGCCGGCGAACGCCTGGGTCATCCGGGTGGCATCGATGTTGAGCTGGATCGCCGGCGCGCGGCCGGCCAACAGGTCACTCTGGAAATCGGGCGGGATGTTGAGCGCGAAGGTGTCGACACCCGCATCCATACGCGTGTCCATTTCCGATTGGTCAATGATGGCGGGAACGGTGAAGTAGGGTGGGTAGAAGGCGGTGATGATCCGCGAGGATACCGGGGACTGGTCCTCATCGACGATCGCGATGGCCGCTCGGTTGAGTGTTTCGGGCGCCGACGTCGCCGACGTGTAGATCGCCAGCGTAAACGAAAAGACGATCAGGCCAAGGAGTATGGGATCGCGGCCGAGGCCCCGCAGTTCCTTAACACCCAGGGTGTAGATGTTGGCCAGGCGCATGATCATCTCGCCTGTTTCTTCAAAAGTGCGGCTCCCAGGACGAAGAGGACCGGGACGGCGATCAACAGAGGAATGAAGGAACCCGCTAGATCGCGGAAATCCAGGGCTTTCGAGAACGTCCCCCGCGAGATCGTAACGAAGTAGGACGTCGGATAAACAGAGCCGATCACGGCGCCGAACCCCTGGAGCGAGGAAACCGGATCGATCAGGCCGGAATATTGGACGGCGGGGATGAGCGTGATCAGCGCGGTGGCGAAGATGGCAGCGATCTGGCTGTTGATGAGGGTCGAGATCAACAGTCCCATGCCGGTCGTGAAGACCACGTAGAGGAAGGCTGCTGCGGTCAGGGCCAGGAAGCTGCCGGTGAACGGCACGCGGAAGACGAGGATGGCGAAGGCTCCGAGCATGAAGAAGTTCAGCATGGCGAGGGCGACATAGGGCAATTGCTTACCCAGAAGGAACTCCATGCGCGTAACCGGCGTGACGTAGAAGTTGATGATGGAGCCCAGTTCCTTTTCCCGCACGACGCTGAGCACGGCGAGCATGGCGGGGATCATGAGCAAGAGAATCGGGATGATGGCGGGCACCATGGCGACCTTGCTCTGCAAGTCGGGATTGTAACGGTATCGGACCTCGAGCTGGAAGTCGCCCACCGTCGCGGCGTCGCCGTAGAGCTCGCGCGCTTTTGCGATAAGCCATGCCTGGTGCATGCCCTGCACGTAGCCACTGACGGTTTCGGCGCGCGTCGGCATGGCGCCGTCGATCCATGCGCCGATTTGAGCGTTCGCGCCTCGCGCAATGTCGCGTCCGAACCCCGGCGGAATTTCGATGGCGAGGCTGATATCGCCGTTCATCATGCGGCGGTCGAGATCGGCGTAATCGACGATCGGCTCCATCTCGACGAAGTAGCGCGAACCGGAGATCTGGAGTGCATAGTCGCGGCTGGTGGAGGTATCGTCGCGGTCGAGAACGGCGAATGTGAGGTCCTCAACATCCAGGCTGATGCCGAGAGCGACGACGAACATCAACAGGACCGAACCAAGAAGCGCGAGCGTGGCGCGGATCGGATCGCGCCGCAGTTCCAGCGTCTCGCGCCGCATATAGGCGGACATCCGCCTTAGATTGAACTTGCCGTCTTCGCGCGAGGCGGCCGAACGGGCGGTGATGTCCTCTGCCTGTCGCCGGCTCTCCTTCCCGCTGTCGCTATCTTCGTCCCGCTCACCAATGGCTTCCTCGAGGTAGTGCACGAAAGCCTCCTCGAGCGTAAGCGCCGACCTGCGCTCCACGATCGCTGCTGGCGTATCGGTGACGAGCACCTTGCCCGCGTGCATAAGCGAGATGCGGTCGCACAGCTCCGCCTCGTTCATGAAGTGCGTCGAGACGAAGATGGTCACGCCGTCCTTCCGCGAAAGGTCCGACAGGATCTGCCAGAAGGCGTCGCGCGCGACAGGATCGACCCCCGAGGTCGGCTCGTCGAGGATAAGTATCTCCGGGTAATGGATCATCGCGACGGCGAGCGAAAGACGTTGGCGCATCCCGAGAGGGAGGGCGTCGGGCAATGCGTCCATGACTCCTCCAAGGCCGAAGCGTTCCTCCATGTCGTCGATGCGAACAGGGATCTCGCCGGCAGGCAGGGCGAACAGGCGCGCATGCATGTCGAGGTTCTGGCGGACCGTCAATTCGGTGTAGAGCGAGAATGCCTGGCTCATGTAGCCAACCCTGCGGCGGACCTCGATATCCCGCGGATCGAGCTCTTTGCCGAAGAGCGTCGCCGTACCTTCGCTGGCAGGCAGCAGTCCCGTCAGAACCTTCATCGTCGTCGTCTTGCCGCAGCCGTTGGAACCGAGAAAGCCGAAGATTTCGCCGCGTGGTATCTCGAAACTAACATCATCGACGGCCGTGAAGTCGCCGAAGCGGACCGTCACGTTCCTGGCGGCGATCGCGATGTCGCCATTCGATCCCTCCGCGCGCGCAGGAATGACGACCTCCCTGTGTTCCCGGCGCTTTTCCTCGGGAAGAAGCGCGATGAACGCGCCATCCAGAGTGTCGGCGCCAGTTTGCGCCAGGAGTTCGGCGGGCGCGCCCGTTGCCAGAACGCGCCCTTCGTCCATCGTGAGCAGCCAGTCGAAACGCGCAGCCTCTTCCATGTAGGCGGTTGCGACGATGACGCTCATGCCCGTCCTGTCGCGGCGGATGTCGTCTATCAGTTCCCAGAACTGGCGGCGCGAAAGCGGGTCGACCCCCGTCGTCGGCTCGTCCAGGATCAGGAGGTCGGGGTCGTGGATCAATGCGCAGCACAGACCCGTCTTTTGTTTCATGCCGCCCGAAAGCTTGCCGGCCGGACGGTCCGCGAAGGCCGACATGCCGGTGCGCTGGAGCAGCTCGGCGATGCGGCGTTCCCGCTCCTGCTTGTCGTGGCCGAACAGGCGGCCGAAGAAGTCGATGTTCTCGAACACCGAGAGGGTCGGATAGAGGTTCTTGCCCAGCCCCTGCGGCATGTAGGCGATCCGCGAATAGGCTTCGCGGCGATGACGCGGAGCTGCGATGTCGCCGCCCAAAACCTCGATCCGCCCCTCCTGCACGACGCGCGAGCCGGCGATCAACGACAGCAGCGTCGACTTGCCCACACCGTCCGGGCCAATGAGGCCGACCATGCAGCCCGCGGGCAGATCGAGCGTGATCGCATCGAGCGCCTGAGTTTTCCCGTAGGACAGACCGACATTTTCCAGCCGGACGACCGTCTCGGCGCCGGCGGACGAATCCGGTGGCCTGGGATCCCCGATCAAGGCGACACGACCTGTTGAAGCGTCACGGGCCATTCGGCGTCCGGATCAATCTGGACATAGGCCATCCCCGGCAGGCCGGTCTTCACATACTGGACGTACTTCTGGAGAAGTTCAGGCGAGATATGCGCCCGCACGCGGAACATCAGCTTCTCGCGTTCCTCCGCGGTCTCCACGGTCCGCGGTGTGAACTGCGCGACGTCCGCAACGAAGGTGGCTGTCGCCGGTATGACATACTGGGGAGCAGCATCGAGCACGATTCGGACTTCAGCGCCGATCGCCACGCGCCCCGCCTGCGCGGTGGGCAGAAAGAACGTCATATGCACGTCGCCCACGTCGACCAGGTTGAGCACACGACCACCTCCCGCGAGCACTTCTCCCGGCTGGGCGACGCGATACTGAATTCGTCCCGCCCTCGGCGAGCGAAGATCCGTATCGGCTATGTCAGCCTCGATGCCATCAATAGCAGCCCTGTTGGCCTCAACGGCGGCCTGCGCGTCGATCACCTGCGCCTGAGCGGCGCTGATCGCGGCTTCGGCGGCCGCGATCTGCGCACGCGCCGCATTGACCGCCGCTATCGCCTCCTGCGCCGCCGCCCTGTCGTTGTCCAGCACCTGAAGTGCGATGCTGTTGCTGCTCGCCAACTGCTCGGAGCGCACGAGCCTCCTGTCGGCGGCATCCTGCTGCGCCTCACGCTGGGCGACGACGGCTTCCGCCGCGGTCCGCTCAGCCTCGCGCTGTACGACGATGCTCCTTGCTGTGCCGACACCGATCTTGGCCCGTTTGAACTGCGCCTCGGCCTGTCGCAGCTGCGCCTCCAGCTGCTCCGTGTCCATCCGGGCAAGAACCGCCCCGGCTTCGACGAAGTCGCCTTCGCTGACCAGGATATCTCTGATCCGACCGGGGATTCTTGCCGAAACATCGATCTCGACAGCCTCGATGCGACCGTTGCCAGAAGCGATACCCGCCGGGAGGCCTGCATCCGCATAGCTGCTCCAGGCGTAGTAGCCGGCGCCGGCCAGAACGAGCGCAAGGACAAGCAGGGCCCAACTCTTCTTGAACTCCATGATTGGACCCCATGTTTTCCTGATTAGGACCAGACCGCCATGCAAGCGGGCCTCGCCCGTCACGACGTACCCGCCAGCTTCTACTTCTTAGCCAGGGCGCCAGAGATCGTATCGGCTGCCCGGCGGCCCTCTTCCATCATCGCTGCGAGGGCTTTCCCGGCGAATTCCGTCTGGCAGACGAGCACGTCCGACGGGCTTTCGCATTCGGAAAGGTTCTTCAGGTGGCTGGCCTGGTCTTGCATAAATCGCGAAGCGGCGCCCATCCCTTCCCGATAGGCGGCCGCGTAGAACGCGAGCGGCGCTCGTGGGACGGAGTTCGCCCAGTCCACGTTCGGGAGCCAGGGGAATGTCGGCACGGACTGTCCTGTCTGCGCTCCTGTTGCGGGCTTTTCACTGCTGGTCATATGGAGATCACCTTTCCTGTCGGGATGCATACGCGGGAAAGCAAATCTCGCACGTGCTTCTTTGTGACTCTTTGATCTGGGTTAACGTCCCTTGACGGGAACGTTCTAAAGAATGCCGTTCGCTTTTCTTGAGAATTGGACAACTACGTTTCGTCGACGAGCCACAAAGTGGAGCAATCTGTGCAGAAGGGGAGGACACGTGACCGCATACTCAAGTCGGTGCTCAACGCCTTCCTGGCAACTCGATTCTGGATGCCTCGTTGCCAGACCTCGTGCTCGAGATCGCCTGCATGTCGAGCGCAGGTAGACGTCAACTGAACTGGAAGCGGAAGGGAAGCCGAATGAACGCGCAGAGCCGCCAGGAGCCTTCTGGAGAGAATCGGCAGCCCATTCCTTCGGTGCCGATCGATGAGGAAATCGGAAGTGAGGCCTTCAGGGCGATCGATCGCATGCGGGAAGCGATGATGGGCCGTTTCAGCGGCGGCCTTTCGCCCGCGGCACTCGCGCTCGCCATGTTCGACTGGTCGATCCATCTCGCCTCAGCGCCCGGAAAGCGTCTGGAACTTGCCGACAAGGCGAACCGCAAGGCGGCCCGCCTGCTCTCCTACCTCGCTGCGGCGGCGGATTCGGACGCGCCGCCCTGCATCGAGCCGCTGCCGGGCGACTACCGCTTCTCCGGTGAAGCATGGAGGAAACAGCCCTACAGCTTCTGGGCGCAGGCCTTCCTGCTCAATCAACAATGGTGGCACAACGTCACGCACGAGGTGCCGGGCGTCACCCCGCACCACGAGGACGTGGTCTCCTTCGGCGCGCGCCAGATCCTCGACATGATCGCGCCCTCCAACAACCCATTCACCAATCCGGAGGTGATCGACAGAACGCTGAAGACCGGCGGCATGAATCTCGTGCAGGGCTTCCGGAACTGGATGGAGGACATCGGCCGGTCCGCGACCGGGCAGCCGCCCGTGGGCACAGAAAACTTCGTCGTCGGCAAGGACGTGGCCGTGACGCCCGGCAAGGTCGTCTACCGCAACCACCTGATCGAGCTGATCCAGTACGCGCCCGCGACGGGCGAGGTGATCGCGGAGCCGCTGCTGATCGTGCCGGCGTGGATCATGAAATACTACATCCTCGACCTGTCGCCGCACAATTCGCTCGTGCGCTACCTGGTGGGGAAGGGCTACACGGTCTTCTGCGTCTCCTGGCGCAACCCCACGGCGGCCGACCGCGACCTCACCATGGACGACTACCGACGCATGGGCGTGATGGATGCGCTCGACGCGGTCAACGCCATCGTTCCGGGAACAAAGGTCCACGCGACGGGCTACTGTCTCGGCGGCACGCTCCTGTCCGTCGCCGCCGCCGCCATGGCGCGCGTCGGCGACGACCGGCTGGCCACCCTGACGCTTCTGGCCGCGCAGACGGATTTCAGCGAGCCGGGCGAACTCGCCCTCTTCATCGACCACAGCCAGATGCATTTCCTGGAAAGCATGATGTGGAACCGGGGCTATCTGTCGGACGACCAGATGGCGGGCGCCTTCCAGCTCCTGCGCTCCAACGATCTGGTATGGTCGCGTCTGGTGCGCGACTACATGATCGGCGAGCGCACGCCGATGATCGACCTGATGGCCTGGAACGCGGATTCCACCCGCATGCCCTACCGCATGCATGCCGAATATCTCCAGCGGCTCTATCTCGACAACGAGCTTGCCGCCGGCCGCTTCATGGTGGACGGACGCCCGGCCGCCATCCAGAACATCCGCGCGCCGATGTTCGTCGTCGGCACCGAGCGCGACCATGTCGCGCCGTGGCGGTCGGTTCACAAGATCCACTATTTCAGCGACACCGAGGTGACCTTCGTGCTGACCAGCGGTGGCCACAACGCCGGCATCGTCAGCGAGCCCGGCCGCCCGCGCCGCCGCTACCGGATTGCGCTCAAGGAGACGGACGGCTTGTGCCTTGGACCGGAGGAATGGGCCGAAGCGGCGGAGGCGAAGCACGGCTCCTGGTGGGGCGAGTGGACACATTGGCTCGCGTCCCGCTCAACGCCCAAACTGGTGCCTCCTCCTGCGATTGGCGCATCGAGAACGGGCTACAACCCGAAAGAAGATGCACCAGGCGCGTACATTTTGCAGAGGTAGCCGCCGACAATGAGCAGGTGCTGCAAAGCCGGTCAGCCGCCTTGCCCTTGCTCAAGGGGCCCGGTGGGATTGCGTTGACTGCCGATACGACAGTCGCGTGAATGCCACGATGCGTCCTCGCCCTTGCAAGCGCGAGGCGGCCGGAATGACGTTCGTCTGCATGAACGGCGGCGGTATTGACCTCAAATAGAACGCATCCTGGAGGCTTTCGACAGCCTTCATCTTTAACCTGCATCAACGATTGCCTGTCGTTTCTCGCCGATTGTATCGGTGCACCCAAACCTCAAAACAATGGAGCGATAAGGACAATGTCTGACACCGTAGCGATGGCGACCGAGACGCCGGTCCATCTGAGAATCGAGGAGCGTGCATACCAAATCTGGGAAGAAGAAGGCTGCCCGACCGGCTGTGAACTCGACCACTGGCTGCGCGCGGAATCCGAGATAGCGCCTGCAGTGACCCAGCCCGAGCAAGAGCCCACGAAGGGCGCAGGCTCCAAGAAGAAGGCGTGATGCTCGCAGCTGACGGAAAAGTGAGGTCTTCGTCGCCGCAAGTCGCGCGTGCGAGTAAAGACCCATCCCTAACGTGGAGCGGCCGACATGGAACCCCATGCCGGCCAAACGCTCATCGGCCAGGGGATGGACCGGTCCGCACGGGAGACGCCAGTTGACCTTCCTCGAACGGGCCGTGCGCCGCAGCCGTATCGCCTACTTCTCAATGGAGATTGCACTACGTCCGGAGATACACACCTATAGCGGCGGGCTGGGCGTTCTTGCCGGCGACACCGCCCGGACGGCGGCCGATCTGGACCTGCCGATGGTGTTCGTCACCCCCGTCAGCCGAAGCGGCTACGTCCGTCAGGAGATTGCGGAGAGCGGCGCCCAGCTGAGCAACCCCAACCCATGGTCGCCCGAGGATTTTGCGGAACCACTTCCGCATATGGCCGCGGTTCGGATTGAAGGGCGAAGCGTCTGGGTTCGGCCGTGGCTCTACGCTCTCGAATGCCCGCTCGGCCACTCGGTCCCGGTTCTCCTGCTGGATACGGACCTGCAAGAGAACGCGCCGGAAGATCGCCGTATCACCGACGTGCTTTACGGCGGTGATGACGCCTATAGGCTGAAGCAGGAAATCGTCCTCGGAATAGGCGGCCAACTTATCCTCCGGGCACTCGGCTTCAGAATCGAAAAATTCCATCTCAACGAAGGTCACGCCGCGCTGCTGACGTTGCCGCTGCTTCGGGAAACGCGACGGGACGGCGATCCATCATCCTCGACAGGACCATATGACACCGCCGCCGTCCGCGACCGCTGCGTGTTCACGACCCACACGCCGGTCGAAGCCGGCTTCGACAGGTTCGATTACGAGCTCGTACACGACATCCTGGGCGAGTATCTCGAACCCGAGATGCTAAAGGCGCTCGCTGGCCAGACGCGCCTCAACATGACGCAGCTCGCGCTCAATCTCTGCGGATATGTGAACGGTGTCGCGCGCCGTCATGCGGAAACCACGCGCAAGATGTTTCCTGGCTATGAGATCAGCTCGATCACGAACGGCGTGCATGTCCATACCTGGACGCATCGCGCGTTTGCCGAACTCCATGCCAGCCGGTATCCGAATTGGGCCCATGAGCCGGAAACCCTGGCCTTTGCCGACCAGCTCGACGACGCGGTGGTCTGGAATGCCCACCAGCGCGCCAAGGCCGATCTCATCTCACTCGTAGCAGCGACCGGCGCGCAACTGCGAGAAGACTTGCCATTGATCGGTTATGCGCGTCGCATGACCGCCTACAAGCGGCCCGAGCTGTTGTTCAGCGATATCGAGAGGTTGACCGCGATCGCGCGAAAGCACCCCTTTCAGCTTGTCCTGGCGGGACTGGCGCATCCAAGGGACGTTGGTGGCGGAAAGGCCATTGCGGCCATCCGCGACCATATCGAGAGGCTGCGAGGGATAGCAGATGTGGTGTTCCTTCCGGGTTACGACATGAAGCTTTCCGCAGCACTCGTGGCGGGCTGCGACGTCTGGCTCAACACGCCGCTGCCGCCGCTCGAAGCCTCGGGCACGAGCGGCATGAAGGCGGCGCTCAACGGCGTCCTGAACCTCAGCGTGCTTGACGGATGGTGGCTCGAGGGGTGTGTCGACGGTGTCACGGGCTGGTCGATCGAGGGAACGCCGCCTGGCACGGGAGACGCGACGGCACTCTACGCGAAGCTGGAGGATGAGGTTCTGCCGCTCTACTCCGGTGATCGCGCGCGTTGGATCTGGATGATGAAGCAGTCGATCAGCAAGCTCGGGCCGCTGTTCAGCAGCCATCGCATGATGCGCCGATACGTGACAGAGGCATATGCCCGCTAGACGAAGTGGACCGCCCAATGCAGGTTAAGCACCTGATGACCAGTACAGTCGCCATGGTCAGCCCGGACCACAGTGTGTGGCACGTCGCCCATATTCTGCTGAAGGAGGGCGTGAGCGGTCTCCCGGTCGTCGACAACGATGGCGCCCTGGTCGGGATCATCACCGAAGGAGACCTGTTGCGGCGATCGGAGCTTGGAACGGCGGGCCTGACGCTGGACGGCGCCGGGCAGCCGGACGATCTGGCAAGAGCCTACATCAAAAGCCGAAGCTGGAAGGTCGGCGACGTCATGTCTTCCGATGTCATTTCGGTCGATGAAAGCACCACGATCCAGAGCGCCGCAGCGTTGCTCGGCATTCACCGGATCAAGCGTCTTCCGGTCCTGAGACGCGGTCGGCTCGCGGGTATCCTGAGCCGGGCCGATCTGCTCAAGGCCGTATCGCGAGGCGGTCCGGACCCCGAGATCAGGGGTGAGGACGCTGTCTTGCGCGCCTTGCGCGCGCGGACCGAGGAGGCGGGCAGCGTCCTGAGCCGGCAGCCGGAGCTGGCTGTCGAGGGCGGCAGGGTGCGCGTGGGCGGCGCAATGCGCTCGCAGGCGGAGTGCGACGTGGTGCGCATGGTGGTCGACAGCGTCGTGGGATCGGGGTTTAAGGATGAGCTGACAGTCGAAGGAGCGTGAATGAGGATTGTCCTGTTCGAAGCGGAGGATTGGGAACAAAAGGCCTGCGCTGAACTGATGCGCCAGCACGATGTCCGCTGCACGACGGCTCCGCTCAACATCACCACGGTCGACGACTTCAAGGATGCGGAGGTGGTCAGCCCCTTCGTGGCCTCCCGCCTCGATGCCGGCATCATAAACCGATTGCCCGATCTGAAGCTCATAGCGACGCGCTCGGCGGGATACGACCATATCGACCTGGCTGCGTGCCGTGAGCGCGGCATCGCCATTGCCAATGTGCCGGATTACGGGGATGCGACGGTCGCTGAGCACGCCTTCGCGCTGCTGCTGGCACTCGCACGCAACATCGTCGAGAGCGTCGCGCTCACGCGCCGCGGCGGTTTCTCGATGGCCGGCGTGCGGGGCCTGGAATTGCGCGACAAGGTCATCGCGGTTGTCGGGACGGGCCGCATCGGCCGCCGCGCGATCGAGATCGCACGCGGTTTCGGCATGCATGTCCTTGCCTTCGACCAGGTCGAGGACGCGGCCGCCGCGACACGGCTGGGGTTCGCCTATGGGCCGCTCGACGAGATCCTGGCGCAGGCCGACGTGGTGTCATTGCATGTGCCGTCGTCGCCGGCGACGGTGGGGCTGATCGGTGCACGGCAGTTCGAGGTCATGAGGGACGGCGCCATTCTCATCAACACGGCGCGTGGCAATGTGGTCGATACCGAGGCGCTGGTGCGGGCGCTGGCGAGCGGCAAGCTGCGCGCCGCCGGTCTCGACGTCTTGCCGCAGGAGCCGCTGATCCGGGAGGAAGCCGAGATCTTCCGCCAGGACAAGGCAGTCGACGCGTCCGATCTCAAGGCGCTGGTCGCCAATCACGTCCTCCTGCGATTTCCGAATGTTCTCGTCACCCCGCACAATGCCTACAACACGGACGCTGCACTCGCGCGGATCATGGAGACCACCATCGCCAACATCGAAGGCTTTGCGGCCGGTCGCCCCGTCAATCTGGTCGGGACGGCTTGAGATGTGCCTGTCGGCAGAGGTCAGTTTCGGCGCCGCGACCGTCCTCATCCCGGCGGGGGCCGTCGCCGCCGCGTCGGCATGGCGGCGGGATCGCCGCTACCTGATGATCGCGACCCTGCCGCTCCTGTTCGGACTGCAGCAATTGGTGGAAGGGTTAGTCTGGATCGAGGGCAATGCCGGCAACGCGCATCACGTGACGCAATATTCGCTGCTTTACATGTTCTTCACATGGATTGCCTGGCCGATCTGGGTGCCGGTCTCAGCCTATTTCCTTGAAAGTGGCTCGCGACGCAACGTCATCCTTTTGTTCGTCATCGCTGGCGCCATGCTGGGCGGCCTGCAGTTCATTCCGTACTTTGTCCATGACGGCTGGCTGACGACGACATTCCTGCCTTGGGCTGTCCGCTATCAGGACATCAATCTGCTCGATGGGCTCGTTTCGCGGGCCGTGACCTACGCGATTTACGTCTCCGTCGTCACCGTGCCGTTCCTGCTGGTGCGCGATTGGGAGATCAAGGTGTTCGGCGTGCTTGTCGCCGGCGTCCTCGTCGTCACCTATGTGTTCTTTTCCTACGCCTACATCTCCGTGTTCTGTTTTGGCGGCGCGGTGATCTCCACCTATCTGCTGGCGATGATGTGGCGCAGGCGTAGCGCATCTGCGCTGGCGTGATCGCGCCGCCGCTCAGCGTCGCCAGAGCGAATTCGCCGACCGCAGCACATGCAGGCAAAGCCATATCGCGACGACGAACCCGATCAGCGCCGTCACGGGCAGTCCCAGCAGTACGGGCCGGACGCTTGACTGCGCCAACAGCGCAGACGCCACCAGCAGGCCGACCGACACGAGCGCGAGCGCCAGGAGCCCTGCTCGTCGATCGAGCCGCCGCTCGATCTCCTCCGAATGCGCGATGCGCAACCCGAGAGCAGGGTCTGTCCCGTCCCGATGGGCGCGATGCAGCAGCGAGGCCAGGAGGGCGGGTAGGTCCTGCGCCGAGAGTGCCAGCTCTGTCTTGAGACGCGCCATGGCTGCCCGCTCGGGCCTGCCGCCGAGGGTATGAGCGATCGCGGCTTCACCTTTGGCGATGAGGTTGTCGAGGACGTTGAAGTGCGGATCCAGCCTGCGCAGGCAGCCCTCGATGAGAAACAGCGCGCGCACGAGGACCATGAGATTGTAGGGGACGGCGACATGGGCGCCATCGCCGAGCCGCATCACTCTGAGGAAGGCGTCGGCGATCGACCAGTCCTTGAGTGGAAGCGATGCATAGTCGCTGAGAATCTCCTCAATGCCCGGCACGAAAAGCCCCCGCTCGGCCCTGCGGTCGATCAGCGAGAGCTCGATCGCCGCGTCGAGCATCCAGCCGGCGTCCTGCTGAACGAAGGCCTGGAGGAATATGCCAAGGTTGCGCCGCGTCGTGCGATCGAGATAGCCCACGAGCCCGAAATCGTGGAAGCAGATGCGGCCGTCTTCCATCACGAACAGGTTGCCGGGGTGGGGATCGCCATGGAAAAGCCCGGTCTTCAGCAACTGCTCGAGATAGAAATCGACGAGAACGCCGGAGATGCGGGCCCCATCCGGCAACACTGCCGGATCCTCGATCGATCGGCCATGGCTCATGACTTGGACCAGGACGGCCGCGCTGCACAAAGCCTCGATCGCTTCCGGGACGTAGACATCCGCGCGCTGCTTATAGGTTTCGCGGAAGCGTCGGATATTGCGGGCTTCCTGCAGAAGATCGGTTTCGCGTCGGAGATTGGTCCAGATCTCACGGGCAAGACGCTCGAGCTGGAAGCGTCGGAAGCCGGGGATCGCTGCTCCGGCGAGCCGGGCGACGGCAACCAGAATGCGCATGTCGCTGTCGATGCGCTCACGCATACGTGGGCGCCTGATCTTGACGATCACGTCCTGCCCGTCGGGCAAGGTGGCATGATGGACCTGCGCGATCGAGGCAGCGGCGAAAGGTTCGTTCTCGAACGTTCGGAAGACCTCAGCGAGCGGGCGTCTCATGGCGTGCTCGAGCTCCGCTCTCGCCTCTTGCGCCGAGAACGGGCGGGCATGCTCGCGCAGGCCGCGCAACTGGGTCAGATAGGCCTCCGTGAAGAGGTCGGGCCTCATACTGAGGGCCTGCCCGATCTTGATGAAGCTCCCGCCGAGACCGTCGAGGGTTTCTCGCAGGCGCTCCGGCAGCGCTGAAGCGTCAGCGCCGACGCCGCGTCGCCGCTCGGCCATGTATAGCAGGATCAGTGAGGACGCCGCGGCAAGGATCTTGAAGAACCGGAAGATCACGTCGGGGCCCCCGATTGATCACCGACACCGCCCATGGCCTCAAAAGAACCGTTGCCGAATGCCGAGGGAGGCGTTCGTGCGCGCGATCGAGCTGTCGGCGTCCGATTCAAGCCCGGTCAGGGCGCGGATCGCGTCGATCGTCTCGGGAATGACGATCGCCTGGTTGTCGACCATGTAGGCGTAGAAGAGCTCATCGCGCTCGACCTTCAGCATATCCTCCCAAAGAGCCACCTCGTAAAGACTGTCGTGCGGCCGGCCGAGATCGGCCATCAGTTCCTTGACCGTGTTGATTGCGGCAAGCCCGTCCTTCGTTCGGATCAGCGCGATCCGCGACGACGCGCGGAAGGCCTCAAGCACCTCTTCCTTCTCGGCCGGGCGGGTCAGCTGGACCGACCAATAGTGGAGATGCGCGAGCGTTTCCGGCACCTTGACCGCCATGGTGACGACGTCGAGATCGGGATCGACGCTTTGCGCGTCGGGCCCCTGATGGCTCGGTATCTCCGGCTCGGGAACGAGCGTGTTCATGATGCCGCCCTGGTGGCTCTCCCATGGATCGGTGGCGCGTCGAAGCAGCGTCCCGCGGGCGCGCTTCAGAAGACCGGCCCATTTCAAGGTCGAGAGCGTGCGGACGATGGATGTGGTGTTACAGGACACGACGCGCGTCGACTCCCTGCCGATCGCGCTGTCGAAGGATGATTCCGCGACGAACGAATGGCCCGTGACCTCGTGCTTTTCCCCGCCGTGGATGATGAACCTGATCTCGCGCGTCCGATAGGTCTCTATGTTCTTCGCAGCGACACGCTTGGGCGTGCAATCGACCACCACATCCGCCTGCCCGAGAAGGTCGTCAAGCACGCCGGATACCGTCAGGCCGGCATCCGTCATAGCGTTTGCATGTTCGTGCGTCGCCCCAAACAGGGCGATCTCTTTCGAGACGACCGGACGCAGGCGCCAATCCGTCACGACATCGGCCACGCCGGCGAGGTCCATATCATCCTGCGCAAGCACGGCATCGGCGACGCGCTTTCCGATCACGCCATAGCCATTGATCGCGACGCGGATGGATTTGGTCTCGGTCATGGCGATTGCCCTCCTGGGATTGTGATGGTCGAAAAACTTGCTGTGAGTTTCCATAGGGGTGGTCTTTGCATCCTTGATTTAGGTTAAGGACTGAACGGAACCTGACGCCTTCATGCGCCGATAAGTTTCCCAATCGGTTTGAGAACCAGGATGCGCACGGCAAATCGGCCATCCAGAGCCTGTCGGCGCAGCTGAGAGCCGATCGTCAAATCCAGTCAGTAAACCGTCCAGGTGGGAAGCCCGACTTTCCGCTCGCGAGGGCCGTCCTGAAAGATGATCTTCACCACGGCGATGCTGGACCGTACGATGTCGTAGAGCACCATGGCCACGAGCTTCGGCAGCAGATACAGGCGTCTCACGCGCGGCTTTGCAGGATGCAGCGCGGCCATACCCCGCGCGGCGGCGCGACGACCCCCCATCAGCAACTGGCGGGGCGAGAAGCTGGTGAGCAGCAGCCAGATGAACACCAGCGACGCCATCTTCAACGGATAGGGGAGATCCTGTTCATCCCGGCATCTCCCGCTGCAGGGGCGCGGCGCGCGGCGCCTCCATCACCCCGTCGATGTATGCGCCCGGAGAATGGAGGCTCGCGGCGGTCGCCTCCATGAAGCGCATCACCGGACCGGCCTGCACCGTCAGCGTGAGAGTCAGCGCCAGAAGGACGCCCACGGGCGCGATCTCGACGAGCAGCACGCGCGGCGGCGAGGCTTCCACCGGCGCCCAGAACGCCCGGATGCCGGCGCGGCTCATCGAGATGAGCGCGGCGAGGCCCGACAGGATCAGCAGCGCAACCAGCCACCACGAGCCGGCGGCAGCCCGCCCGCCCTGCCCGAAGCCCTGTGGGTTGAGCATGGCGTGAAGCATCGCGAACTTGGCGACGAAGCCCGACAGCGGCGGCAGGCCCGCGAGCAGGATGCCGCAGGCGGCGAAGCTGATACCGAGCACGGCGAGCGTGCCGGGGATGGTCACGCCCACCTCCTCCTCGGCCTCCTCGTCATCCTCGCTGTCACCAAACGCCTCGGCCGTGACCGCAAGCACGTTGGAGAAGGTGTCCTGACCGCGCTCGACCAACTCGATCAGCAGGAAGAAGGCGCTGATGGTCAGGGTGGAGCTCACGAGGTAAAAGAGCGCGCCGGCGGTCACGTCGGCGCTCACCAGGCCGATCGCCGCCAGCAGTGTCCCGGACGACACCAGCACCGAGAATCCGGCAAGCCGCCCGAGCGCCTGTGACGCCAGCACGCCGATGCCGCCGAAGACGATGGTGGCCATGCCGCCGAAAAACAGGACATACGCGACGAATCCCGGCAAAGCGCCCTCGGAGGCGAAGAACAGCAGCGACAGGCGCAGGATCACATAGAGTCCGACCTTGCTCATTACCGCCATTATGGCGGCTGCGGGAGCGGAGGCCGCGGTGTAGGTCGTCGGCAGCCAGAACGACAGCGGCCACATGCCCGCCTTGATGAGGAAGGCGACGCCGAGGATCGCCGCGCCCGCCTCCAGCAGCATCCGGTTCTCCTTCGGCACGAGCGGGATGCGCAGCGCGAGGTCCGCCATGTTGAGCGTGCCGGTGACCCCATAGATCATCGCCACGCCGACCAGGAACAGCAGCGAGGCGGCGAGATTGATGGCGATGTAGTGGAGCCCCGCTCTTACTCGCTGCGAGCCGGAACTGTGCAAAACCAGCCCGTAGGAGGCGGCCAGCATCACCTCGAAGAAGACGAAGAGGTTGAACAGGTCGCCGGTCAGGAAGGAGCCGTTGAGCCCCATCAGCAAGAGCAGGAACAACGTGTGGAAATGCGGCCCGGCCTTGTGCCAGCGCCCCAGCGAGAACACCAGCGCCGGGATCGACAGCACCGCCGTCAGCGCCAGCATCATCGCCGAGAGCCGGTCGAGCACAAGCACGATCGCGAAGGGCGGCGGCCAGTTGCCGAGCAGGTAGACCATCACGCGCCCGCCATCCGCAGCGCCGTCGGCATGGGAGATGCGCAGGAGCAGGATCGCGACGACAAGCAGCGCGACGGACGTCAGCAGCGCGACCGTCGCCTTCAGGAGACGCTCGCGATCCTCGAAGAACAGCAGAAGCGCCGCCGCCACCAGCGGCAGCACGATCGGCGCGATGATGAGGTGCTCGGGAGCGAAGTTCATCGTTCCGGCTCCCGTCCGTCGACATGGTCGGTGCCGGTGAAGCCCCGTGCGGCAAGAAGCACGACGAGGAAGAGCGCCATGGTCGCGAAGCCGATCACGATGGCGGTCAGCACGAGGGACTGCGGCAACGGATCGGCGAATGTCGCCGGATCGATCACCTCCGAACCCGGCAGAACGGGTGGCGCGTTCATGGTGAGCCGGCCCATGGAGAAAATGAACAGGTTGACCGCATAGGACAGAAGCGCCAGCCCGATGATGACCTGGTAGGTGCGCGGGCGCAGAAGCAGCCACACGCCGGACCCGACGAGAGCGCCGATGCCGATGGACAGGACCATTTCCATCAGGCGTCCTCCTCGACCTTGGCCGCCTCGACCGCGCGGACGCGATGGCTGCGGACCGACTGATGCGCGAGCGCGATCAACATGAGGACGGTTGCGCCGACCACCAGCGCAAAGACTCCGAGATCAAACAGCAGCGCCGAGGCCGTCGGCACCTTCCCGATGAACGGGACGTCGGTGTACTGGAAGTATGAGGTCAGGAATGGCATGCCGAACAACCACGAGCCCATGCCGGTGACGGCCGCCATCAGCAGGCCGGCGCCGATCCAGCGCACGGGCAGGATGCGCAACCGGTTCTCGACCCAGCGCGTGCCACCGGCGAGATACTGCAGCAGGAAGCCGATCGCCATGGTGATGCCGGCCGCGAAGCCGCCGCCGGGCAGGTCGTGGCCGCGCAGGAACAGATAGGCGGCAAGCAGGATGGTGACCGGGAACATCCACTGCATGATGACCGATGGCACCATCAGATAGTCATGCACGGTCGTGCCGATCTTGCGATCGTCCGCGGCATCGTCATACTCGTTCTGGATGCGCTGCTGTTCGGGCAGGCCAATACTGTCCGCGGCAGGACGGAATCGGCGCAGGAGGGCGAACACAGTCAGCGCCACGATGCCGAGCACCGTGATCTCGCCGAACGTGTCGAAACCGCGGAAATCGACGAGGATGACGTTGACGACGTTGGTACCGCCGCCTTCGGAATAGGCGCGCAGCAGGAAGAAATCGCTGATCGTATCGGGAAGTGGGGTCGTCATGATCGCATAGGCGATCATCGCCATGCCCGCCCCGCAGGCGACAGCTAGCGCGAAATCGCGGTAGCGGCGCATACGCGCGCCGGGCCTGACCGAATTGTCGACCTCCTCGATTCGCTTGGGCAGCCAACGAAGGCCAAGCAGTATCAGCACCGTCGTGACGATCTCGACGAGGAGCTGTGTGACCGCGAGATCGGGCGCGGAGAACCAGACGAAAGTGATGGACGTGACGATCCCGGCCCCGCCCATCAGGATCAGCGCGGCCAGCCGGTGATACTTGGCCTGGAGAGCGGCCCCGATCGCACAGGCGATGCCGATGGCCCAGAGCGCGGCGAAGACCGGGTCGATTCCCGCCAGCGAGGGCCGGCCGGGGCTGAAGCCGGCGCGGAACAGCGGCCACAGCCCTGCGACGAAGGCGAGAAACACCACCAGCCGGAGTTGCGGCTGAAGCCGGCGCGTTCCGAGATTCGTCTCCATCCACCGCGCCCAGCGCCAGGAGATCGTGACGAGGATGCGCTCGAAGATGCGCTGTCCCTCCAGGTTGCGCAGGAGCGGCGGGCCATCCTCGCAGGTGGCCAGGTAGTTGCGAAGGGAGAAGTAGAGCAGCATCCCGCCGATCAGCGCCACCACGCTCATGATCAGCGGCGTGTTGATGCCGTGCCAGACGGCAAGGCTGTATTCGGGCGTTCGGTCGCCGAGCACCGAGACCACCGCCGTGTGCAGGTACGGCCCGATCGTCAGGCTGGGCACGATGCCGACGATCAGGCAGATCAGCACCAGCAGCTCGATCGGCAGGCGCATCCAGTGGGGCGGTTCGCGCGGAACGCGCGGCAGGTTGACAGGCTTCTGTCCGAAGAACACCTTGTGGATGAAACGCAGCGAATAGGCGACCGTGAATGCGCTGGCGATGGTCGCCGCATAGGGAGTCAATGCATCGAGAACGGTGCCCGAATGCCGCTCCAGCGCCTCGGCGAAGAACATCTCCTTAGACAGGAAACCGTTGAGCAGCGGCACGCCAGCCATGGCTGCGCTCGCCACCATGGCGAGCGTCGCTGTGATCGGCAGCAAGGAGACCAAACCCGAGAGCCGCCGCATATCGCGCGTACCCGACTCGTGGTCGATGATGCCCGCCGCCATGAACAGCGACGCCTTGAAGGTAGCCTGGTTTACTATGTGGAAGATCGCCGCGACGGCGGCGAGCGGGCTGCCGAAGCTGAGCAGCGTGGTGATCAGCCCGAGTTGGCTGATCGTCGAATAGGCGAGCAGGCCCTTCAGGTCCTGCTGGAAGATGGCGAAGAAGGCCCCCAGCATCAGCGTCGCCATGCCGATCGAGCCGACTATGAAAAACCATTCGTCGGTGCCCGACAGGACCGGCCACAGCCGCGCCAGCAGGAAAACGCCCGCCTTCACCATCGTCGCCGAATGCAGGTAGGCCGACACCGGCGTCGGCGCGGCCATGGCGTTGGGCAGCCAGAAATGGAACGGGAACTGCGCGCTCTTGGTAAACGCGCCGAGCAGGATCAGCAGCAGCGCCGGCACGTAGAGGTCGTGGTTGCGAATAGCGTCGCCCGAGGCCAGCACTACGTCGAGATCGTAGCTGCCGACGATGTGGCCGATGATGATCAGCCCCACGAGCAGGCACAGCCCTCCTATGCCGGTGATGGTCAGCGCCATGCGCGCGCCGTCGCGCGCCGCCTGGTTGTGGTGCCAGTAGCCGATCAGCAGGAAGGAGAAGATGCTGGTCAGCTCCCAGAAGATCGCGAGCAGGATGAGGTTGCCGGAGATGACGAGACCCTGCATTGCGCCCATGAAGGCGAGCAGGAAGGAGAAGAAACGCGGTACGGGATCCTTCGGCGACATGTAGTAGCGCGCATAGATGACCACGAGCAGGCCGATGCCGGTGATCAGCATTGAGAACATCCAGGCGAAGCCGTCCATCCTCAGCGTGAAGGTGAGGCCGAGCTCTGGAACCCACTCGACCTCGCGCCGCACCACGCCACGATCGACGACCAGCGGGAACAGGGAGGCGGCGATCGCGAAGGCGACGATCGTCACCCCTCCTGACAGCCATGCCTCCGCGTTGCGTGCATTGACCGGCAGCATGGCGGCGAATGCGCTGCCCATGAAAGGCAGGAGGATGAGGAGCAGGAGAAGGTTCGCTTCGGTCATAGATCATGAAACTTTAGTGAGCAATCGCATGGTCGCCGCAGTCGACGCACGTCGGCTCACGCCTGAACGTGCTGTCGCAGGACGCTTCCGCGACGAACGAATGGTCCGTGACTCAGTGCTTTTCCCCGCCGTGGACGATGACCTGATTTCGCGGGTTCGATAGGGCTCGACGTTCTTCGTGGCGATGCGCTTCGGCATGCGCTCGACCGCCGCGTCCGCCAGCCCGAAACAATTGTCGAGCACGCCGGATACCGTCAGGTCGGCCTCCGTCATCGAGTTGGCGTGCTCGGGCGCCGCCCCAAACAGAGCGGTCCTGCCACGTCGGCGAGTTCCTTGTCGTCCTGGGCGAGGGCGGTATCGCCGTAGCCGTTGATCGCGAGGCGAATGTGTTTGGGCTCCGGCATGGCGATCGCCCCCTTGAGATCGTGATGGTCGAAAGGTCACGGTGAGTTTCCGTGCGCACCGTCCTCGCATCCTTGATTGAGGTTAAGGACTGAACGCGAGTTGACGTCGTTCATGTTCCCCAGCTCTTCCCGCTCCATTGGAGACCGGCATGCGAATGGCAAAAGATCCGCTCGGCGGCGGACTCCTGACGATCCTGGGCGTGCTCGCCTTCGGCACCGGCGTCTATTTTCTTGGCATCCGTCCCACGTTGCTTCCCGAGGACATTCGCTTTACGGGCATCGACGACGCCACCCTGCCACAGGCGTTCCTCGACTGGCTGGGGATTGTCTTCCGGACCTGGGGCGGGTTCATCACCGGCTTTGGCATCGTCCTTACCGGGATCGGCGTTGCGACCTTTTCAGCGGACGCCAAATGGCTGCGCTACGGCACGGCCGCAGGCATTCTCGTGGCGTTCGGACGTTTCGCATACAGCAACGTGGTCATCGACGGGGACTATTTGGTCTTCATCGCTTCCATGTTCGTCCTGGCGATGGTTGGGGCGGCAGTTCTGATCTTTCGACCCGGGCAATAGGCGAGGTCGAACAACGCGCATCACGGCTTGCGTGCTTCCGCCGCCGCTACCGTCGTTAGAAAGGGGATGCTATGCAGAGGCGATCTTCACCGTTCAGCACTACAGGTGGCAACCCCGCGCTATCAGGTTTGTCGCCGGTTTTGTTGGTCGCGTCATACATAGCTCTCGGGTTGCTTCCGCTCATACTTTCTCAATTGCAGGGTCTCGAACCACGCAATTTTTGGCGGGAGTTTTCTTCGGGCCTCGCGATGGTGGGATTTGCGATGCTGCTTCTCGAGTTCCTCCTGTCGGGCAGATTCCGACGGGTGTCGGGTAAGATAGGCATCGACGTCACGCTCAGATTTCATCAGGTCGTGGCTTCAACAATACTTTTATTCATATTCCTGCATCCGTTTCTGTACGCGCTCCCACGTTTGTCGAGCGATCCCGTCGGGGCTCTGAGCTCGCTACAGCGCATGTTCTCGTCAGGTGGTCTGAGAAGCGGGGTCGTGGCTTGGGCGCTGCTGCTGCCGCTTGTTGCGATTGCGGTATGGCGCGACCGCATTCCGCTTTCATATGAGGCCTGGCGCGCCAGTCACGGTTTAGGTGCGGTGGTGATCGCTATATTCGGTATGCACCACACCCTCAGTGTCGGCACCTACAGCGCTGATCCGGTGCTGGCCACATTCTGGCTGGTGCTGGGCGCTGTCGCGATAGCGTCGCTGACCTACGTTTACTTGGTGAAGCCACTGAGGCGACGGGCGAAGCCTTACAAGGTCGTGGCAAACAAGCTCGTCGCTGACGAAACCTGGCAGGTGACGGTTGAACCAACGAGCGGCCACCGGCTGGATTTCGTTGCCGGTCAGTTTGCGTGGGCAAACTTTGGACATTCCGCCTTCAGCCTGAAAGAACACCCATTTTCGATGTCGTCAGCACCTGCGATGAGTCCCCGGATCGAGTTCACCATCAGGGAAAGTGGTGACTTCACGGACAATATAGGTCGTGTGGCGATCGGCACGACCACATATCTCGATGCACCGCACGGGGCTTTCACACATGCCGGACTGCCTCCGGGCCCCATGGTTTTGATCGCGGGAGGAGTTGGACTTGCTCCGATCATTGGAATTCTTCGCCAGATGCGGCATGAGGCATGGCAGCATCCGGTTACGCTGATTTACGGGAACCGTGTCGCCTCACAGATCCTCTACCAGAAAGAACTTGAAGCGATTGCAGCCGAGATCAATCTGAGCATCCACCTCGTACTCTCGGAGCCTCCGAAGGACTGGCGGGGTCATGTCGGCGAGTTGACGCTCAATGTCCTTTCAGGCTGCCTGGCGCCTCTCGACACCGAAGCAAGTTATCTCGTCTGCGGTCCTCCGCGCATGCTGGATAGTGTCGAGACGGCACTTCTTGCGCTCGGGATCCCACCGTCCAGAATTGTCTCCGAGCGGTTCAGGTATCAATAGACGGAAAGTGTATCATGCGCCATCAGCAGGCCGCACGGACTTGTTGGGTTGTCACCATTCTCTACGTTGGTGCAGTCATCTTGTTCGCCTATTTCTGAAGAATTTCGTTCATGCAAAGAGCAAAAGACCGGCACAACCGCAGGCTCCCGACAATCCTGGGCGTGCTCGACTCTGGAGGAGTCGTCGCCAGGCCAGCGCGGCTGCCGTTCGCACTCTTCGCCCGCAGCATGTTGTCATCAGCCGGAACCATTCGACCGTCGTCGTCTCCATGTTCGTGCTGGCGCCGATCTCCGCATCGATCCTGACAAGAAAGCCAGGGCCGTAAGGGAGAAGCGTGGGGGCCAACCGCGTGGTCCGTGCGGAGTGAGGAGCGGCAGTTGCGATAGAGTCGAAAGTTCGGGGACAGACGCATGGTTGAAGGGGCATTTCGCGCTCTGATCGTCGGCGGCTATGGTCACGTCGGAACGCTCATCGCGCGGGAACTTGTCGGCAGGGAGGGTGTCGCCTTGAGACTGGCGGGCCCCGCACTCAAAAAGGCGCCCGAAAACAGGCTGGATTTCTCAAGGCGCGATGACCGTCCAGGAAACCGTCGCACAGATGTTCCCCGGCCTGGATCTGTAGATATCAACCAGTCGGTTCCAAAGAAACTTGAAGATCAGAGCCAATGGGCAAAGACGGCCGCAAGCCGCAGGAGGAAATGGCCTGCCGTGTCCGCAAGAGTTTCCTTGATGCTCTTGATCCAGGTTAAGGTTCATCCCGCTCCTTATCGCGATGATCGCGACGATCAATGGCAGGGTTGAGCGGAGCGATGAGGAAAGCGGAGCGAGCGAATCCAGGTGAAGGCAGCTCGGTATCGATAGCTGCCGTCGAAACGCCGGCCGGGACCCCGCCGAGCAGCCCCTCATGGCTCCGCTCCCATTGGGGCCTCCTGGCGGCGTTGGCCGCATTGCTGATCGTCATGGCGTTGCCAACGCCCGAAAGTCTGCCGGTTGCCGGTCAGCGCATGCTTGCCGTGCTCGCCTTCGCGGTCATTGTCTGGATGACCGAGGCGCTCGATTACGCCGTGTCGGCGGTCGTCATCGCCGCCTTGATGGCCTTCCTGCTCGGCCTGTCGCCCGATCCGGCGAATCCGGACGTCCTGATGGGGACTGGCAGGGGCCTCGGGCTTGCGTTCAGCGGCTTTGCCAATACCGCCCTGGCGCTGGTCGCGGCGGCGCTCTTCCTGGCAGCCGCCATGACGGCGACAGGGCTGGACAAGAGGATCGCGCTGCTCGTCCTTTCGCGCGTCGGCACCGAGACCCGTCAGGTCGTCCTGGGAGCGATCCTCGTCGGCTTCGTCATGGCCTTCCTCGTGCCGTCGACCACTGCACGGGTGGCCTGCCTCGTCCCGATCATGCTCGGGATCATCGCCGCCTTCGGCGTGAACAGGAAGGGCGCCTTCGCCGGCATGCTGATGATCACGACGGTGCAGACGGCAAGCATCTGGAACGTCGGTATCAAGACAGCCGCGGCGCAAAACATGGTGGCCGTCGGCTTCATAGAGCGGGAGCTCGGCCAGACAATCACCTGGCTCGAATGGTTCATCGCGGCCGCGCCCTTTGCCATCGTCATGTCGATCGCTCTTTACTTCGTCATGACGTGGATGATGCCGCCGGAAATCAGATCGGTGCCCGGCGGTCGGGATGCGATCCGCAAGTCGCTGGCCGAACTCGGGCCGATGAACGGCTCTGAGAAGAAGCTTCTCGCCATATCGCTGACCCTCCTTGCCTTCTGGGCGACTGAAGGTTTCCTGCACCGTTTCGATACGTCCTCGACCACGGTCGCCGCGGTCGCGCTGATGTTTCTTCCCGGCATCGGCATCATGACCTGGAAGGAGGCTCAACCCAGGATCCCGTGGGGGACGGTGGTGCTCTTCGGTATCGGCATCAGCCTGGGAACGGCGCTTTTGCAAACGCAGGGAGCGATCTGGCTGGCCGACATCGTGGTGGCCGAATTCGGTCTCGCCAATGCAACGGCGCTGTTCATTCTCGGCGTTATGAGCCTGTTTCTTGTCGTCATCCATCTGGGCTTCGCAAGCGCCACCGCGCTCGCCGCGGCGATGATCCCGATCATCATCGCCGTGCTTCAGGGCGTGGCCACGCCGGGCATCAACATCGTAGGCATGACGATGCTGCTCCAGTTCGTGGTCAGCTTCGGCTTCATTCTCGTGGTCAACGCACCCCAGAACATGGTGGCCTACGGAACCGAGACGTTCAACGCGAGGGACTTTGTGCGCACCGGCCTCGTGCTGACGATCATGGCGATGGCGCTGGTGATGGTGCTCGGAGCAACCTATTGGCGCTGGCTCGGCTATGTCTGAACGGCAGGAAAGAACGATGGAGGCAAACCCATGCGGCCTACCGACATCTCGACACCCGATTATTTCCATAAGGTCGTGGACTGCCAGTGGGCCTGTCCCGCCCATACGCCAGTTCCCCACTACATCCGGCTGATCGCGGAAGGCCGGCCCGCCGAAGCCTATATGGCGAACTGGGCCGCCAATGTTTTTCCGGGTGTTCTCGGCCGCGTCTGCGACAGGCCTTGCGAGCCCGCCTGCCGAAGAGGCCGCGTCGAGACGGAGGCCGTCGCGATCTGCCGCCTCAAGCGCTTCGCCGCCGACGCCAAGGGCGAGATCGACGACCTGCTTCCAGAGCCGGCCCAGCGAAAGAACGGTAGGCGTGTCGCGCTTGTTGGAGGAGGGCCCGCCTCGCTGACGGTTGCGCGCGACCTTGCCCCGCTCGGCTATCATTGCGCGGTCTTCGACGTGCAAAAAAAGCCCGGCGGCACGATGCGCGGCCGCATCCCGCAATTCCGCCTGCCGGAATCGGTCGTCGACGAGGAAACCGGCCGTGTACTGGCACGCGGCGGCGAGTTCCTCGGCACGAGGGAGGTCGAAAGCCTCGGGACACTTCTCGCAGACGACTGGGACGCAGTCTTCGTGGGCACGGGCGCGCCGCGCGGTCTCGATCTCGACCTGCCCGGCCGCGCCGAAGCCGCCGGCGACATCCATGTCGGCGTCGACTGGCTGGCGAACGTCCGGTTCGGGCATGTCGATCGCCTCGGCGGCCGGGTGCTTGTCATCGGCGGCGGCAACACGGCCATGGATTGCGGCCGTTCGGCACGCCGGCTCGGCGCGCAAACGGTCGAGGTCGTCGTGCGCGAGGACTATGCGGACATGACGGCGGCGAGCTGGGAGAAGGAGGCTCTTGTCGAGGAGGGCGTCGCCATTTTCCACAACCTCGCGCCCAGGGCCTTCACACACGAGGACGGCCGCCTCACCGGCGTCCTGTTCGAACTCGTGCGGACGGCGCGTACCGACAAGGGCTGGACCGTGACGCCAACCGGCGCGCCCTTTCGGCACGTGCCTTGCGATCATCTGCTCATCTCCATCGGCCAGGAATCCGCACTCTCGTGGATCGAGCGCGATCTGGGTGTGGAGTTTGGCCAGGACGGCCTGCCCAAGGTGGATCCCGCTACGCTGCGATCGACCCATCCCAAGGTGTTCTTCGGCGGGGACGCCGCGTTCGGCCCAGGCAATATCGTGACCGCCGTGGCTCACGGGCGCGAAGCGGCGATCTCCATCGACCTGTTCCTGTCCGGGCGCGATGTGAATGAAAGGCCCCCACCCGCCGCCACACTGTTGAATGAGCGTTCTCCCGCAATATGGCGCCGTCAGCCGGAGATTTCGATCGACGCCCGTCACCCGGTGCCGCTTGCGCCCAGGGAGGCGGCTCTGACCGACATCCGCATGGAGGACGAACTCGGCTTCGACGTGGACCAGGCGATTGCCGAGGCAGGGCGATGCCTCGAGTGCGACAGGCAGACCGTGTTCGAAGGCGCGGCCTGCGTCGAATGCAAGGCTTGCGAAGACGTCTGTCCGACAGCCTGCATCACCTTCACGAGAAACGGAGAAGAGGCTGAGCTGCGTACCCGCCTGCGAGCGCCGGCGCCGAATCTCGACCAGGAGCTCTATGTCGGCAACGGCCTCGTAAGCGGACGGATCATGGTCAAGAACGAGGACGTCTGCATTCACTGCGGCTTGTGCGCCGAGAACTGTCCTACCGGCGCATGGAAAATCCAGACCCTCCTGCTCCAGGTGCCTCATGCCGATCGCCGCGGTGATCGTTACCCGAAAGGAGCATCACATGAGTAGACCGTCGATCTCGGTCGTTTTTTCCGGAAGCGGCGGGGCGGGAGCGATGACGGCTGGCGAGCTGCTGCTTCGTGCGGCGGCGGAAGCCGGCTACTACGGCTCCATGCACCGGCTGTTCGGACCTCAGGTGCGCGGCGGCGAGGCGGCGGCGCTGGTCCAGCTTTCCACCGGCCCGACCTCGTGGCAGCCCGACCGCTACGATCTGTTTGTGGCTCTGGATTGGGAGAAGACGGACCAGTTTGCGCCGGAGATACCGCTCGATGCGGGTTCGCTCATCATTCGGGATCCGCGGATGGGACAGGTGCCGGAAAGCATCGGCAAGTCCGGGGCCGGCTCTGTCGCCATGGAGATGGGAACGGTAGCGGCAACGCCACTGGAGAGCGCTCTGGCGGGCAAGCACGCAAACATCTTCGCGGCCGGTATTGTCTCAGGTCTCGCAGGATTGCCACCGCGTCTCATGCATGAAGCGCTGACCAGACTTCTCGGCCGCAAAGGCCCCGCTGCGCAGAAAGGCAACGCCGCCGCACTCGATGCCGGCATCGCCGCAGCGACGGATCTTGGGCTGGACTATGAACTCGCGCCTCCCGAGGCTGCCCGCCGGTGGCTGATTTCGGGCAACGAAGCGATCGCCATGGGTGCGCTGCGCGGGGGTGTGCGTTTCGTCGGCTGCTATCCAATCACGCCGGCAACCGATCTCGTAGAGTGGATGTCGCCACAGCTCCAGCGGATCGGCGGTCGGCTGGTGATGGCGGAGGACGAACTCGCCGCCATCAATCTCGTTCTGGGCGCCTCCTATGCCGGTGTACCGTCGATGACGGTAACCTCGGGCCCGGGCTTCTCGCTCATGGTCGAGAGCCTCGGTCTGGCGACTGCCGCGGAAATACCTGCGGTCGTGGTCGAGGTGATGCGCGGAGGTCCGTCCACGGGCCTTCCCTCAAAGACGGAACAGAGCGATGTTTCAATTGCGATCTATGGAGGGCATGGCGATGCACCAAGGTTCGTCCTTGCCCCGACGTCGGTACGCGACTGCATGTTCACGGCCGAATGGGCCGTCTATCTGGCGGAGGCGCTGCAAAGCCCGGTGATCGTGCTCTCCGACCAGGCTTTCGGTCTCGCGCGCACCGTGATCGATCCCAAGCCGGACCGCCCGCACCGACAGGAGCGTGTCACGGCGTTTCCGGACGATGAACCGTTCAGACGATACGCTGTTGGTGGCGATCCGGTTACGCCAATGCCTTTGCCGGGCACCCCCAGGGGGCAATGGGTCGCCGAGGGTCTCACGCACAACGAGCTCGGCATTCCGGTCGGAAGCGCCGGCATGCACGCTGCCCAGCTCGACAAGCGCGCGAGGAAGCTGACCGACTTCGATCCAGGCGAACTATGGGGAGATGTGTGGGGTGACGGTGAGACTGCGGTAATCGCATTCGGTTCCGGCATCGGCGCTGCCCAGGAAGCCGCCCGGCGCCTGTCGGCGAACGGGCGGCCGACGCGCGTCGTCGGCTTGCGCGTTCTGTCGCCGCTTCCTGTCGAATACCTTGCCGACGCCCTGGAGGGGGCGACGCGTGTCGTGGTCATGGAGCAGAACCACGGCGCACAACTCTATCGCCACCTGCTGGCGAACAAGGCGGTGCCGCCGGAGGCCGAAAGCCTGGCCCGCCCCGGACCACTCCCTTTCCTCGCCGCGGAGATTACCGCCCACCTCACCTAAGGACGAAGGACGCCTCATGAGCTCGATCGACTCCGCATCCAGGAACCTCACTCCGCAAGATTTCCATTCGGGCGCGACGCCGATCTGGTGTCCAGGGTGCGGAGACTATGGCGTCCTTTCGGCCCTTGAACATGCGCTTGCCGAATATGGCCGGCCGCCGCATGAGGTCGTGCTGGTCTCCGGTATCGGCTGCTCGTCGCGGCTGCCAGCCTATACGACATGCTATGGCTTTCACGGCGTCCACGGCCGCGCACTGCCTATCGCTACGGGCGTGAAGCTGGCGCGGCCAGAACTCGAGGTCATCGCGGTGGGCGGCGACGGCGACGGGTTCTCGATCGGCGGCAACCACTTTATCCATGCCTGCCGGCGCAACGTGGATATGCTCTATCTGGTGATGGACAACAGGGTCTACGGCATGACCAAGGGCCAGCCCTCTCCCACCACCGAAGCCGATTGGGACAGCGACATCGCGCCCGGGGGGCTCGGGCTCAGGCCACTCGATCCGATGGCGCTTGCAGTCGCCGCGGGCGCAGGTTTCGTGGCGCGGGGGTTCTCGGGGCGGTCGAAGGAGCTCACGAAGATCATCGTCGAGGCGTTGCGGTGGCCAGGCTTCGCTTTCGTGCAGGTCTTGAGTCCCTGCGTGGCCTTTCGCTCCGAAACCTTCGGCTGGAAGGAGAAGGTGCATCCGGCTTTCGAGACGATCGAGAATGACCGTTCGCAGGCCTATGGCGCAATTGCCGGTGACGACGGCTGCGGGCTGGGCGTGCTTTTCCGGGATCGCGGCATCCCGGACGCCAAAGAGCAGGCTGCCAATGCCGCGCTGGCGGAAATCGAACAGGAATTCGAGACCTGCCGATAGTGTCCGATGCTCGACCGGGCACACCTCGATCACGTTCATGGCATCGTGTGCGACCAGCTGGACGCCTGTCGTGAGTCTGCCCTGGATTTGACAGGTCTTGCGCTGGAAGTCGCTGGCCGGATTTTCTGCCAGCCATCAGACCTCATGATTGACAAGAGACGATGCGAAGCGGGGGTCACGACAAATGTGCTGACGCTCGTCATCGGCGCGCCGACGAAGGATGCGCCGACTCCTCGCGTGCGACCGATCGAAGAAATCGCTGGTTCAGCGACCTTTGCACGAATCCCGTAGCACCTGACGCCACAATCGAAGTCCAGTGCCCTCCCGAAATTCATCAGGTCCCTGCAATGAAAAAAGTTCATAGTCGCTGCACATCGACCGCTACAGGAAGAGGATCGGGATGTTCGGCAACGGCGAAGTTTGGGCGATCTCCTACATTGCAGTCGAATGGGCCATACGGCTGGCAATGCTCGTGATCGTGCCGTTTCGGCGTTCAGCCGAAGCAGCACGAAGCTGGCTGTTGCTCACCTTCTTCCTTCCCATTCCAGCCCTGGCGATCTATTTTTTCATCGGCAGGCCGTCCTATCCTCTTTGGCGCCGTGAGCGGTTTCGCCGTCTCCCGAAGGTTCTCTCGGAAGCCGTGAGCGAGATCAGGCACTCGCGCTATTGCAGCCGTCCGAGCTTGCCGGAGAACCTGACCGCCGCGTCGACCCTGATCGAGAACCTTGGCAGCTTCCCGGCGATGTCGGGCAATGATATCGAGCTCATCGTCAACTATGATGACGCTATCGTCCGGCTGGTCGAAGATATCGATCGGGCGCAGGAGTCGATCCATCTCCTGTACTACATCTTTGGAAATGACGAGACGGGCCGTCTCGTCATGGAGGCGCTGATTCGCGCAGCCGGGCGAGGGGTGGCATGCCGGGTTCTGCTCGATGCCCTGGGTTCACAGCGTTGGGCGCGGTCGGTCTCCAGGCAACTCAGCGACGGCGGTGTCGAAGTGCGGCTCGCGCTGGCGGTCGGTCTTTTGCGCAGGAGATCGGCTCGCGCCGATCTGCGCAATCACCGCAAGATTGCGGTTATCGACGGTTCCTTTGCCTATCTTGGCTCGCAAAACATCGTCAATGCCGAGTTCAGAAGCGGAATTGTCAACGAGGAACTGGTCGCGCGCGTTGCCGGTCCGGTCGTGGCGGAGCTGCAAGCCGTCTTCGTTGGCGACTGGTACATGGAAGCGGGCGAGGTGCTGAATGCGCCCGAACTGTTCCCGCATCGACATCCGTTGCGTTCAGGTGTCGTCGCACAGGTTCTTCCGAGCGGTCCGGACTATCCCGATGCCGGCATGGGTCATCTCATGGTCGCGCTGGTTCACGGCGCAAGAGAAAGGATCGTGCTGACAACCCCCTATTTCATTCCCGACGAGCCGCTTCTACAGGCGCTGAAAACCGCCGCCATGAGAGGAGTCGAGGTCCGCCTGGTCGTCTCCTCGATCGTCGACCACGTCATAGTCGGTCTGGCGCAGCGATCCTACTACACCGAGCTGCTTGAAGCCGGTGTCCGGATCCATTCCTACGAAGGAGGCTTCCTGCATGCCAAGCATGCCACGTTCGATCGCGACATCGCGCTTGTGGGGTCCGCCAACATCGATATCCGCTCGTTTGTGCTCAATGCCGAGATAAGCCTGGTCTTCTTCGCTTCCGATGTGGTCGCAAAGCTCGAGAATGAGCAGATGCGTTACTTTGCTTCAAGCGCGGAGCTCAGGGCGGATATTTGGGAAAAACGTCCGATCCTCAGGAAAACATGCGAGAACATTGCGCGGTTGGCCAGTCCGCTCCTTTGAGAGCCTTTTCATACGACAGGCTCAGGAGCCGAGGACGTGGGTTTGCGGCCACTCGAAATGCGGCAGCATCAGGAATACCGCGAGACCGAGCGCGCCGGCCACCACTGTCGCGACGGCGATCGGGAGCCAGAAGCGGACAGGGCCGGTTGCGGCGGCAACGACCAGCCGGCCGAATGCGTTCGTAGTGAGCGCGAGCAGCACGGCATGGCCTATGACTTCGAGATGCACCTGCTGCCCCTGAAGGCGAAGCGCGCTGAGCACGGCGACATCGACGTCGAAGATGCCCGAGATCGCAGAGGTCGCGACCACGCCGCCGGCGTTTTCGTTCGCAAGCGCCGCGCTGATCGTGGAGACTATGGCGAAGGACGAGGCAAAGATCAGCAGCGCCCGAAGATCGAAGGGATTTCGCGGGAGGTCGGAGCCATCACTTGCCATGCTTCCCCGCATCAGGAACATGGAACCGCATACGGTGAAGCCTGCAACCGCTGCAAGGATGGCGAGACCGGCAACGCCGAGCACCGCCGGCGCCACGATGACGACGATGCCCGTCACGCGCAGCACGGATACGCCCGCCGCAAGTGTTGCCGCCCCGGCGAGCGGCAACGGATTGGCGCCGCCGGCAGCAGTGCGGGCAAGGGCGACCGTCACTGCCGTCGAGGAGACGACGGCTCCTGCGAGCCCACCGACAAGAACGCCTCGTGTCGTGCCGAGGACGCGTACGGCGATGTAGCCGAGAAACGAGATCGCGGCGGTCAGCACGGTGAACAGCCAGACCTGATACGGATTGAATCCGCCCCAGGGGTCAATGGCACTGGCCGGCAGCAGCGGAAGGACGATCGCGGTCATCACAGCCAGCACCATCGCCGAGCGAAGCTCTATCCAGGACAGGCGACGCAGGAGGCCGTGAAGAACGTCGCGGCTGGCAAGGACGGCCGCCAGTGCCGCTCCGCCGGCAGCGGCCGCGAGTTGATCGCCGACGACGGCCAAGGCACCGAGCGCGAAGACGGAGAGGCCGGCGATGATGCCGGTGACGCTGTAGTTGTCCTCATGGGCCGCCTCCCGCGTCTTGTACCAGGCAAAGACCGCGGTGAAGGCAAGGAAGCCTGCTATCAGAATGGAGGTTGCATCGAGGCTGACGGCGAGCGCCGCAAGGACGCCGCCGAGCAGTCCCGATATGCCGTAGGTCCGGATGCCCGCAGCGCGCCCGCCATCCGGCGTCTCCCGTTCGCGCCACCCGCGTTCGAGGCCGACCAGCAGGCCGATCGCCAGCGCCAGCCCGAGACGGACGATCAGCGAATCCATCGGAAATTCCGCTTTCGAGAACCATCATTGACGAAGCGCGCGATCAGGTTGCGCCTGGCACCATGTGCCGGCAACCTCGACACGATGATCGCCTCCCTACCACGAAGCGGCAACAGGATTGATTCCGCCATCTCAAGGCTCGATCTCGATCATGTCGCCGGCCTGTGCCGCGTAGTCCAGCGCATAGGCCAACTCGCCCGACGTTTCAGCATGGACGTGAAGAAGGGGCTGTCCCCTGTCGATTTCGTCGCCTAGGCGCACCTCCATATGAACGCCGGCGGCCTTGGCGTCGGGCGCCCCGGCGAGCTTGGCCAGGCGCGACAGCTTGCGATTGTTGATATGAACGACGCGTCCAGCGCGCGGAGCCGCGAGCGGATGAACCTGAGACGCCGTTGGCGGCGTGCGCAGGCCGCCCTGCGCCTCGCAGATCGCCGCGAACTTCTTCCATGCGCGGCCATCGGCCAGCGTCCGCAGAGCGAGGGCCAGCCCCTCTCCCTTGCCGGCCTTGCCGCCAATCTCCAACGCAGCGCCGGCCAGCATGGCGGCACGGCGGCGCAGATCGTCCGGTGCATCGGGCGTATTTTGCAGAACGGCAAGCACGTCGAACGCCTCGAGAGCGGGACCGATACCGCGGCCCACCGGCTGGGAGCCGTCGGTCTGCACGCAGGTGGCCGCGAGGCCGAAGCGGGACGCGACCGCTGTTATCCGGGCGGCGAGATGGGCTGCGGCGTCATCGCCGCGCACCTTGGCCGTAGGGCCAACCGGAATGTCGATCACGACATGGGTGGAACCGGCAGAGATCTTCTTGGACAGCACAGAGGCGATGAGCTGGCCCTCGGTGTCGACGTCAAGTTCGCGTTCGACGCGAACGAAGATGTCGTCGGCCGGGCTGAGATGAACGGCGCCGCCCCAGGCGACGCATCCTCCTTCGGCCTCGACCACACGCCGCAGCGTGGCCAGGTCGAGCTCGACGGGAGCCAGCGTTTCCATCGTATCGGCGGTGCCGGCCGGCGAGGTGATGGCGCGCGACGAGGTTTTCGGCATGAGGAGACCGTTGGCCGCGACGATCGCCACCACGATGGGCGTCGTGCGGTTTCCCGGCAGGCCGCCGACGCAATGCTTGTCCACGACGACCGGAGCGTCCCATTGCAACCTGTCGCCGACCGCGATCATGGCGCCCGTCAGGTCGGCGGTCTCGTTCTCGTCGAGCGGCAGGGCCGCACTCGCGGTCAGGAAGGCTGCGAGATGCACATCCGTGTAGCGTCCGGCGACGACGTCGCTCACGATCCCTGACAGGGCCCGAGCATCGAGGCGATGGCCGTAGATGCGGCGACGCACGCTGGCAAGCGATTCCAGCGTGGGGGGATGGGTCACACGCACCTCGTCGCCCTCGGAGGCGCCGAGAAGGTCCCACGCGGTCTCGGACAGGCCGACCTCGTCGTGGCCGAGCAAGTCATCGCCGTCGACCTGAAACAGTGTCGCCTGGACCTGTCGGGCCCCGTTGGTGAGGAGAACCTGGGAGCGCGCGGCCAATCCCTCCGATCGGCAGACGTGACAATCGGTACGCATGACGACGACAGGCTGGTGCTGGGTGTGCAAAGCCAGGCGTCGAACACGGAGAGTCGGCTGCTCGGGCCCGCCGGGAGAGACGAGCGCGGTCATAGATCGAACACCTGATCCTGACGGGGTACGGTGGCGCTCCAGCCCAACTCGCGATCGATCCGAACGCGCAGAGCCTCGGCGGCTTCATCCTCGCCATGGACTATGAAGACGCGGGAAGGCGCATGCTGGAAACCGGCGAGCCATCGCATCAGCTCATCGGCGTCCGCGTGGGCGGAAAGCATGGAGAGGTCGTCGACCTCGGCACGCACGGGCACCCACTGCCCATGGATCCTGATCTCCCGCGCGCCCTGGACCATGGCGCGGCCGCGCGTGCCCGCCGCCTGATAACCGGAGAACAGGATGGTGTGCTTCGGATCGGACGCGAAGGATTTGAGGTGGTGGAGGACGCGGCCACCCGTCGCCATGCCGCTCGCCGAGATGACGACCTTCGGCCACGGGCTGGCGGTGATCTCCTTGGACGCTTCGACGTCGCGCGTGTAGGTCGCGATCTTGCAGATCGCCGTGCACTCGTCATGGGTCAGGCGATGGTCGGCGCTGTGCGCATGGAGGAGGTCGGTAGCGTCGATCGCCATCGGGCTATCGAGATAGATCGGGATGTTCGATAACCGGCCCGCGGTCTTCAACTTCCAGAGGTGGTAGAGGAGCGCCTGCGCCCGACCCACCGCAAAGGCGGGGATGATCACGGTGCCACCACGCTTGATCGTGCGCTCGACGACGGCGCCCAGCGCTTCGGTCGTGTCGACGGGATCGTGGATGCGGTTCCCATAGGTGGATTCGACGACGACGAAGTCCGCCTGCGGAACGGGAGCCGGATCGGGGAGCACCGGATCGCCATAACGCCCGAGATCGCCGGAGAACGCTATGCGGCGACCGCCCCATTCGATGTCGGCGCTCGCGGCGCCAAGGATGTGGCCTGCATGGCGGAACGTCAGGGTCGCACCGTCCGGAAGCTGGACCGGCTTGTCGAAGGGCGTTGTCGAGAAGAACTCCATTGCGCGCTCCGCGTCGCGCGCGCCATAGAGCGGCAGGGCAGGCTTGTGTTTAGAGAAGCCCTTGCGGTTGGCGTATTCTGCGTCCTTCTCGTTGAGAAAGCCGCTGTCCTTGAGGATCAGTTCGGCCACGTCACGGGTCGCGGCGGTGGCGTAGATGCGACCCCGGAAGCCGTCGCGCACGAGCTTGGGCAGGTAGCCGGAATGGTCGAGATGGGCATGGGTCAGAACGATGGCGTCGATGCTGGACGGGGCGACGGGAAGCGGCTCCCAGTTCAGCTCGCGCAGGTTTTTCAGCCCCTGGAACAGGCCGCAATCGATCAGGATGCGCTTGTCGCCGTTGGCAAGAAGGTGTTTCGATCCGGTGACGGTGCCGGCACCGCCGAGAGAGGTGAGCGTCAGCATGGCAACCTTCAGATTGTGAATGCGGCGATGTCGCCCGGATGGCCGAGTCCGTCCACGGCGTCCCGCTCGGCGGGCGCGAGAAGGTCGTCGCGGTTCCAGCCGGCAAGAGGAACGGCGGCGTCGATCAGATGCGCCCATGAACAACGGTTGGCGAACAGCATTCCGGATACGTCGAGCGTGCCGCCCCGGCTGACATATCCGCGCGCGGCCGTCGTTTCAGGTCCGGAATCCAGTCGCCGCAGCAGGCCGAGCATGGGTTCGGGTCGGGTGTGCGAGACGATCAAGCGCGGCATGCCCTTCGGAAACAGAGCGCCCAGTTCGTCATCGCCAGCCGTGAAAGCCGCCTCGACAGGGTCACGGGGGCTGCGGAAGCGGCCGGGCTCTGACAAAGCGGTGACGAGGACACGGCGACCGTGCGTCTTGAGGCGATGCGCGGCCTTCAGCGCCTCCTCGAGCTGATAGGCTCCGACGGCAACGATTTGAAGCTCCGCGCCTTCTGCCTCGCCTTCGACATGGGCTGCGCCATGGTCGAGGAAGCGGGTCGCCGCTTCCGCATCGAACCGGTGCGGCATGTCGCGCTTGGAGACGATCAGGCACGCAACCTGGCCCCGGCCCTGATAGACGGAGCGGAGCGCGGCCATGGCGCTGTTGGCGTCGACCGGGAACAGGACGCGGGAGGTGTCGGACATTTCGCCCAGGAGCGCCTCGCCGATCGTCGGGTCCTGATGCGACTGCTCGTTCTTGGAGTTCTCCCAGGTGTGCGAGGTCACGACGAGGGGAACCGAGATCCAGCCGGGCTCGTGTCCGGTCTCGCGTTGACGCCGGGAAAAGACGATCTCCTGGCGTAGACCACCGAGCATCTTCATCGCGAAGGCTTCGTAGCTGACGATCAGGTTGATGCCGCCCTTGTTGGCGAGCGCGGCTCCCGCCACGGCCTCCTCGTTGAGCGCGGTGATGACCGCGCCGTCGATCGCGTCGGCAACGCCCGGCTCCGAGGTGTTCACGCGATGGCGCAGCCGGTCGAGGGTGGCACCCATGTGGTTCGAGCGCAGTTCGTCGGGATTGCCGACGCGCGGCCGCAGGCCGGGATTGGCGTCCACGACGCGGACGAACCAGCGGTCGAGCGCGTGCATGGCGCAATCGGGCGGCTCGCCGGCAGCGGTCCATTCCGGCTCCGGCAGGTCGGGCGCGGGCGGATTGCGCGTGGCGAGCGGGTGCCGGCTCTCTGGCTGACGGCCCTGCCGATCGTGGGACGCGATCTCGCCGACCGCGCGCTCGATCGCCTCGGGCGCAACGAACAGAGCGCGCGCCGCGTCGTTGAAGGCGGCCCGGGCTTGCTCGTCGCGTGCGGGGTTGCCGCCAAGCGGAAGATTGTGAGCGGCGTTGGTGCCGGCGCCGGGGAAGCCGAAGCCCTTGACCGTCTCGGCGATGACATAGGGGATCGGCGCGGGATAGGTCCGGTCGGGATCGACGGCAAAGCGTTCGAGCCGGGTTTCGGCCTCTATGATCGCGCAGGCGATGGCGGACGGATCGCGGCCATCGACGATGAAGGGATCGAAGCCGTTGAGCCGAAGATGATCGGCGAGCCACCCGGCGCCACCTTGCTGAGCGATCTGGACGCGTTCCTCGATCCGCCGGCCGTTGAGGATCATCACCGGAACGGCAAGCCCGGAATCGTTCGCCCGCCACCAGCGCGGCGTCCAGTCCGAGCCGCGCTGTTCCTCGAACGCCCCGTCGCTCAGGAAGGCGACGAGGCTCTCGCCCGGCAGCGGCGCATGGACGTATTGCACCTCGGCAAAGCCGAGATAGCCGCCTTCCGAGATCGCGCCGGCGGTATTCGGTCCGGCATGGCTGCCGAGCGGCACCGCGGCGCGCCCCTCCGCGTCGATCGCATAGGAATAGAAGTCGGCCGCGAGCTGCGAGAGACCGATTTCGCTGCGGTCGTATCGGCCTCGTTGAGCATCCGAGACGTCGCCGGTCAACGCATTGACCGCCTCGATCGCGGCCACGCAATGGCCTTGTCCCATCATCCACGCGCGTGTCTTCGCTGTGATCGCGTTGGCCGCGAGATAGCCGACGAAAGCGGGCACCATGTTGAGCGAGCCGCCGGTATGGCCTTCGGGCGTCGGCTTGAACGCGTCGGCCGGCAGTGGTTCGCCCGAAAGATCGACGCGGCGCGCATAGGTCATGTGAACGACGGTCCACATCGCGGCAGACGCAAGGCGGTCGGCGGCGGCGAGGATGCGATAGAGCGTATCCTTCTCGACACGTTCCGACGAGGCAAGCGCGGCGACGCGCCCGATTGTTTCGTCGTTGTGGGCGATCGGGCCGTAGCCTTGCCGCCATATGTCCAGTGCTCTCGCTGCCGTTTCGCTCATGCTGTCGCCGCTTTCGATCGATTGTTCGCGTTCATCAGTTCACGCCGCTAGTCCAGGATGGTGGATCGCTGGCGGGAAATGAATCGAATCCGGCCTGTTCCACCTCGTCCCGCGGTTCCGGCGGACGCCGGTGACGTACGAGATTACTGTCGACGGCGGCTGCAGGCGAAATGGCGCGTGCGATCAACCCAGCGAGAGCGACGGCATTGCTCTCGTGGGGCACGGAATCGGACGAGACCACGCGATCGCAGAGCGCCGCGAGGCGCTGGAACGAGTTCTCCGCAAAAAGGCCATGCACCACGGCGACGACAGGCCGAGGAAAACCGTGAAGCGGGAGTTGCCGGGCGGCCTCGATCAAGGTGTGCCCGGACGATGCGATATCGTCCGCAAGCACCGGCTGGCGTCCAAGCCATCCGGACAGGTCAGGCATCGCAATGTCGACGTTACGGTCGCCATGGCGGACCTTGCGCAGCACGGCATGCGGGGCGCCGATGCGTTCGGCGATGGCCGAGACCCATTGCTCGCTTTCTTCATCCGGGCCGACGATCAAGGGCTTATCCACCTCGGCGGCGATCCAGTCGGCCAACATCGGCGCGGCATGCAGGGTATCGGCCGGGATGGTGTAGAGCGACGACAATGCGGGATAGCGATGAAGATGCGGATCGACCGTGACCAGCCGGTCGAAGCTCGACGAGACAAGCCGCGCGAAGCTCTTCGAAGTCACCGCCTCTCCGGGCTGGAACCGGCGGTCCTGCCGCATGTAGGACAGGTACGGTGCAATCAGATTGACTTTGCTGGCACCCAAATCCCTTGCCGCATCCGCGGCGAAAATCAGCCGGAGGAAGCTGTCGTCTGGCCTCGCAAGCGTGCAGACAAGATCGACCGCCTTATCCTTCACCTCCGACAGGAGACGCACATAGGTCTCGCCGTCCGGAAAGCGGCGCGTCTCGACGGCGCCCAGTTCCCATTCGCCGGCGTCCGCCAGCCGGCGCGCGAACAACTCGTTGCCGGGCAGGGGGATTATCACCCGTGATGCCGGATCAAGATTTGCGTCCATTCCACTCACCCCTTGCGCCTGTAGTTGCGCAGGAACTGGGCGTTGATCGCGACGATGATGGTGCTCGCCGACATGAAGACGGCGGCGACGGCGGGCGTGAGCAGAATGCCCATCGACGGATAGAGCACGCCGGCGGCCAGCGGGATGGCAACGGTGTTGTAGCCCGTCGCCCAGGCCAGGTTCTGAACCATCTTGCGGTAGGTGGCGCGCGACAGGCCAAGAATAGCGCCGACATCGCGCGGGTCGCTGCGGACCAGCACCACGTCGGCCGATTCCACGGCGACGTCCGTACCGGCGCCGATCGCGACGCCGAGATCAGCCTGCACAAGGGCAGGCGCGTCGTTCACACCGTCACCGACCATGGCGACCGACAAACCGCGCGCCTGAAGCTCCTTGATCTTGTCGGATTTCTGGCTGGGCAGCACCTCCGCGAAAAACTCGGTGATTCCGAGATCCCTCGACACGGTTTCCGCAACGCCTCGCGCATCGCCGGTCAGCATGACCGACCTGATACCGAGCCGGTCGAGCTCCGCGATAGCCTCCTTCGATTCCGGACGCACGATGTCCGAAAGCGCCAGGAGCGCGCGGGCCTGGCCGTTCCGCTCCAGAACGACCACGGTCTTGCCGTCAGCTTCCAGCCGCTTGAGCTTCTCGTGGGTGACCTGCTTGCCCTGTCTGGCCAGATGGCCGGGGCTGACGATGCGCACATCCTGGCCATCGACCTTTGCAACGATGCCTTCGCCGGTGATGTTGCTGACGTCGGTGGCCTTCGGCACCCCCAGTCCCCGATCCTTCGCTTCGGCGACGATACCATGTGCGATCGGATGCTCGGATTGGCTTTCGGCTGCCGCGGCAAACGCCAGTTCCTCGTTCTCGTCGCCTTCGACCAACAGGACGATGTCGCTGACGCCGAAACGGCCTTCGGTGAGTGTGCCGGTCTTGTCGAAGACGGCGGCGTCGAGATTGCGCGCTCGCTCGAACGCGGCGCGGTCGCGGATCAGCAGGCCGTTCGACGCGCTGAGCGAGGTGCTGACGGCGACCACCAGGGGGACGGCCAGGCCAAGCGCGTGGGGACAAGCAACCACCATCACCGTCACCATACGCTCGATCGCGAAGGCGAGCGATTCTCCAAGAACGAGCCACCATGCGAAAAATGTGCCGAGACCGACCACAAGGGCGATGTAGGTAAGCCACATCGCCGCACGGTTCGCGACGTCCTGCGTCCGTGAACGGGTCGCCTGCGCCTGTTTGACCAGATCGATGACCTGCGCGAGGTAGGTAGCGTCTCCGGTCGCCGTGACCTGGATGGTGACGGCATTGGCGCCGTTGATGGCGCCGCCGATGGCCGTGGCCCCTACGCCCTTGGTGACCGGCCGGGATTCGCCCGTCAGCATCGCTTCGTTGAAACCGGACGAGCCTTCGACGATGGCGCCATCGACGGGAACCTTGGCGCCCGGCCGAACCAGTACGCGGTCGCCGGGCTGCAGTGCCGAGATCGGCACCTCTTCTGATGAACCATCGGCCTTAATCCGTGTGGCGCTGTCCGGGAGCAGCCGCACCAGTTCCTCGAGCGCGCGCGATGCGCCCATGACCGATCGCATCTCGACCCAGTGGCCCAGAAGCATGATGCCGACGAGCGTGACCAGTTCCCAATAGAGCGGCTCGCCGGGGAAACCGAAGGTTATGGCGACCGAGAAAAAATAGGCGGCCGAGATCGCAAGTGCGATCAGCGTCATCATTCCAGGCTTGCCCTGCCGCAGCTCCGATGTGAAGCCGGTCAGGAACGGCCAGCCGCCATAGACATATGCGATGGTCGAGAGCACGAAGAGCACGTAGCGGTCGCCGGGGAACGCCAATGCCTCGGCGATGCCAAGCCAGTGCTGGATCATCGGCGAGAGCAACAGCACAGGAGGCGTGAGCAAGAGCACCACCCAGAAACGGCGCCTGTAATCCGCCACCATCGCGCCGTGGTCGTGCCCGCCATGTCCGGCGTGCTCTGAATGGCTGGATCCGGCAGCGGCTATGACTTTCGGGTTGCCGTAATAGTCCTCGCCGCCCCTATGCCCTGTCACGTGCGACTGATGGTTCTGATGACCATGGTGTGAATGCGGTGAACTCATCAGGATGTTCCTTGACGTGGCTGGAGCAGTATCGAGCCGGCAGATTGCTGCGGCAGCCCCTGCAGTCGCAATTACCTGCGCGGGACTTTATGTCGAGCGAAGATCACCTCTTCCAGATGCCGAATCCTTGATCCAGGTTAAGTTCCCGGATCGAAGACGCGTGAATGGCCAGGCATCATGGCCGCTATCGCACCACCAGCACGGGTATCACCGAACTGGCCAACACGTCCTGCGTCTGGCTGCCGAGCAACAGGCGGCCAAGTCCACGACGGCCGTGTGAAGCCATGACGATCAGCGAGCAGCCCTTCGTGGCGGAAACCTCGAGAATCGCTTCGGCTGGACGCCGTCCAGGCACATGAAGCGTCTCGCACGGAACGCCGAGCTTCCCGGCATTGACCTTGATCGGTTCGAGAAGCTTGTTTGCGAACTTCTTCTGGTCGGCGTCGTACCGGTCCAGCTCGTCGGGACCAAGCGCCCAGCCTTCCCCGACATAGACGGGAAACGGTTCCGTCACAATGACGACCACGACCGCGGCAGCAAGGCTCTTCGCCAGCGAAAGACCATGGTCCACGCCCTTTTGGGCGAGATCGGAGCCGTCCGTCGCGATCAGGATTTGCTTGTACATCGGCGTGATTCCCGTCTCTTGTATATCATTGGATCGAGATGATCGTCCCGGCACGGCCTTCGAGGATCGCGCGAGCGTCTTCGAGGCGACCGATGCCCGCAACCCGCCCGTCGGCTGACGCAAAAGCGGCCGCCGCCTCCACCTTCGGCCCCATCGACCCCGGCGGGAAATCCGCTGGATCGATCTCCGCGGGATGGGCGCGGTCGATCCGTCGCTGGCGCTCCGTTCCCCAATCCTGGTAGACCGCATCCACGTCCGTCAGCATCAGGAAGGCGTCTGCCGATAGTTCTTCGGCCAGAAGTCCCGCGGCACGGTCCTTGTCGATCACAGCCTCTACGCCCTCGAGGTCGCCATCCTCATTCGCGATCACCGGAATGCCACCGCCACCTGCGCAGATGACGGTGACACCGTTGTCCACAAGAAGGCGGATGGTTTCGATCTGGGTGATCCGTCCGGGTAGTGGCGAAGCGACGACGCGTCGCCACTTGCCGGCGCTTTCCTCGACGAGCGGCCAACCATGGAGTTCTGCGACCTTCCTGGCTTCATCCGGTTCATAGGTGGGGCCGATGGGCTTCTCCGGCCGGTCGAAAGCAGGATCATTACGGTCGACCTCGATCTGGGTAAGCAAGGTGGCTAGCCTCGTCCCGTGGGGCAGCGCGTTGGCAAGCTCCTGCTCGACCATGTAGCCGATCATGCCGATGCTTTCGGCGCTGATGATGTCGAGCGGGAACGGAGGCACCTCCTTGTAGGCGGCTGCCTGAAGCGCGAGCAGGCCGACCTGCGGCCCGCTTCCGTGAGCAACCACGATATCGTGGTCGCGCGCGAGGTCAGCCAGCGCCAGCGCCGCCTTGCGGACGTTGGCGCGCTGCACCTCGGCCGTCATCGGCTCGCCTCGTTTGAGCAGGGCATTGCCGCCAAGAGCAACTACTACGCGCATGTCAGTTCCCCAGCGTGGCGACAAGAACCGCCTTGATCGTGTGCATGCGGTTCTCCGCCTGATCGAAGACGACCGAGGCTTCCGACTCGAACACCTCCTCCGTCACCTCCATGCTGTCGACGCCGTACCGGTGAAAGATCTTCTCGCCAATCTCGGTCTCGCGATTGTGGAAGGCGGGCAGGCAGTGCATGAACTTCGCGTGCGGATTGCCGGTGGCGCGCATGATGTCGGCGGTCACCCGGTAGGGCGTGAGCAGGTTTATGCGCTCCTCCCAGACGGAGTCCGGCTCGCCCATCGATACCCAGACATCGGTGTAGACGAAGTCGCAGCCCTTCGCGGCCTCGACCGGGTCTTCGGTGAGCGTGATCTTCGCCCCGGTCTTTTCCGCGATCCTGCGGCATTCTTCCACCAGCGCCGCCTCCGGCCAGCACGCCTTCGGCGCGCCGAGACGCACGTCCATGCCGATCAGCGCAGCACCTGCAAGCAGCGAGTTGCCCATGTTGTTGCCGGCGTCGCCGAGGAAGCAGAAGGCGACCTGCGACAGGTGCTTGCGGGTATATTCGCGCATGGTGAGGAAGTCGGCGAGGATCTGCGTCGGGTGGAACTCGTCGGTGAGGCCGTTATAGACCGGCACACCGGAAAAGGCCGCAAGCGTTTCCGCCTGCTCCTGCCCGAAGCCGCGATACTCGATGCCGTCATAGAGCCGGCCGAGCACGCGGGCGGTGTCCTTCATCGATTCCTTCTTGCCGATCTGCGTGCCGGTGGGGCCGAGATAGGTGACGTGCGCGCCCTGGTCGTAGGCGGCGACCTCGAAGCCGGTGCGGGTGCGCGTCGAATCCTTCTCGAAGATCAGCGCGATGTTTTTTCCCTTAAGCCGCTGGTCTTCGTAGCCGCCATACTTGGCCTGCTTCAGAGAGGCCGACAGCCTGAGCAGGAAGCGGATCTCGTCGGGCGTGAAGTCGAGCAGCTTGAGGACGCTGCGGCCCTTCAGGTTGACGGGCATCTTCCTTCTCCTCAGACCGGTTCGCGGATCAGCGGGCAGGTCATGCAATGGCCGCCGCCGCGCCCGCGCCCCAGCTCCGCGCCGGGCACGGTGATGACCTCGACGCCCGCCTTTCGGAGTTGCGTGTTGGTGTAGGTGTTGCGGTCGTAGCCGACGACCACGCCGGGCTCGATGGCGACGACGTTGTTGCCGTCGTCCCATTGCTCGCGCTCGGCGACGTACGCGTCGCCGCCGGTGAGCACGGTGCGCAGCCTCGGCAGGCCCAGCGCCCCGGCGACGATCTGCGTCAGATGGCCTTCCTCCTGCCGCACGTCGATCTCCCACTCCTTCTCGCCGGGGCGCAGAGAGAACACCTCGATCTTGTCGACCACATCGGAAAACAGCGTCACCAGATCGCGGTCGCAGAAGGTGAAGACGGTGTCGAGATGCATCGAGGCGCGCTCGACCGGCAGCTTGCAGGCGATGACGCGATCCGCGCCGCCTTGCGCAAACAGCGCCCGGGCGAGCTGGCCGACGGCGTGCGGCGTGGTGCGCTCGCCCATGCCGACCAGCACAAGGCCGTTGCCGAGCGGCATCACGTCGCCGCCCTCCAGCGTCGCCAGCCCGTAGTCGTTGTCGGGATCGCCCCACCAGACGGGGAAGCCCGCGTCGCGGAAATCCGGATGGAAGCGATAGACGGCCGCGATGTTGACCGTCTCCAGCTTGCGTGCGTTCCAGCGCATCGGGTTGAGGGTCACGCCGCCATAAATCCAGCAGGTCGTGTCACGGGTGAAGAGATGGTTGGGCAGCGGCGGCAGGATGAAATCCTCCGGCCGCAGCACGGGCGCGACGACGCCCTTCGCCGGGATCGGCAGCTCGGCCCTGCTCATGCCGCCCATCAGGATGAGCGACAGCGCGTCGGCTTCCGCCTCCATCAGCATGGCCTTGAGATCGTCGGCGAGCCCGACGCCGACCGTGTTTTCGTTGACGCGCCTGTCCAGCAGCCAGCGGCGGGCCTCCAGGTCCTGCATCGTCTCGGCCAGCGCCTCGCGCAGGAAGACGACCTCGGCGCCGCGATAGCGGATCGCGTCGACGAAGGTCATGTGCTCCACCCGCGCCTGCTTGACCCAGATGACGTCGTCGAACAGCAGCTCGTGGCAGTTCGACGGGGTCAGCCGGGCGAGCGCTGCGCCCGGACGGTCGACGAGCACGCGCCTGAGCTTGCCCACTTCCGAATGGACGCCATAGGTGATGGTCATCGTCTTCTCCTTCAGGCGACCATGACAGCGACGCTGAGGCTCGCCATGATGATGACGGTGAGGATCGCCAGCAGCGGCCACATGAAGCGCAGCCAGCGCTCGTAGGGTACCCGGCCGATGGCGAGCGCGCCCATCACCACGGCGAAGGTCGGGTTGACGAGGTTCACCAGCCCGTTGGCCGACTGATAGGCGGTGACGACCAGGTCGCGCCCGACGCCGGCGAAATCGGCCACCGGCGCGAGGATTGGCATCGACAGCACCGCGAGGCCGGACGAGGACGGCACGAAGAACGACATCAGCACCTGAAGCCAGTACATGACGTTGATGAAGGCGACCTCGCCGAGACCGGCCACCGAAAGCTCGGCCCAGTGCAGGATGGTGTCGGTGATGCGGCCGGCATCCATGACGACGACGATGCCCCGTGCGAGACCGATGATGAGGGCGACGCCGAGCAGGTCGCGCGCACCGTCGACGAAGGCTTCTACGAAATTCTTCTCGCCGGGGCGGGCGACGAGGCCGACGAGGATGGCGGAGGCGAGGAACAGCCCGCTCATCTCGCCCATCCACCAGCCGCCCCTGAGCACGCCCCAGACCATGACGACGAAGGTGAGTCCGAAGATCGCCAGCACGATCTTGTGCAGGCCGGTGAACTCGATCGTCTCGCCCTGATGGGCGCTGAGGAAATGCGCCTCGTTGTCGGCCTTCATGTCGTAGACGAGCGATTTCGTCGGATCGAGCCGCACCTTTTCGGCATAGCGCATGACATAGCCGACGCAGGCGAGCCAGGCGAGGCCGAGGATCACGAAGCGCAGGACGAGCCCCTGCGTGAACGGCACGCCGGCCGCGTCGGAGGCGATCACCGTGGCGAAGGCGTTGACGGTCGAGCCGAGCACGCCGACCCCGGCGCCAAGCAGGATGATCGCCACGGCCGTCACCGCGTCGTAACGCGCGGCGATCATGATCGGGATCAGCAGCATGTAGAAGGCGAGCGTCTCCTCCGCCATGCCGTAGGTGGTGCCGCCGAAGGCGAACAACCCCATCAGCACGGGGATCATCCATTTCTCGCGGCCTTCGAGCCGCCTCATGGCGGTGCCGATGCCGGCATTGATCGCTCCGGTGGAGGCCACCACGCCGATAAAGCCGCCGATGACGAGCACGAACAGCGCCACGTCGATGGCATTGGCCTGGTTTGTCGCGGGATCGTATAACCCCGCAATCGGGGCCATGATGACGTCGAACACGCCCTGCGGATTGGCTTCCGTCTCGGCGTAGGTGCCGGCGACCGGGACCTCGCGATCGAGCGCGGGATTGTTGACGCGCTCGTACTGACCGGCAGGCACGATCCAGGTGAGCGCGGCAACCAGCACGATCAGCCCGAACAGGATGGTGAAGGCGGTCGGAAATCGGAGCTTTCGCGGCTCCGTCGTGACGGATGCAGTGGTCATTTTCGCTTCCCCCATCTTGTTGAAGAATGCAGCGACAGCGTGTGCGCGGACGCTGTTCCCCTGAGTATTGAGGATGAAGCCGATCAGCTTTCCAGGACGGCTTTTCCGGCCCAAGCCGCAAAAGGCCGGCATAGGAACATCCGCTCCATCGTGCCAGGTATGATGTGTCATCCAACATCGAGTCCAGGGGCCTATCTTTGATCCAGGTTAAATCTCGCCATGGCGCTCGCTTCTATTGTTATCGACGATCAGTCCGGCACTCGCTTGCGCCGGACCGTCAACGAGAGGCTGCCTCGCCATATCGGGCGGTCACCAAGACCAAATGGTCGCGCGCTTGCCGGCGCGGCTATGACTGGAAGGAGGCGACAGATGAAAACGGGCCATGCATTTCTCGACGCACGCTTGATGAGGCTGGCGTTTGCGAGCATCCTGCTTGCAGCTCTGACCGCTATCTCTCCGGTGCGCTCGGAAGATGGATACCAAACGGCTGACGGGCTGGCGGTGTATCTCGGCATCATGCCGGCCGCACTGCTCCGGGGCCATCCAGGCAGCCATGAGGAGGGTGTGATGCACGGTGGCCCGGGCTCCGGGCGCCATCAGCAACACATCGTTGTCGCCGTCTTCGACGCCGTCAGCGGAGACCGTGTGGAGGATGCGAGCGTAGCGCTGACCGTGTCCGGTCTGGGACACGTAGGTCACAGGCGTATAGCACTCGAACCGATGACAATCGCCGGAACCGTCACATATGGAGAATTCATCGACTTCCCTGGAGGTGATCGCTACGAGATCGTGGTCGAGGTAAGCGTCCCAGGAAGACAAGGTCCGACGTCATTCACCTTTTCGAGCGACCATTTGCGATAAAGAACGTACTCTGAAATGCTCAGTTTGCTATCGCGCCGAATTACTCGAATTGCATCAGAAAGGCGATCAGGTTGGCGATCTCCGCTTCGTCGCGAATGCCGACGAACACCATGGTTGTGCCGGGTATCGTTTGCCGCGGGTTGGCAAGGAACCTAGCCAGCCCGTCTTCGTCCCACGCAAACTCTGAAGCACCCATTGCCCTAGAGTATCGGAATCCTTCAACCGTTGCCACCCGGCGTCCGACGATACCGTTCAGGTGGGGGCCGATTCTGTTTCCGGCATCCGGGCCGACCTGATGGCAGGCCGCACATCTGCGGAAAGCCCGCTCTCCCTCGATCGCATCCTGAGCTATGGCCGTACCAGCCGGCAGGGCCAGGGTCGCCGTCATTACAATAGTTGCCCAAGTTGTCGGATTCATCTTACCTCCGCTTGTTCAAGTCGACGACTTCCACGCCCCGCGCGTGATCGACTGTGCAGATCAGCTTCCAATCCGTGGAGATCTGACGGATCGACACGAGCCTGTCATTCGTCAAATGCGAGAACGCCAGGGGAGAAGTCCTCGATCCTTGTTAAAGTCCCGATCAAGTCCTCGAATCGCCATGGTCAATGCTTCTTCTGGCATGGTCATGGCGCACGTCGATGCAACGACAAAAGGAGCGATTCCGATCGTGAGAGGAGCGCATGTTCGATCGCTGGCGGGAGGGCTCGCATTGGCCGCCCTGGTCGTCGCGACAGCGGTAACGGCGGAAACCAAGACACCGATTCAGGAGCGAAAGGCTGGTATGACGGCGATGGCCAACGCTGCCCGGGCAATCGACGAGATGTTCCGGGGAGCCCGAACCTACACTCCCGAGTCCCTGTCCATAGCGGCCCGGACGCTTCGCGACAATTCAGGGGACGCGATGCGTTCACGGTTTCCGGATGATTCGCTTGGCGCTCCCTCGGCAGCCCGACCCGAGATCGCTGCGAACCGTGACGAGTTCGACCGGATCGCCGATCAGTTGGAGACGCTTGCTGCCCATCTCGCCGAGTTCGCGACCTCGGCGCCCGAGGCGATCACCGACGATATGCGTATGGGAAATCAACCGATGACTGGCGGGAGCCTGCTCGGCGCCCGTTCACGAGTTCTCGATGACGATGTGACGAACATGCCTGCAGAGCATGTATTCCATCTTATCCTGGAAACATGCACCAATTGCCATGCAAGGTTCAGAACGCGGCAATAGCGACGCCCGCCCGGGCGCCCGGGCGCGGCTGGTCGCCGTCGCCATCCTCCTGCGCGCGCATGGCGCGGTTGCAGCCCACAATCCAGCCACAATTATCGAGCCCTTTGCTGACGGTGGACTTTGCCGCACAAGTTCATCGATCGTTGACAATGTTCGTGTTCGATCAGGGGTTATGGTTAGAGGGTTCGTTGCATTCATCCTGACTGTGATGCTTGCCATGCATGCGGCAACCCCTTCGCGCGCGTGCACGACCGATGAGACCCACGCCGTTTCGGCCGATATTTCCAGTCCTGGCACTCTCGAGGCGTTGGATTGGGTTGAAGCAGGCGGCGTTACGAGCAATCAGATTGACCCGCACCATCATACCGCACCCTGCCACGAACACTGCAACTGGTTCGCCAGCATCTCCTTCCAAGGGTTTCTGCCCCCCGAGCCGGGTTCTGAAATCGAACTCGTCCGGCAAATGCTCCCGACCTTGCTTGCGGTCGCGGTTCCGCCCCCCCAATGAACTCATAAAACAGACGCCAACTCTGCTCGTGCATTCCGGTTAGCATCAGCTCACCGCACGCGCTCCAGGCGTCGACTCGTCCGTAGTGTGGCGTCCGAGTTTCTCTCGGCATCGTCCAGATTTACTCGTGCTTCTTCCCTGAAGGAGCAGCGAGAGCCCTGCAACGTCAAGGAGCAGAATTTGTGAGCGATATCTTCGAACCGCAGACCAATCCATCAAGACGGCGCTTCCTGTTTGCGTCCGGCGCTGTCAGTGCGCTGGCGCTTGCTGGATGCACGACCACCGACAGCGGGCTGGAGGCCCCGCAAGAGCCCACGCAACGCGTTGAACTCCCCTATGTGATGATGTACCGCGCTATCCCCGACGAGGACTTCCCGATACCTGCAGTCGACCTGCACAGAGTACCTCCCCAGTTCTATCGGCAAGAAGTCGCCGATCCGACCGGCGAGCGGCCCGGCACGATCGTAGTCGATATCGACAACTTCTACCTCTATCTGGTCCGGCCTGGTGGCCGCGCGCTGCGCTATGGGGTTGGACTGGGCCGAGAAGGGTTCTCATGGTCGGGAACCGGCGTAATCCAATGGAAGAGGCGATGGCCGACATGGACCCCGCCTGCGGAGATGATCGCCCGCCAGCCCGAGCTAGAAAAGTACAGCGCCGAGAACGGGGGTATGGCGCCTGGGCTCGACAACCCTCTCGGTGCGCGTGCGCTCTACATCTTCCAAGACGGCAGGGATACGCTCTACAGGCTTCACGGCACACCTGAGTTCTGGACGATCGGTAAGGCCGTTTCCAGCGGCTGCGTCCGCCTCATGAACCAGGACATCATCGATCTGTACGATCGTGTCCCCACACCTTCTCCAATCATCGTCCGCAGCGGTGCGCGAGCCAGTGTGTAGGCCCGCACAATCTACCTGGCGTGCGGTCGTTTCCACGTGCCCATGCCTCGCGTGGCCGAGAGTGCTCCAGGATTCCGGACGACAGTTGATTTCCGTCGCAGCCGCCCTTGCCTGTTCACGGCGTCCGGCAACAAGCGCGCTGCTCTCGCATCGATCGTGCTCCCCATCAACGTCTTCAACCCTGCCCAGGTAACCGACATGATCAACCGACGCTCGCTACTGATCGCAGGCGCAGGCACCGTTGCAACGGCCGCGCTTGTCTCGCCCGCTATCGCCCATAAAACTTTCACGCTCGATCCCCGCTTCCTGCCGCAGTCTGTATTGGCACCAGTTGGCTATCCGATCGGAACGATCGTGATCGATACAGCGAACCGGCTTCTCTTTCTGATAGAGGATGCAGGACGCGCCCGCCGATATGGGATCGGTGTCGGGCAGGCCGGCCTTGCTCTGTCCGGCATCGCGGAGATTGGCCGGAAGGCGAAGTGGCCGAGCTGGCGCCCGACCGCCAACATGATCCGTCGTGACCCCGCGAGGTACAAGCGGCATGCCGGCGGGGTTCCAGGCGGGCCCGGCAACCCGCTAGGCTCGCGCGCGCTCTACCTTTACCGGGACGGACGCGACACTCTCTACCGCATTCACGGGACGACCGAGCCCTGGACGATCGGTATGGCCGTATCTAACGGCTGCGTGCGGATGGTGAATGAGCATGTAGAGGACCTCTACGAACGTGTGCCAATCGGTACGCGGGTCGTCGTCGAGGCCTGATGGGTACTCCCGCCAGCCCCAATGCCCGGATCGAGGCGATCGATCTGGCCCGCGGCGTCGCAATGGTCGCGATGGCCGCTTTTCATTTCGCCTGGGATCTGGAGTATTTCGGCTACGCAGCTGTCGGCATGACACGCGAGCCGGGGTGGATGCTATTCGCGCGCAGCATCGCCTCCGCCTTCCTCTTCCTGGTTGGCGTAGGGCTGTTCCTGGCGCATCGCCGAAGCCTGCGCGCCCGCTCCTTCCTGAAGCGCCTCATGAAGGTCGCCGGCGCCGCCATCATGGTTTCAACCGTCACATGGATCGCGGTCCCGCAGGGCTTCATCTTCTTCGGGATACTGCACCAGATCGCCTTCGCCAGCGTGGCGGGCCTCGCATTCCTGCGCGCACCGGTCGTGGTGACCATTTGCACGGCCCTCTTCGTGATCCTGGCCCCACGATATTTTCGCCATGAGGTCTTCGACCATCCGGCGTGGTGGTGGGTCGGGCTTTCGCCGATCGCTCCGGTCAGCTTCGACTACGTCCCGATGTTTCCGTGGTTCGGCGCCGTTCTGCTCGGCATTTCAGCGGCGCGCATCGCCGAAAGCTGCAGCGTTCTCATACGCCTTTCCGCGTATTCACCGGGCTCATGGTCGCGGCCTCTGCGCTTCGTCGGACGTCATGGTCTGCCTTTCTATCTGCTCCATCAGCCTGTGTTGATCGGCGCCATCTGGCTGTTCGCGCAGGCGCCATCCCTAACCGATCCGTGACCCTGCAACCGGATGAGAAATCAAACTCGCCAATTGTCAAAAACCAGAAACATAGAGGATGTAGTCAATGAGATCTTTTGTTCACGCGCTTGGCTTGCTCATGTTGATGTCGATTCCTGTATGGGCCGATACGGCAGAAGGGACGATCAGTCAGATAGACTTGGACGAATTCACAATAACACTCAGCGACGGAAGAACCTACAAATTGCCCAGAGAGATCGACGTGGATGCCCTCTCCGTCGGCATCACGGTCGTCATCGCCTATGAAGAGGCCGGTGGCGAAAACCGCATCACCGACATGGTGTTTCTGGATGACTAGAGGTTTGGGCCTCGCCAACGCTGTCGTTGGGGAGTCCACAAAACGTCGATTCTCCAATGCTATCTGCGTCAATTCAGCCTTGGGGTTTCGGCACACCGAATACAGTGCCGGAACATCTCCGTGTGTCACGTACTGGGATGGCGTTGCGAACTCCCGCGTGGTCGCCGTCATTGCGGACGACATCGAGCGGATATTGCCGATTGGCGTCGAGGGGTCGACCACCATCTATAAATCGATCTGCTGAACCCTCCAGAATGTAGCGACCCAAGGTCATCAACAAGGAAAGCAGAACGAGCATTGTCAGAAAGCCGGCTCCGGATACCATCGCGACACTCAGCCAACCCAAAATACCGCAGTTAAGGAAATTCTCGTTCATCATGATTCCTCCTTTCGAGAATTGCGTCACCATCACGCGCGGCTTCTCTTGGACGCTACCGGAAGACGAATCCGGTCTTCCGGTCGTTCAGGCAGCGGCGAGAATTTGACGACAATGATACAAGCCTCCTGATCTGAGACCGAATTTGCCGCTCGACGGCAGGGAGCGTCGCTGCGTTATCCTCGAACGCCGCCCTTGGGCGGCCTGAGAGCTGGTTCTATCTCGTGACCCGACAGACCGCGTCACTTGCCAATTGCGGCCTGCTACTGGCGGCGCCCAGCGCTACCATCCTGACCCCAAAACCCATCGCCACCACCGGACAAATTCCCATGCAACCCGCGATCGCGGGTAGTGCGGCAAGCTCCTCATTGCCGTTCGAACAGCATCTCTCGACTGCCGATTCCGCGACCCAACTGTCAGAGGCGCTCAACTCCATCGCGGGAAAAGCGGTGGAAAAAACGGGGAATGACCGCGGCAACGAGCAAGGCCGCGAACAAAACCAGCACCTAACGAGCCAACCAGGCCGCCACCATGGAAGACTGCCCTTGCTCCGGTTCTGCCGCAAGGGGCACACGCATAGTTGACATCGGCTTCAGCAAGAGATCGCCACGACCCTCCTTGGAACTTGCGTCCGGTCGGACAAGCAACGTTGCTGCCGATCGCCAATCGTCGCCGCGCCCATCAACGATCTGTTCGTTGAGCCAAAGACGGACGGAATCACGCCGATTGCTGGACCATGGCCCCGTTCTTGCAAACCCGACAGCGATGGATGGATGCACGCCATAGGGCTGTGTCAATTTGGCCGATTCACTGGAAGCGAGGTTATCAGACATGCTCGGTGTGCCACTTTCTGACATTCTCGCCCGCGGCAGCAACAACTTCGACGTGGTGCGCGTTGCCGCGGCAGCATCGGTCATCGTCTCTCATGCGTTTGCGCAGGTATACGGGATAGGGGCGGCCGAGCCGCTGGCTTCAGTTTCGGTCTATAATCTCGGCCAGCATGCAGTGAACATTTTCTTCCTCTTGAGCGGACTGCTCGTCTCCGCAAGCCTGGACAGGACATCGAGCTTGGCCGCCTTCGCCACCTCCAGAGCTCTGCGCATCTTTCCAGGGCTGATCGTATGCGTCTTCGTGGTCACGTTTATTCTGGGGCCGATCGTGACCACTCACGAAATCGGCGGCTATTTTACCTCCCCGGAACTCTACTCCTATGTCGTTGGAACCGTTGCGCTGGTCTCCATCGGCGCACCGCTGCCAGGTGTTTTCGATACACTGCCGGAGACGGGAGCAATTAATGCTCCCCTGTGGACGCTCAAATACGAAGTGATGGTCTACGCAGCCCTGGTGATCGTTGCTGCGCTAGGCATCTGGCGGCGGCAACTCCTGTTCTGGCTATTCTTCCTTCTTCTGGTTGTCTTTCACTTGGCCGTCGAGGTGAAGCACGATCACCCGGTCGATCATGCGAGGCTCGACCACATCTTGCGATTCATGCTCTGCTTCTTCCTTGGAGCCGCCGCATATCGACTTCGAACCTGGCTTCGGCTCTCGGCTTTCGGCGCGCTCCTCGCTGCGGTTTTGGTCCTCGTCACCAATGGAACGATGTTCGAGGAGACGGTCGGATATGGCGCCATCGGCTACCTGATCTTGTGCTTTGCGGCACTGCCGATGAAGAGACTTCGCATGCTCAGCGGGCGCGGCGACATCTCATATGGCCTTTACATCTATGGATGGCCGGTAGCGCAATCCATAGTGCTGATCGCACCAGAACTTGGCCCGATCGAGCTTGCGGCAGCGTCACTGGTCGCTGCGTCGATGCTCGCCGCAGCGTCCTGGCACCTGATCGAACGCCCTGCGCTCGACCTGAAGCGGATTGCGGTCGCGCGCCCCAGCACCGTCATCTCGCGCACGCTTACCAGGGGCTCTTCCATCTAGCGCCTAGGTTCGGCAAAGAGCTGCGCGAATAGTCGATCAATGTAGCCGCGCATCTCCTCGACGTCCCCGGGACGGCTGCGCAAGAGAAGACGAGCAATCATCGCGCCGATGAACATGTCCATGATGATGTCCACATCTGCGGCCGATCGCAGTGTGCCATCGGCTTTCGCGCGTTCGAGAATTTTTCCGAACAGGACACGCCGCGGTTCGAGATAGCTCGCGTTGTAAGCTGCCATGATCTCGGGATGATCGCAGACCGAACCAATCAGTCGCGCCAGCAATCGTGTGTAGCTCAACAGAATCTCTATCGTCTCCGTTCGCCGGTACAACTGCGTAATCTCACGCAGGCTCATCGTCTCCCATGGGCCAAGCGAGGATTCGGCACGCTCTCGCATGTGTGTCACCGCATGGACCAGCAGATCCGTCTTGTTTTTATAGCGACGATAGACGGCCGCTCGCGTCGTGCCCGCACGCCTGGCGATCTTCTCGATGCTCGCCTCGCTCTCGCAATCGATCATGTTCCAGGGCACGGGGCTCGACGTCATCTGGCCGCAGCTTCTCAGCCTCATCGCCATTGGCCTCGTCTTCTTCACGTTCTCTCTATGGAGATTTCGCCGGTCGCTGCGTTAGAGGCTGCCTGATTAGACCAATAGGTCCTGAGCCTAGCCCGCTCAGGCCCCGATTGCTGGATCAGTCCACGCGTCTCCTAGGCGATAAGCATAGCAATACACTGGGTGTATATTCAAAGATAGGCATACAAATCAACATGCCCAGCATGCCGGTATGTTCACTCCGACACGTGGGTTTGTAGTCAAACAACGCGAACATCTGTTCCACCGCTATAGACAGCAGCTCGCTCCGATTCTGAGATGTACAATTTCGAGATTTGTAGCGAAATTGCCCACAGCAACATCGACGGTCTTTGAGGAACGATGTCAGGCTACCTCCGCTTCACGCGCTACTTCTGATGACATCGGGGCGGGCGGCTTGGCCGTCCGCCCTTGAATTGCCGCCAAACAGTAACGATGTGAAGATTTCGCCCTTTGCGGGCTCCGATAGCCCAAGTGTTTGGTTTCAAACATCAGGTGAGAGTTGACCCATGAACCACGATATCCAGGTCAGCCGGCGGGATTTCCTCTATGTCGCTACCGGCACGACGGCGGCTGCAGGCGCCGCATTCGCTTCGTGGCCCTTCATCGATCAGATGCGACCCGATGCTTCCACACTGGCAGGCGCTACGATCGACATCGATATCAGCGGCATCGACC
>VFQR01000410.1_pt1 | contig 62536 bp, 58 predicted proteins | sample 3512321 | NCBI WGS metagenome assembly VFQR01 (sample SAMN10412374, study PRJNA504923) | tailings metagenome | isolation source: Relicate 3 Philex TSF1 revegetated site | place: Philippines: Tuba, Benguet | collected 2017-08-29 | reverse complement strand
CTTGGCCCAGGCGGCGCCGATCTCGACGCGGCCCACGAAGACGCGGTGGCTGGGGCTGTTGTCGCCGGAGCGGTTGGTTTCGGGGACGATCCGGACGTTCTTGGCCTGGACCGAGAGGGTGACGATTGCGCCGGTGAATTCGTTCGAGCCGGTCTTCTTGAAGGTGCCGATGGTCGCCATGGTAGTTCTCCTTGATCTCTGTTTCCGAGCCCGCACCATTGCGGCCTCGATGGTGATCGGTTGGCCGGAGGCGATCGACGGCGCACCCCGAAGGGGCTCGACAGCAAAGGAGGAACTTTCTTGTTTCGCGAGGAATGACGGCGCAGCCGGCAGGGGAAGAAAGTTGTGACGCCGCTGTTGCGCCATAGGCGGTCGAGGCTTTAGCCGGCCTTCGGCCAGATCAGTCCATCAAAGAGGCCGTTCGGTGCGCTCGGCCTGACAGAGATCAAGGGGAACGTGGCGATTTTCGAGTCACCGCAGAGTCCGGCCAATGAATTCGACGGTGATGCGGGTCCTGTCCCGGCAACCAACGGATCTCGTCCTTCGGAGACCAGCTTCGGCTGCACGCCCGTTCACACGACTCGTTGGCCGCGTCTCCGAGGCGTCGCCATCTGGTCCATACCGCCTCAACGGCCGCGACGGCTCCGGCCTCTGCGACGATGGGCTGCGCCTCGACGCCCAGGCCGCGTTCACTCCAGATTCGATGATGAGGAGCGCGGGCGCCCTGGCAGCTTGGTCCAGTCCCGCCCCGACGATGCGACGGTGTCAGCCCCGCGCCAAGCCCTGTCCGGACGGTCCGGGCGCGGCCATTCCGGTGAAGCGGACGAACGCCGTGATGCTGACGGCGATAGCGCCGATGACGGCGAAGATCGACTGCCAAGTGGGTGAAGGCATCGCCATCTGGGCGATTCCATACGTGGCGCTATAACCGGCAACGGTGGCGGGTGCGACATAGAGGAGAATGATCAGGAGGCGAAGCCACGCCCATGGCACAAATGCAAGCGCGAGCTGACCAATGCCAAAGGTTACGCCGCCCGCCACCAGGCCCACGGCAATCCCACCGAGCACGCCGGCCCCCGTGTGGAAGGCCCAGATGCCAATCGTCAGACCGACGAAAAAGGGCAGCGCGAAGACAGCAAGCGTGAACAGCAGCCAGCAGAAGAAGCCGATTCCGAGGATGACCAGGAGTGGTCCGAATATGATCATGGCGGTGTGCTCCGTGAGATAAAGGTCTGACGGTCGCGCCTTCCACCACCACCATGGCGCGACCATGAGTATAGCCGCAAACTGGCGCCAGCGGGAGCGGAAATCCCGCTGGCCTTCTGGGTGCAGCTTGCGTGGCAATTCGCCCCTTCATGGTTGGAAGGGGTCGAATTCGTGGATCACGGCGCCGGGATCGCCGTCATATTCGGCGGCGAGCATAACGCCGTAGTTGCCAGCGTCAGCATGAAAGACGACAACGCAGACCATGAGGGTGGTGGCGAGGTTCCAGCCGTTGGCGAATGCGAGGGCTTGAGACATTGATCCGGCTCCTGTGCTGAGGCGGGGCCATCCCCCGCGCGACAGGCGCCCGATGTGTCCGGCCGAGGGCCGCAATCACCGCGCAGGCGAAGACAGAGCGGCGGCACGCTTCAGCGTAAGCCGACCCCTTGTGGGTTGATGGCGTCAGGCCTCTCGGGCGGACCAAGGATCAGCGCCGATAGACGGGGGTGGCGCCCGCCGGCAGGAGCCGCCACTCAAAGGCCGTCGCCGACAATGCGTGAAACCTCGTTATCCTCACGGTGCGCTGACCGATCGGCTAAGGTGTGCTTACGAGTCGACATGATGGTTGAGGCATGCGGCATGGCGGAATTCACGGGTCGCGACCTGCATCTGGTGAAGAAGGCGCTCTCCATTGCGGTGCTGGCGATCGAGCGGCAGCCGGGGCCGTTCCAATCGGCGTCCGACCAGAGCGATATGAAGGCGCTGCTCGATGGCCTAATCGAGAACGATACGGAGTTGGCGCACTATGCTCGTGCGGCCCGGATCGCCGTGACGGGTGAACCGGACTGAAAGGCGGTTGTGCGGAAAGCCGTTGATCCGCCGTTGCGGTTTCACGTCACTACACGGGAAAGGCAAGGCGGCGCTTACGCGCCGCCGAACTTCCAGACCGGGATGCCGAGCTTCTTGGCCTTGTCAGCGAGGTTGTCCTGGATGCCGCTGCCGGGAAAGTGCATCACCCCAATCGGCAGCACTTCGAGTATTGCATCGTTGCGCTTGAAGGGCGCGGCCTTGGCGTACTTGGTCCAGTCCGGCTTGAAGGCGATCTGCGGGACCTTGCGGTTGTCGGCCCATTTGGCGGCAATCAGCTCGGCGCCCTTCGGCGATCCGCCGTGCAGCAACACCATGTCCGAATGCTTGGCGTGGACCTGGTCGAGCTTGGCCCAGATCAGCCGGTGATCGTTGAAGTCGAGCCCGCCGGTCAGAGCCACCTTCGGTCCCGCGGGCAAGAGCACTTGGTTGTCCGCGCGCTTCTTCGCCGCCAGGAAGTCGCGGCTGTCGATCATCGCGGAGGTCAGGTTGCGATGGTTGACCTTCGAGCCGTTGCGCGGTCGCCAGGCCGAATGGCTGTGGTGCTCGAACTGGTCGGCGGCATGGTCACGCATCAGCTCGAAGGCGTTGCGGCGTTCGATCAGCGTCTGGCCCTCCGCCGTCAGGCGTTCCAGCTCGACGGATTTGACCTCGCTGCCGTCCTGTTCCCGCTGCGAGCGCTGCTGGGCCAGCTCGTTGTCGTCGAGTTCGCGCTCGATCCGCTCGATGGCGCGGTGGAAGACGTTCACCGTCGACCAGAGCAGGTCCTCAAGGTCGGGTTCGAGGCGAGTGTCGGCCAGCGCCGCCACGAGGGCGTCGAAGATGTCGGAGATGCTGCCCGCGAGGATTTGCGCCTCGGGGAGTGGCCGAGGATCGGGCTCGTCCTGGAAGGGACGGTAGCCATAGAGCTGGAGTTCGTGGAGGACCTGGTCGGTCGGGGATGAGCTGTGGTGCGGCTCGGAATCGTCGTCGTGGTTGGTGGTCATCGCGGCTTTCCTTCGTCGGATCGGCCGCGCCCATCGCGGCCTTCATGGCGACGAAGGCTCACAGTCGGGACGGACTGGCAGCCCGAGCGCAGCGAGGGCCTTGATGGCTAAGGCCAGCTATTTTGCTTCGCGATGGAAAGGCGGGCCTCGGCCCGCCGCCGGAAAATAGTCGGCCGCCGCCATTGCCCGGTCGGACCGACTGTGAGCCCGATCGCCCTCTCAGAAGGCCGTGGGCGAGGTTCTCTCCGGCGCTGATGGAAAGCATGACCGCCGGGCGCGCGGTGACGACGCGGACGTACCGCCTTTCCCCCCGTTCCGGCTATGCCGCCAGCTCCATGAAGCGGGCGACGTCCTGCGCCGCGATCTGCACCCGACTTGCCGCCCGAAGCGCATGCAGGCCCAGCAGGCGGAGATCCTCATTGAAGTCGCCGAGCCGTGGCGAGATCACGATCGCCTCGATCCCGGCCTCCTGCGCCCGATCGATCAATATCGCCATTGCGCCGTCGCCGGCCGGATCATCGTCGAGGGCGATGTAGAGTCGCCGCAGCGTGTCCGGGAACAGGATGGCGGAGAGATGCGCCGCCGAGAGGGCTGCGACCATCGGCATGGTCGGCAAGACGCATCGGAGCGACAGCATCGTCTCGATGCCCTCGCCGGCTGCCATGACCTCGTTCCCCACGCCAAAACGCACAGCGTGACCGAGGAGGTCGCCCATCGCCCGTCGCGGCGTGTCGATCGGCGCCTTTCCAAGGGTCGTCTCGGTGAAACCACCGGGATCGAGCCAGGTGCGATGCGCGCCGGTCAGATGGCCGGAGAGATCGGTGACGGCGGCGATCATCGCTGGCCAGGTCTCGGTCGGACTATGGTCGTCGGGCCGGTAGTAGCAGCGTGGATGGAAGCGCAGGCTTCCGGTGCCGTGCAAAGCCGTAATGCCGCGACCACGTAAATACGCTTCTACGATAGTGCGTTCGATCGGCTGCGACATGGCAAAGAGCCGCCGCGCGGCCTCCGGCGATCCTGCCGGTGCGCTGGGTTTGCGCGAGCGGGCGCGATCAGGCTCGGGCCCAGGATGCGGCAGGCTGAGGAACGAACGTGCCTCATCGGCGACATCCTTGAAGTCGACCAGGCCGCAGCTTTCGCGGATGACATCGAGCAAGTCGCCATGTTCGCCCGTGGCGGCGTCGGTCCATTTGCCGGCAGGCCCTTTCGGCGACTCCTTGAGCCGGACGAACATCGAGCGGCCCGGAGTATTGCGCACGTCGCCCACCAGCCAGTAGCCGCCTTCGCGGCGGCCGGCGGAGAGGTAGTGACGGCACACCGTCTCGGCGTCGCGCGCGAGACGGTGGGCCAGTTCAGACGCGCCATGGTGGCCCATCACGCAGCCTCCCGTTCGCCGATGCGCTCGACCGGATAGTGGTCGAGGACTTTGGTTAGGACTCCTGCGCCGGCGGCGTCGGTCGGCACAAACATGCGCAGCTTCCACGAGATGATCTCGCCGAAGAGGCCGTAGGCGCGCAGGCGGTCGCGCATCGTGTCGGAGAAGCCCGACAGCTCGATGCGGTGAGCGCCCATCACGCGCACGCGGTGGAGCTGCAGGCCCTCGGCGAGGTCGAGAACGGTGCGGCCTTCCATCAGCGCCGCGAAGGCGGTATCCGGCGTCAGGTCGGTGATCCCGGTCACGGACGCGTTCGCCGCCCAGGCGGGCGAGACCCTACGGCCGATGATGCGCTCGCCCGCGTCGGTCTGAAGCCGATACACGCGGGTTGACTCGTTCGGCAGCCGCTTCCAGATCGGCAGCAGCAAGCCGGCAACGATATGGATCGTGCTGTCGGCGAATTCGGGGACCTCGGCCACTTCACGAGTCCAGGCGGCCGCAAAGGCCTCCCGCTCCGCCGCCTGCCAGTGGCTCTCGTCCATCATCTTCAGCGAAGCATGATGGTGCTCCATCGGCCGGATCAGCCGCACGCGGCGTTCGATCTCGCCATCGTCGAGCATCAGGCTCGGCGCCGGGATCTGCACGGCGGCGCGGCCCGAGCGCTCGTTGACGAGCAGCACGGCGCGAGGATCGACGTCCAGCGCCTCATCGAGCGTCAGCGGGCGATTGCGCCGGCGCTCAGTGATGGTGAGCAGCCGGGTCTCCGCGCCCGTCGCGGGATGTGTGTAGATCGCGCGGCGATCGGTGACGACGAAGCTCTCGGCGCGCAGCGTTTCCAGGCCGACGTCATAGACTCCGCTGGCGATGGCGCCTTCGATCTTGGCGTTCAGCAACTGCTCGAACGCCGTGAACAGCACGCCTTGCAGATCGATGGTGAGAGCGAGCAGGCGATTGAGGAAGGTAGTGATCGGCGGCAACTCGTCCTTGATGCCGTTGGCGTCCATGAGCTTGAGGCCCGTGGCGGCCTCGAACATCTGCAGCGAGCATCCTTCGATCTTGCCGCGCACGAGCAGCATGTAGAGCTGGCGCAGCGCGTCGCGGGCGTAGTGGGATTCGAGGTTGTCCTCGGGCCGGAACAGGCCCTGGCCTCCGGTCTGGCGCTGGCCGCGCGTGATCGCGCCCAGCGTGTCGAGGCGGCGGGCGATGGTCGAGAGAAAGCGCTTCTCGGCCTTCACGTCGGTCGCGATGGGCCGGAAGAGCGGCGGCTGCGCCTGGTTGGTGCGGTTGGTCCGTCCGAGGCCTTGGATCGCGGCGTCGGCCTTCCAGCCAGGTTCGAGAAGATAGTGGACGCGCAGGCGGCGGTTCCGCGCCGACAGTTCGGCGTGGTAACTGCGGCCCGTCCCACCCGCCTCCGAGAACACCAGGATGCGCTTCAGGTCATCCATGAAGGCAGCGGTCTCGGCGAGATTGGCGGAGGCCGCGCGGTTCTCCACGGCGAGGCGGTCGCCCTTGCGCACGACGCGGCGCGAGCGCCCGGTCACTTCGGCGACGAGATCCGTGCCGAAGCGCTGGACGATCTGGTCGAGGGCGCCGGGCACCGGCGGGAGCGAAGCCAGCCGCTCGATCAGCTCATTGCGGCGGGTGACGGCCTCACGACTCTCGACGGGCTGGCCGTCCCGAAAGACGGGCCGCGACGAGAGATGGCCCTCGCTGTCGGTGAACGGCTCGTAGAGCTGCACCGGGAAGGAATGGGCGAGGTAGTCGAGAACATATTCGCGCGGCGTGATGTCGACGCGGACGTCGTTCCAGTCCTCCGTGGGAATCTCCGCGAGCCGTCGCTCCATCAGCGCCTCGCCGGTCGAGACGATCTGGATAACGGCCGCATGGCCGTCGGCCAGGTCCTGGTCGATCCGGCGGATCAAGGTCGGGGTCTTCATCGACGTGAGCAGATGGCCGAAGAAGCGCTGCTTGGCGGATTCGAAGGCCGAGCGGGCGACCGACTTCGCCTGGGCGTTGAGCGTGCCGGTTTCGCCGGTGATGTTGGCGGCCTGCATCGCCGCGTCGAGGTGATTGTGGATGATCGAGAACGCACCGGCGTAGGCGTCGTAAATGCGCCGCTGCTCGTCGGTGAGCGCGTGCTCGACCAGCTCGTATTCGACGCCGTCATAGGAGAGCGAGCGGGCGGTGTAGAGTCCGAGCGCGCGCAGATCGCGGGCCAGCACCTCCATGGCGGCGACGCCGCCATCCTCGATCGCCGCGACGAATTCGGGGCGCGTAGCGAAGGGGAAGTCCTCGCCGCCCCAGAGGCCGAGGCGCTGGGCGTAAGCGAGATTGTGGACCGTGGTGGCGCCGGTCGCCGAGACATAGACCACGCGCGCATTCGGCAGGGCGTGCTGCAGGCGCAAGCCCGCACGGCCTTGCTGCGAGGGCGCAACATCGCCCCGTTCTCCCTTGCCGCCACCGGCGTTTTGCATCGCGTGGCTCTCGTCGAATATGATCACTCCGTCGAAGTCGGAGCCCAACCATTCGACGATCTGCCGGACGCGCGAAAGCTTCTCGCCGCGGTCGTCGGACCGCAGCGTGGCGTAGGTTAAAAATAGGACGCCTTCGGCCAGCCGGATCGGCTTGCCCTGCGCGAAGCGCGAGAGCGGCGTGATGAGCAGGCGCTCCATGCCGAGGGCGGACCAGTCGCGCTGGGCGTCCTCCAGCAGCTTGTCGGACTTGGATATCCAGACCGCCTTGCGCCGGCCCTTCAGCCAGTTGTCGAGGATGATGCCCGCAGACTGGCGGCCCTTCCCCGCGCCGGTGCCGTCGCCCAGCATGAAGCCGCGGCGAAAACGGACGGCGCTCGGCGCATCGTCGCGGGCGGCGGTGACGAGATCGAAGGTCTCGTCCACCGTCCAGGCGCCGGCGAGATAGTCGCCATGCGCTTCGCCGGCATAGATCACCGTCTCGAGCTGGGCGTCGGACAGGAGGCTGTCGCTGACGAGGTCGACCGGCAACCGCGGCCGATAGCTCGGCTTCGGCGGCGCGACCGAGGCCATGGCGGCGGACTGCACCAGCTTGGTCGGGTGCGCCTGGGCTCCGGGAATCCGGATCGATTGGAGCCGGTACTCCTCATAGATCGCATCGCTGAGACGCGCGCCCTCGGGCGGCGTCCAGTCGATCGCCTCGTAGTCGAGATCGACCGCCTCCGGATCGACGACGGACGGCTTGGTCGGTCCTGCCGCAGCGGCGCGGGCGAGATAGCCCCGCACCGTTCGCGGCGCGGCAGCGGCCGAAACGGGGATCGCGAGGCTTGGCGCGAGCGCCAGACGCGCCGGAACATGCTCCGCGATCCAGCCGAGCAAGGTCGCGACGTCGGGCGCGATGCCCCGCGATGCAGGCAGCGCCGCAGGGTCCTCGGCGGGTGACTTGTCGATGACGATCAGCCGCGTGTCGATGGTCGTGCCGTGCTTGGCGTAGACCGCACCGTCGATCGCGGCAGTGAACACGATGCGGCCGCGCTCCTGCAGCCGGACGAAGGCGTCGCGCCAGGCCGGGGTGTCCGGCCCGAAGTTCGCGCCGGTGATCGCCACCAGCCGCCCGCCGTCGGCGAGGCGCGCGAGCGCCGAAGCGATGTGGCGATAGGCGGTGTCGGCCATGCGGCCGGCGACGTTCGCCATCGCCGAGAAGGGCGGGTTCATCAACACGACGCTCGGGACCGCTGTGGGATCGAGGTGATCGTCGATCTGGGCGGCGTCGAAGCGTGTGACGGAGACGGCCGGAAAGAGGGACGTGAGCAGCGCCGACCGGGTCTCGGCCAACTCGTTCAGCACGAGCGCGCCGCCGGCGATCTCGGCCATGATGGCGAGGAGGCCGGTTCCGGCCGAAGGCTCCAGCACCCGATCCGCAGGCCCGATGGCGGCTGCGGTCAGGGCCGCGAAGCCGAGCGGGGTCGGCGTGGAGAACTGCTGGAAGGCCTCGCTCTCGGCGGAGCGGCGGGTGTGGGTCGGGAGAAGGCCGGCGATCTTGTCCAGGGCGGAAAGCCGCGAAGCCGGAGAGTCGGCTTTGCGGAATAGCGCCTTTCCGTATTTGCGGAGGAAGAGGACAGTCACGGCCTCGCAGGCGTCGTAGGCCGTCTTCCAGTCCCAGGCGCCGGAGGCGTCGGACGAGCCGAAAGCCGCTTCCATGGCGGCGCGCAGGATCGCAGCGTCGACGCGCTGGCCGCGCTCGAGATGCGGGAGGAGTTGCTGGCCGGCGACGATGACAGCGCCGGCGGCGTCGGGACGATGGACAGGCGACAGCGGTGCGGCCTGGTCGTGCTGCGTGCGCTCGACGAACTGCGCGGCCGCGACCTCGTCTGCTTCTGCGCGCCGCTTCCCTGCCACGGCGACCTCCTGCGTCGATTGGCGAACGCGACCCGCGACGAGCGTATTGCGTGGTGGCGCGCCGTGAAGGCGGCGGCGTGATGAGAGGAAGAGGGCGGCCGGAACGGGTTTGAGCCGATGCGGTCCGAGAGAGAGCGCCGGTCGGCTCTAGATTGTGCTGATCCGCCAGCCAGCGTTCATGCTTCGCGATGACGGCGGCCCGATCACCGTCAGGGCCGATCCGGAACGGATTGCCCCATTTGCTGCCGCGGCCGATATAGACAGCGCCGGCTGGGACGCCATTCACTCGCTTGTTGAGAACCTTGCACATCTGCGCCGCCTCCGATCCGTTGGGCGGTTTCGGCCACGGACGGCGTGAAGCGGCGGCGGTCACGCGCCTTGCGCGGAAACGGCTTGCCCGTTGACCGGCGTCGCGCGTCGTCCAGGCAAGTCAAGCCCGAGGATCGCAAGCGGCGTCACAAGGTTCGGAAAGCGAGGTGTTGGCCGTCAGCCGAACCGGCGGCCTGCGGCGGCGAAGGTATATGCGTTGGCGGCGATGGCCTCATCGACGACGTCGTCCGAGGTCAGATAGCCATATTCGCGTTCAAGCTGGCGATAGAGCCAGCGCGCGAGATCGCGCAGCGCCTCGATGACGGTCTCCTCGGCGTCGGCGGTCATGTCCTGATATGTCGGGCTGTCGCGATCGACCGAGATCGCCATGCAGTATTCGTGGTAGTAGCGATCGCGATGGGTCGCGGTCGCGTAGAGCTGATAGAAGTTCCGGCGCTGGATCGCCTGCAGGGCGTCGGCGATGCGGTGAAGCTCTCCGTCCTTCGGCGCATGGTCGCGGATCTTCCGAGGCGCGTCCTTTCACGTAGCTGTAGCGCCCTTCGAAACAGGCCCCGTCCCCTTGGCTCCAGAAGCCTGAAAACCAGATGCAGGGCTTGCCTCGTGTGCCGCCGCCGTAAAGGCGAACGGGTATGGTCCTGATCTCGACGCCGATGATCGCGCAGATGCGCTCGAAGTCGTCGTAGACGAACTCGAACCAGTCATGGTTGAAGCCGCTCTGACGATACCAGTCACGGGCCTTCCCTTTGGCCGCGTCGGAGAGTTCGTCGAGGTGATAGACGGTGGTTTCGATGATCTCAGGCATCGGGATCATCTCCTTCCAAGGCGACGCACAACCATTCGTTCGTGCTGGTCCAGCCCACGGTGTTGCGCGCGCCGAGATCAATGACATGCGCGCCGCCGCCGAAAGCATCCAGGCGCTGCTTCGAGCATGTGTTGGCGTACTCGAAGCCCCAAAGGCCTTTGAGGTCGAATTCCTCCGCGCAGAGCAGGACAAACGCGATCACCCGCTCGGGGTCTCCCGAGCAGTCGTCGTGAATCCAAAGCTCTGATCCGCCTTCGCTCTGGATTGAAAGGTCGAAGCCGTCCGAGAAGAGAAGGCCATCTTCGTCCTCGGGCGTGTTGTCGTAGAGGTTGAGGGCGCGCGCAGCGTTCTCGGGCGTACCGACATCGAGAAGGCACGAGAAGTGAGTGAAATAGTCAGCCATGTGAACCTCCAGAATTGCGAAAGCCCGGCGCGGTGGCCGGGCTTCGAGGGTGAATGGTGAAAACGGTAGTCAGGCGGCGGGCGGACCGTGGATACGGTCGTCGTCGAATTCGACGTCCTCGATGACCTCTGCGGGACCGTCTGGAGTCAGCCGGTCGATGTAGGCGATGACGCCTTCCCGTCGCTCGTCGGTGTCGATGTGTTCTGGGAACGCAGTCGATTCCATTGCGGCGGTCGCGGCTACTTTTGCCTTCTCGATCGCTTCCGCGTCAGACGTACCTTCGACAGTCACGCTGTCGAAGGCGCGAAGCCAGAAGGCGATCTTGACGACATATTCGGTCATGACGCGCCTCCTTCGTCGTCGGGATCGCGTGCGCCTGCGAGGATCGCTTCGGCCTTCGCGCTCGCGGCGTGGGCCCGCTGGCGCCAGAACGGTTCGTCAGTCGGATCGCCATCGGGCGAGAGCGCGAAGACTTTCAGCAATCCGAGCAGAACCTCGAAGTGCTCGGCCTTGCGCTGAAGGGCCTCGCCGAAATCCGACGGGATCGGAAGCGCCGGGACGCTGTAGGTCGGGACATGGCCCGGCCAGGCGCCGGTCACGTAGGTTTCCCCGGCAGATTCGTAGTCCTCCTTCTGGCTCTCCCAGTCATCGTCTTCGATGGCGAGGCGGCAGGAGTCGGCCAGCGTGTCGGCCTGATAGCTGCGCTGGCGGTAGATCGGAATGCGATAGGTGGATTCGATGGTGAACGTAGTCATGACGGTCTCCAGATATGCGAAAGCCCAGCAAGGCCGGGCTCGGGTGGGGTTTGAAGGTGGTTGCCGCTATGGCCGGTCGGGCGGAACGTGATCGGCAGGTTCATGGTCGCCAGACGTGGCGGCGAAGGGATCGACCAGCTTGTGGATCGGCTGCGCGCGACCCATCCAGGGCTGGGGGCGAATGCAACGCACCCAGTCGGCGAAGCTCGGGATGAAACCGAGATCCTCGACGATGTGCTGCTCGCCGATCAGGCGCACGGGAACGACGCGGCCGGTCGAGATGGTTATGGTCGGGCCGAAGAAGCGCTCCAGCATGAAGATGCCTTCGGCGTGATGCCGCAGCGCCCGGTGGCGGAAGTCGGCGGTGATCGCCTTTGACTCGTCGAACCATTGGTGCAGCGGCAGATAGTCTTCCGCGACGCCGCCCCATTTCCTGACTGATGAGAGGGCGTGGTGATAGCAATGTCCCATGGCCGCCTCCTCAGAAGGTATGGGTGTAGTTCTCGGAGGCGGTGAAGCGCTCGTTGTAGTCGAGCGTGATCACCCCTTCCGCGACATCGAAGATGACGTCGCCGTAAGCGCCGTCGTTGTTCTCCCAGCCGCAATGGGTCTTTTCGAGAACATCATAGGCCAGGCTCTCGACAGCGGCCGCGATGCTGACGGACGAACGGTTCGGTTCGGCTTGGTCCCAGACGGCCTCGGCGATTTCAATGGCCGCGGCAGGCATGGCGACCGGATCGTCGCCGGCCTGAGCTTCGACATTCTCGATCTGGCCGGAATCGCCATAGCCGTCGAAGCTGACGACAACGCGGGTGACGCCGGCGAGCGTCAGTGCGTTGAGCAGCGCGGCCTTGTTGAGGGTGAAAAGCTCGGCCTCAAGCTTGGCTTGGGCAGCCGCCTTCATCTCCCAATCTGAAATCGGCGCGGCGGGCTGCGGCGTGGTGGCGGATGTGTCGGTCATGACGGTCTCCTGAAACGACAAAGCCCGGCGCGAAGGCCGGGCTGTCGGGTCGATTGAAGGGAAAGAGACGCGGGACGGCCGAAGCCGCCCCGCGCGCGAGCTATTCGGCCGCGATCACCTGCGGCGCCTCGGCCTCGGCCTCCGTCTCCTCGTCGTCGCCGGCGAGGAATTCGGGCAGCGCTTCACCGTCGTCTTCGGCTTCGCTGGCTTCGACGCGCGCGTCGTCCGCGGCGGCGATCCGCAGCGGCTCCGGCAGCCAGCCGGTGTCGGCCAGGAGCCGTTCGGCCTCCTTGGCCATGTCGCCTTTCTTCAGGTGGTCGATGAGCTGCGCCGCCCGCTCGCCGGCGCCTTCCTGCACCGCCTCGAGGATGCGGCGCTTGGGCACCCGGCCGAGATAGTTCTCGACGGTCGGACGCCAGCCGGCCTGCACCATGTCGAGATCGACGGCCTGGGCCAAGCGATCGGCCTCGGCGATGCGCTGCTCGACGGTGTGGGACGAGGCGCCCGCGCCGTAGCGGTCGCCCTTCTCGTAGAGCGCATTGACGCTGAAGGAGGCGCAATGGGCGAGGAGCGTCGCCTGCTCGTCGCCGGTGAGGGTGGTGAGCCAGTCCCAGAGATCGGCCTTGTCCTTGGGCAGCCGCTCTTCCCAAGCCTTGTGGCGCGCATCGATCGCCTTCGCCGCGGGCGTGTCCTTCAGTCCCTGCGCCTGCACCGGGAAGCTGGCGCTGCGCACCGACACCTCCATCGCCGTCCCGTAGGACAAATAGCGGGAGAAGACGTCGAGGCAGAACTTGTGCAGCACGGCCTGGAACGCGACGGCGGGCGTGGACGCCAGCTTGTCGCGGAGCGCCAGCGTCCGCTCCGCGGTCAGTTCGGTCACGAGGCGGTCCGGGAGCGGCTTCAGGTCCTCGTCGTCCTCGTCCTCCGGTCCGGCGACCTGCCCGCCGATGGTGATGACGGCGCGCTGAACCACGGGCGCGTCGGGATCGGCGCCGTGCGCTCCGGCCATCGCGGGATCGGTCTCGCCGTCCTGCTCCGGTTCGCCCACGGGCGCTTCGTCCTGCGGCCGGACGTAGCCGCGGTCGATCGACAGGGCGCCTTCGGCGTCGAGGCTCACGAAGACGCCAGCGCGGGCGATGTCTGCCGGATCATAGGCGACGGGCCGATCGTCGAAGGCGGCGAGTGCCACCTCGATCTCGCCGAGCCGTTCGTCCACCTCTTCCGGCAGCTCGTCGGCACCGTCATACTCGGCCTCCAGCTTGGCGTATTCGGCGTTGAGCGCGTCGATCGTCGCCTGCTCCTCGCTGGTGAGGTCGACCGCGACGCCCTCCAGCGCACGCAGCCCGTGGGTGTGGCCATAGGGGAAGTCGATGGCGACCTCGATCCACTTCCAGCCTTCGGCGGCGATCGTCTCCGCCTCGGCCTTCAGCTTCTCGGCGACCAAGCCGTCCAGCAGCGTGATGTCTTCGAGCCAGCCGCCATCATCGGACTGGAACAGGTCGCGCAGCACCACGCCGCCTGCGGCCTCATAGGCGTCGAGGCTGACGAACACCGCCCGCCGGTCGGAAGCGCGCACTGTCTTCTCCGTCAGCATGCGACGGATTTGATAGGGCTCGTTCTGCCAGGAGCCGGAGATTGCCTGCCAGACCTGCTCCTGGCGGGCATGGTCGGCGGTGACGGTGAAGGCCATGAGCTGCTCGAGCGACATGCCGTCCTCGGCGTAGACGTCGAGCAAGGCCGGCGCGACCGACGCCAGGCGCAGGCGCTGCTTCACCACGTTCACACCGACGAAGAACGCCGCGGCGATGTCCTCCTCGGAGCGCCCCTTCTCGCGCAGAGCCAGGAAGGCGCGGAACTGGTCGAGCGGATGCAGCGGCGCACGCTGGATGTTCTCGGCCAGCGAATCGTCCTCACCGAGAATGTCGGTGCCCGGATCGCGGACCACGCACGGCACCGGCGCGGCCTTGGCCAGGCGCTTCTGCTTCACCAGCAGCTCGAGCGCGCGGTAGCGCCGGCCGCCGGCCGGGATCTCGAACATGCCGGTCTCGGCGCCCTCGGCGTCGAGGACCGGCCGGACGTTCAAGCTCTGGAGCAGCGTGCGCCGGGCGATGTCCTCGGCCAGCTCCTCGATCGAGACGCCGGCCTTCACGCGCCGGACGTTGGACTGGCTCAGCACCAGCTTGTTGAAAGGAATATCGCGCGAGGACGACAGTGTGATCTTCTGAACGGCAGTAGCCATCGGGATTTACTCCGCGACGGGCGCCGAGAGCCTCTCTCTCGGCTTCCAACCCGTCACGAAAACCGGCGCAGCCCTCTTCCTCTCGGAGGACCGCGCCGCAAAGCCGACGAACCGGAAAGACCCAAAGCCGGAAGTCCGCCTGCCCGCTTTGCCGGATTGCCGGGCCTTCAGACCCCGCACATGCCCTCACACTCGTTGGGCCAGAGATCGAGCTGGCCGCGATCGCTGGCGTTGGAGAGATCGGCCTGGTCGAGCGGCACGGCGGAGCGATGCAGGAAGACCTCGCCGCGAATGCCGCGAAATCCGGTGCGAATGGCGCGATCGACCAGAACCGCGTCGCCCCAGGCGTCCGGATCGTTGGCCCGCATCCGCTGCCAATGGGCGTCGGAGTGGAAGGGACAGCCGATGCACGCGCTCTTCGGCGGGATGGGATAATCGTGCCGCGTCAGCCAGCGCAGGCAATCCTGCCGCGAGAGGCGCTGTTCGATCAGCGGCCAGCGATTGACCTGCCAGTCCTCGAACGAGGGCTTCATCCGGATCGCCTCGTCGATCGAGATGCCGATCCACTGCTCGACGATCGGCGTGTTCGGAGAGCGCCGTCCTGTCAGGTCGACGAGTTCGCGCATCTTCCGCCGGATCGGCACGATCTTGTAGTCCTTCGTGCATTGCCGGCGGATCATCCCGACGTCGACGCGGTCGGTCGGTAGGATGCGCTCGCCGATCGCCACCAGCTCGCCGTCATCGCCCTCATCGAACACGGGCATGGCCGTCCCGGCCGGCGTGACGTTGCGGGTGAAGGCGGGGATGGACGCCCAGCGCGCACCCTGCGCTCCGGCGATCAGATCGTCGCGGATGTTGCCGGCCGAGACGATGTGGATGGGGAACGGCAGCACATTGGGCGACATGAGCCAGGCCAGGTGCTCATAGACGGCCTTCGGCTCCCAGCCGGTGTCGGAGAAGATGGCGCAGTCGGGCATGGGCCCGACCTCGCCGTGGGCGGCCATCAGCGCCAGCGTGGTCGACTGCACGCCGGCGCCGAGGCTGAGAACGCGAAGCCGGATCGATTCCGACGCAGGCGCGCCGCTGACGGCCGCAGATGTGAGGAGGCCCAGCATCATGCCGCCTCCTGCGCTGTGGTGTTGGCGCTCTCGGTGTCGGGCAGGAAGCCGAGGATCCAGTCCGCCGCCTTGCTGGCCTGTGAGGCGGCGCGCACGACGGCGCGGTTGTCCTCGCGCAGGACCTCGAGCCAGGAGCCGATATAGTCCGCGTGGCGCACGGTCGGAACGATGCCGAACGACGCGCAGCAGAAGGCGGCGTTCATTTCGGCCACCAGCTCCTCGAACGCGTACTTCTTGCTGCCGAACACGCCGCCGAGATCGCGGCCGAGACGGGACGGATGACCGCTGGCGTGCCCTAGCTCGTGCAGGGCTGTGCGGTGCCAGTTGATTGGCTCGAAATATGCCTGCGGCGGCGGGACCATCACAAAGTCCGGACCCGGCGCGTAGAAGGCGCGGTTGCCGCCGATGCGGAAGTCGACGCCGGTCGCGCGGATCAGCGCCTCGACTCTGGGCTCGATCAGGCCCGGCGGGGGCGGTGGCGCGACGGCCGCGACCTCGGCCGGCAGGTTTTCGCATTGGGCGGCATTGAAGACGGTGAACCGCTTCAGGAACGGAATTGCGACCGCTTCCTCGCCGGTCTCGCGAGCGCGTCGCTTCTCGTCATCCGGCACAAAGCGGTCGGCATAGACGACGGTGGTGCCGTGCTCGCCCTTGCGCACATTGCCGCCGAGCGAGAGCGCCTGGCGAAAGGTCAGCCAGCTCTGGGCGGGGAAGCCGTGCTCGATCACGGCGCCCCAGAGGATCAGGACGTTGATCCCCGAATACTGCCGGCCGGTGGCGGCGTTCTTTGGCATGGCGAGCGGCGCCTTCGCCGCAGCCGTCCCCCAGGGCTGGACCCAGGGCACGCGGCCGGCCTCCAGCTCGACGATGATCTTGCCGGTGATTTCGTCATAGAGGCTCGCCCGGTCGTGGCCGGGGCGAGCCGAAGCGGTCTTGGTGGACATCGCGGTTCTCCGCGACGGGCGCCGGAGGCCTCTCCTCCAGCCCTCAACCCGTCACGGCGAACCTGGTCCGCACTCTCACTCTAAAGGGGGCGTTGCGGGGTCTCCCCGCAGAAGGGGATCGGCCGAGACCCCGGCTCGGCCGAAGGGGAAGGCTTTCCCCTCCCGGCTTTCCAGATAGCGGCCTTCCGTCTCCCAATTAGCGGAACGTTGACTCCCAATCAGCCGATACCGATAATCCCGATCGGCTGAGATTCGGAGAAGGCATGTTCGAGCGGTTTGTGGAGCGACGGGCGGAAGAAGCCCTTTTGGATACCCCGGTGGTCCTGATCGTGGGGCCGCGACGGGCGGGCAAGACCACGCTCGTTCGAAAGATGGGAGAAGCCGGTCGGACTTATATCACGCTCGATGATCAGACCGTCCTCGAAGCCGCCCAATCCGATCCCGCCGGTTTCATCCGAGGCCTGGATCGGGCCATCATCGACGAGATCCAGCGCGTGCCCGACCTGCTGCTCGCGATCAAGAAGACGGTCGACGAGGATTACCGTCCGGGTCGGTTCCTACTCACCGGCTCGGCGAATGTACTGACCTTGCCGCGGATCGCCGACAGCTTGGCCGGCCGGATGGAGACCATCCGTATGCTGCCGCTGGCGAGAGCCGAGATTGCAGACCGGACCCCGACCTTTCTCGAACGCCTCTTCGAAGGGAAGCTCCAGGGACAGCGGAGTGCGATCGTCGGCGACGATCTCGTCAAACTCGTCCTGGTCGGCGGCTTCCCCGAAGCGATCAGCCGCGACAGCGAGCGGCGGCGGCAGGACTGGCTGCGATCTTATCTCACTTCGATCCTGACCCGCGACATGCGGGACATCGCCGAGGTGGAGAAGCTGACCGAGCTTCCCAAATTCGTGCGGCTGCTGGCCGAGCACTCCGGCCAGCTGGTCAACTATTCGCAGTTCGGGAGCGGCATCAACGTCAATCACAAGACGAGTCAGCGCTATGTGGGGCTGCTCGAACAGGTGTTCCTGATCGCGACCGTGCAGCCCTGGTTCACCAATGCACTGAAGCGGATCGTCAAGACGCCCAAGCTCCATTTCCTCGATTCAGGCCTGTTGGCGGGTGTGCGCGGGCTCACATTTGATCGGGTGAAGGCGGATCGTGGGACGTTCGGCGCGCTGCTGGAGAGCTTCGTGTTCTCGGAAGTGCTGAAGCTCATGACGGCTTCGGACCTGCGGTTGACGCCGCATCATTTCCGGGATCGGGACATGCGCGAGGTGGACATCGTGCTGGAGCGTGACGACGGGACGATCGCAGGTATCGAAGTGAAGGCGAGCGCCACGGTCAAGGCTGGCGACTTCGCCGGCCTGCGGGCATTGGCCGAGGCTTGCGGGGACCGTTTTGCATTCGGCGTCGTCCTCTACGACAGCACGGACTTCGTGCCGTTCGGCGACAAGCTGGCGGCGGCGCCGCTGTCGAGCCTTTGGGATGGAGAGGCGCCGGCGAACAAGGCAGGCAGGGGAGCGCCGCGTGGGGCTGTATAAGAAGTGGTGCGAAGCCACGAAAGAAAAGGACAAGCGAAAGCGCTATTGGACGTATGTCGAAAAGGACGGTGGCCGCGACGAGATTCGTGACGACCTCGCCGAGACCATGCGCTCCCATTACGATCGGCTTGAGCGTATAGCCGATGACGTCCAGCGGCTCGGCTACAAGGTTGCAGCGGAAATTCTGCGCACGCAGCTCCCCCAGACAGATAAAGGCCGCTCGGGTGATCTCGGCGAGATATTGGCGACCGAGTTGGTCGAGGAGGAAATCGGTCTGCGCGTTCCCGTTCGCCGTCTGCGCTACAAGGATGGGCGCAACATGGCGATGCGAGGCGACGACTTTATCGGGGCAGGCTATGGAGGCGACGACTCCAAGCTTTGGCTGCTGAAAGGCGAAGCCAAGAGCAACAAAGTCCTCGGAAAAGCCACCGTCACGAGCGCCCGCAAGGTGCTCAATCGTGACAATGGCAGATGCACGCCGGACTCGCTGGCATTTGTCGCGAACCGCTTGCTCGAAAGCAACGACGACGGCGATGTGCAACTGGGCCGCGACCTTCGCGATGAAATCGGTCTCAAGGCCCTGCGTGCCGATCGCATCGACCACATGCTCTTTACGATATCGGGCAATGGACCTCACGCGTCGCTGAAGGGCGATCTCGAAAGTGCTGGGACGAACCGGGACCAGTATGTCGTGAACGTCCACATCGAAGACCACCAGGACTTCATCAAGGAGATGTATCAGAAGGCGGAAGACCTTGGAGACGACTGACGAACTGCAAGCATTTTTGACGCGCGCGACGCAGGACGGCGTGCAAGGGCGGCTGCTGTACCGAGGGGCGGCATGGTCGCTAATGCGAAGTGATGGCGTTCTGCCTGAAAATGCCCCGCCGCTCGGCGCGACCATCGATACCGACCTTGCAGAACATGGGTTTGCGTTGCTCCGTGCGGCAATGGCCCTTCGCACCCAGGCCGGCTCCTCCGAGTTGACGAACAAGGCGTTCGAGCGCGCCGGCAACGCGTTTGAAGCTTTGGTGCGGAATGCCGATCCCGAAGCCGCCGATCGCGGTTTCCGCAGGACGATCGCCGCCACGGCCTACCATCTGGCCGGGTTCTCGGCCGTCGCCTATTCGCTCTTCAACGAGGCAGTGGGCGACCTGAATTTGACGCCGGGCGAAATGGCGGTGATGCGGCTGGTGCTCCGCGACCTTGATGGGCTTCGAGCCTTCGTGCGCGGTTGGCTGAACGACGCGGCGCATGGTGACGACCGGATTGCTGCGGGGCTGTCCGGTGAGGATGCCGATGTCGACGAGATCCTGGCGATCGTTCTCAACACCACGATCTGTCGGGCGTTGGCCTTCTTCGATTTCGCGTTGGAGACGGGCGAAGAGGAACCGCTCGACGCGGCGCGCTCGCTTCTCACAACGGCCGTCAGCCTGGCCGACAATGCGGAGAACGTACCGCTGTGGTGGATCACCAATCTGTGCCGGCATCTGATCGACGACCTATGGCAACATTCGTTGCACCAGAACCTGCCGACGGAGCCACCTGAGGGCGCCGCCGAGAAGTATCCCGATCTGCGACGATTGTTTATTGGGTCTCTCTACGCTCGGAAGAATTCCGAGGTCGAGTTGTGGCCCTCGCAGCGTGAGGCGGCGCGCCGCTCGACGGATGTCAAGGATGACTTGGTCGTCGCCCTACCCACCAGCGCCGGGAAAACGCGCGTCGCTGAGATCGCCGCGCTCATGACGCTGTCTTCGGCGCGGCGAGTTCTCATCGTGACGCCGCTGCGAGCGCTCTCGGCTCAGACAGAACGATCGTTTCGTAAGACCTTCGCGCCGCTCGGATTCAGCGTGTCGTCGCTCTACGGCGCCAGCGGCCTCTCGGCTGGTGACGAGGACGCGCTCCGATCGCGGGAGATCATCATAGCGACGCCGGAGAAACTCGACTTCGCGCTGAGAAGCGATCCGAGCCTGATCGACGACGTCGGGCTGATCGTGCTCGATGAAGGCCACATGATCGGGCCGAGCGAGCGTGAGATCCGCTACGAGACGCTGGTGCAGCGCTTGTTGCGCCGCGCAGATTCGGCCGACCGCCGTATTGTCTGCCTCTCGGCGATTCTCCCGAGTGGAGATGAGCTCGACGATCTGACTGCGTGGATACGGGCGGACGAGCCAGGCGATGCCGTGCGGTCTGACTGGCGGCCAACACGCCAGCGTTTCGGAATGCTGGCGTGGCGTGCGCGTGATGCGCGCCTGACCCTGGATCTGACCAACAACGGCCCGTTCCTGGATCATTTCGTGGTTCAAAAGCCGCCCCGCGGCCGTGAGAAGAAGCCCTATCCCCGAAAAACGTCACATCTGGCCCTGTTCGCGGCCTGGGAGTTTGCGGCGCAGGGCAAGCGGACACTCATCTTCTCGACGCAAGCGAACTGGGTTGAGGGGTACGGAAAGCAAATCGTCGACCTCTGCAAACGCGGCTATCTGGACTCGCTTCTGGATGACGAAGTATCGATCGCTCGCGCACTCGAGGTCGGCAAAGAATGGCTCGGCGAAGATCATCCGGCGGTGGCAAGCCTTAAGGCGGGCGTCGCCATTCACCACGGCCGCCTGCCGAGCCCGTTTCTCCGCGAGTTGGAAGTCCTGCTGTCGGAGGGCGTCCTCAAGGTCATCGTTGCATCGCCGACGCTGTCGCAGGGGCTCAATCTCAACGCCGCAGTCTTGCTCGTCCCCGCGCTGTACCGAGCAGGCAAACCGATCACCGGCGAGGAGTTCGCCAATGTCGCCGGCCGCGCCGGCCGCGCTTTCGTCGATGTGGAAGGGCTCATCGTCCACGTCATGTTCGATCGAGTCGATTGGCGGAGCGGAGAATGGCGGGGATTGGTGGCCTCTTCCAAGGCCCGGACGCTGAAGAGCGGACTGATTCAGATCGTCGCGGAGATTCTTGATCGCCTGGCTCGAGAGGACGTGCTGGGACGCGCCGACGCGTGGGAATATCTCGCCAACGCCCGCGAGGCCTGGAAGTCGCCGGCAGAAGAAGCGGCGATCGCCGCTCAGCTTGCGGTGCCTCCAGACGGAACTAATCCGGATGACGAGGACGAGGATGACGAGGCGGGAGGAGATGAAGAGGAAAGCATCGACGAGGAGCCGCTCTCGGAACTCGTCGAGCGCCTTGATGCAACGGTCTTTGGCTTGGTGGAGGCGCTCGATGCTGACCGCGCCGACCTGCCCAAGCTTCTCGACGAAGCGCTCAAGGGATCGCTCTGGGCGCGTCAAATAGCGCGCGAGGGTGAAGGCATGGAGGCGCAACACCGCAAGGTGTTCGAGGCGCGTGCCAATCTCATCTGGTCGGTGACGACGCCCCAGGCCCGTCGCGGGCATTTCGCGATGGGCGTCGGCTTGGAAGCCGGGCTGACAATCGACGCGATGGCGGAAGAGTTGGGCGCCCTCATCGATCGAGCCGACGCCGCGTCCCTGCCAGGAGACGTCGACGAACTGGCCGATGCCTTGGCGGGCCTCGGGGAGCGACTGCTGGCGATGCGGCCGTTCATTCCCGACAAGAAGAATGCGCTGCCTGGCAATTGGAAAGCGATCCTGAAGCAATGGGTGTCGGGCGCGGAGGTCTCGCAGATCGACCCTGTCGTCGAGACATCAGGTCACCATGGCTCGCGAGAGGCGCATTCTGACAGCGCCATCATTAACGATCCCCTATTGCCCCCGCCGCGGAATACGCGTTGTCGCAGGCCATCGACCGGTCCCCACGGGCCGACGATGTCGACACGCCTAGCGTGGAGCAGATCGTGCGGCTCGAATCAAGGGGCTTGGGTTTTCTCAACAGGCGCCGACGCAATCCGGCTGCGATGAAATTTCGGCGTTGAGACCGGCCGAGCGGGCACGAAATACCACCTTCTCAGGCGAGGAATTGTATTCCTTCAAGGGACGTCAGCGATCTGAGGCGATACTTTGCATGTAGGTCGCCAGGTCGTCGGCCTGTACTGTGTCAGGCTGGAAATCCGGCATCACCGCATGTCGAATGAAGACCTGGCCGCCAAGCATGGCACGAAGCCGTTCGAATGCGATCGTGCGGCCGAGAGTCCGCAGAGGCGGCGCCGTCCTCAGCGAACTGGCGTCGAACTGGGCGATCGCGTGACAAGTGGCGCAATTTGCCTCGGCCAGGCGCTTTCCACGAAATGCGCGTTCACGGGCGTCGTCAGCAGCCGCAACGGCTACCGTACATCCCAGCGCTGCCAGCAGCACGGCAATTCGCATGGCCTTGTCTCCCCTTGTACTCCTATGCGGCATGGCCGCCGCCCGCCTTGATTTCCGTCAAGTCGCCGCGCAGGGGCGGCGACCTAGGAACGAAGCGACCGCAGCGCGTTGAGTATGACTGCCAGGTCGATCCCTTCCTGAAGCAGCGCGCCTTGCACGGGGGTGAGATAGCCGGCCGCGGCGGCGGCCATCCCCAGGGCGGAAAGGCCAAGCCCGGCTACGATGCTATGGAGGGCTATGCTTCTCGTGCGTCGGGCGATCGCCAGCGCCTCGGCGATCGGGTAGAGGCGATCGGGAAGAACGACGAGATCTGCCGCCTCCGAGGACGCCGTGGCGCCCCGCGCGCCCATCGCTACGCCTACGGTCGCGACCGCAAGCGCCGGTGCGTCGTTGATGCCGTCGCCGATCATCATCGTGGGCTGGGCTTCCAGCTCCTGCTTCAGCACGTCCACCTTGGAGTGAGGCGTCGCGTGCGCAACGATTCTATCGATCGGCAATATTGCCGCGATGCGCCGTGCCGCTGCCTCGTCGTCGCCCGTCAGCAGCACGATGCGCGTGACCTCCAGCGCGCGAAGGCGGCTGATCGTGGTTGCGGCATCGGATCGGACCGCGTCCCCGAACGTCAGTACCGCGACGATCCGGCCTTCCACCTCGACATAGACGCGCAGCACGGGCTGCCCGCGAAAGCGGCGCTCGCCGGCCGCACACCAGCCCGGCGAGGCCCGTCCCTCAAGTACGTAGGCCCGCGCGCCGACGCGCAAGGGGCTTCCGTCGACCATTCCCGACAGTCCCGCACCGCGGCTTTCTCGGACCTCCACGGGCGGATCGAGCGGAATGTGCAGACGACGCGCGCGGTCCGTGATCGCGCTCGCGACGACATGCCGGGAAGCCTGTTCCAGCGATGCGGCTAGATACCAGACCCTGTTCTCGTCCACGCCGGGGGCGAATTCGGCATCGAGCAGCTCGGCGCCGCCAACCGTCAGCGTGCCGGTCTTGTCGAAAACGGCAGTCCTGACGCCTGCGAGTGCTTCAAGAGCCTGGCTTCCCTTCATGAGCACGCCGCGCTGCGCCGCGCGCGATATGCCGCCGATGAATGCCACCGGTGCCGCCAGTATCAGGGGACACGGCGTCGCCACCACCAGCACGGCGAGGCCTCGCAGCGGATCGCCGGACCACCACCATGCGCCTCCGGCCACGAGGAGCGCTGTCGGCAGCAGGAGGAGCGCGAAGCGATCGGCCATCCTCATGAAGGGCGCGCGTGCCGTATGGGCCGCGGCCACCAGGCGCACGATACCTGCATAGGTGCTCTGTCCGGCCGTGGCGGTGACGCGCATGGAAAATGCCTCGCCGGCATTCACCGTGCCGCTACGCAGGATCTGTCCCGCATATCGGGTCGCCGGCAGCGGTTCGCCGGTTAGCGCGGATTCGTCGAGCCGGGCTTCCGTGTCGAGCAGCGCGCCGTCGACGGGGACGAGTTCCCCGGCCCTCACCAGCAACTCGTCCCCGACCGCCACACGGCTCACCTCGATCGTTTCCAGCCGGCCGTCTTCCTGGCGATGCGCGCTTTGCGGCGACCGGTCTTCCAGCGCGCGCAGATCGTGCTGCGCGCGCCCGCGTGCGAAATCCTCCAGCAGGGCGCCGCCCGAATACATCAGCGCCACCACGACCGCGGCGAGCGGCTGGTCCAGAAACAGAGCTGCGGACATCGAGGCCAGCGCAATGGCGTCTACCCCGAACCGTCCGATCAGAAAGTCCCGAATGATCGAAACGACCAGCGCCAGAACCACAGGCAGCGTCGCGGCGGCCCACACCTGACCTGCCGTGGCACGGGCCGGGATCATGCCCCACGCGATCCCCAGCCCTGCAACCAGCCCGACAAGGGCCACTGCCGCGAGGGTTCTACGGACGATCGATTCCACCACGTCGGCGCCCTCCGGCGTCAGGCGGACTCGAAGACTTTGCGTAGGGAAGTGCGAACTGCTTCCGCAAGGTCCGCCAGCCTCGGGTTCGGGGTGGATGCAATGCTGGTAACCGGATCCACCGACGCAACCACGACAACACCGGGCGAGAAGTCAGCGGCGACGACGTCGCGGGGCGACATCGTCTCGATCTTGTCCTCTGCCTGCGGCGCGCGCCATGCGAAATGAGGATTGGCACCGAAGATCACACGGGGTTGGAAGTCCACGCCCAGCTTGGACTTCATCATGGCAGCAGCGTCCATCGTTGTCGGGACACTGAAGCCGTTCGGCACAGATGTAGCGGTGACGCGGCCAATCTGCACCGCGTTCATGGTGCGGCTGAAATGGTGACCCATGATCATTCCACCCCGTGACGATGGAAATGCTAGGCGCACGTGGACCTGCCCGCTTTGATCCACGACAATGCGACGCCCAAGACGATCCCGCATGTGGCAGTCGAGGAATGCCAGATGTCGATCAGGAATCTCCACTTCGCTGTTCGTCCCCGGTCGATTGCTGTCATTGGCGGCTCCGATCGAGAAGGTTCGGTAGGCCGCGTCGTGCTGCAGAACATCCTGCGTGGGGGCTTTGAGGGACCGATCTGGCCCGTCAATCCGAGGCACCGCAAAGTTCAGGGGCTCCACTGCTTTCGCAATGCCAAAGCGCTGCCGGAGGCGCCGGACCTTGCGGTTATCGTCACGCCTGCGCCGACTGTCCCGGGCGTGATCGGCGAACTCGGCGCAAGGGGGTGTCGCGCCGGCGTGGTGGTCACCGCGGGAATCACTCGGGAGAACGGCCTGCGGCAGGCCATGCTCGACGCTGCGGGCCCGCATCTGTTCAGGGTCCTAGGGCCCAATACGGTCGGGCTGATCATTCCGCCCCAGAAGCTCGATGCGAGCTTCGCGCACCTGCCGGCGCGCGCGGGTAACATCGCGCTCCTCTCCCAGTCCGGAGCCATCGCGACGGCCCTGCTCGACTGGGCGGCCGCCAACAATGTCGGATTCTCCCATATCGTCTCACTCGGCGACATGGCGGATGTCGATGTCGGAGACTGGCTGGACCTGCTCGCGGGCGACGCTTCGACGCGGGCGATCGTCATGTATCTGGAGTCGATTCCCGCACCGCGAAAGTTCATGTCGGCCGCACGCGCCGCGGCCCGCATCAAGCCGGTGATTGCAATCAAGTCCGGTCGCCATGCTCAGGCGGCGAAGGCCGCGGCCACCCACACCGGCGCGCTGTCGGGTGCCGACCGTGTCGTCGATGCAGCACTGCGAAGGGCGGGTGTCCTGCGCGTTGAGGGCCTCTCCGACCTCTTCGAAGCGGCCGAGATCACGGCACGCTTCGCGCCGATGGCGAGGTCCCGCATCGGCCTCGTCACCAATGGCGGTGGCGCTGGCGTGCTGGCGGTGGATCGGCTCGCCGAACTTGGCGGCGAACTCGCCGACCTGACGCCGGCGACGCTGACGCGCCTCGACGAGGTCCTCCCCGCTATCTGGTCGCGCGCAAACCCCGTCGACATCATTGGCGACGCTCCTGCGCAGCGCTACCGTGCCGCCGTCGAGGCCGTGGCAGCCGATCCCGATGTCGACGCACTCGCCATTCTCAACTGCCCGACAGGTCTCGCGTCGCCAGTCGACGCCGCGCTTGCGGTAGCGAGCCTGTCCGACGGAGGTCTGATCGGCGGCAAGCCGGCCCTCACCTGCTGGCTGGGAGAACATACGGCACGGGAAGGCCGAGCGATCCTCCAGGCAGCCGGGCTGCCGAGTGTCGAGACGCCCGCGCAGCTTGCCGAGGCGTCGAGCTTTCTGTCGGACTGGTCGCGCGCCCAGACCGCGCTGTCACGCGTTCCGTCCTCGCGCGGCGAGGATGCCATGGTCGATCGTGAGGCAGCGCTCGCCGTTTTCCGGGAAGCCTCCCGCGAGCGCCGGCCAATCCTGACCGAGCCTGAAGCGAAGGCGGTTATCCGCGCCTACGGCATCGAGGCTCCAGAGACGGTTGTCGCCGCCACGCCGGAGGCGGTTCGGGCTGCCGCCGCAATTATGCTGGCCCGCGGCGGAAAGGTCGCGGTCAAGCTTCTGTCGAAGGCAATCTCGCACAAGTCCGATGTGGGCGGCGTCGTACTTTCCTTGGAAACGGCGGAGGACGCGGCGGAGGCCGCCCGCGCCATTTCAGGGCGCGTTCAGGCGATGCGGCCTGATGCTGACGTCCAGGGTTTCACCGTACAGCCGATGATCGAGCGAAAGCAGGCGCATGAACTTATCCTCGGCATGAGCATCGACCCAATTTTTGGTCCGATCGTCATGTTCGGCGCCGGTGGCGTGGCTGTCGAGATCGTGGACGATACCGCGATGGCCTTGCCGCCCATCGACGACGTTCTGGCGGGCGACCTCATCGCGCAGACCCGGGTCGGGCGACTTCTGGCAGGCTTCCGAGATCGCAAGCCTGCCGATCGGTCAGCACTCCTGAAGGCGATGAACGGGCTCTCCCGTTTGGTGGTCGATTTCCCCTGCCTTGTGGGGGTCGACATCAATCCGCTCCTTGCCGATGCCAATGGTGTGATAGCGCTGGACGCGCGCATCGAGATCGACCCGCAGAAAGTCGAGGAAGGGGGTCCGAATCCGGCTCTCGTGATCCGCCCCTATCCGCAAGAATGGGCGAAGCCGCTGACCGTGGGGGCCGAGACCTTCACGGTCCGGCCCATCAGGCCCGCGGACATCGCGCTCTATCCCGACTTTCTCACGCAGGTCTCGCCAGACGATGTAAGGCTGCGGTTTCTCGCGCCGCGCCGCGCCTTTCCCGGCGACATGCTGAAGCGGCTCACCCAGCTCGACTACGATCGCGACATAGCCTTCGTCGCACTGACACCTGCGGGCAAGCTCGCCGCCGTGGCGCGTCTGTCATGCGATCCCGATCGCGAGCGCGCGGAGTATGCAATTCTCGTTCGCACCGACCTGCAGGGTCGGGGAGTGGGCTGGTCGATGCTGCATCATCTGATCGACTACGCCCGTGCCGAGAAGATCGCCCGCCTTGAGGGAATCGTCCTGGCCGACAACGACAAGATGCTCGCCATGTGTCGGGAGGTCGGTTTCGCTATCGAGGCCCACCCGGACGAGCCAGGCGCCAAGAGGGTCACGCTGGTGCTTTAACGCAGAGGCCCGTCACGCTGGACATTCGTCGGCGGCGGTTGCGCGCACGAATGTCGGTGGAGTTGCCATTTCTCTCATGGAGGCGCCGCACCTGCCGCTCCTCCTCGCAAGGCAATGCCGCTGTTCACTCCTCGACGGCCTCGCGTCCCGTCATCCGCTCGAGATGGATTCGAAAGAACACGTGAGGCGAATGATCGGCGTGTGCCAGCGCAGCGGGTTTCAAGGTCCCGGGCTCCCACCAGTCGACATGTCTGCTGAGCAGGGTCCATGCGCGGTCACGCAGTCTCTTGTGGCCTATGCGGTCCGGGAGCTCTTCGAAACGGCCTTCGGCGACGACACTGCGCCAGCCTCGCCCAGTGCCTGTTTCCTCGACAAGGAGCGCGACGCGAGGATTGGCGTGCATCAGATCGAGCTTGCGCCCCGGCATGGTGAACGCATAGGCGCACGAATCTGCATGCGCATAGAAGATTGGAACGATGTAAGGCTGGCCCGCGTCGCAGCACGCCAGCCGCGCGAGCCGGTTTGCTTCGATGATGTGGGAACACTGGGTAGCGGACAGTTCGCGGATGATCATCTGGACGGCTCCATTCCTCGCCGGATTCATGCCACGACAAGGTCCGTCGGCATTGCTCCCGATCAATCGCGTGGCTGCGCGAGCGACCCTTCGGACAGCGCGTCGGATGGATGGACCACAACCACATCTCCCTCTGAAAGGCCGGTCAGTACCTGTGCCGTGACGTCGCTCATCCTGCCGATCTCGACGTTCTGTTCATGCAGCCGCCCATCGCTCAATCGAAATACGCGCCACTGCTCGCCCGAACGGAACAGCGCGCTGATCGGCACCTGCAGGCAGCTCTCGCAGCGCCATATGTCGAGCTCAGCGACGACGTGAAAGCCGTGACCGAGCCTCGTATCCCTCTCGTTGAGGTCGAGTATCGCGCTGACCCGCTGCTCCTCGATCCCGAGCGCGGACACCTTGGTGAACGCCGACGGATTGATCTTCCTCACGCTTGCTGACAGCGTTCGGTCTCCACCCCACTCGACGATGTCCGTGCGCGTGCCGGGGCCTATGCGGACGGCGTCCGCCGACAGCAGATCCACCACGATCTCGATCTGCGATGTGTCCCCGATCTCGGCGATGACCGTGCCCGCCCCGACGGCCTGTTCGCTGCGGGCACGGACGGCTAGGACTGTCCCGTTGATCGGTGCAAGGAGGGCAACGCAGCACGGCGCGTCATCGGAAGCCGCCGAACTCGGCTGGGCAAGGCGCGCCTCGGCACTCGCGAGTTCCGCCTGCCGAAAGCCGACCGTCTCGCGGGCCGTCTCGACGGCGGCTTTCTGAAGCGCCATGTCGTTGGTCACCTTCTGGAGGGCGCTTTCCGAGATGACCCCCGGTTCGAACAGCTTCAGCGCTCGCGTCAACTGATCCTCGGCAAGGGCGAGCGCGGTCTCGGCGCGCCGCAACTCGCTTTGGGCTATGCCTACGCCCGATCGCGCGGCGTCCCTTGCGGCCAGCAGTTCGGCCTCCGTGCGGCGATCGAGGAGCGGTGGGTCGAGCGGATGTATCGCCGCGACGACGGTTGTCCCGGCCACCACGCGGTCACCTTCTTCCAGGACGGTGCGCGATAGATGGCCGGCTATCGGCGCGGACACCGCGTAGATGTCGGAAACCCGCGTGACACCCTCCTGTCGGATGGTGACCTTCATCGGTCCTTGCGCGATCGTCGCGATGTCGACCTGCGCGGGTTGTTCGCGCAGGGCCCACCAAGCGCCACCGGCGACCAGCGCCAGGCACGCGCCGGCTGCGATGCGCTTCGGCCATGGGCCTTTCATGGGCTCAATCCCTTGTTTTCAACACACGAACGAGGTCGAGGCGGTCCACCCGCCGCCGAACGATTAGGGCCGACAGGATTGCGATTGCGATCACGATCAGGCTGGCAATGGCGAAGGTCGATCGCTCGATCACGAACGGGATGCGGAACAGGTCGCTTTCGAAGCCGCGCACGACCGACCACGAGAAAGCTGCTCCGAGCGTCCAGCCCAGTGGCTGGGCAAGCAGGGCGACCACGGCAAGCTCGGTCAGCAGGACGCTCGATACCTCGCCGCGCGTAAAACCGAACACCCGCAGGCTGGCCAGCTCGCGAGCCCGTTCGGAATGCTGGATCCGTGCCGAATTGTAGACCACGCCGAACGTGATGACGATTGCCAGTACAACGTAGACGGTGGTCATGATGGCGACATTCTGACCGATCGTCTCGTGGAACTTGTCCCGCGAAACAGCTTGCAGCGCGATGCCTCCGATCGCGGGGGTGGATTTGATGGCGGAGTAGAGGTCGTCGGTACGGCTCGGGTCGAACGCGACGCGCGCGCCCGAAAGCCGCGGCCCATCTCCGATCAGCCGGTCGAGAGCCTCGGGGTCCATGTAGACGGCAAGCCCGACATAGCTCTGCACGATTGCCGTGACCGGCACGGCCAAGGAGCGTCCTCCATATTCGAGGAGGCGCACGTCGACAAGGTCACCGACATGCAGGTCGAGGTGAAACGCGACGCGTTCCGAGATCATCACGCCGCCCTTCGGTGGCGTAAGCGGATTGAGGTCTACATCGAGAACCCTCGCCAGGTCGGCGCCTGCTGAAATCGTCGAGATTGCCAGCCGACGCTCTCGATGCGCATTGCTCAGGACGGCCTGGGTCGCACGAAAGCCCTCGGTCCTCATGACGCCCGGCAATCTGCCGACGGCCAGCAACGCGTCTGGAGCGCGCTGCCCGGCGAAGACGAGCGTAGCGTCCTGCCTCTCGGCGCGGAAGAAGACGGTGTCCACCATGAATTCGATGGCGTCGAACGAGAACAGCGCGGTCACCAGCAGCGCGACGGCGAAGGAGATACCCAATGCCGTGGTGGCCGCCCGAAGTGGCCAGCGCATGAGATGCCGAAGAGCCATGAGGGTCAGCTGGGACATGCGCGCCGCCAGGGTCCGCCCACCGAGGATCGAGCGATAAAGCGTCGGCGCCGGAGGACGCATGGCGACTGCCGGCGGCAGACGCAACACGTCAATGATCGGGCGGGCGCTGCCGGCGAGGGCGGACACGGCGCTGACGCCGGCTGCGATCAGGTAGAGATCCGCACTTTGCCGGAAGACGAGGAAGGGGAACGAGAAGAAGTCTCCATAGAGGCGCGTCATCCCCCGTCCGAGGAGATTGCCCACGATGGCACCGATGACGACGCCGATGGCTGCGATGACGAGAGTGAGTTTCGCGTAGTGCCAAGCCACTGCGCTCGAGCCGTATCCGACCGCCTTCATCAATCCGATCTGCTCGCGTTCCAGCGAGATCAGACGCGTAAGGATCATGTTGACCAGAAACGCCGAAACGAAGAGGAAGATGGGGGGAATGACCGAAGCCATCGCCCGGAGTTGGGTCAGCTCATTGTCCAGGAAGGCGTGCGATGTCTGATCCTTCCTGCCGATCGCGCCCGTCCCGCCGAAGGGCCGCAGCAGTTCGTCGACGCTGTCGGTGATCGCCTCGAGGCGAGCCTGGCGATGGGTGCGTATGACGATATCGTTGAAGGCACCGGCCATGTCGAATGCGCCTTCCAGAGCCTTCCGCGGCATGTAGATGATTCCGAAACGGCGCTGGTCGGGGACGATGTCGCCGGGACCGACCGCATAGATGTACTCCGGCGACAGAACGACCGCCGTGACCGTAAGAATCCGCTTGTGCCCATTCAGGATCGCCGAGAATCGGCTCCCGGGCAGCATGGAATGCGCCCGGGCGAAACTCTCGAGAACAGCCACCTCCGATCTTGCGCTGACTGGCCAGCGGCCTTCGCGCAGATAGAGCCGGTTCACGCTCGGCTCGACCCCCTCAGCAAGGGAGATGACGACGCCGGCGGCGGGTTCGGGCATTCCGTCGATGTCGAGGAGCACCGACTTCACGATGCGCAGTTCGACCGCCGCGACGCCATCGATGCGTGCCAGAGACTCGCGCAGGGATGCCGGCGCGCGGGTTACGCTGGCGAATAGGGACGCGAAACGGTACCGGTCGTAGAAGGCTCCGCGCGTCTCGTCGAGCGATCGATAGGCCCCCACCGACGTGATGATCGTGGCGACACCACAGGCCATGACCAGCGCGATCGCGAGCACCTGCGTCCACATGCGCAGCAGATCGCGAAGCAGCTTCCTGTCTAGGACGGCCATCTACCAGCTCACCTGAGAGGGATCGAGCCGGCGTTCGTTGCGCACGCTCTCCACGATGGCGCCGTCTCGAAACGAGATCACGCGATCGGCGATCTCCCGGATGACTGCGTTGTGCGTGATGATTGCCATCGTGGTGCCAAGCTCGCGGTTGATCCACGACAATGCTTCCAGCACGAGGATTCCCGTCTTGGAATCGAGCGCTCCGGTCGGTTCATCGCACAGCATGAGCTCCGGCCGCTTGGCGATCGCGCGGGCGATTGCAACGCGCTGCTGCTCGCCGCCGGAAAGTTGAGCCGGGAAGTGGTGCATGCGGTCCTGAAGGCCGACCATCGCCAGCGCATCGTCGGGCTTCATCGGCGCCGGCGCGATCTCGGTCACCAGTGCAACGTTCTCCCAGGCGGTCAGGCTGGGGATCAGGTTGTAGAACTGGAAGACGAAACCGACGTGGTTGCGCCGGAAGCGCGTGAGTTGTCGTTCCGAACAGGCAGTGAGTTCCAGGTCTCGAAACCAGGCTTTGCCGGAGGTCGCCTGGTCGATGCCGCCCACGATGTTCAGAAGCGTCGACTTGCCGCTCCCCGAAGGACCCAGCAGCACCGCCATTTCGCCGCGGAAGAGTTCGAGATCGACGCCGCGAAGGGCGAACACGTCGATCTCGCCGGCGCGATACACCTTTGCAAGTTGCTCTGCATGGAGAATACGGTCGGGCACAATGACGCTCCGGTGAGCGGTCACTGTGCTACCGCAACCTCGCGACGACCTTGACGCGGGTCAACCGGCGTGCGGCGTCTCGCTGGAATGGCTGCGACGCGACGCCTCCCTGCTACGCGCGGTTGCCAGGAGGTCGAGCACTTCGGCGTCATCGATCTGGTGAAAATCCCGGTAGTGGTACCCGAGCGCCCGGAACCTGGGCGGTTGGGACAGGCACACAACCTTGTCCGACTCCTTCTCCAGATCGCTGACGGCGTCGGTCGAAGCGACCGGCAGCGCAAGGATCACCGTAGCTGGGGAGCGGCGGCGGATCGCGCGAGCCACGACCTTCATCGTCGTGCCAGTGGCCGCGCCATCGTCGACGACGATGACGGTCTTTCCCTTCACAGAAACAGGAGCGCGGCCGCTCCTGTAGACAGCGCGCCGGCGCTCAAGTTCGGGGCGCTCGCGAGCCACCAGGGCTGCGATCTCGTCGTCATCCAGGCCATAGGCCTCGACGATCTCCCGGTTCAGCACCACGTCTGGCGGGTCGCCGTCGACCACAGCCGCCACCGCGAGTTCCGGGTTGTCCGGCGCCCCGACCTTACGGACAATCACCAGGTCCAGGCGCGCACTGAGGGCTGCCGCGACCTCGCAGGCAACCGGCACGCCCCCGCGCGGCAACGCAAGCACGACTGGCTCGCGCGGCTTGAGGGCCGCGATTTCGGCGCCGAGCATCCGCCCGGCTTCGGCACGATCCCGGAACATGGCCTACGCAATCGGCCAGAGCTGGCGAAGCGCCTTTTTCATGGAGCTGCGCACCTGAACGAGCTCGCCTGAATCCAGGTGACGATCGAGAAGGGCAAAGACCGCCGCTATCGCCTCTTCCGCATCATCCGGCGGGTCGTTCGACATCTCGTCCATGACACGCCGTACGAATGTCTCCTTGCGCCGGTCGTCCGCTGGCGTGCTCGACGGCTTCCATCCCTCGAAGTAGATGCCACGGATCAGGGCTGGCAGCTGTGCCGCCAGATCCGCCATCTCTTCGGTTGTCAGCCAGTCACGGAGCGTATGCAGGACGGTCCGAAGCAATCGGTGTGCGCGCCGCTCGCTCCAGCCGAGATCGTCCGCGAGTTCGTTGACCCAGTGCTGCGCCTGGTTCGCCGACTGCGTGAAGCCGGAAATCGTGGTGTTCATGACGGGAACCTCCTCATTGAAGTAATCAACGAAGACGCGCTCTTCGCATTGAGCTCGATCAACGGATCAGCCGAACCGGCGTGCGCCTCCCCTGACAGGCTCGAACTCCGAGGGATCGTGGTTCGACAAAGTGATCAGGCGCTCCAGATCGACGATATCGAACCGTTGCGGGTCATTGATGTGAATGATGCCGCCACGGGCCATTTGCTGAACAGCGCGGCTGATCGATTCGACGGTCGTACCCAGATAGGCGGCTAGGTCGCGACGGCTGATCGGGATTTCAACCCGCGTGGGAGGCAATGCTGTTGCTTGCGCGAATGCCTTCTTGCGGAGGATCAGCAGAAAGGTGGCCAGCCGCTGGGCAACGGATTGCGTGGCAAGGAGCAGCATCCAGTCCTGCGCCGCGTCTAGCTCGCGGGATATCGCGGCGAGCATGCGATGTTCGAGCTCGGGGAAGCGCGTGAAGAGGTGCTCAAAGCTGGCGCGATTGTAGCAACACACCGTCGCATCGGTAGCAGCCTCGATTGCCACGTGAGACGTCTGTGCGAAGACCCGTCCGAACATATCAGAGGGAAGCATGAGCCCGACGATTTGCTGGCGACCGTCTTGAAGCGTCTTCTGCAGGCGCAGAACACCTGTGACGACATTGCCAACGAAGCCGATCTCGTCGGATTCGGCCAGGATCGTTTCACCCTCCCGGTAGGTGCGAACCCTTGCTATTCGCGAAAGTTCCAGCTTCGCCGCCGGCCCGAGGTCCGCGCAGATCGAACAGTTGAGACTGGTGCATTTGGCGCAATTGATCGGTGTGACCGAACGTAAGCCGTCCATGCGTCCCTCGCGCATTGGAAGCCTGCGAAGCATCGGTTGATCTGACGAGTGCAAGCTTCAGCCCATCGCGTGGGTGACACTATGCCGAGGGCCGCAGATGTCTTTGCGCGCGATCAAATCTGCCATGACTTGGCGGCGAGCGCGACATGTCTATCCGGCACGATCTCATCGGTTCGAGAGCCGGCAGCGACGTCTCGTCGAGCGCAATGCGACGAGCCGGAGCCTCTTCGACGCGTTGACCGACATCGACGTCTCCTGAAAAGACAGCTTTGCGGGACAATGCTCCGCCGGACCGACGCCGACGGAGCCTTGTTGGAGGTCAGGCCGCCTTGACCGAGATTCTCTTCTCGGCGTTGCGTGCTTCGGCGGTCTTGGGCAGGCGAACCGTCAGCAGGCCCTTGGCGAACGTCGCCTCGATCTTGTCGCCGTCGACACCGTCCGGCACCTGGAACGAACGTTGGAAGGAACCGAAGCGGCGCTCGGAGAGGTAGTAGTCCTTCTGCTTCTCTTCCTTCGATTCGGACTTCTCGCCCTTGATCGTCAAAAGATGGTTGCTGAGCTTGATCTCGACGTTCTTCTCGTCGATGCCGGGAAGCTCGGCCGTGATCTCGTATTCCTTGTCTTTCTCGACGAGATCAAAGGCCGGATTCACCGACCAGTTTCCCAGGGCCTTTGGAATGTCGAGCTCGAAAGACGCGCGACGCGAAGGCAGGCGCCAGCCGAATGGCCGGAAGTCGTCGAACAGCCGGTCAACCTCCCGGCGCAGGCTGTCGAAGGACATCCAGTCGTGTTCGGCCGGGGCAACGGATTTGTCGGTCTTTACGGGAAGTTTGGTGGCGGCTTCAGCCATGGGGAGATCTCCTTTGGTTTCTCGCGGCCACAGGTTGGGTCTTGGCCGCGGCTGCATGTAGGTTTTGCTCGGCAGGCGAAGCATCCAGCCCCGGCATGGAAGCCCCTTTGATCGCCGATGCTTTCAGCTTCTTCCAACCGGTGCGAAAGCTCATTGATGGTCGTCAACGCCGGGACCGTCGGTCTGCCGGGAGCCGCGGATTCCGAAGCCATCGCAACACTTCGAACCGGCGTCTCGGGCCCTGCATATGGCGGTCAGGCTCCATCGCGCGTTCTCGCGTCGGCTCCGGTATCTCGGTCATGGTTGCTTCCGCCAGCAGCAGGATGCTGGAGACGGAAACCGCATGGGTCGAACTCCTTGGCGATCGTAACGTCGTCGTTGCAGACGATCGGTGCGCCCCACTTCTTCTCGATCAGCACCGACTTGGAACGTGGTCCCCGCGTTAGCCGAATGGCATCCGCCAGCTGGGTCGCACCGCGAAGTATCTTTCTCTCGCGGCCGAGCGGAACAGCACCTGTTTGTGGGCCATGCCGAAAGACTCCTGTTCCGCTCGTGGCTAGACCGGCATGCATCCGCGGGCATTGATCGCCATCAACATCAACATCCGGTGCTGCTCCGTTGACGCTCGTCAATGAACGAAGCGGCCAGTCGGCATTATGAGCGTGCGAACCGGGAAAGCCGCGATGAACATTCCTGCTGATGAAGCTGCGCTTCGGCGCCGCGTCCGAGCCGAAAGAGGCTTCTACGTTCACGCCATCATCTATGCGGCGGTGATCGCTCTTCTGTTGCTTTTGAACCTGATGACCGGCGGCGGGTGGTGGGTGCAGTGGCCAATGCTCGGCTGGGGCATCGCGGTCGCGATCAACGGCATCACCGTCTTTTCGCAGGCCAGCCTGTTCGGCCCGGCATGGGAGGAAAGGCGGATGCGTCAGCTCCGCGACAGTACTGGGGAGACGCGCGACACTTAACCGACGATGCGACGATCTTGCAGGACACCACTTGGTCATGGAGCTTGATATGCATCAGATCAGCAGACGCGAATTCGTAGTCGGCGCGGCCGGGGCCGGACTGTCAGGCGCAACGACATCGCTGGCGTGGGCGGGCGACACCTTTTCGGAAATGAGCCTGAAAGAGGCGCTCGAACGCCGCCGGTCGACCCGCCTCTTCGCCGAAGACCCGGTCGACGAGTCAACGCTGAAGAGCCTCCTCTGGTCGGCCATGGGCATCAACCGGCCGGAAAGCGGTGGCCGCACTGCTCCGTCATGGCACTCGTCATACGGGACGGATGTCTATGTCGCCGATCAGGGAGGAATACGCCGGTTCAATCCGGTCGACGGGTCGCTCGCTGGCGTCGCTTCCCAAGACATTCGAGGAAAGGCCAGTCCCCAGCCGTTCGTTGCGACAGCACCGACCGTTCTCGTTTACGTCGCCGACCTCGAGCGCATGTACAAGGCGGCGCGCGAGGAACAGATTCAGGCCGTTCATGTCGATGCGGCGATCATCGCACAGAACGTCTATCTCTTCTGCGCGGCGGCAGGGCTCGGCACCTGCCTCGTCGGCGGCGCAGACAGGCCAGGACTGGCATCGATCCTGAAGCTGCCGGAAACGCAGTTCGTCACGTTCGTCCAGCCGGTCGGGCATCCGAAACAGGCCACGTGAGCGGCAGCGAGGCTGTTCGCTTGCGCGCATCCGGCGGGACGGCCTCCTGGAGGAGGTCGCCTGCGTCCTGCCTTCGATGCGACGGCGCGACGAGCACCCGCCGCAGATGATCTTCAAAGAGTTTTCTCACGCCGGCGCGATTGAGGTGGTCCGTGTCGGCGTAGAATTCCCTGCCTTCGATTGCCGACGCAAAGTCATGCAACGAAGCCGAGTGCCGGCTTGCGAACTTCACGAGACGGGCATCAAAATCCGCCTCTTTCGGCAGCAGCTCCCGGAAGCGCGACGGCAGGGGGAACTTCGCCAGCATCACCGTCGCGCCCGCCGCCTTGGCGGACTTCACGAGTTCGGCCAATGTCGAGAAATAGCGCTCCTGCTGCGCATCCGTCGAAGCGACGGGCGGGTACAGATATTCCACGCGCTTCCGGTCTGCGGTCGCCGAGGGCCGGAAGGTTCGGTCGAACTGCGCCTCGCCTTCCCACCGGTCGACCGCGAAGCGCTCGCGATCGTTCAGCTTGGAGAAGCCGGTGGCGTAGTCGAGCAGCGCGCGGGCATCGACGTTCTCGCGGCGAACGTAGCTCGCCAACCGTGCTGCCAGGGCAATGCTGAACGGGGTGCGCCCGACTAGCCCGGGGTCAGAGAGCCGATCCTCGTTCCACAGCGGCGATCTGAAGGCGAATGAATCGACGACATAAAGCACGTTGCGTGCCCTGCGGGTCGTCAGGAAATGCTCCAGGACGAAGCGGTTGTAGAGCGGACCCATACCCGGGCCGGCGAGGTTGAGGATGCGGAGCCCTGTGGCGTCCTCCATCTCGTCGTTGAAATCGTCGAAATCGAGCGGCATCGCATGCGAAGCACCGAGGATGATCCAGTCGTATTCGGAATCGGCCCGGTCGACCTTGTACAAGGGGTTCATGTGGCCGTTGCGCCAGAGCAGCCATTCCGCACCGATGGCCAGAGCCGCGTAGATGGCGAGCCCGATCGCGACGAATGCGAGTGCGGACGGAAGCGTTGGGGCCGACCGGAAGGTGTCTGCGCGATTCATGGCATCCTCAGAACTGCATGTAGATGAATTGCTGGGAACCCCAACGACCGAGCAGAAGCAGTCCAAAGATGCCTGCATAATAGACCGTCCACCGGATTGCTCGTGGCGCGGAGGCAAGACGCTGAACCATGGGCCGGCGCTCGTCGAGAATTTCGAACGCGACCAGGAGAACGACGAGCGCAGCGCCGAGCTTCTGTTCGGCACTGAATGGATAGGTGGCGAGCAGGCCGGGCAGCGTCGGCAAGGCGCTCCAGATGCGGCGCAGGACGATGAGCGCCTGCTCGATCGAGTCGGCGCGGAAGAAGACCCAACTCAGCAGGATCAGGTGAAAGGTGAAGAGGATGCGACCGATGTGCACGGCCCGGCTGGTCGCCACGACCGGCAGTGCTTGGCCTAGCCTTTGCCACAGGCCTCGCGTCGCAAGTCCCGTCCACTGGTAAAGGCCATTGAGGGCGCCCCAGACGAGAAAGGTCCAGCCCACCCCGTAGCCGAGGCCGGCATGCCACAGGCCGCTGACGACAAAAACGGCCATGACGTTGACGTAGCGGCGCAAGGCGCCTGATCGGCTGCCGCCGAGAGGGACGTAAAGGTAGTCCCTGAACCAATGGCCGAGAGAGATGTGCCAGCGTGACGACCAGAATTCGGCCGTGGTGACCGCGAGGTAGGGGCGACGGAAATTCTCCATCAGCCTCACCCCGAATAGCAGCGACAGGCCGATGGCCATGTCCGAATAGCCGGAGAAGTCGCAGTAGATCTGGAACGCGAAGAAATAGACAGCGATGAGGAGTTCCATAGGTGTGGCGTAGGGCGCTATGCGGAACGTCGCATCGACCACCGGCGCGAGATTTTCGGCGATGACGACCTTCTTGAAGACTCCCCATAGGATGAGCTCCAGCCCGGCCGAGACGAGCCCGGCGTTCAGACGCAGGCGGCTGGGGATCTGCCGCAGGAACCTGGGCGCGCGTTCGATCGGACCTGCCAGGATCTTGGGGAACCAGGCGAGGTAGAGGCCGACACGAAGCGGGCTGGCCTCGCCCACCGCGACGCGGCGATAGACGTCGATCACATAGGCTGCCGCCATGAAGGCGTAGAAGGAAAAGCCCGCCGGCGCCGTGAGCCCCAGCCGGGGCAGCCCCTTCATCCCGAGGACACGCTCGGCCTCGCCTGCGGCGAAGTCGTAGAACTTGAGGGCGGCCAGCGAGCCGAGGATCAGGACGAGACCGAGTGCGAGGGCCGCCTTGCGTGCGCGTTCGCCGCAGGCCGGATCGAGCAAGAGACCGGTCAGCCACGCCACCGTGGTGATGGTCAGCAGGAAGCCGAGATTGGCCGCGCCGAAGCTGGCGTAGAAGGCGAGGCTGGCCGCCAGCAGCCATGCGGCTCGCGACGGCCCCGGCAGCAGCAGGAAGCCCACCCAGGTCGCCGCGAGGAAGACCAAGAAGGTGAGCGTCGTGAAGAACACTGCGCGGCACCTGTCATTCGCCGTCAGTAGGTGGCGCCGCCGGCGCGCAGCTCTTCGGGAATGTCCTCGATCGAAATGCCGCCGTTGAGGACCAGATAGTCGGCGATCGCCTCACGCTCGGCCGTCGTGGTGTCGATCTCGACATGGCTTGGCTTGTTCATCGTGCCGAGCCATGCCTCGCGACTGCGATCCTGCGTCACGACCACCGTGATGATGTGGCACGACTGGCAATATTCGAGGGTCAGGTCCCGGCCATCACGGGGCAGCAGATGCCCGCCGGTGTCGACAGTCTTGCCGCCTTTTTCGGCAGCGGGCATCGATTTTTCGAGATAGTCGGCCAGGGTCTCCCTGGTTGTTCCATCGAACTCTGCGTTGCCGAGTCCATCGACGTAGGCGCGCCACTCGGCAATACTGCGGCGCTCAGTCGTCACGTCGTCGTACTTCGACTTGCCTGATGCGATGAGTTCGCCCAGCAATGTGCGCCCGCCGGGGGGCATGAAAGCGAATAGATCCTCCTGTGCCTCGAGCGCCGGCACGGTAAGGGTTGCGGCGACCAGGGCGAGTGCGAATGCCTTCCGCCTCCCTTGCAACGTCTTCATCGTCTTTCCTCCGGCTAGAAGCGCAGGTCTTCGGGAACCTTGTCGATCGGGACCGGCATGTTGATCGCCGAATATCGGGCGAAGGTTTCGCGCTGAATCGGCGTCATCGGCAGCTCGCGGTGGAACGGCGACTTGAAGATCGCGCGCCAGCCCTCGGCGTCCCGGTCGTGGACGAGGTAGCCCGTGAAGAACGAATGGCAGAACTGGCAGTTCTCGATGGCGAGCTGCTTGCCGTCCGGCGGCAGGACATCCGGGGAGGGTTCGCCGTCGGTCGGCGCCGGCAAGTTGATGGCCAGATAGGAAGCCAGCGTCGACGTGGTCTCTGTGTCAAGCGATGCGTCGGCGGCCCGAAGCGCTGTCGTCCAGTCTTCCTCGCTCGCTTTGCGCCCGACAATCTCCCCGAGGTTCAGCCGACCCGCCGCGACGAGGCGCCGCAGCGTCTGCTTGCCTCCGTCCGGCATGAAGCCGAAATCTGCCTGCGCCAGTGCTCCAGCCGCTATCGCGACGATCACCCCCAGCGAAAGCAGGGCAGGACGTGCTGACGTCACGCGGCGTCCTCCGCCTCGGCGTTCTCGCCAGAGACGAAGCGCACCGCGAACGGAATGACGGGTACCCTGAGGAAGCGGCCCACGCCGTCCTCGGGGAAACCATCACCCTGAAGGAGGTCGAGCTGCGTTACCGTCTCGTCGTCATACAGGCGTTCGCCGCACGCTTCGCAGAGAAGGGCAGGAATCCCCTCCACGACCACCAGTCGCTCGCCCTGCCAGATAGCCGACTTTACCAAATCCTGCCGAAGCCGCGTGCTGCCGCATTGCGGACATTCGTGATCGATCTCCGCCAGGCATTCGATCTCGATGAGGGCACCCGTCATGGCCGATGATCCTCCGAACGTTAGAGGCGAAGGCACGCGGACCCCTGGGGAAGGGTCGGACCCAGAGATCCGCGCGCCGACGATCGGGGGATCACCCGATCAGCTTCTTCGCCGCGCCGACGATGTGGTCGGCATTGGGCCTCATCCACACGAACATCTCGGGCGATGCCGGCGGCGGCGCGTCGGGAAAGGCGATACGCTTGTAGCGGGCGCCGTCGACATTCTCCGCGACGCGGGCGATCACCTCCGCGCCTGGGCAGAGCGTGTAGTACGACTGGTCGACGGTCAGCAGCCGCTTGGTCTTCATCACCGAACTGACCAGGGTGTCGGTGTCCATCGGCTTCAGGCTGCGCAGGTCGATTGCCTCGACGTCCATGCCGGACTGCTTCAACGATTCGGCGGCCTTCATGACTTCCGGCATGCTGGCCCCGGAACCGACGATCGTGAGGTCGCCGCCTTCCGTGCGCACGACCGCCTTGTCGAGCGGCACCTCGTACTGGTCGTCGGGAACCTCCTCGATCAGCTCGCGCAACCCGGCCGGGTAGAGGTAGACGACCGGGTCGGGATCGCGCAGCGCCGATACCATCATCCCTTTCGCGTCATAGGGAGTGGAGGGGATCACCGTTTTCACGCCCGGGATGTGGGCGTAGTAGGTGTCGATCTCGTAGTCGGAATGTTGCCCTGCGAAACCCGGCGTCTGGCCCGTCATCTCCATGACGAACACGACGGGCATCGAAGCCTTGCCGCCGGTCATGCTGCGCAGCTTGCCAGCATGGTTCTGAATCACCTGGAACGGCATTGCCGCGCCCTGGTAGGGCACATATGTCGCGGCGCGCGAGCCGGCCAGTCCGGCGCCTATTGTGGCCGAAACCATCCAGTTCTCGTCGATGCCGGTGTTGACGACCCGGCCGCGGCCGAACTCCTTCTCAAGATTGATGACCGGCTTGCCGGGATTCGACGCCACCGGCGGGGTCAGCTCGAAGATCCACAGCATGTTGGGATCGTCGCGCATCTCTCGCTGAACGGCCTCCAGTACCGAATACATCCAGCTCTTGCGTGCCATGATCGTGACCTTTCGAAATCCTGTTGGAGTTCAGCCAAACTGCCGGGCGGCGACCACGCCCTCGACGAAGACGTGCTTGAGGCCATCTTCGGGCTTGCAGAGCGGCTGGTCGGCGGCCCAGCCGAAGGCGTCGGTGACCTCCTGCTTGACGGACGCTTCGAGCTCGGCAGCCTTGGCCGTATCGAGTACGCCCCAGTTGACGAGGATGTCGCGGGCAATATTGACGGGGTCGCGCTGCATCCAGGCGCGGATCTCTCGTTCTGGCCGGAATGAGGAGATCGCCAGCGGGTCGTAGCCGAAGGCGCCGAGTTGGCCCGGTTTGGCGCCAGGCGCGCCCCAGTGGTTGTAGTACCGGTAGGTCTTCGCCTCGATCAGCGTCGGGCCCTCGCCGGCGCGCGCCCGGTCGACCGCGGTCTTGGCGGCACTATAGACCTGCACAACGTCTTGCCCGTCGACCACGACGCCGGGGATGCGGTAGGTGCGCGCCGCGTCGGCGATGTCCTTCATCGGGCACGAGTACGAGTAGTGTGCGTACTGGTGATAGAGATTGTTCTCGATCACGTAGATGAAGGGCAGCTTGAGCAGCGCCGCGTTGTTCAGCGCAGAATGGAAATGCGGCGTGGCGTAGGTGCCGTCGCCCCCGAAATTCACGACCACCTGATCGCTGCCTCGCGCCTTCGCGGCGAACGCCGAGCCTGTCGCGATCACAGGGCCGGGCCCGATCATGCCGTCGGCGCCCATGAACCCGACCTCCGGGTCCGCGATGTGCATCTCGGCCGCATAACCGCCGTTGAGGCCGGTGGCGCGAAAATCCATCTCGGCCACCATTTTCTTCAGGTCGACGCCCTTGGCGAGTGCATGGCCCGTGGGGCGGTGGGTGGAGTACACCATGTCCGCCTTCATCACCCCGCCTTCGTTGCGAAGCGCCGCGCACACTCCCGTCGCCACCGCCTCCTGGCCGGCGTAGAAATGATTGTACCCGCGATAGTTCGGGTCGGTGAGCATCTTGTCGGCCATGGTCCGCTCGTGCCAGCGGATGCGCAGGATGGTCGTGTACATGCCGACGAGCTGGTCGTCGGTCAGGTCCTTGGCCCAAAAGTCGATGTCGGCGCGCGCGCGGCTGACCGAACCGATGGTGGCGACGGCCGCGCTGGTGAATGCGGCGGCCTTCAGGAATCCACGCCGCGTTGTCGTCGTTGCTTCCGACACGTCCATGATCGGGTATTCGGATCGGTCGCTCATCTCGGTTCTCCATCTCGCCCAGGCGAGGCTTGCTGAGCCGTCGCGGAATGATGGGAGACTTCCTGAAGCGACGTTCGCCATCATTGACGCGCGTCAATGGCGAAGGGTCATTCCAATCCCTGCGGACCTGCTGCCCATCGAAGTCGCTTCAGCCGACGTCCCCTCGCGTCGCGATTGATCGCGATCAAGGAGCTTCCTGCGCGGTCAGCGATCATGATCGGATTGCCATGGAGACCAGTTCAGTGATCATTGCCAACGGGACAATCGTCGCCGTCGTCGACGGCTCGCATTTCAGGCTGTTCCGCAATCGAGGTCGCGAGCCCGACATCGAACTCGTGGCCGAGCCGGAGCCGGATCTTCACAAGGCCAACATGGGATCGGGAGGACGGCACCGAAGCACCACCGCAAACCCGGACCGGTCGCGGATCCGCGAGGACAATTTTGCGGCTTCGGTGGCCGCCTATCTCAACCGAGAGGTCCTTGCCGGAAGGATCGGCCACCTGGTCGTCGTTGCCGACGCGAGGACGCTCGGAGAATTGCGCCTGCATTTCCACCATAGTCTCTCGGACCGGCTCGCCGGGCAGGTCGAAAAGGATCTGACCGGACTGCCGGTCCGCGGGATCGAGAACGCTCTCCGGGCGGCGTGATCGGGATGTGGATGCCTCTGCGGTCAGATTGACCCGGATCAATGTCGATCGGCGGTAGCCGAGACAGACTGCTCGACGATTTGTGGATGCCTTCCCGATGAGGGCAGCGATGCTTTTGCATTTTGCCTGGCGGGCGACAACCTCCGATGGGCAGCAGCGCGCCCTTCTTTGCCCGAGGACGACTGGGCCGAGGATGGTTGCAGGGCTCGCGGTACTGTCTGTCCTTTTCGTCTATCCGGCGAGCGAGTGGCGGTATCTTGGTCTTCTGGCAGTCGTCCTCCTGAGTATGGGGCTTTCCGGCGATTGCCCGCTCAACGGTGCGCCCGGCCCGTCCACCTGTCCTTCCGGACTCGGGTAAGGAAGCGCGCCGGCAAGCATGGACGGATCGCGGAGCTCATGCACGATCGTTCAAGGCCCTGCCCGGCAGAGCGAGGCTGATCGGATCGGGCTGAGTTCGGCGGAAGCGGCGGCGCGATTGCGTGAGCATGGCCCGAATGTCCTGCCGACGCCGCGGCCGGTATCGCTTGGGCTGATCTTCCTGCGGCAGTTTCTTAGCCCACTCATCTACATCCTGCTCGCCGCCGCGCTGGTGTCCGCCGCGGCGAGCGACATCAAGGATGCGGTGTTTATCGCCATCGTGCTGACGCTCAATGGGGTGATAGGCACGATCCAGGAATATTCGGCCGAACGGGCGGCCGCCGCATTGCGCGACCTCCAGGCACTGGGCGCAAGCGTCATCCGCAACGGGTTCCATGTCGAGATCGATGCCCGGATGCTTGTGCCCGGCGATGTCGTGCTTCTCGAGGCCGGAGCGCAGGTCCCCGCGGACATCGATCTGAGATCCGTTGAGGATTTGCATTGTGACGAGTCCCTTCTGACCGGAGAGTCGCGGGGCGTGGCCAAGCGCGCTGCCACGCAAGACGCTGCCCCGGATGGCGGCACCGTGGCATTCGCCGGAACATTGGTCACCCGCGGACGTGCCCTCGGCGTCGTCACTGCGACCGGGCGGCGCACGGAAGTCGGCAGGATAGCGTCACTTGTATCGGCCGGCCCGTCCGCCAAGCCGCCACTGATGATCAGGCTGGAGATCTTCTCCAGGCGGATCGCGCTTTTCGTCGGCGTCTCGATCGCCGCACTTCTTGCCGTTGGTGTCCTGCGCGGCATCGGGGCGCATGACCTTTTCCTGCTGGCGGTCGGGCTTGCGGTCAGCGCAATTCCCGAAGGTCTGCCAGTTGCGATCTCGGTGGCTCTCGCAATCGGCATGCGACGTATGGCGGGCGAGAACGTCTTGGTGCGCAACCTCCCTGCGATCGAGGCGCTCGGGTCCTGCACCATGATCGCCACGGACAAGACGGGCACGCTGACCATGAACGAGCTCACCGTCACGGAGGTCCGGTTGCCCGACGGCACCATCGTCGAATTCGAGCCGGGCAACGATCTGGATGCGTGCCGGGTGTCCTCGCCGACTCTTTCGCCAGACGATGCACGGGCGCGAAGCCTGCGTCTCCTGCGCGCGGCCACGTTGCCGAACGAGGCCGTGCTTCGCCATGAAGATGGCCGCTGGACCAGGGTCGGTGATACCGTCGACCTCGCCCTCCTTGCCGCTGCCCGGAAGGTCGGGTTCGATCACGCCAGCGTTGCAGCCGACCATCCCAGGGTTGGCCGCATCCCCTACGAGCCTGCGCGGAAATTTGCGGCATCGTTCCACCAGGCCGGCGACCGCATCCGGCTCTTCGTCAAGGGGGCGCCCGAGACGGTTATTGCGATGTCCGACCGGATGCAAAGCGGCGGCGATGTTACTTCGATCGATCGCAGCATGCTCCTTCTCCAGAAGGAAGCCCTGGCGGCGCAAGGTTTTCGCGTGCTTGCTTTCGCCGAGGGCGAGATCCTGGCGCCCACCGATGGTGACTATGGCCACCATCATCTCATCGACCTCGTCTTCCTCGGACTCGCGGCGATGCGGGACCCTATACGTCCCGAAGTACCCGACGCGGTCCGTGCATGCCGGACGGCCGGCATCGAGGTGGCGATGCTGACCGGTGACGATTCCGCCACGGCCGCCGCAATCGCGACCGGTGCGGGGCTTGTCTTTGCCGCCGAGCAGATCGTTGATGGCGAAGCCGTGCGACTGGCCGAGGAAGCGGGCGAGGACAGGCTGGATCAGCTGACGCGCACCGCGCGCATCTTTGCGCGGATCGCGCCGGTGCAGAAGCTCGCCATCGTGCAGTCGATGGCACGCAATGGCCATTTCGTCGCGGTTACCGGGGACGGCGTCAACGACGCGCCAGCTCTGAAACACGCCCATGTCGGTGTGGCAATGGGCAAGAAGGGGACAGCGGTCGCCCGCGAAAGCGCCGACATCATAATCACCGACGACAACTTCGCGTCCGTCGTCGCCGGCATCCGCCAGGGACGCATAGCCTATGCGAACATCCGCAAGGTGGTCTTCATGCTCGTTTCCACGGGCGCGGCGGAAGTCCTGCTCTTCTTGCTGACGCTGCCCCTCGGGCTGCCGATGCCCTTGCTGCCGGTGCAGCTGCTATGGCTCAACCTTGTGACGAACGGGATGCAGGACGTGTTCCTGGCCGCCGAAAAGGCCGAAGGCGACGAGCTGGCGCTTCCACCCCGTAGCCCGAGGGAACCTGTCTTCGACCGGCTCATGCTGCGTCGCGTCCTGCACGCGACTGTCGTCATGGGAGGCGGCGGCTTCATTGTGTTCTGGTGGCTGATCGAAAGCGGGAGGCCACCTGAAGAAGCGAGGAATCTACTGCTTCTCCTTTTCGTGCTGTTCGAGAACATCCAGACGTTCAACAGCCGTTCGGAAAGGCGATCGATTTTTGCGATGAATCCTTGGTCGAATACCTTCTTGATCGTCGGCGTCTTGGGCGCGCAAGTCGTTCACGTTCTGGCGATGTATCTTCCCGTCCTGCGGGACATGCTCGCCCTCCAGCCGGTTTCGCTCAGCGACTGGGCGCTGTTGGCCGCACTTGCCTCATCGATACTGCTGACGATGGAACTCGACAAATGGCTTGATCACCGACGCACGACGACCCCACTTTCCGCCTAGTTGACCGACGTCGAAGAAGCGTTCGAGCCCGGATCCTGTAGATGACGTATGTCAGCGTCCGGATCTGGTCGGATTGTCACCCGCGCAGCAATCGCCTTTTCGCTGTTGCTTGTCGCCAGCGTTGGTCAAGCCCATGCAGACAACGTAGGCAAGGAACTGGTCGTGGCCAACTGCGCTCGCTGTCACGCCATCGGTCGCCAGGACATCAGTCGCCACGCGGAAGCTGCACCTGCACGGCGCTTGCCGCAGCCGGACGGGAGGCGACCTCTCCTACATCCGCACGTGGTCGATCAGCGCGCGCAGTTTGGGCGCGAGATTTCGCCGGTTGGGAAAATACAGGTAGAACCCGGCAAAGGGCGGGAAATACTCTTCCAGGAGGGGCACCAGCTGCCCGGAAGAGACATAGGGCCTGAAGGTCTCCTCCATGCCGAAGGTGATGCCGCCGCCCGCGCAGGCGGTACGGATCATCAGTCCCATGTCATTCGTGGTGATCTCGGGTTCGACGGCGACGTCGAATTCGCGGCCGTTCTCGCCGAATTCCCACCGATAGGGCGCCGTCTGCGGTGCCGGACGCCAGCCGATGCACCGGTGCCTGGCCAGTTCGGACGGATGCGAAGGTTTTCCATGGCGCTCGATGTAGGACGGTGCCGCAACCGCGGTCTGGCGCTGTTCGCCCGATACCGGGACAGCGATCATGTCCTGGTCGATCACCTCGCCCAGCCGCACCCCGGCGTCATAGCCTTCGGCGACGATGTCGAATTCCTCGTCCGTGACGGTCACGTCGATCCGCACTGAGGGATGAGCATCGGCGAAGCTCGCCAGCAGCGGACCGGAGATGAACCGTTCGGCGATCGAGGAGATCGCCAGCCGCAGAAGGCCACTTGGCGCGATGTCGCGATCGGCTGCCGCGTCCAGCGCCAGCCCGACTTCCGCGATGGCGGGGGCCGCGCGGCGATAAAGCTGCTCGCCGGTTTCGGTCAGGCTGACGCTCCGGGTCGTCCTCTGGAAGAGGGCGACACCGAGCCGATCCTCCAGCCGCCGGATCGTCTGGCTCACGGCGGGCCGCGTCACGCCCAGATGGTCGGCCGCCGCACGGAAGCTGCGCGTTTCAGCGACGGCCAGGAACACGGACATGCCTGTCAGATCGATAGCCATTGGTTAGATCAGGTTATCACCATGGTGATGATTGAGCAAATTGTCTGTCGTCTGTGTGCTGCTTACCTTGGCCGCATCTGCTCTGGAAGGCGAACCGAGATGTCACTTGATGATGCATAGAGGCTGCTCGGTCGCTCGGGCTTGCTGCGCCGGACTTATTGGAGCCGGGCCCGCGAGACGGTTCTTCTTCCTCGGGCCCCAACCGAAAGGAAAGATTCCATGACCATCCCTTCGACGACCCGCCGGCGCGCCGGCGCGAGCCGCAAGCTTTTCGCCGCGCTCGCACTCATGGCCCTCGTCGTGCCGGCCCATGCCGAAATCACCGGGTCGGACCCGGGCGCGGAAACCCACGACACGGCCGTCGAGGCCCGCAACAAGGCCATCGTGCATGGGGCCTTCGAGGAATGGCGGGCAGGCACCTACGTCTTCGGCGCGCTTCTCGCACCCGACGTGGTGTGGACGATCCACGGCTCGGGCCCTGTGGCGGACACCTATCGCAGTCAGGACGACTTCGTCGAACGGGCGTCCGTACCCCTGACGAGCCGTCTCGCCACCCCGATCGTCCCGGAGGTGCGCAGCATCTATGCCGTTGGGGACATGGTCCTCATCCGGTTCGACGGCTCGGCCACGACGACCTCGGGCACACCCTATAGCAACCAGTTCCTCTGGATGTTCCGGATGAAGGATGGCCTGGTCATCGAGGCCGAGGCCTTTCTGGATCTCGTCGCCTACCAGCAGGTGGTGGACAACAATGAGCCGCGCGCAGAATAGGTCACCGCGCCGAATCCGGGCGGTGGTCCCGATCGGCACCGATGCACACACCCAATCCCGGACCCCGCGACCTGAGGAGTCTTGAACATGTCGTATGTCGTCGCAGCCTTGGTCGCCGTCGCCCTTTTGAGTCAGTCCGCACATGCCGAGGAAGCAGACATGAGTCCCGATCATCCCTATGCAGGCATGTGGGTCACGGAAGACGGCCGCGTCCGCCACGAGCTCTTGCCGAACGGCCGCTACGTCGAAGCCCGGGGTAGCCGCGAACGGGCCTACGAGGGCCGCTACGAAGTTACCGGCACACACATAGAATACTGGGACGATACCGGCTTCACCGCCGATGGCGACTTCGTCGAGCCCGACGTCCTGCACCACGGCGGGATGATCCTGCGCCGCACCGCCAACCCCAACGCGCCTTCGCGCTAGACGTCGCTGTCACGGACAACCTCCGTGACAGCGACATCGAGAGGCGCGCTGGAAGCGCGTGCGCGCGGCGTCTGCGATCGAACGTCCGCGAAAAGAGCTGGACGCGGCCATCCGCGCCACGGGCCCTAGGCTGCCTGCCTCAGCCATCCCGCGAGGTGCTGGAACAGCCGCGCGACCGCTTCGGCGCCGGGGTCGATGTGGCCGGCGAGCTGCCTGGCGCTGATATAGGAAGCGCGTCCGGCATTCGCCTTGGTCATCCCGGCGGTGCGATCGGCGCCTTCCCTGGCGGCTTCGGCCGCCGCGCGCGGCCCATGCTCCAGCGCGTCGAGCGCCGGTGCGAGCGCGTCCACCATCGTCCGGTCGCCGAGCCGCGCGCCGCCGATCTCCTGCATGCGCCGCAATCCTGCCTTGAGCGCCTCGCGCATCGGCAGGCCGCTGGAGGCTGCATCGCCGGTGGCTGCGAAGAAGATGGCGAGCAGCACGCCGGACGAGCCGCCCATGGTCTGGCTCAGTTCCAGTCCGATCGCGCGGTAGAGTTGCGTGTGGTCGGCGAGCGGCAGTCGGTTCATCGCCCCGATCAGCGAGCGCGCCGCGCCTGCCAGCGTGCTTCCCGTGTCGCCGTCGCCCGACTTGGCGTCGAGCGCGTTGAGATCCGCTTCTGCCGCGATCAGCACCTCGCAGCACGCAGTGAGGAACTCCTCGGTCGGCCGGTGCGCGGAAGGCATCGGCACCACGGGCGTCAGGCCATCGGGGAGAGCCTGCACGGCGACCTGGCCGAGACGCGAGACCCGCGGCCATGCGGTCAGCGGCGTGTGCTGCTTGAGGAGCGCGATCTCCCCGTCGTCGGCCGGGTATATCGAGATGGAAAAGCCGTGCATGTCGAGCGACGTCATCATGGCGGCGGGGCCGATGACGTGGTTGATGCGTGAGCCGATCGAAGAATTCCGGATCTCGTTCAGGATGATCGCCATCTCGAGCACCGAGGTGCCGCCGAGATTGTTGAGCAGGGCGACGTGGGGCCTGTCCTCCATGGAGGCGGCAAGCCGCTCGATCATGGCGCCGACGGCTTCCCTGGCGCCGCTGAACGCGACCTGCTCGGCGCCCGCCTCGCCATGAATGCCCAGGCCGAGTTCCGCCATGCCGGCCGGAATGCGGTCCTCCCTCGGCGAGCCGGGTATCGTGCAGGTGCTGAGCGACATGCCGATGCTCTTGGCCCTTCCCGCCGCCTGGTGGGCCGCGTGGGCGACCGTGGCCAGATCGGCACCGTTCTCAGCCAACGCCCCGGCGATCTTGTGGACGAAGAGGGTGCCGGCCACGCCGCGCGCCTGCGGCAGGTCGGGAAGGGCGACGTCGTCGTCGACGATGACGATTTCCACGTTGAGGCCGAACTGGCGCGCGCGTTCGGCGGCGAGCCCGAAATTCAGCCGGTCGCCGGTGTAGTTCTTGACGATCAGGAGGCAGCCGGCCGGCCCGGTCACGGCCAGGATCCCCGCCAGCACCGCATCCACCGTGGGTGAGGCGAACACGTCGCCGCAGACCGCCGCCGTCAGCATTCCCTCGCCGACGAAACCCGCATGCGCCGGCTCGTGGCCCGACCCGCCGCCCGACAGCAGCGCCACCTTGGACCTGTCCCAGTCGTTGCGCACGACGACGCGGATATGGGGGTAGCCGTCCAGCCGGGCGAGCTTTCCCCCGGACGCGGCGACGAGGCCGTCCACGGCTTCGGTGACGATGTTTTCCCTGGAATTTATGAACTGGGCCATGGCGTGTTCCCCTAGCGTATCCTTTGCCCGTCGGCGTCGAAGAAGAACGGCCTGTGCGGTTCTATCCTTACGGTGCTGCCGGACGTGAGTGCGGTATGTGCGTCGGTCACGGTGACGATCGCGTGGTTTTCGAACGACAGATGCAGCCGCGTCTGGTCGCCGAGATGCTCGACGCGCATCACCGTGCTGGCCTTGCCGCTGCCCTGCCTGATCTGCTCCGGCCGCAGGCCGATCGATTTGGCGTTTGCCGGGGCGGCGCCGAACAGTTCGGCGGGCAGGATGTTTATGCGCGGCTGGCCGAGCCGGCTGGCGGCGTAGATGCTCACCGGGTCCTCGTAGATTTCACGCGGCGAGCCGAATTGCACCAGCCTGCCATGGTCGAGCACGCCGACATGGGTGGCCATGGTCATGGCCTCGACCTGATCGTGCGTGACGTAGAGCAGCGTCGCACCCGAACTCGCCTGGATGCGCTTGAGTTCGATCCGCAGGTCGGCGCGCAGCTTCGCGTCGAGCGAACTCAGCGGCTCGTCCATCAGATATATCGCCGGATTGCGCACCAGCGCCCGGCCGATGGAGACACGCTGCATCTCGCCCCCGGAGAGGGCGGTCGCCTTGTTGTCGAGCTTGTGGGCGATCTGCAGCACCTCCGCCACCGCCTTGACCTTGCGGTCGATCGCCTCCTGCGGCGTCCGCAGCAGAGGCGACTTCAGCGGAAACTCCAGGTTCTGGCGTACCGTGAGGTGCGGGTAGAGCGAATATTGCTGGAACACCATCGCGACGTTGCGCTCGGCCGGCGTGAGGTCGTTGACCGGGCGACCGCCGATCAGCACCTCGCCCGTCTCGGGTTTCTCCAGCCCGGAGACGATGCGCAGCGTGGTCGTCTTGCCGGCTCCCGTCGGGCCGAGCAGGACCACGAACGAGCCGTCCGGTATGGTCATGGAGACGTCGTCGAGCGCGACGGTGCCGCCGAACGACTTGGTGACGCCGTCGAGGACCACCTCAGCCATCGGCCAGCACTCCCCAATTGCCGCGCGACAGGAGGGCGCGACCCTCCGTCGCCTCGAAGATGGTCACGGTGCGCGCGTCGAATTCGAGGCCGACCGTCTCTCCGGGCCTGACCATTTCGGCCGACGAGATCCGCGCCTTCACCTCCCCATTCGGCGTGGCGAGCGTCACGATCTGCGTCGTGCCGAGATACTCGGTCGCCACGATCGTGGCGCGGTAGGCCGAGGCATCCGAAAACCGTATGTGTTCGGGCCTCACCCCGAGCGTCAGCCGGCCACTCCGGCTCTCCCGCGCCTCCGGCACGCCGATGCTGGTGCCGCTGAGCACGACCTCCTTCCCGCCGATCGCGATGCCGCCCTCGAACTCCAGGAAGTTCATCGACGGAGAGCCGATGAACTTGGCGACGAACTTCGTCGCGGGCCAGTCGTAGATGTCCTGGGGCACGCCGAACTGCTCGATCACGCCGTGGTTCATGACGACGATCTTGTCGCCCATCTGCATGGCTTCCAGCTGGTCGTGCGTGACGTAGACCGTGGTCGCGCCCATGCGGTCGTGCAGTGCGCGCAGCTCCTCCGCCATGCGCTCGCGGAACTCGGCGTCGAGCGCGCCGAGCGGCTCGTCCATGAGGAAGGCCTTGGGCCGGCGCACGATCGCGCGCCCGAGCGCCACGCGCTGGCGATCGCCCGAGGAAAGACCGCCGACCGGCCTGTCGATGATGTGCTCGATGCCGAGGATACGGGAAACCTCGTCGACGCGCTGGCGGACTTCGGCGCGCGGAACGCCCTGGCTGACGAGCGGGTAGGAAATGTTCCGCCTCACGTTCATGTGCGGGTAGAGGGCGAACATCTGGAAGACGAAGGCGATGTCGCGGCCCGAGGCCGGCACCTGCGCGACGTCCTGCCCGTCGAGCAGGATCTGGCCCGAGCTCGGCAGTTCCAGCCCCGCGATCATGCGCAGCGTCGTGGTCTTGCCGCAGCCCGACGGGCCCAGCAGCATGAAGAATTCCCCGTCCTCGACGGTGAAGGTCGATTCCTTCACCGCGACGAAGTCGCCGAAGGACTTGCGCAGGTTCTGGATGACGATCGATGCCACTGGGCGCTACTCGGGAAAATGGCTGACGATGATGAACATGATCGTGCCCGTCAGCGTGACGACGAAGGACCAGGAAAAGGCCCACATGAAGAAGGGCTGCATCAGCATCACCACGCCGAGGCCGATGATGATCGAGGCGGCCATCTCCCAGGGCCCGCGGCGCAGGATGCGGCGACGGCCGGCCGTCGCCCGGTTCGCCGTCCTCGCGCTGTTCGGCACCCGGTTCATTTGCGCACCGCTCCGAAGGTAATGCCGCGCAGGAGGTGCTTCCTGAGCAGGATCGTGAACAGGACCACCGGGATGAGGAACAGCGTCGCCCCGGCCGCGACCGCCGGCCAGTCCTGGCCGCCGACGCCGATGATCGTCGGGATGAAGGGCGGGGCGGTCTGCGCCGTGCCGGACGTCAGGAGCACCGCGAAGGCGTACTCGTTCCAGGCGAAGATCAGACAGAAGATCGCGGTCGAGGCGATGCCGGTCGCCGCCTGCGGCAACACCACCTTGTAGAAGGCCTGGAAGCGTGTGTACCCGTCGATGAGCGCAGCCTCCTCGTATTCGCGCGGTATCTCGTCGATGAAGCCCTTGAGCAGCCATACCGCGAGCGAGATGTTGACGGCCGTGTAGAGCAGGATCATGCCGAGATGCGTGTCGCTCAGGCCGAGCTGGCGGAACATGAGGAAGATCGGGATGGCGACCGCGATCGGCGGCATCATGCGCGTCGACAGGATGAAGAACATCAGGTCGTCCTTCAGCGGCACCCGGAAGCGCGAGAACGCATAGGCGGCGAGCGTTCCGAGGAAGACCGAAAGGAAGGTCGAGCCGAAGCCGATGATGACCGAGTTCAGGAAGCGCGCTCCGTAGCGCGACGGCCCGGTGATCATCATGCCCTGTTCGCGCACGATCTGCTCGGCGAAATTGGCCGGCGGCGGAAGCGAACCCATCTGGTCGGTGGGTATTCGCGTGCGCGTGGTGAACAGGTTGACGTAGCCTTCCACGGTCGGATCGAAGATCACCTTCGGCGGATAGGCGATCGCGTCCGCCGGCGTCTTGAAGCTGGTGGCGAAGATCCACGCCAGCGGCAGCAGCGTCACCAGCGCATAGAGAACGACCAGCGTACCGGCGGCCCATTTCTGCCGCGCGGAAGGCTCGGTGATCGAATAGCCGCTCATCGCTCCTTCACCTTGTTGAGCGCCTTCACGTAGATGGACGCGAGGCCGAAGACGGTGACGAACAGGATGATGGCGTAGGCCGAGGAATAGCCGGTGCGCCACTTCTCGAAGGCCTCCCGCTTCAGGTCGATCGAGGCGAGCAGCGTCTCGTCGCCCGGCCCGCCGCCGGTCAGCAGGACGACGAGGTCGAACATCTTGAAGTTCTCGATGCCGCGAAACAGCACCGCCAGCATCAGGAAGGGCAGCACGAGCGGGATGGTGATGGTCCAGAACTGCCGCCACTTCGACGCCCGGTCGATCTCGGCCGCTTCGTATATGTAGTCGGGAATGGAGCGCAGCCCGGCAAGGCAGATCAGCATCACGAAGGGCGTCCACATCCACGTGTCCACGATGACGACCGCCCACCGCGCCCAGCCGCCGGGGCCGAGCATCGAGAAGGACGAGGCCGGGATGCCGGTCACGAACTCGACGAGGTAGTTTATGAGGCCGATCTGCGGCTGGTAGAGGAAGGTCCAGAAATTGCCGACGACGGCCGGCGAGAGCATCATCGGCATGACGATCAGCGTGGTGGCCAGGTCGTTGCCGCGGAACTTCCGGTTGATCAGCCAGGCGAGCGTGAAGCCGAGCAGCACCTGGAAGACGATCGTCCAGACCAGGAAGTGCGCCGTGGTCTGCATGTTGGCCCAGGTGTCGGGGTCGCTGAGGATGCGCTCGTAGTTGCGCAGGCCGACCCACTCGACCTCCCGGTTCGGCCGGTTGGCCGCATAGTTCGTGAAGGACAGCCGGATCGTCCAGATCAGCGGAAAGATGTTCACGGCCAGGAGCAGGAATATCGCCGGGGCGACGAAGATCCAGGCTATCGCCCGGTCGCCGAGGCCGCGGACGCGGCGGGCCACGGCGGGCGGGGTGGCTGCCGCCACTCGGTCGATCGCGGACACGGACATGGCTCCACCTATTCCCGGCAATGGGCCTCCGACACGGCCGGCAGGTTAGGCTGCCGGCCGGCCGGGAGGCAATCCGACGACGGCCGGCGGCAAGGCCGGCAACCGACGGACCGGATCACATCTTGCCGTCGTCCTCGAAGGTCTCGGTCCAGTCGGCGATCAACCCGTCGAGCGCTTCCTTGGCGGTGCCGTTGCCGGCGACGACGTAGTCGTGGAACCGCTTCTGGGACGCCTGGAGCAGCGTGGCGTAGCTGGGCTCGGCCCAGAAGTCCTTCACGATGGCCATCGAGTCCAGGAAGGTCTGCGCATAGGGCTGGCTCGTCGCGAAGGAGGGATCCTCGACCACGGCGCGCAGGCACGAGAAGCCTCCGGCCGCCCACCACTTCTTCTGGACGTCGGGCTGCGCGAACCATTTGATGTATTCGAGCGCTGCGTCCTTCTTCTCCGAGTAGGACACGACCGAGATGCCCTGCCCGCCGAGCTGGGCGAACTGCTTGCCGTCGGGGCCTGCCGGATTGACGAGGTAGCCGGTCTTGCCTCCGCCGACATTCGGGTCGACCTCGAAGCCGGGCCAGGTGAAGGCGAAGTTCATCTGCAGCGCGACCTGGCCCGACTTGTAGGCGTCGATGCCCTCGCCCATGTAGGTGTTCGACGTACCGGGCGCGACGCAGCAATCGTAGAGGGACTTGTAGAATTCCAGCCCGGCCACGGCGCCTGGCGAATTGACGAAGCCTTCCATTTCGTAGGGCTCGTCCGGGCTTTCGTAGAGGAAGCCGAAGCTGTAGAGCACGTCCATCGCGCCCATGGTGATGCCTTCGGAGCCACGCTCGGTGTAGATCGAGGCGCCGTATACCGTCTTGCCGTCGATCTGCCGCCCCTGGAAGAACTCGGCGATGTCCTTGAGTTCGGCGAATGTGGCCGGCGCGACGAGGTCGCGGCCGTACTTGGCCTTGAACTCCTGCTGGATTTCAGGGCGTTCGAACCAGTCCTTGCGGTAGGTCCAGCCGACGACGTCGCCGAAGGCCGGCAGCGCCCAGTAGTTCGGCGTGCCCTTCGGCCACTCGGAATAGCCGGTGACGGTGGCCGGCACGAAATCTTCCATCTTGATGCCGTTGGCATCGAAGAAATCGTTCAGCTTGACGTAGTGGCCGTTCTCGGCCGATCCGCCGATCCACTGGTTGTCGCCGATCATCAGGTCGCACAGCTTGCCGCCCGAGTTCAGCTCGTTGAGCATGCGGTCCGCGAAGTTCGGCCAAGGCACGAATTCGAAGTTCATCTTGTGTCCCGACTGCTGCTCGAACTCCTTGGAGAGTTCGACGAGCGCGTTGGCGGGATCCCACGCAGCCCAGCACAAGGTCAGGTCCGCGGCACCTGATGCCGTCGTGCCGGCGGCGCTGATGGCCGTCGCAAGGCTCAAGGCGGCGGCGGACTTAGCGAGCAATGATTTCACTGTCACCTCCCAAATAGACCCGCTCGGAACGAGCGTTCCGCGTTCGATCCGGAAGGAAGGGGTGTGAGAGGTTCGCACCGCAACACAGGCCCGAATGACGCTTTCCTCCCGTGGGAACATCCAGTGTGTCGCGCTCCCGCGGCCTGGTCCGGACGACCCTGCAGATCATATAATTGAGGTGCGCACCTCAACGCAAGCGATTTTTGAGGTGCGCACCTCAAATTTCGTCTTGCCGCGTATCCCGGCAAAATCTACATGTCGGGAAGGAGGAACCTTCGAAGGCGATGCGACCCACGGCGAGAGACCTGGCAAAGGCGGCGGGCGTTAGCCTGGCGACCGTCGATCGCGTTCTCAACGACAGGCCCAACGTCAGCGAGAAGGCCGCCCGTCAGGTTAACGAGGCGATCGCGCGCATCGGCTTCGTGCGCAACCTCGCCGCCATGCACCTGGCGCGCAGCACCATCTACAGGTTCCGCTTCGTCCTGCCGCAGGCCGGCGACCAGTATCTGCGCGAGATCATGAACGAGATCAGGGCGATAGACGCCGCGTTGAAATCGGAGATGGTCAGCGCGGAGATCGTCCAGATCCCGATCGAAGACCCCTACATGGTCGCAAACCATCTGGCCTCGCTCGACCCCGCCAAGGTGGAGGGGGTGGCGATCATGGCGCCGGAATCACCCCAGGTGCGCGATGCGCTCAACCGCCTGGTCGAGCGCGACATCCACGTGGTGCGGCTTCTGTCGGGCATGGACCAGGCCGCCGGTATCGACTTCGTAGGGATCGACAACTATGCGGCCGGGGCGACGGCGGCGCGCCTGGTCGGCCGCTTCTGCCGCAGGCAGCGCGGCAGCGTCATGGTCATCGCCGAGACCATGCGCTCGCAGGACAGCATCGAGCGCCGGCTCGGCTTCGACGACGTCATCAACGAGGCGTTTCCGCATCTGGCCGTGCTTCCATCGCTCGAGACGCATGCCGACCCCGAACGCACGCGGCGCATCGTTGCGCGCACCCTCGAATACAATCGCGACGTGGTCGCGCTCTACGTGCTGAGTTCGGAGGCGCGCGTGCCGATCACCTGCGCGGCCGAGTTCATAGGCCTCGACGACATCGTGGTCGTCGCCCACGAGCGCACGCCGTTCAGCGTGGCGGCGCTGAGATCGGGTGAGATCGACGCGCTGATCGCGCAGAACCCGGGCCATGCGGTGCGCAGCGCCATCCGCCTCCTGCGCGCGCGCACCGACAACCGCGAGGCGCTCCGCGCGCAGGACCAGCTGCGCATCGAGATCCTGCTCAAGGACAATCTCTAGCTCGGGATCGGCGCACCCAGCGCAGCGCGGATCTCGGCCACGCCGGCCGGACTGCCGCCCGCGGCCTCGATCCGTGCCACGGCGCGCCGCACCAGGGTCTGATTGTCGTGCGGGCAGTGGAAGAGCGCGTCCTCCAGCCCGACCCGCAAATGCCCGCCGCGCGCGATGGTGATTTCCATGAGCGGTTCCACGTCCACCCCCAGGCCCGCGACCATCCAGTGGGCGTCCTTCGTCTCCTGGCCGAGCAGCTTCAGATAGGCCTCCAGAGCCCAGTCGACCGGCGGGAAGCCGAAGGCGATCTGGTTCGAGAACATGAAGCGGTAGATCGGCGCCGGCGTTCCCGGACTGGCTGCGTGCAGGGCCGCGCCGAGCCGCAGGAAGCCGGGCTCGTAGATCGCGTAGGAGGGCGTGATGCGATGCGCCCGCGCCAGCCGCAGCCCGTGGCGTATGTGCTCTTCCGGATTGGCGTAGACGAAGCCGGGCCTGCCCTTGGCGATGTCGGCAAAATGGGTCAGGTTGGTCGAGCCGGGATCGACGACCGCCCATTCGATGAGCCCCGCCTCGATGAGCTTCTCAACGGCGCCGAACCGCTGCTCCGCAGAAAGAGGGGCGGCGGAGTCGGCGCTGCCGGCAAACGGGATGGTCGGGTAGCAGATCACGTCTACCTGTTTGCGGATGCGCTCGATGATGGGCGCGTAGATCTCGTAGTCGTCGCGCTGGCGCAGGGTCACCGGGTCATAGGCGTGGAAATGCAGGATCGATGCCCCTGCCTCGGCGCAGGCGAGCGCGTCGGCGACGATCTCGTCCGCCAGGACGGGAATTCCGGGCTGGTGGTCGCGAGACCACGGGCCGTTGATCGCCGCTTCGAGCCAGACCGGTCGTGCCATGGATACCTCCCGCGCTTGCCGTCGTCGCCATGGTGCGACAATGGTGGCCGTCTTGCTCGCCGAGCGGTCGAGCGGGGCTTCGTCAATTGCGGAAGGTGCCCATGCTGAAGGCTGAAGTCGAGAGAGGACCGGGTGGTCGGGTGGTGCTGATGGATTCCATCACCAAGCTCGATGCCGGGGACGAGGGCGCGATCGTCGTTTCCGGCTCCCATGGCGGCACGAGTTCGGGCGAGTTCGCGGTGGAACTGCCGCTCAGGGCCGTCTTCTTCAACGACGCGGGCGTCGGCAAGGATCAGGCAGGCATCGCCGCGCTGGAAATGCTCCAGGCGCGCGGCGTTGCCGCGGGTACCGTAGGCCATTTCAGCGCGCGGATCGGCGATGCCCGTGACATGTGGGACAATGGTGAGATATCTCATCTGAACGCCGCGGCGCGGGCCGCGGGGCTGGAAACCGGAACGCGGCTCAGCGATGCGCTGAAGCGCCTCCTGGCCTGAACTCACTGGAGGTTCGACGATGCCAGCGTACATGGTCTGCACCATGCGCATCTCCGATCCGGAGACCTATCGCAAATACACGGCGCTCACGCCGGCGATCGTCAGGCGCCATGGTGGCCGCTTCCTTACCCGCGGCGACGAGGTCGTGACGGTCGAGGGGGAGACGTTCACGGACCGCATGGTGATCCTGGAGTTTCCCGACGCCGCCTCCGCAAAGGCCTGGTACGACGATGCCGACTACCAGCCCGCCTCGCAGTTTCGCCGCGCGGCGTCTGTCGGCCGGATGATGCTGCAGGCAGGCCGCGACAACACGTCCGATCCCGACCCGGCGGTTTGACGATGCTCGCCCCGAAAGAAGCGCGCCGGGCCGCCGAACTCCTGATGGCGCACTGGGACGCCGGGACCGTGATCGAGCGCCTTCCCGAGGCGTTGAGGCCCGCGACGAGGCGGGAGGGCTATGCGGTCCAGCAATGGATGGAGACGCTCTCCGGCCGCCCGCTCTTCGGCTGGAAGGTCGCCGCGACGAGCGAGGCCGGCCAGCGCCACATCAATGTCGACGGCCCGCTCGCCGGCCGCATCCTGGGCGGGCGCACGCTCGACAATGGCGCCGCCGTCCCCATCGCGTCCTCGCGCATGCGGGTCGCCGAACTGGAATTCGCCTTCCGGCTGGGCGCCGACATTGCGCCGCGCGCGGAGCCGTATCGCGTCGAGGAAGTGCTCGACGCCGTCGCCAGCCTGCACCCCGCGCTGGAATTTCCCGATTCCCGCTACGTCGATTTCTGCTCGGTCGGCGCGGCCGAGCTGATCGCCGACAATTCCTGCGCCCATCTGTTCCTGGCCGGCGATGCCGTGCCCGGTGACTGGCGCGCGATCGATCTCGTGTCGCAGGCCGTCGTGGCGACCGTCCCGGGCAAGGGGGCGTTCCATGGCAGCGGGTCGAACGTGCTCGGCGATCCGCGGATCGCGCTTTGCTGGCTCGTCAACGAGCTTTCGGCCCTCGGCGTCACGCTCCGCGCCGGCGAGACGGTGACGACGGGAACCTCGCTCACGCCCGTCGCCGTCGAGCCGGGCGACCGGATGCAGGCGGATTTCGGCATCGGCGAACCGCTTCGGGTTTCCTTCGCTTGAACCGGGGCCGGCTCCCTTGACGGAGGGGGCGCGACGTCAGTGCGTGAGCAGCGTGGGCAGGCGGAGGTCAGACAAGATGCCCTGCGTGGCGCCTCCGAGAACGAATTCCCGCAGACGCGAGTGACCGAAGGCGCCCATCACGAGGAGGTCCGCGCCAGCCTCGATCGCATGGCGCTGGAGCACTTCGGCGATCGGCGTTCCGGCTGCCCGGATCGCCGCGTCCTCGGCCGCGATCCCCGCCTGCCTCATGCGCGCGGACAGCTTTCGCGCCGGATCGGACTGCTGGAGGGGCTTTTCGTCGACGACAGTGACGACCGTGACCTTCGACGCCCGTTCGATGAACATGCGCGCATCGGCCACCGCCCGTGCCGCGACCCTGCCGCCGTCCCACGCGACCACGATGCGACCCAGCGTGGAAACAGGCCTCGCTTCGGGCAGGAGCAGAAGCGGGCGGCCTGAGCCGAACAGGACGGTCTCGGCCACGAGCCGCGCACCGGGATTGGCCGCGCTCCACCCGACCAGCGACAGGTCGAAATAGCGTGCCTGCTCGGCCGCGACATTGCCGAGCAGGGGCAGGTGACCTTTGACGGCGTCGGTGGTCAGCGTCCTTCCCGCTGCCGCGGCGCTGGCCTCGGCGAATTCCCGGAGCCTCGTGCCGTGCCCGGCACTCATCCTTTCCGCGGTTTCGATCATTTCCGGCAGATTGATCAGGACGCGGGCCAGGGGGTTGGCAACGGGCGGGATGTCGGCCTCGAGCGCCAGAAAGTGAATGGCGGCATCGACAAGCGTCGCCGCCTCGATCCCATTGACGATCGATGACTCCGAGTTGGGGTCCGGGTAGGTGACGAGCGGCATCAGCGCCTGAAGCTTCACGGTCGCTCCCCCATTTCTCACCGATCCCGGAAGCGTCGGCGCTGCGACGAGCTTCGCCGGTGCGGTCGACCCATCTCTAGTCGATGGCGGCGATCGTTGGATTGATCGAGGTCAAGAGGGGATCGTGGTCCGCTCTCCGGGGCGACGACGGTCGACCAAGCGCCTCGGCGCCTTCAGTCGCGCGCCGGCCGGAAATGCTTGGAAAGCTTCAGGCCCTGCGCCTGGTAGTTCGAGCTCAGATCCAGTCCGTAGAGCGCCCTCGGCCGCGTCATCATGTGCTCGTAGACGAGGCGGCCGACGATCTGGCCGTGCTCCAGGATGAACGGCACCTCGTGACTACGCACCTCCAGCACGGCGCGGCTTCCGCTGCCGCCGGCCGCCGAATGCCCGAAACCGGGATCGAAGAACCCCGCATAGTGGACGCGGAATTCGCCGACAAGCGGGTCGAACGGGGTCATTTCGGCCGCGTAGTCGGGCGGTACGTGGACGGCCTCCCGCGAGACGAGGATGTAGAACTCGTCCGGATCGAGTATCAGACCGCCGGCACTGCCGAGGCGGATCGGCTCCCAGAAGTCGAGCACCTCATGCGCGGCCTTGCGGTCGACATCGACCAGCGCCGTATGGTGCTTGCCGCGATAGCCGACGAGCCCGTTCGCATCGCCGGCCAGGTCGATGGAGAGCGCGATGCCCCCGCCCGACACATTGGGGCGGTCCGATGCCACCAGCGTCTCGGCGACGTGGAGGGCGACGAGTTCGGCTTCCGAAAGCGTCGCGATTCCCGTCCGGAAACGGATCTGCGAGAGACGCGATCCTTCCCGCACGACGATCGGAAAGGTGCGCGGGCTGATCTCCAGATAGAGCGGACCCGTGTACCCGGCCGGGATCTTGTCGAACTCCACGCCGCGATCGGTCATGACGCGGGTGAAGATGTCGAGCCGGCCGGTCGAGCTCTTCGGGTTGGCCGAGGCCGATATGGACGCCGGCAGCCTGAGGCTTTCCTGAAGCTCGACCAGATAGACGCAGCCGGTTTCGAGTACCGCGCCATCCGCAAGGCTGAACTCGTGCAGCCTGAGATCATCGAGACGTGCGGAGACGAGCTTTTCGGGGCCGGGCAGGAAGCTGGCGCGCACGCGGCAGGCTCGCGCTCCCAGCCGCAGGTCGAGACTGGCCGGCTGGATCTGGTCGCCATCGGGGGCGCGCGGTGCGACAAGCGCACCGGCGGCGAAGAGTTCCGCGATCTGATGGTCTGCCAGGATTCCCGTTTCGCGCACGTCCAGCCCCCGTTAGCAGCCCAAGAGGTTTAGTTCCGGCCGCGATTGACGCAAGCGCGCCGGCAGTCTAAAGCAGCCTTATCCCGTGGTGATTTGGCCGGTCGGCTTGCAGCCACGTTAAACAAGTCGCTAAAGGACCGT